>Ga0316628_100004633_pt1 | contig 10826 bp, 10 predicted proteins | sample OWC_Aug_M2_C1_D5_FD_207648 | JGI IMG/M metagenome (GOLD analysis project Ga0316628, IMG submission 207648) | Wetland soil microbial communities from Old Woman Creek delta, Ohio, United States - OWC_Aug_M2_C1_D5_C | ecosystem: Environmental > Terrestrial > Soil > Wetlands | place: USA: Ohio... | reverse complement strand
ACCCAGCCGTTCACCTGCTGGATCGGCTTGGTGATCAGTTGCATGCGGAAAGGATGGGCGGAGCGATCGAATTCGAGGACCGGTTCTTGCGCAAAAAGCGAATGATGAGCGACGGGCACCGCCGCCAATAACTGCAGCGACGCCGCCTGGGCGATTGCCGATCCCCAGACATGCGGATTGATCTGAACGCCGTGGGACTGTGCGATGGCGATGACGTGCTTGGCCGCCGAGATGCCGCCGCAGGAACCGAGATCGGGCTGGGCCACGTCGACGGCGCCCGCGGCGAGAAATTCGCGAAAGCCGTAAAGCGTGTGCTCGTTCTCCCCGCCCGCGATGGGGATGGAGAGCTTCTGGCGCATCTCGGTGTAGCCCGCGATGTCTTCCGGCACGACGGGTTCTTCGTACCAGCGCAGGTCGTACTGCTCGAGTGCGCGGCCCAGGCGTAGCGCGTCGGCGCGGCCATAGGCGTGGTTGGTATCGACCATCAGCGTCACGGGCTTGCCCTGGATGGCGCGGGCGATCTCCTCCATGCAGGCAATATCGTCGCCCACGCCGTAGCCGAGCTTCACTTTCATGATCGAGAAGCCCGCCTCGAAATGGCGCATGGCCTCTTCGGCCAGCCGCTTGGCTTCCCCCTGTCCCTTGATTCGATAGAAGCCGGTCGCATAGGGTTGCACCCTCGTGCGAAAGGCGCCGCCCAGCAGGCGATAGACGGGAACCTCGTGGTACTTGCCGGCGATGTCCCACAGCGCCGTATCGACGGCGCTGATGCCGGCGATGACCGAGCCCTTGCGGCCGTAGTCGCGGGTCATGTGGTACATGCGGTGCCAGAGCACCTCCGTGTCGAGCGGGTCCGCACCGGTGACGATAGGCCGCAGCGCCTTGTCGATGACCGTCGCCGCGATCTCCGGGGGCTCCAGACCCTGGGCGAAGGCCTCGCCCCAGCCGGTGACGCCGGCATCCGTGATCAGCTCGACGAGGGTGGCGGAGCGCTGGCGCACCCAACCCTGGGAGAACGCGAACGGCTCCGCGAGCGGGCTCTTCAAGACATGGATCTTCAGGTCCGTAATCTTCATGGCGCCGCTTCATTTGCTCGCCGGCGGCTCGGCGCAGACCTGCTCGTAGCGGTAGCGCTGCTTGATCAACCCGTTGTACTCGAACACATCGAGCGTTTTCTCGAACGCGGCGCGCGTGATCTCCACGTGTGGCGTCCAGCAGCCGAGCTTCTGGTAGGTGGCGATGCACTCGGCGAGCACGGCCTCGCCGATCTTGGGAAAGAACGGCTTCTCGGCCCGGGCGATGTCGGCGGCAGGCGTCTCGTTCATGTAGATGCGGGTCTTGCGGTAGGCGCGCATGAACGCCTTCGCCATGTCGCTCTTCAGCCATTCGCGCGTCGCCGCAAGGCTGGAGAAGCCGCAGGGGCCGATCTGCTTGCCGACCTGTGCGACGATGTGACCGACGCCGTCGGCCTGCAGCTGCTGCGGGAAGGGCCCTTGCTGCTGGACATACTGACCCTGGCCTTCGCGGAACGCCCGGTCGATGTCCGCGGCGCCGCCGGGACAGATCGGCTTGATCCTGGAAAATTCGATGCCTGCCTTGTGGCAGGCGTACTTGAACATGGCGAGCGGCTGGCCGCCCTTGAACATCACGACCTCGGCGCCCTCGAGCTTCTTCCACGCGAACGCGGAGTCGGGTTTGCGCGCAGTGAGGAAGAAGCCATCCATTTCGTTCACCTGGGCGAAATGGAGCGCGGGCGGGGTCTTTCCCTCGTTTAGCGCGGTGAAGTTGTAGCTCAGGGCCGACTGGACGACGTGCGCCGAGCCGTCCTGCAGCGCTGCGATCGCCGACACGCCGGGCGGCGAGACCGACCACTCCGGATCGAGGCCCTCGGCCTTGAGGAATCCGCCCGACATCGTCGAGATGAGCGGCGAGTAAAACGCGGAAAACAGCGTGAACTGAATCTTGATCTTTTCCAAGGTACGCGAACCTCCGATCAATCGCGATTATTGCATGCGGTCCGGCCGCAAAAAAAACCGGTGCAGTCCTTCGCATAAGGAGGGCTACAATGAAACAGGTTTCGAGATCAAAAACTTCCGCAAGTGCCCATAGACCATTTCCTCGTCTGGCTAATTGCCGGCTTCATCCTCGTCATCGTCGAGCTGGTGACGGGCACGTTCTATCTGCTCGTGCTTGGTATCGCCTGTTTCGCCGGCGCGGGCCTGGCGTACACGGGCGGCGTTTTCGCCTGGCAGGCGCTGGTCGCGGCGGCGGTCGCAGTTGCCGGAGTAGTCTGGGTGCGACGGTACAAGAAGACGATCGAACCCAAACGAATGCAGGGGCTGGATTTTGGCCAGCCGGCCGCCTTCGATTCCTGGGTGAACAAGGACTCCGGCCAGGCGCGCGTCAAATACCGCGACACGCTTTGGGACGCGCAGATCGCGGGCGATATCGCCGGCGAGCGCGGTGAAGTTCTCTACGTCAATTCAATCGATGGCAACGCGCTCAAAGTTTCCAAGACCCGGCCCGCCTGACCTGACGCAGGCCCTTAACCAATTCTCGCGTTCGACGGGAGACAGCATGTTCGCGAAAGTCCTCGGTGTCGTCATCGCCACCATCATCATTGCCGTCATTCCGGAATCCCGGCCGTTCGCGATCCCGTTCTTCATCGTCGCGCTGGCCGCGGTGTTCGTAATCGAGGGCGTGCGCGTAGTGCCGCAGCAAAACGCCTGGATCGTCGAGCGTCTGGGCAAATTTCACCAGGTGCTGGAGCCGGGGCTCAATGTCATCATCCCCTTCTTCGACCGCGTCGCCTACAAGCACTCGCTGAAAGAGGTGCCGGCGGACGTCGCCGAGCAGGTGTGCATCACCAAGGACAACACCCAGCTTGCGGTGGACGGGCTCATCTATTACCAGGTCACCGACCCGCGCCTGGCCTCCTACGGTACCTCAGACTACGTCACCGCGATCGTGCAGCTCGCGCAGACCACGCTGCGCAGCGAGGTCGGCAAGATGGAGCTCGACCAATCCCTGCAAAGTCGTGACGTGATTAACCGCCAGATCGTCAACGTGCTCGACGAGGCGGGGCGCTCTTGGGGTGTGAAGGTGCTGCGCTACGAGGTAAAGAACCTGACCCCGCCCGAGACCATCCTGCGCGCGATGCAGGCGCAGATCACCGCCGAGCGGGAGAAGCGCGCGCTAATCGCCAAGTCCGAGGGCGAGAAGCAGCAGGAGATAAACCTGGCGGAGGGTGAGAAGCAGGCGGCGATACTCAAATCCGAGGGCCAGAAGCAATCGGCGATCAACAAGGCGCAGGGCGAGGCGACCGCGCTGCGCGTCGTAGCGGAGGCGACCGCAGCGGCGGTGGAAGCAGTTGCAACTGCGATCGGCAAGGAAGGCGGGCTGCAGGCGGCGAACCTCAAGGTTGCGGAGCTCTACATTGGCGCGCTCGGCAACCTCGCCAAGACCAACAACACAATGATCGTGCCGACCAACCTCTCCGACGTCGCGAGCGTCGTCGCCTCGGCGATGACGGTGCTCGACAAGTCGCGAGTGGGGGCGAAACCCGCCTGATCGTGGCGTGCCGGAACCCCGCACCGATCGGGTGCCCTCGGAATCGCGCCGTTCAGGACTTAAAGCGCGCGAACAGGCGCCGCGCAGGGTAGAGGAGTTTGCGGGTGCCGAGGGCTTCTTCGATCCTCAGGCCCTCGTTCCATTTCGCCATGCGCTCGGAGCGCGAGAAGCTGCCGACTTTCAGCTGGGGCACGCCCCAGCCGACGGCGAGGTGGACGATGGAGACGTCCTCGGTCTCGCCCGAGCGCGCGGAGACGATGGCGCCGTAGCCGAGCTCGCGCGCGGCGAGCCACGCAGCGCGGGTCTCGGTAAGCGTCCCCACCTGGTTGGGCTTGAGCAGCACGGCGTTGCAGGCGCCGTCGGCGGCGCGCAGCTTCTGTTCGCTGGTGACGAAGTAGTCGTCGCCGACGATCTGCGCGCGGGCGCCGGCCGCCTTGGTGAAGGCCTTCATCGCTGCGACGTCGTTCTCGGCGAACGGGTCCTCGATCGAGACGATCGGATAGGCGTCCAGCCAGCGCAGGAGCATGGCCTGCATCTGCTCGGCCGAGAGCGACCGGTTCTCGAGCGAAAGGTGATAGCGCCCGCCGCGGTAGAGCTGCGTTGCGGCCACGTCGAGCGCGATCGCGCAATCGCGCCCCGGGTCGAGTCCTGCATCGGAGATCGCGCCGACGAGCTCCGCGAGCCCTTCCTCGTTGGATTTGAATGCCGGCCAGTAGCCGCCTTCGTCCGCGACTCCGGACAGCAGGCTGCGCCTCGCGAGGCGCGCCCCGGCGGCGCGGTAGACCTCGGCGGTCCAGTCGAGCGCCTCGGCGAAGCTGCCGGCGCCGGTACACACAAGCATGTAGTCCTGGATGTCGACGCGGCCGCGCGCGTGCGCGCCGCCGCCGTAGATCTGGATCTGCGGCACCGGCAGCGCGACCGGCTTGTCGCCGGCGAGGTAGCGCCACAGCGGCTTCTTCGCGGCGGCAGCCGCGGCCTGCGCGCAGGCGAGCGACACCGCGACGATGGCGTTCGCTCCCAGCCGGCTCTTGTCGCGCGTGCCGTCGAGCTCGATCAGCTTGCGGTCGATCGCCTGCTGGTCTTCCACCCGCGCGGTGAGCAGTGACTGGCGCATGACCCCGTTGATGTGGTCCACCGCCGCTGGAACGTCGATGCTCTTCGCTTCGCCGGAGCCGGTGGAGGCGCCGGAGGGTGCGATCGCACGGCCGGTGGCGAGCGGTGTCGAGCCGCGCCCGACCACTACCTCGGCTTCGACCGTGGGGCGGCCGCGCGAATCCCACACGCGCCGGCCGTGGACGTTCAGGATCTTTGCCATGCGTCGCGAACGTCCACGAGGCGTGAGGGCGGGGCGGCGAGCAACGCGCGCGCCACGCGCCGCACGCGCTCCTTGTGCGCCGCTTCGGTCAGGTACTCCACCGGCGACTTGCCGTCGACGCGCGCGAGCAGCAGGCCGGGAAGGAGCGAGGCCGCGCGCGCTTCGAGTTCAGAGGCCGTTTCCCACGAGCATTTCTGAAAATAGGAAATAAAGAGCGAATCGAAGCACGCCAGGAATGCTTCGCTCGCTGCAGGCACCCACAGGCACTTGAGCAGCAGGTGGTTGAGGCAGAACGCGAGGTCGAACGCCGGGTCGCCGTACCAGGCGCATTCCGCGTCGAGCAGCACCGGGCCCGCCGGGCCGACGAGGATGTTCTTCGGGCTGACGTCGCCGTGCACCAGCGCAATCCGGTTGCGCGCGGTGCGCTCGACGAGCGCGAGCAACCGAGGCGCCAGATCGGGGTGCACGCGCGAGGTGGCGACGAGATAGGGCTCGAGTCGGATCGCATGGAAGCTCGCGTCGGTGGCGAACTGCGCGGCGATTGCCGCGTCGCCCGCGGTGGCGGCGTGGATCCGGCCGAGGCGCTCGCCGACCGCGCGCGCGAAGCGCTCGTCGGCGCGCCCGGCGGCGAGTTCGCTCTTCCACAATGGCAGCGAACCCATGTCCTCCATCGCGAAGCAGCCGGCCGCGTCGTCGGCGGCGAGCACGCGCGGCGCCACGCCGGGAACGATGCGGTTCGCCGTCTCGATCCAGAGTCGCTCGTAACGGTTGCGCCCGACCGGCGCTTCCCAGAGCTGCGCCACCCTGAGCCGTGGCAGCGCGCGCTTGACGCATAGCGTGCCGCCTGCGAGCTCGACGCGCCAGATGTCGGAGGACACGCCGCCGGCGAGCGGCAGCGCGCGCGGCGTTTCCCGAGGCGCCGCGAGCCCGGCGCGTCTGAGGAAGTCCAGCACCGCGTCAGGGAGCGAGACGCTCGATGCTCCAGCCCGATCCATGCGATCGATACAGCAGCCGGTCATGCAGGCGGTTGGCGCGTCCCTGCCAGAACTCGATCGCCGAGGGCCGCAGGAAGTATCCGCCCCAGTGCGGCGGGCGCGGCGGCCGCTCGCCATAGCGCCGTTCGGCGGCCTCCAGCGCTCGCTCCAGCGCGGCGCGATCGCTCACCCGCTCGCTTTGCGCCGAAGCCCAGGCCGAGAGCCGCGCGCCGAGCGGCCGGCTGTCGTAGTAGGCATCGGAATCGGCCGCCGCCACCTTCGTTACCCGTCCCTCGATGCGAACCTGGCGCTCGAGCTCGGCCCACAGGAACACGACGCACGCGTCGGCGCGTGCAGCGAGCTCGCGCCCCTTGCGGCTCGCGTAGTTGGTGTAGAACACGAAGCCGCCGTCCTCGAGCCCCTTGAGCAGCACGATGCGCGCCGCCGGGGTGCCTTCGGGTGTCACGGTGGCGAGCGTCATCGCGTTGGCGAGCGGCACGTGGGCGTCGAGCGCCTCCTGCAACCAGCGGCGGAACTGCTGCAGCGGATCCTCGTGGGCGTCGGCTTCGGAAAGTCCTGCGCGCATGTACTCATGCCGCAGGTGTGAGATCTTCATGACGCCTCATTCTACAGTCGATCAGCAGTCCGAACCTGCGGTTGCGCCACGCGCAGGCGCGGTGTAAAGATGCCGGTTCACGCAAGGAGGGCCCATGCACTTCGCTCGCAAGCCCCGGGTCTCCGCTCCGTCGCCCGCCAGGCTCGAGAGCCTGCTCCTCGACTACGAGCGGGTGGGTGCGCAGACGCGCGCCCTGGCAGCGCCGCTCTCGGCCGAGGACTGCGCCCTGCAATCGATGCCCGATGCGAGCCCGGTCAAGTGGCACCTCGCCCACACCGCCTGGTTCTTCGAGACCTTCGTGCTCGAGCCCGCGTTGCCGGGCTTTGCGCCCTACCGCGCGGAATTCCGCGTGCTGTTCAATTCGTATTACGTCGCGGTCGGCGCGCGCCATCCGCGCCCCGAGCGCGGGCTGCTGTCGCGGCCGTCGCTCGAGGAAGTGCTGGCGTATCGCGCGAGCGTGGACGAGCGCATGCACGCGCTCGTCGCGCGCGACCCGGCGCGCGCCGCCCGGCTCGCCGACACGATCGAGCTCGGTCTGCACCACGAGCAGCAGCACCAGGAGCTGATCCTCACCGACCTGAAGCACGCGCTGTCGCGTAATCCGACGTTTCCCGCCTACCAGGAGGCGCGCGCACGCACGAGCGCGAGCCCGGCGCCGATGCGCTGGACGTCGCTGCCCGACGGCGTGCGCCAGATCGGGCACGACGGCGCCGGGTTCTCCTTCGACAACGAGCGGCCGCGCCACCGCGTGTTCGTCGGCGACTTCGAGCTCGCCGAACGGCTGGCGACCAACGCGGAGTACCAGGCGTTCATCGCCGACGGCGGCTACCGGCGCCCCGAGCTGTGGCTATCCGAGGGCTGGGACGTCGCGAGCTCGCAGCGCTGGGAGGCGCCGCTGTACTGGATCGAGGGCGAGGGCGGCTGGCGCCAGTTCACGCTCGAGGGGCTGCGTGCGCTCGAGCCCGATGAACCGGTGACCCATGTCAGCTATTACGAGGCCGATGCCTACGCGCGCTGGTGCGGGGCGCGCCTGCCGACCGAAGCGGAATGGGAAATCGTCGCCGCGCCGCGCGAGGCAACGGGGAATTTCCTCGAGAGCGGGCGCCTGCATCCTGCGCCTCTGGGCGCGGCGAAGGGCGGGCAGATCTTCGGCGACGCCTGGGAATGGACGAGCAGCTCGTACGCGCCGTACCCGGGGTTCCGCGCGCCGGCGGGTGCGGTGGGCGAATACAACGGCAAGTTCATGGTCAACCAGTACGTGCTGCGCGGCGGCTCCTGCGTTACGCCGCGATCGCACATCCGGGCGAGCTACCGCAACTTCTTCCCCGCGGCCGCGCGCTGGCAGTTCAGCGGCATCCGGCTGGCGCGCGAGCCGTCCTGAATGCAGGGGGTCTACGACTACGGCGAGGGCATCAGCGCCGTGGACGTGCTCTACGAGCGCGAGCGCCTGAACGCCGCGCACCTCGTAGTCGAGCAGGGGCGGGCGGCGGTGATCGACACCGGCACGGCGCACGGCGTGCCGCGCGTGCTCGCGGCGCTGGCGGCCAAGGGCGTGCCGCCCGAGAACGTCGACTACGTCGTTCTCACCCACGTGCACCTCGATCATGCCGGCGGTGCCGGACAGCTGATGGCGCGCTGCCCCAATGCGGTGCTCACGGTGCACCCTCGCGGCGCGCGCCACATAATCGACCCCGGGCGTCTCCTGGAGGCGACAGTTCGCATCTACGGGGAGCAGGCGACGCGGCGCGTCTACGGCGACATCCTGCCGGTCCCGGCGCACAGGGTGCTCGAAACTCCCGAGGGTGCGAGCGTGTCGCTCGCTGGCCGCGAGCTCGCATTCCTCGACACGCCGGGCCACGCGCGGCACCACGTCGCGGTGCGCGACGCTCGCACCGGACATCTGTTCTCCGGCGATACCTTCGGCCTGTCCTACCGCGAGCTCGACCGGGATGGAAGGCAGTTTTCGTTCCCGACCACCAGCCCGTCTCAGTTCGATCCGCCGTCGCTGCACCGCTCCATCGAGCGCATGCTGGCCCTGCGGCCGGAAGCGATCTACGTCACGCACTTCGGCCAGGTGCGCGATCTCTCTCGTCTGGCCAGTGACTTGCACCGGTTGATTGAAGCTCACGCAGAGCTTGCCGAGCGCCACCGGGGCGCGGGGGCGGAGCGCGGCGTGCGGCTGAGGAAGGGGGTTGCCGAGATCGTCTCGGCGGAGGCGCAGCGTCAGGGCTGGGCGCTTGCCGAGCGGGAGCTGATGCAGCTATTTGCGATTGACGTCGACCTGAATGCGCAGGGATTGGAGGCTTGGCTCGACTCCCCGGCGGGACGATCGCCCGGCGCGCAGTGAGCACGAAGTTCAATCTTCCCTCTGAAATACGTTGACACGCCGCGCGGGATTCGGCATCTTCTCGTCACCGCTGCCTGACAGCGGCAAGAAATTCCGGATAAGATTTTCGTATCGCTCAGAGGAGAAATCACGATGGCAAAGAAGAAGGCCGCCAAGAAGTCCGCGAAGAAGAAATCCGCAGCCAAGCGGAAACCAAACGCTGCATTCATGAAGCCGATGAATCCGGACGCGACGCTCGCGGCCGTGATCGGCGGCAACGCGATGCCGAGGACCGAAGTCACTAAGAAGATCTGGTCCTACATCAAGCGTAACAGCCTGCAGGACAAGAAGAACCGCCGCATGATCAATGCGGACGACAAGCTCAAGCCCGTGTTCGGCGGCAAGGCTCAGGTGTCGATGTTCGAGATGACCAAGCTGGTCAACAAGCACCTGAAATAACTCGAAGGTTTTGGTTCCGCCGGAGGCTTCGGCCTCCGGCAGCCACTCCGGCGCTCAGCCCGCGTGGTAGGAAGTCACCCGCTCCACCTCGTTTTTCGATCCTAGGATCACCGCGACGCGCTGGTGCAGCTTTTGCGGCGCCAGCTCGAGGATGCGCTGCTTGCCGTCGGTCGCGGCACCACCCGCCTGCTCGACGACGAACGCCATCGGGTTGGCCTCGTACATCAGGCGCAGCCGTCCGTCCCGGTTCTTCGAATCGCGCGGATACATGAAGATTCCGCCGCGCGACAGGATCCGGTAGACGTCGGCCACCATCGACGCGACCCAGCGCATGTTGAAGTCCTTGCCGCGCGGGCCATCCTTGCCCGCGAGGCACTCGTCGATGTAGCGCCTGACGGGCGGCTCCCAGCGCCGCATGTTCGACATGTTGATCGCGAACTCCTGGGTGTCCGCCGGGATGCGGATGTCCGGGTGAGTGAGCACGAAGGTGTAGGTCTCGCGGTCGAGGGTGAAGCCATGCGTGCCGTCGCCCACCGTGAGCACGAGCTGCGTGGTCGGGCCGTACACCGCGAAGCCCGACGCGACCTGGGACGTGCCGGGCTGGAGGAATGCTCGCTCTTCGGTCGCCTCGGGGCCCTGCGGGGAGCGAAGCACCGAGAAGATGGTGCCTACCGAGATGTTGACGTCGATGTTGGAGGAGCCGTCGAGCGGATCGAACAGCAACAGGTACTCTCCGCGCGGGTACTGCGTTGGAATGGGATGCGGCAGCTCCATCTCCTCGGAGGCGAGCGCGGCGAGGTTGCCGCCCCATTCGTTCGCCTCGAGCAGGATCGCGTTGGAGATCACGTCGAGCTTCTTCTGCGCCTCGCCCTGCACGTTGTCGGTGCCGGCGGCGCCGAGCACGTCCGCCAGGGCGCCCTTGTTGACGCGCGTGCTGATCGCCTTGCAGGCGCGCGCCACGGTTTCGATCAGCAGGCGCAGGTCGGCGTTGATCAGCTTCTTGCCTCGTTGGCGCTCGATCAGGAACTGCGTCAGGGTGATTCTCTTCATCGCGTACTTCCCTCCCGTCAAAATCTTCGTTGCTGGCGAGCGCCGGGTCAAGCGCCGCTGCGCCTGCGGCGCGCAATCCAGCCTCCGGACAGCATGCACAGCGACATGGCCCAGAACACCGGCGCCATTCCTAGCGCCGTTCCGAGCGCGCCGAACACCAGCGGCAGCGTCGTCGAGCTGGTGCTGAGCATGGCGGTCCGCACGCCGACCACCTCGCCCTGGCGTCCGGGCGGAGATGCCGCGTACAGCAACGCCATGATCATCGGCTGCGCGCTGCCCAGGCCGATGCCGAGCACGAACGATAGCGGGATCAGCGTGGCCACGTCCGTGGCCACTGGAAACAGCGCGAACGAGCCGCCGGCGATGAGCAGCGCCGAGCTGATCACGGTCCATTCCCTCAGCCTGTGCACCAGCGCCGGCAGCACCAGGCGCACGGCGAACGTCGCTCCGGCGAAGCTGCCCATCACCAGGCCGATGGTCGAGGCGCTGAGGCCGATGCGCGAGCCGTAGATCGGC
>Ga0316628_100004632_pt1 | contig 10827 bp, 10 predicted proteins | sample OWC_Aug_M2_C1_D5_FD_207648 | JGI IMG/M metagenome (GOLD analysis project Ga0316628, IMG submission 207648) | Wetland soil microbial communities from Old Woman Creek delta, Ohio, United States - OWC_Aug_M2_C1_D5_C | ecosystem: Environmental > Terrestrial > Soil > Wetlands | place: USA: Ohio... | reverse complement strand
TGATCTGTTTGTAGTTGGTGACGTTCCCGTTGTGGGCCATGATGATGCCGAACGGAACGTTGACCTGGAAGGGCTGCGCGTCTTCCTCCCCGCCGCCGCCGACCGTCGGGTAGCGCGTGTGCCCGATCCCGACGTTCCCTTTGAGGATGGGCAGAGCCTCGGCGGTGAAGATATCCCGGACGAGCCCGTTGCCCTTCTTCGTGTGGAAGCGGCCGTCGTAGGTGACGATACCCGCCGAGTCCTGGCCGCGGTGCTGGACGGCCAGCAGACCCTGGTAGAGGTCCCTGAAGACGGGGTCATTCCCATAGATTCCGACCACACCGCACATGGGGTCCTCGCCTCTCCTAACTAAAACAATATTATACAACTCTATGGGCACGGTTTCGAGGGGACGCATTGAATCGTCTAATACAAGAAATTAGGGTCGGGCCTAGCCATCCAATTTAATATCAATATCATCCGTCCATTCGAAGCCCATAAAGTGACCTTAGAGGAGATTTTAGGCCGCGTTTTCTGGGTCTAAGCGAAGATGCACTTCAGGCGGCTGCTCTTATCAAAGTAATCGCTTTTCCTTAGACGGGAAAAAGGGGGCCAATAAACGTTTCTAAGGGCCCTTTCCTGGCCCATAATTTAACGCATCGTGTTGTAATTAAAATGGATAGCTAGGCCCGACCCCTAGCAGAGAAGGTCGATCGAAGCCAGGAGCTCGTCGGGGGTCACCGTGGCCGTGCCGATCTTGCCGACGACGATCCCGGCCGCGGCGTTCGCCAAGAAGGCGGCCTCGAGGATGGATGCGCCGCCGAGGAGCGCGAGGGTCGCCGTGGCGATGACCGTGTCGCCCGCGCCGGTCACGTCGAAGACCTCCTTGGCGATGGTCGGGATGTGGACGGGCTTGCGGCCCCGCTCGAAGACCGACATCCCGTGCTCCCCCCGCTTGAGGATGAGGTAGCGCGCGGCGATGAGCCGCAGGATCTCTTCGCCCGCCCGCTCGGCCTGGGCGTCCGTCCGGCATTCGTGGTTGACGATGCGTTCGGCTTCGTGATGATTCGGGGTGGCCAGGGTGACGGGCGAATAATAGGGGAGGTTGTCGAGCTTCGGGTCGACGCAGACGACGACCTTCCGGACCTTGGCCAGGGGGAGGACCTTCCCGAGCAGGCTCGGCGTGAGCAGGCCCTTGTGGTAGTCGGACAGGATGAGGCCGCGGGCGTTCTCGGCGGCGATGAACTTCAGGATGCGGGCCTCATCTCCCGCCGCGACGGGCCGCCGCTTCTCGAGGTCGACGCGGACGACCTGCTGGTGATGGGCGATGATGCGGGTCTTGACGGTCGTCGGCCGGCCCGAGTCGGTGATGAGCCCGCGGCCGTTGGACACATGGCGGCGGATCCAGCGGCCGGCCTCGTCGTCGCCGACGACCCCGACGGCCACGGCCGCGCCGCCCAGGGCGTCCAGGTTGTGGCAGACGTTGCCCGCGCCGCCGAGTTGGGAGGAGTCGCGCTTGACCTCGACGACCGGCACCGGCGCCTCGGGCGAGATCCGGGACACGTCGCCCCAGAGGTATTTGTCGAGCATGAAGTCGCCCAGGACCAGGACCTTCCGGCCGCGGAACTGGCGGACGATGCGCTTGAGCCGGCGGCCGTCCATCTTGATGAGACCTTGGGGTTTCTCTTTGGGGGTCATCGGGTCATCCTTTCTTCCGGACGTAGATGGGGTTGGAGAGGATCCAGGGCACCCGCGGGCTGAGCGGGGAGCGGCCGCGGAGAAAGACCTCGATACGGTAGGCACCCGGCTCCGCCGCCCTGTGGAACAGCACGGCTTCGGTCGTCCGGGCCACGCTCCGTCCGCCGCGGACGAGACGGGTTTCCGTGGGGAAGTCAAAAGGGACGGTCGCGGCGAGCAGCGGAGGAGCGGCGGGGTCCAGAACGACCTCGGCGCCCATGGGGGAGTTCCCATCCGCGGCGCGGGCCTCGAACCGGAAGCCGTCCGCCTCGGCCGCCGCCTCGATCGCATTGTAGAACCGGCCCCCGCGCAACGCGTCGTGAATGGAAGCCGAGGCTCCCGCGAAGTCCGTTCCGGACGCCGGGAGCGGCGCATCCAGGAGGACATGGAGCCGCACGGCGCGGAGGAGAGCTCCGTAGAAAACGTGGGCGTCCGTGGCGTAATAGCCGGCCACGGGGCGTTCGGCCGCCATCTCGTCCCACTTTCTCAGGTTCGGCTCGGGGATGTCAATGACGCGCAGCAGGGCCAGCGTCGGCCGCAGCAGGAGGGCCGGGGCGTAGGGGATGAGGCGCGGGTAATGCTTCTTGAGCTCGTTGTCGGCGTTGATCACCTCGATCCCGGCATAGCCGGCCGGTTCTCCCCAGGTCCAGCGGGTCTTGGAGTAGGGATGGGCGATGACGGCGAACCCTCCGCGGGCGTTAAGCTCCGCGACGGCGTCCTCGGCGACGCGCGAGAAGTCGCGCTCGGGGAGGGCGAAACCCAGCCCGACCAGGTGGCCGCGGTTGACGTTGAGCTCCGAGCCGGCCAGCAGGAGCAGCCCGTCCCGCCAGCCTTGCTCGGCGACCGAGTCCCGGTTCGGGTTGCCGTGGTCGGTGAGCAGGACGAAGCCCAGGCCGGCGCCGCGGGCGGTCCGGACGATGTCCTCGACGCGGCCCCGACCGTCGGAATGCCGGGTGTGGAGGTGGTAGACGCCTTCGACCTCGTACGGGGGTCCGCCGGGGGGCGCCGCGTCCGACCGGTACACGCGGTAGGTCAGGATGGCGAACGCGAGCCAGAGGGCATACGCCGCCGCCGAGACCAGGATCACGCGGCGGACAAGCCTTCTCCGGGCCGGGCGCTTCATGGGCGGCTATTTTATCATAATCGAGCCGAGCGCATCAGGACGACGGGTCGGCCCGCCGAAGAGGGGGTCAGTCGCGGCGTGAGGCGAGGCGGAAAGCGGCGAAGGGGATGCTGATGAGGTAGAGCAGGAGGAACGTGATCTCCGAGTCCCCCCAGTTGTATTCGAAAAACCCGGCGACGAGGAAAGAGAGCAGGGCGGCCAACCCGGCCACGGCCAGCGGCTCGACGGTCGCGTCGCGCGGCTTCCGCAGGAGGCGGAGGAGGTCCACCGCCGCCCAGATGACGAAAACGAGCCAGGCGAGGAGCGTCGGGATCCCCCGCTCGGCCGCGATCTGGAGGTAATCGTTGTGGAGGTGGGTGGCGAGCCGCTTGGCTTCGTCCGAAAGTCCGTATTTGGGGTTCTGGAACTCGAGCTCGACGGTGTCCGGCCCCGTGCCGTGGAGAGGGAAGTTGCGGATGATCATGACGCCGGCCCGCGCGTACTCGAGACGGAGGCGGTTGGAGTAGGCCTGGCTGTTGAAGATGCTTCGGACCCGGTCCTTGACGGTCGCGGGGCTCGCGAAGTAGGCCGCGGCGGCGACGACCGGGACGAGGATGATGAGCTTCGGACGCCACGCCAGCAGGACGACGCAGACCACGACCACTAGGCCGATCCAGGCGCTGCGGGTCAGCGTGAGCATCAGCGCCGGGCAGGCCAGGAGGAATCCGGCTCCCCAGACATAGCGCCGGCGTCCCCGCATGAATACGGCCATGGACAGGGCCAGGGCGGCGAAAAGGACGAGGAGGCCCGCCTGGGTCATGTAGTGGCCCATGAAGCCCTGTTCACGCTCTCCGGGAGCCGCCTTGAACACGAAATGCCAGGCCGAATAGAAGAGGCTCACGCCGGCCGAGACGAGGACCGCGGAGTTGGCCCGGCCGATATCGCGAACCGAGCGGAATGCGGTGTAGGCTAAAGGAACGATGAGCAGAAGGATGAGCTCGCGGGAGTCGCGGAAGCTGTCGCCGCGGTTGACCGAGAGGGCCGACGCCAGGAGCGAGAGCCCCGCATAGACGATGAGGGGGAGGAAGAATCGGGGAAAGGCCAGGCTCTCTTTGGCTTTGATCATCCGGACGGCCCAGGCCGCGACGGCCAGAAAGAACAGGGCCTGTCCGATACTGATGGAGATGAGCGCAAAGAGAAGGCTCAGAACGAGGAGTTCGACGGGCAGGATATCCAGCCAGCTCCCGGAGGCCGGCTTGGTGAGGCGGGACAGGATTTTCATGGCGGTATTATAATCGGGCCCGGTCCCTTCCTCAACCGGGGAGAAAGCGGGCCGCGGCGGCCATGACCTCGGCCGGGGCGATGGCCCGGAGACAGCGGACGTCGTGATGGAGGCATTCCCGCTGACGGCACGGCCGGCAGTCGAGGGATTTCTCGAGGATGACGACCCGGTCGCTCCGCCAGGGAGCGAAGTGCGCCGGGAGGGTCGGGCCGAACAGAGCGACGATGGGGGTTTCGGTCGACGCGGCGACGTGCATCGGGCCGCTGTCCGGGCCGACAAAGAGCGCCGCCCGGCGGATGAGCTCACGGAGCTCCGCCCAGCCGAAGGTCCCGGCGACCGAGAGGACGGAGCCGGGAGCGCCGTTCATGATCCCGGCCGCCCGCTCACGGTCCTCGGCGCCGCCCGCGAGGACGACGCGAACGCCCGGCCGGCCGTAGAGAAGCCGGACAAGCTCGGCCGCCGCGGCCGCTCCCCAGTCGCGGAACTCATTCCCGGCGCCGACATGGACGACGACGAGCCGGGCGGCGGCGAGTCCGTTCCCGTCGATGAACGTCGCCACTCGGGCTTTCTCCTCGGGCCGGGGCTCGGGCAGCGCCAGAGGCGGGATGTCCTGAACGTCGCAACCGAGCGCTCGCACGAGGTTGATATGATTGACGACGCTGTGGACCGGTCCATCCGCGCGCTGCCGCGCGACACGCACCGTATAGATGAGTCTTCGCCACGGGATCTCGTAGCCGACCCTCACCGGCGCGCCGGAGAGGAACGTCAGCCGGGACGCGCGCGGGCCGCCGTGGAAATCGACGACGGCGTCATAGCGGCCGCGGCGTATCCGCCGGACGAGACCCAGGAAGGCGGCCGGCCCCTGCCCGCTTTTGACGAGGATCGTTTCGTCGAGCGCGGGGTGTCCTTCAACGAGGCGGGCGAACGGGGCCTCGACGACGTAAGAAATCCGCGACCCGGGGAGGGCCAGGCGCAGCGCGGTGAGGGCCGGGGTCGTCATGATGACGTCGCCGGCCCGTCGCAGGCGGACGAGAAGGACCCGGCGAAGCGCGGTGCTGTCAGTCGCGGGTGGGACGGTCCGGCTCAACGGTCGCCTCGTCGGTGAGCATCACCGGGATGTCGTCCCGGACCGGATAGACGCGGTGGCAGCGGACGCACTTCAGGCCCTGCCCGTCGGCCGTGAGTTTGACTTCGGTCTTGCAGACGGGGCAGGCCAGGATCTCCAGAAGCTCGCGGTCGATGGCCATGCTGATCTCCACGCTCATCCTAGCCGAAAACCCGGGATGAAACAAGCCGGCTCCCCGTTTGACAACACGGGGCGGTTGGGTTAATCAATTCGTCGAACCCCGCAGCTCGCCGCGCGGCGGAAGAACGCTGTCCGAGCGGAGACAAACGGTGGCCAAAAGGGAATTCGGCACCTGGATCAAGGCTGGGCGCTACGAGGGCCGCGTCCATCCCGACTTCGACCGGCCGGCCTTTCGCGAAGCGTTGGCCTCGGTCGGGGAGCTCGCCGCTTCGGCGTCCGCCGAGGTCCTTCTCGACAGCCGGAACCGGGTGGTCGCCCTGCGGCTCGCCGTCGACCCGCCCCGCCGGGTCGAGGCCGTCATCAAGGAGTTCCGGCCGGAGGGCTTCCACCGCCTGAAGACGGCCGTCGTCGCGTCCAAGGACCGCAAGGCCTGGCGCGGCGCCGCGGCCTGCCTCGTGCGGGACGTCCCGACGCCCCGGCCGCTGGCCTGTCTCTCCCGGCGCGCGGCCGGGGTGGTCGTGGAGAGCTATTATGTCTCCGAGCGCGTCTTCGGGGCGCGCGAGGTTCGCTATCTTCTCCGCGAGCTCAGCGGCGAGAAGAGGCGCGAGCTCCTGGCCGAGCTGGCCGTGTTTCTCCGCCGGGCGCACGACGCGGGCCTTCTCCACCGCGACCTCTCCGACGGGAACGTCCTCGTCGCCGGCGGACCGCCCGCGGCCGGAACGCCGCGGCCGGCCTTCGTCCGCGACGATGTGCCCGACGTCGGGTACAAATTCTATCTCATCGACACGAACCGCATCCGGACGCGGGGACGCATCCCGTGGCTCGCCCGAGTCAAGAACCTTGTCCGGCTGGGCGTGCCGCCGGAGGACCAGCCGTTTTTCCTCGACGCCTACCTGGGCGAGCGCAGCGGCTCGGCCCTGCTCCAGTATTGGTATAAAAAAAAGAAAAAGAACTACACCGACTACGTGGCCTTGAAGAAGAAGCTGGGCCTGCGGCGGCTGGCGAAAAGGCTGAGGATCTCATGAGCTTCCCGTTCGAATGGAACCCCTGCGCGGACCAGCCGCATAACGTCGCGCCGAAGTCCGCGCGGCGCTGGCATCATCTCCGGCACGCCGGAAGCTACGTCGAGATCGCCGCCAGGAACGTCGGCCGGGCCGTCCCGATCCTCCGGCGCTACGCGCGGACCTGGCGGACGATGTATCAGGCGCCCGTCGCCCTACGTTCGGCGTTCGCCTGCGCCGTCTCGGAGGCGGGGCCCCGAAACGAGGAGACCATTGCCCTCCTCCGGGAAACGGGCGTCGGCGCCACACTCATCCGCGTCCCGTCCTGGGAGCGGGATGACCTCGGCCGGCACGAACGGTTCGCCGGCGCCCTCCGCGACGCGGGCTTCGAGACGACCGTCGCTCTCCTCCAGCGGCGCGACGACGTCCTCGACCCGTCCGGGTGGCGGGGATTTCTGGAGGAGGTCTGCGCGCGGTTCGCCGGCCTCGCGACGGCGATCGAGGTCGGCCACGCCTGGAACCGGACCAAGTGGGGCGTCTGGGACCACCGTGAATACCTTCGCCTCGCCGAGCCCGCCTTGGAGATCGCGCCCCGGCATGGGTTCAGGCTGGTCGGGCCGGCGGTCATCGATTTCGAGTTCCACCTCTACCCCGTGACGCTCGCGAAGCTCCGGTTCGACACGGCGAGCAGCCTCCTCTACGTCGACCGCACGGGCGCGCCGGAGAACACCCAGTTCGGCTGGAGCGCGGCCCGCAAACTGGCCCTCCTCCGGGCGGTTGTCGACGCCTGCCGCCCCGGTCCGCGGGCGGACTTGTGGATCACCGAGGTCAACTGGCCGCTCGCGGGCACCGGACCCTGGTCGCCGGCCGCGGGCCGGCCGAACGTGAGCGAGGAAGAGCAGGCCGACTTCCTCGTCCGCTATTATGTCCTGATCCTGGCCAGCGGCTTGGCGGACAGGGTCTTCTGGTGGCAACTCGTCGCACCCGGCTACGGCCTCGTGGACAGCCGCGAGACGCGCTGGCGGAGGAGGCCGTCGTTCGCCGCTTTCCGGACGCTCGTGGCCCGGCTCGACGGCGCGACGTTCGTCGGAGCGAAAGGCGACGCGCGGCAGGACGCGGTTCGCTGCTTCCTCGTCCGGCGGGGCGTCGAATCGTTCGCCGTGGCCTGGGCGACGGGCGCGCCCGCTGAAATCGAGTTCGGCCGGCCCATCAGGCGGGTCATCCTCCGGGACGGCGGCGAGGAGCAGGTGCGCCGCGGGGTCAGCCGGGTCGCCGTCGACGGGAGCCCAAAGTATGTTGTCTTCGACGAATAGGACATTTCGCCGCGACGAGGTGCGGGATTACGAGCGCCGCCGCTACCGCGGCCTCGACCAGAGGCTCGTGGACCGGCGGGAACGAAGGATCACGGAGCGGCTTCTCGCCGTAGCGCTGAGCCATGCGGAGACAAGCGCACCGCCCGGTGAAGCGGCCGGCTTGCCGCCGCTCGTCCTCGACGTCCCCTGCGGCTACGGGCGGCTCTCCGCTCTTGTCGCCGGCCGGCGCGCGCGGCTCGTCGCGGCCGACATCTCCTTACACATGGTCGAGCGGGCGCTCCAGAACATCGGCGGTCGCGGCCCGGCCTGCCTGTGGGTCGCGGGCGTCGTGGCCGACCTGACCAGGGGATTGCCGTTCCGCGGCGGCGCATTCGACGCGGCGATCGTCATGCGCCTCTTCCACCATCTCCACCGGAGCGAGGACCGCCGGGCCGTTCTGGCCGAACTGGCGCGCGTCACGCGCGGCCCCATCGTCATCTCGTTCTACCGGCTGAACCGCCTCCACGTCCTCCAAAGAAAGCTGCGGAAGGCGGTGACCGGCAAGACCTATGAGATCCGGATGATCACGGGACGGACGTTCCGGGACGAGGTCGAAGCCGCGGGATTACGGGTCGTCCGCGTCGTGCCGCTTTTCCGCGGTCTGCACGCCCAGCATATCGCCTTGTTGGAAGCCCGCCGTCCTTAGCCGCCCGTCAGAACCGGATACGGACGCCGAGGCGCAGCGCGGCGCCGGAGAAGTCGACGGCCGCCGGCTGCGCGTCTTCAACGCCCGCTTCAGCGGGCCGGCCCGAACGGATAAAGAGCGCCGGGTAGGTCTCGTCGGGAGCCGCCCGGACATTGAAGATCCAGAGGGTCCCGTCCTCCGTGTACGTCTGGCCCTCGGAATTGCGGACGATGTTCTGGCCGTCGAAGCCGCTGACCCTGGCGAAGCGGACCTGGCCCTCGGCAAAGACGAAGAGGCTGGGATAGATCTCCCACTCGCCGCCGATCGCGAGTTCGGCCCCCAGCCCGTTCGCCGTCGCATCGCCCTCCCAGCTGACCCAGTCCTCGCCGCGCTCGAAGCGGTAGGTATACCCGGCTTTCACGGGGTACCAGGCGGCGCCGCCCTTGAGATAAATCCCGGGCGCCGGATAGTAGGTCAGGCTGAGCTTGAACGGGATGGCCCGCATGCGGGCCGTCGCCTCGAGAGAGTCCGGGACCTCGGACGTCTCGTATTCGGCGAGGTTCGTGTGCTCGCCGCGGAAGTAATCGACGCCCAGGCCGAGCCAGAGCCTCGGCACGACGGCGAAGCTGACCTCGGCGCCGAGGATATAGGTCAGATGGAGGGAACCGGGTTCCGGCGCCGGAGACGCCCCGAGGACCGCGCCATAATAATCGGCGATCCCCTTGAGCCCGCGATTGAGGTCGCCGCCCGCGACGTAGTTGCCCCCGCTCGAGACGGAGAACGCAACCGATGGGGCCGCGACCGCCGGCTCGACGGTCCGGGCCGGGCGCGTCGTCTTGGGCTCGACGGGGCGTTTCGTCGTCGGCGGAGGCGCCGTCCGGGCCGGCGCCCCGGAGACGATCGCGACCAGGCTTTCGTGGATCCAGCCGGCGATGACCCCGCCGTCCTCGAGCGTGTAGCGGACGAGATACCACTCGCCTTCCTTGCGGTCCGCCTCGAGCTCCGTGCCCCCGGGCACCTGCTGGAGCATGGCGCTCCCGATGTCGGGCCGCTCGCGGATGTTGGCCTGCTCGGCGGTGACCCTGAGGACGAGCCGGGCCGGCTCCTGAGCCCTCAGGCCGACGGCGAGGGAGGCGAGGACGACGCCGGCGCAGACGATGGAAATGGCCCTGGCTGTGGTGCGCATAGTCCTCTCTTTGCGGGTCCCATTATAAACCACCGAGAACGGGGACTCAACGTTACATTCTTTTGACAATCTATTTCCTTTCTGGTGACACCGTTTCTCCCGCCCGCGGTTATCTTGAGGGTGAGGAGGTCAGACACCATGAACGCTAAAGAGAATATGGAAAAGGAAGCGGGACGCCGGCGGCTGCGCCGGACCGTCCTGAACCTCGTCCTCGCCGTCGCCCTGGCGGCCTTGGCCGGGCCTGGACCCGTCCTGTCCCAGCCGGCGGCGGGGCGCCCGATCCCGGACCTCATTCGGAGTCTGGAAGTCGGGCGTCCGGTGAACCACGGTCCCCTGACGATCGTCCCCGTCTATCTCACCTCCGTCCGTCTGAGCGCCGATTTCGTCCCCTTTGAGGACGCCGTGAAGAACGGCTGGGTCGAAATCACGGAACTCGACGGCGGACGCGTGCCCCAGGTCAAGATCTCCAACCGCTCGAAGCGGACGATCTATCTCATGGGCGGCGAGATCCTGACCGGCGCCAAGCAGGACCGCATCCTGGCCTCGGACCTGCTGCTCGGGCCGGGAACAACGGACCTCGTCGTCCCGGTCTACTGCGTCGAGCACGGACGCTGGACCCAGACGTCGGGCACGTTCACCACCAAAGGCCATATCGGGACGTTCGCGCTCAGGGCCAAGGCCCAGAAGCGGGAACCCGAGGCCCAGTCGGAGATCTGGGACAAGATCTCCGAAGAGAACCGGATCATGGGTGTCGCCGCGCCGACGAGCGCCTACCAGGCCGCCTACGACGCCGCTCCGAACAAGGAAAAGATCAGGGTGATCGAGGAGAAGATGGCCGCCATTCCCCGCCTCTACAAGGACACGGTGGGTGTCGTCATCGCGCTGGGCGGCCGGGTGGTGAGCGTTGATATTTTCGCCAATCCCGCGCTGTTCACGAAGCAGTGGCCGAAGATCCTCCGCTCCTCGGCCCTGTCCGCATTGACCCACGAGATGCCGGGCCAACTGGACCAGAAAACGGCGGCCGCGCTGCTCCGGACGTTCGCGGGTAAGGAATATCAGGTCAAGAACGGCCTGGACCTCGGGATGGACTATACGTCGGTCGAGAGCGGGGCCAATATCAAGGCCCTGGTCTACCAGGACGCCGTCGTGCACCTGGCCGCCTTCCCCGAGGATGACGGCCGGATGAAGGTCATGGATGACCGGACGGACAACGGGCGGATGCGGGTCATCCGGGAAACGGAGTGACAAGGACCCTTCGCCGGCCTTCGGGCAGGGGCACTGGGCGCGCGCCCGGGGGCGCGCGCCCGAGCCCCGCGC
>Ga0316628_100004631_pt1 | contig 10829 bp, 13 predicted proteins | sample OWC_Aug_M2_C1_D5_FD_207648 | JGI IMG/M metagenome (GOLD analysis project Ga0316628, IMG submission 207648) | Wetland soil microbial communities from Old Woman Creek delta, Ohio, United States - OWC_Aug_M2_C1_D5_C | ecosystem: Environmental > Terrestrial > Soil > Wetlands | place: USA: Ohio... | reverse complement strand
ACGAAAACCTCGTCTGACCACTCCCGATCTGGCTACTATTACCCCTGCTCCGGCCAGCAAACGGAAAAAGCCTTCCCTGGTGTTCTGGGTAGTGGTCGTCAATATGGCCGCTTGGATTATCTTATTGCCTGTGTATCTCACCTGCACCGATCATAGCGTCGCCGAAGTGACCAGGGCATTTTTGGCCTGTGTGGTGTTTATTCCGTTTTACGTCGGGCTTACGTATATCTATTGGCGCTACTTTTGGCTAATCACCGGCGTCGTCTGGACGGCGGCGACGGTGATTCTAACGGTGGTGATTCTGCTGGTCGTTTTGGGATTCCTGGACGCCGGGGAAGTCGAGTCTCTATTCCCCTAGAATCCCGGTTTTGTTTTGAAAAGACAGATTCTCATAAGTAATTTTTAGGCCATTTTGGGGCCTAAAAACTGACCTCTCGTAGGGGCGAATCCCAACTAAAGGACGATTTCGCGCCGCCGCGCCCGTAGCTATCTCCAAACCGATATTTGAGCAAGATATCGGCTTTTTCCTGCGCGCGCGCCTCTGCTCCCGAATCCGCATAACGCGCCCGGCTCGTCCCCTGGTACATGCGGTTCTTCCATGTGCCTTTTTCATAACGTCTACGACCATCGGAACGCACTTTACCCCAAACAATCTCATCCCATTTCCCCGCCGCCGCGCCTTGCAGAATACCCTTTTCATGCGGTGATAGGGTCACTTTCCCGGCGTTGGCGGCGCTTAAAATGGCGATGGCTTCGGCTTGCTGTTCCCAATTGTACATATTCGCCGCTTGTTTCTCGGTGATTCCGTGCGTTTCGGCTAGGTTCTGAATCCCCTCGCGCTGGTGGTCAAGGCCGTAGAATCGTTCTTCGCGCACTCCGGCGGTAAATCGTGCGCTGGCTTTGGTGATGGCGGCCTGGTCGGTGCGGAGCTTTCCATCTGCGCCAAACTCGATTAACTTGTTTTCCCAAAGTTTATCCGCCACAATGCCATTAGCGCGCGCTAGGCGGGTCAAATCTTGCTCGTTTTTGACCGTTTTTGCAGTTGGCCTGTCGTCGCGGATTGCGGCGACAGTATATTGTTCCTCGAAAGCGTCGTACCGTTGTTGTCTAAGTCGTCGGCGTCCCATTGTTTACCCCATGATGTATAAATGGTATATGAATCCAACCGCGCGCCTGACATAGGGCGGCGGCCTCCTGGTTGCCATAGACAAAATAGAGGATTTTATCAGTCCGGGCATGGTTGCAGGCCATAACGTGCGCCTGATCGAGTGCGCCCAAGTCGGCAGCATAGGCGCGGTTGGCATAGGCTTTCCATCCGATAGGAACACCGACAAAGGCCAACGGCAAATAACGCGGGCTTATATTCAGGTCTACGGCAATCCGAATCCCGTGCTCTTGCCATACACTGGCGAGTTTTTTCTTCCGCCAAAAATCGGCGATTACCAGCGCGGCGGGGTGATTGTCCGATGTCGTAAAGTTTAGTTCTATGGCGCTGGTGGCTCCGGTTGCCTTCAGCTTGCCCGGTTCGGATAGCAGGCCATTAAAGCGGGAGTCATCGGTGTAGAAAAAAACCGCTTCGGCGGGGCTAGAGCGCGCCACGTTGCCCCATAGCGTCCAATTTTGGGGCGGCGCGGTAAATTTGCAAGGCGGGGTCTAATATCGGAATATCATAGTTGTCTGGCGTTATTTCCGGCTTGGTTTGGGCCAGTACATCGGCGCGGCTGCTGCGCTCCGGGCGGCGCTTCACGTCGGCGATATAGTCGAGTATTTCCTCTGGCGTCTCAAAGGGCAATCCTAACACGTTTACGGCCTTTGGGTGATGTTCCATCAGGCTTTTAATGGCGGCGATTACGTCCTGGTAGCGCGTGGGGATGCCATAGAGCCAACCGTCCAACCCGCCACTAAGCATGATACTTATAGGCCGCTCCCAGCAGGGCGCAACGTCCACAATTAAACAGGGAATCTTTTCGGGGATGGTCGCCCCGCGCGCCTGGGCGCTCAGGATGGCGTCTAAGTCTAATGGGTTTAAGATCGTTCCACCAGTGGAGCGGTTCAAGTAAATTGGGTGGGTGATTCCGAATAATGCTACCGCTATCGGTTGGGCGTCCGGGTTGTTCGGTTCGTAGTCCATCGCCCGGCGCAAAGTTTTGAGTTTTTCGAGTGGTGTGTGTTGTAGTTCCATCGGTTGTTACTCGCCTCGCTGTTGTGTAAGGGTAGGGGAATCCCCCTACCCCGGTTGTTATTCCGTGTCGTCGGCTCGTAGCCCTGGCGCCACCCGATTCTTTAGACTGGCGAGTAGGCCGGGGTCAAGCTGGTCGTCGCTGGTGGATTCGGGTTGCCCTTTTTCATTGACGGTGATTTGCCCGTTGCTTAACCGCTCGATGAGCTGGCGCATTTCGTCGATTGACTCGCGCAATTGCTCGGCCAACGGCTCGGCGCGTTGGGGTAGCTGGTGTTCCCCCAGCGCCAGCAATGCGCGGGTGATTATTTGCGTAGTGTTTAACCCGGCGTCCCGTTTCCATCGGCGAAACACGGCCAACGCTTTCGCCTCGTCCTGGTCGTCCTCGAATAGTCGAGCGGAAATAATCTCGCTTTGGCGTTTCTTTCGTGCGCTCATGAGATTACCCCTATAGCGGTATATAGCCGCCATAACTTCAGACCGCCGCGCACATTGGCGAGGTGTAGTTCTCCGGGTTCGTCGGCCAAGTGGATATTTTTGTTTTGTATGTGATCCCATAGGTAGGTGTATAGCAATCCGCTACCGCCTCCCGTCAATAGAACCGCGTCAAAACGAAAACCCCCCGCATAGCGGGTGCTTGTTACCCGTAAAATCCGATTTACCAGCGTATTTCTGGCTTGTTCTGCTTCTTCCTGGCAGGGCAACGAATCACCCCCGCCACGAAATATCCCGGTCTCTATGGCTTCCCGTACTCTATCCGGCGCTAGGGCGTTCTTTGATTTGGTAAGTTCTTTGTAGCGTGCCCTAAATGCGCTGGTGAAGTTGTCGATTACTTCTTGGATGCCGATTTCTTCGGTGTGGGCTTGGGCATAGTCTATTTGCCCCGCCGCACTAATGGTTACAAAATCGGTTGTTCCGCCGCCAATGTCGATTACCAGGACGCTTTTTTCCTTTAATTGTGGGGCGGCGTACTGTGTGCCATTGTCCTTTAATAGGACATTCATTAACCCCCCGGTAGGTTCGTCGAATGTGTTTACATATTCGGCATAAAGGGATATTTTTTTGCCGCCTAGCTCAACGTCCCAGCGTCCGATAACCGCCTTCATTAGCTCACCAGCATAATTTATATGCCCTGGCGGGTGCGAAACAAATAACGCTAACTCGGTGCTGGCGCGATAACTACGCGCCATAGCTGCCGCCGCAAAAACTCCAATGTAATCGCGTCGATAGCGCGCCGCGCCGCGCTCGTGTTGGGTGACGCCGAACCGTTCGGCGCTGTCTCCGATTGCGTAGAATCCCTCACCGATTCGCATAAAATCGTCGGGAATTTCCCCATTGTTATAGCTTTCGCAAACGGCGCTATATTGCGCCCACGAAATGGGAACAAGAGCGTGAGGAAAGACGACCTCACCGCCGCTTAACAATTTGGCCTTAATAATGCTGTTCCCAGGGTCTAAAACTAATACCTTCATAGGTTCTATCCTCGCTGTAGACGGGTTTACAGAATAGTATACACGTTTACAGGGGATAAGGCAAGCGGGCTATTGCCAATATTGAATCGCGCTGGTTATTGCTGAATGAACTGATGGAATCCCGAAGCCCTGGTATAGTACCCAAACAAAAAACACCAGCGCGATAATTGCCTCGCCTAGTGACCCAGTACGGACGGCAAAGCGGCGCGGCAATACGCGAAAATCGCGGCGTTTCGGCCATAGCAGGCGCAACCCGTCTTTTGTGCACAAGTCGGCGATAATGTGGGTTGCCCAGCCTGCCGGAAAGCCCCAAAGCACGTTGGGCACGCCTAGCCCTATCGCCAGCAGAATCCCCACACTGACGAGGAAAAACGCCAGTAGACCATGCGTTAATCCTCGATGTTTTAGAAATGGCCGCGACAGTAGCGAGAGCGGCCATAACCTACGGCTAATTAGGCTGTTTGGTGTGTCGATGTCGGGCGCAAGCGCGCCTAGACCGGCTGCGGCAATGATCGCAAGCGTGGCGGGGGTGTTGGCGTCCAGATTGGCCGCCAGCACGATTCCCGCGCTGATTCCAATGACAAAATGAGTATGTCCGTTCACGTTAGTTTCTCCAATTGTCGATATAAAATGCGATAGGGTAGGGTGATAAAGCGAATCAGGAAAACTAGAATCGCCCAAAGTGCTTTGGTGATGGTGATGAGACTGGCTAGAAATAAACTGCCCAGAAACACCACAATGATAATTAAAATCAGGTCTCCCGTTGCCATTTTTTCCCTCGATTCTGGCCGTGCAGTGGATGGGGGGAGCTATTAGTCAGGGTGAAAAACTGGGCGAAACACCGCCGAAATACCGGAAAAATGCGCTTTGGTATTTTGGTATTTCGGTATTTCGGCGCGTTCTTACGTTAGGGCTGATCGTTGTTCGCGTCGATGAATTTCTTTGGTTGTCGTCTTGGGCGTTAGCTCATACGACAAAAAGAATCGGGTGATGGCTGCTGCGAAAACTGCTATAAAGGCATACATGCCGCAGGACATTGCCAACAGAACAAACCCGGCTTGGCCGTTGGCTAAACCCAACACGAATAATGCGACAGTCACGCCAAAAAGTAGCCCGGCGAGTGCGAATAGGCTTTTAACTCTCATTGTGCTCTGGCTCCTCTATTAGCTCTTTTAGGAATCGATTACGTCCCCGCAGTTTGACAAAATAGGGCTTACCTTCGTGGGTTATGGTCTCCATATCCCAAACCTTTTCGGCAAGCTCGAATACTTGCGCCCTGGTGATTCCGTCGTCTTTTATAGCGTTGTAAAGCGGAATCCCGCTGATATTCCCGCCTAGATGCCTCAGCGAAAAAGCAATCAATTTTTCCGGCGTCCATGAGCTATCTATCTGCGCTTCGATTGCGCCTAGATCAAAATTGTTGGACGGCGCGGGGTGTTGTTTAGCTAGGCGCAACGATTCGGCTATGTCCTCGTCGGTAATCAAGGGCGTCTGGATGGGTTCAGGGTTCGCACCTATCTTTAGCATCATGCGCCCTGGCACGTCGGGCAATTCGGCGGCGTCCCCGCTGCCCAGAATGGTTATACTGGCGCTGCTTGTTCCCATGCGGGCGGCAATACGAACGGTCATATTTGTTTTGATTCCGCCTGGCACGGTGTCTACTGATGGGTGTTGAGTGCAGATAAGCAGATGAATCCCAACGGCGCGGCCTCGGTTGGAAATTTGCCGCACACTTCCCAAAATGCGATTGGTCGCTGCGCGTTCTCCTTGTATGCTGTTGAACTCATCGAAAATGATGACCAAACGCGGCAATTGTTGATCGGGGGACACGCGCAAATTGTAAACTTCGATGCGCTTGGCCTTTTTTGAGCGCATGACGGCGAATCGGCGCTCCATCTCGCCCTCGATTTTTGCCAGCAGAGGCGCTACGTCGTCAAACGATTCGCAAATATCGCCCGCCAGGTGGGGCAAGCCCTCGTAGTGGGATAGCTCTAGGCCGCCTTTCAGATCAATGAAGGATAACCTTAGCTCCTGGGGGGGATGGTTGCGAATCAACATACAAATGATTGCGTTTAGAATGTTGCTTTTTCCGCCGCCTGTTTCTCCGGCTACTAGGTAGTGGGGAAAGTCGGCTAGATTCAACCATTTGAGCGTAGAGTTTATCCCCACGCCCAAACAAACGGGAAAGTCGTCCCGCAACCAGTCGGGGTAATAGTCCATAATTTCCCGGAAGTGTACTAACTCTCGGATGCCGTCTAAACTATTTAGGCGCTCCACCACAATCCAGGCGCCGTTTGGGTTGCGGACGGCTCGGACGCGGCGTTGAATGGTTACGGCAATGTTGGCTAGTGTGCGCTCGGATAGTAGATCGTCGATATAAACGCCAAACGGGAGTCCGGGTTGCCAACCGAATAAGCTCTTGTGGCTCGCCTGGATTTTAAAATACATCGCCGTAGGGGTGATGTCACACCTAGAAAATTGCGGCGTCTCTTTAACCATTTTTTCGTTTTTCAATATGGCGTGGTGACAGTTCGGTAAATGCTGCCAGGTAATTCTAATGTAATGGGCATAGATGCGCGCCTCGTCGCGCAAGCTGATTGACTCGGCGCGCTCTTCTTTCGCGCGCGCCTGGGCTAAGTCGTAGGCGCGACAAATGCGCGCCGCTTTGATGGCTTCTTTGGCGCGGGGTTCGATACTCGCCATTTCCCGGCGCAAGTCAAAAAGTTGAGTCTCTACCTGCTCGACTTGCGCGCGCAAGTCGAGCGCGGCGGCGGCAAGTTGCAATTTGGACTCGGTGCGACGTGGCTCGGCCCGGTAGGGTAGGGCGCTGGCGATTGCCTTAAGCGCCTGGTGCTGCTCATAATAACCATACATCAGGCGGGCTAGGCGCTTTTCGTCGGCTTGCAGTTGTTGATAGCGTCTTAAGTCGGCGTCCAGTTTTTGACCTGTGCGCCTAATCCCGCGAATGTCGGCACGACGCAACAGTTCGGCGCGGCGCATACGTGACTCTAAAGCTACGTTGTCGGGGTGGATGATTTCACGGCGTAGCGGCTCTAGTCCTTTGGGCGCTTCCTGCTCGTTTAAAATCAGGCTTTTGGGAGTAGGCGGCGGTGTTGGCTTGCTGGGCGTTTGGTCGGTCATGGGAGTACGTACCCGTTTAGGCTAAATAACGTGTTACCGATGATATAGTATCCCGTTTGCCCGGCGATGATTTGCTGGATGTAGTCGCGTTCCGATTGTCTGTTTAATAGCGTCTGGAAGTCCAGCACACAAACGGATTGCCCGCGCAAGTCATCGAGCGTCCCTTGTGTCCAACCTAGCGCCCGGATCGCCTCTGGCGTCAACTCCTGATTGATGTCTCCGGCCTCCGTCCAGAGGACTTGGGGCAAGTCGGAATAGTAGCTTGTCACAAAATGAATATGGATGCTCGTGTTATAGATTGCGTCGGCCCCCCGGCACGCTTCGGCCAGGGTTTGCCGAAAGGCCGGGCGCTTTGAGCGTTCGGGCTGCCATGTACACACTAAGGCAACCGCCAGCATGGGAAGAATGATTAGACGGTAAATTAGCCTATCCCCGGAATAGGACTTGGTTAGCAGGTACGCCCAGGCCATGACCAGCACAACGGCGGACGCTAAAAACGTGCGATGCAGATAAACGGGATTCCAGACAAACGATACAACGGCTTCGGAGGCGGGGACGGCCAAAAGGAACAATAACCATAGCTTGCCATTAGAGGTCAAAAACCATTTACGGAGAATCACCAGACTCAATGCGGTAATTGTGGCAATGGCGGCGGTGATATGTAGCATATACGCATCATTTACCCGGTCTCCAACGGTCAATGTTCCGAGGGGCGATAAAAGCGCGGCGGGGGATGTGGTGAGCCAAAACCCGTTAGAAATGTCCTGGGATTGCGCCCGCATGATGGGAAACCACAAACCGGCCACAACTGCGACGGGGATTCCGGCGAGAAACCATCGGCGGAATTGTGGCCGGTTATAGTAGAATGCAATCAAACCTAACCATGCAGTCCATAAGCAGGCCAGATTATGCAACATTATAGCAGACAGGGCACAAAACGTAAATAGAACGGGGCGATTTTCGACGGCAGCTATCATCATGCCCACGCACAAGCAGGCCAGCAGCGCATACGTGCGCGCTTCGGCGGAATAATAGACCGTCCCCGGCAGGATGGCAATTAATACCGCGCTCCACCAGGCCACGTCCTGGCCGAACAGGTCGCGGGCTAGACGGTAGGTGAGGGGGATTAATAACAAGCCGCATACCAGCGCGGGCGCGCGTAGGGCAATTTCGGAATTACCAAACAGGCGGATTATCACCCACTCGATAGAATACCAACCGGGCGGGTGTAAGTCCGATTTCGTGATGATAGTCAACATATCCGCAAACGGGCGGGCGCTAACGGCGGCGGTGAAAGTTTCATCATACCAGAGAGACTCGAATAACAGCGGAAGGCGCACGGCAACGGCGGCGACCAGGAGCGCAACCCAACGGGCGCACGGGCGGCGCAGGTGGGCGCGCCAGCTATAGGCCAATGTCGCTAACAATGCGGCCATCGGGATGAGCGGCCAAAGCGGGCGGCTTAAGGGGAAAAAAGACAGGTAAAAAATCGCTAGAGCTATTATACGGGTGGCCGTGCGGGCGTTGCTATCGGGGCGCTTTGACTTGTGGTAAATCCACAGGGCGGGAAGTAGAAGCAAAACGACGAACGCGCACCAGAGGGCGAATCCGCGCGCCTGGGCGTCAATTACGGCTTGCCATTGGGTATAGTTTGGATAGTCAGTTGACCAACTCATAATAGATTCGTCGGGTTAATATAGCGTTTCTTTTTATTTGTCCGGTGCGCTCCAATAACCGTAGGGCGCGCCGCACGTGGCGCTCGCTGTATCGCGCGCGCGCGGTGATTTGTTGTAATGTTGGATGGGGCGTCCCCTCGTTTTGTAGCTCCTGAATTGCCTTCGCTACGGCTAACACGGCTCGATTCACTCCGGCCTCTTGTAACGTGAATACAAACATTAGATTGCCCTCAACCTGATAATACACTCGATTTTATACTATTATGACTGATTCCTGTCCGCTACGAAACGGCCAAAATGTCCGTTTCGTAGCGGACATATTGCTTGATTAGATGACTCACCTATAAATTAAAATAGTGTTTATGAGATGGAAAATTATTTCTTTACTAGCAGCAATCATATTGTTTCTGCTATCGTCGTCCCTCGGTTTGACCCAGGGTACGCTCGGTGATGGATTCTACGACGATATCGCCCTGCCTCTCAAATACCTAAACAACTGGGACACTAACGTAACGGACGCCAGCGCCTACGGCGGGAGTTATCATCGCTCCCTAACCACCAGCGCCACATTCCAGGTGGATTTTTTTGGGGTAGGTGTCACGGTTTGGGGCACACGGTCAGGCGGTGGGGCGGCCAACGCTACGGCGTGCCTGGATGCGTCGTGCGTCAATGTAACGTTTTACAATACGAGCACACTTTATAAACAGATCATCATCGAATTCACCGGGCTAACGTGGGGCGCACATACGCTCACCATTGACAATATAGGCACAAGCGCCCGGATTTTTATTGATGCTGTGCAGATTCACGCACCTAGCGCGCTTACCCCTACGCCTACGGGCTCGGGCGCGTTAACTATTGAAGTCACGGCAGAAATTACGGTAGAAGTTCCGCCGCCTGACTATCGAATAACCGCTAATGTAGACGACGGCGACGGCAACCTGCAAAATGTGGCTTTCGATTATCAGATTTCGGCGGGCGATGTGGCGGTATTCCTGGCGGTTATGGCGCTGTTTCTCGTCGTGCTCTATCGGGCGGTAAAGGGCGGGGGACTATGAAAATTAGCGGCGCGTTGCTGATTCTGGTTGTCCTGGTGGTGCTGATCGCCGCGCCCGCTATGGCTGCGCCGTCCGGCGCGGTGCTGGGCGCTGGATTTTTTGACGACGATTGCCCACTATTGAATTATTCGAGCACCAGCGGAGGCTGGGATGATGGTTTATCAACGTCCGGTTACGCCGGGACTTATCATAGGACGCCAGGAGCGGCGGTAAGAAGCGAATTTTGGGTCACGTTTTGGGGATCGGGCATAGCGTTATACGGGGCACGCTGGGTCAATGGTGACGATGCGGTTAATGTCTATATAGATGATGTGTTATATGTGGCGAATTTTTACAATGCAACAACGGTTTGGGGTGTGCGGATTCTCGACGTGCGCGGCCTGGGATATGGTGAACACTACCTTCATTTTTTGCAAGCCACAAGTCCTAGTTCAATGGTGATTATCGACGCGATACAGGTTTATTCCGCGTCGGCGCTACAACCAACCCCGGTTTCTGGCGAATTGACTACCGTCATTTCGACGCCCGCCGTTACGGTGGTCAATGCTATGACTCCGCCAGAGTATCGGATAACTGCTAGTGTGGACGACGGCGGGGGCAACTTCCAAGATATGGCTTTTGATTACCAGATATCAGCGGGCGATGTAGCAGTATGCCTGGTGGTTATGGCGTCGTTTTTTGTTGCGCTGTTCCTAACTATAAGAGGGAGCGGCAAGGTATGAAGCGCGCTTTTACAGTCATGCTGTTTGTGGTATTTGCGCTACTGCCTGACCGGGTAGCGGCGCAAAACGTATTAGGCGCGGGATTTTACGACGACGCCAACGCCAATATACAGTATGTGGAGTACAACGCGCGCACGGGTTTTACTGGTACTCGATACATGGGGACAGACCATATATTCACTGGTGTTAATAGATCAACTTTTAGTTTCCATTTTTATGGGAGCGGATTCGGGCTGTATGGGGTACGTTGGGCTAATGGTGAGGTGGCGGCGGGGCTGTGTATATCGCCACCAGACCCGTCAGCCTGTCAAACCGTTACATTTTACAGCGCCACGCTGCAAACTTTTGCTTTGATTGGCGAGGTTACTGGCCTACCAACCGGCGAATATTGGGTCTATATGATGACCGGCGGCTATACGTGTATAGATGGTGTCGCGGTCTATCCGCCGACGATTCCGCCAGCCACGCCCACGCCGCAAACAATACAAGTTGCGCCGGTTGTGCTTATTGAGGTTGTACAACCTACGCCAGCATATCAAGTCAATCTGCCATTTGATGGCGGCGGCGAGGGAGCGTTTAAC
>Ga0316628_100004630_pt1 | contig 10831 bp, 10 predicted proteins | sample OWC_Aug_M2_C1_D5_FD_207648 | JGI IMG/M metagenome (GOLD analysis project Ga0316628, IMG submission 207648) | Wetland soil microbial communities from Old Woman Creek delta, Ohio, United States - OWC_Aug_M2_C1_D5_C | ecosystem: Environmental > Terrestrial > Soil > Wetlands | place: USA: Ohio... | reverse complement strand
TGAGTATACCCTCTGACCAGGTTCCGACAGGCGAGACTTTAACAAAGTTCTTCGCGGTGTTGGATGACAAGAATTCCTACCCAGTCCTGATCCATTGTCATGATGGAACGGGGCGTGCTGTCATCTATTCCTCCGTTTACCGGGTTGAATATGAGAACTGGAGCAATGCAGATGCTCGTGACAAAACCCGTCCGATTGTTAACTTTCTCGGGTATCACAGCTCCTTTTCTGATGGTACCCCTAAAGGTGAGTTTCTAATGCACTATAAGCCGAGAAAACTTGGCACGCAAAGTACCTACTTTCAGTTGAGCCAGAAGGCGCGTAGTGATAGTCACCAATGATGCGCCAATGCTCATAGTTGTCTTGTCACCACGGGTACCCATCAAGCACTTCTTATGAGTAACGAGCAAGCAAGACGTGTACAAGTATTCCCAAATGGCTGATTGTGTAATTACACTCTTGCTTTTGATGGAAGCCGTGGCCGGCTGATACAATCATGTCGCAAGAGGGCACTCCAAATTCCATGCTCGATCCCTATCTGCCGCCGAAAGCAGTGCTTCATTTAGAGAAATCGCCTGGGCGCATGTATCGATATTACAGAGCAGCAAACTGGCTTTACGGGTTATTTACGGTGGCCGAGTTATCCATTCTTGTCTTCAAAGGCTCGATAGAAATTGAACCGTTCACAGTTATTGCCATGGCTATTCTTTGCGCCCCCATTGCGGGTTATCTTCTGGCAATGGTCAAAGGAACGTTCGACTACAGTGTGTGGAGGATCGTTCATCTGCTTACGATAATCGAATTACTGGAGCTGACAATCAGGGATTTTGCAAAGACTAATCAAACACCACAACTGTTTTTGATTTTGCTGGGCGTCAATTTTCTATCGGCCATTGCGAACCATTATTTTCGCCAGCAACGAATCTCAGTTAATAAATCAATCGGCACTGGCTACTGATGCCTGATATGTCAAACTGTCGCAGGCGCCTATTCAATAGTAAACCGGCGCAAGAATACCAAAAATTGGGACATTGCTTGTTCTGAAACCAGGACGACAAACGAGCGAGTAAAGGGTGTGATGCGCGATAATCATGCGCTGCGTATTCACGTTTTCTGGGTTATAAAAAACTGATGGTCCGCTAGGCCCATAATCTTATAACATTATTCTCTTAAGTATTTGTATGCCAGTTCGTTCTCATGCGCTTTTTATTTTATGGGTTTCACTCATTCTGGCAGGCTGCACCTCACAGCCAACCGTACAAAAGGAGCAGCCAAACGTCGATTACGACTTGCTGCTGACACTGCCCGAAAAGAAAATATCCTATAACCAGACGATTCAGCCCATTCTCAACCAACGCTGTGTGGTGTGTCATGGCTGTTTTGATGCGCCATGCCAGTTAAAACTATCCTCCTTTGATGGTCTACAGCGTGGTAGCAGCTCCATCAAGGTTTACGATGGAACGCGCTTTAAGGCCATTGAGCCGATGCGCCTGAATATCGATGCTAAAAATGCAGAGGAGTGGCGTGTAAAGGGGTTTCATCCAATCCTGAATGAAGGTGACAAAGATAATGCACGCTCAAATCTGGAAGGTTCCGTGCTTTATTACATGTTGCGACTCAAGCAAAGTAATCCTCAGCCCCGTATCGGTAAGTTGCCCCAGGACGTAGACGTCGGCCTCGATCGCCAGCAGGTTTGTACGACCGCAGCCGGGTTCCCTGCATTTGCAGAGAAACATCCGATGTGGGGTATGCCGTATGGTCTGCCGAACCTTACAAACAGTGAATACTCCGCCCTTGTGCAATGGATTGCCCAGGGCGCACCTGGACCGGAGGAAAAACCCGTCTCCGCTGAGGCGTTGCCACAGGTAAAAAAATGGGAGTCGTTTCTGAACGATGCAGGAAATAAGCAGCAGTTGGTCAGTCGTTATCTATTTGAACATCTGATCCAGGCACACATCCATTTCACCGGTACTCCCGAGAATGAGTTCTATCGTCTGGTGCGCTCCTTCACCCCATCAGGGAGAGCGGTAGAAGAGGTGCCTACGGTACGCCCCTACGACGACCCGGGTGCGCCATTCTATTACCGGTTACAGCGTTATCAGCCCAGTATTGTGGATAAAGACCACACTCCGTATGAGTGGTCAGACGCGCGCATGAAGCGCTATCGTGAGCTGTTTATCGAGCCTGATTATGTTGTGGCTACACTTCCCGGCTACGATAGTGAGACTGGCGCAAATCCATTCAAGGTGTTCGAGGCAATTCCGCCGGTATCCCGTTATCAGTTTATGCTCGATGATGCGAAGTTTTTTGTCGAGGGCTTTATCAAGGGACCCGTATGTCGTGGACAGATTGCGGTAAATGTAATCGAGGATCAGTTCTGGATATTTTTTGTCAGCCCAAATTCTGACGACATCACCTTGCAGCCAGAATTTATTTCTGATTCGATCGATTATCTGAATCTGCCTGCGGAACAGGGCGATAACAGCATTAATATCCTGGCGACCTGGATTGATTATCTGAAACGCCAAAAGCAATATCTGGCAACAAAAAATAATTTCCTTCAGCGACTCTTTAACGATGTACTTGATATACACCATGCAGCCAATATTATCTGGAACGGCTCAGGAACGAACCGTAATGCAGCATTGACTGTGTTTCGTCACTACGACAGTGCCTCGGTGGCTTATGGATTGGTCGGTGATTATCCAGAAACCGCGTGGGTGATCGATTACCCGCTCTTTGAGCGAATTCACTACCTGCTCGTCGCAGGATTCAATGTCTATGGCAACGTAACACATCAGCTTAATACCCGCCTCTATATGGACTTTCTGCGTATGGAGGCAGAAAACCAGTTTCTACTGTTCATGCCGGCCAGCAGGCGTGAGAGGATTCGGGATACCTGGTATCAGGGCATGCAAGAGACCGTATGGAAGTATTTTAAGGATTCACAGTCAGTAGCAATGACGCTGGATACGGTAAAAGGGTATAAAACCAATGATCCGCAGCGCGAGTTTTTCAAAATTATGGAGCACAAGCTGGGCAGTTATATCGTTCCGCCCGATCCAATCAACCGCTGTGAGTTACCTGAGTGCGAATTTAAAACAGAGACCTCCGAGGGGCGCATCGAGAGAGCCATGCAACAGATCGCGGCAATGCGTGGTGAAGGTCTTGCAGTAATGCCGGATCTCTCTTTTATTCATATTCGAAATTCAGACGGCAATGACCAAGCCTACACCATTATCCTCAACAAGGGCTACTCGAACATCACCTCCATGTTCGAAAATGAGGACCGTCGTGACCGCCGCCAGGACTCCCTGACGGTGGTCAAGGGGTTGGAGGGTTCCTATCCAAACTTCTTCTTCAGCATCAGCCTCGACCGGCTGGATGATTTTGTCAAACGCTTCACAACTATCAAGAGCCACGATGATTACGAACGCTTCGTAAGCTTGTATGGGGTAGGGCGCACTAATACCGATTTCTGGAAAGAGTCAGACTGGTTCAACGCCTGGGCACAAAAAAACGATCCTCTGGCAGCGGGTATCTACGATTACAATCGGTACCGTGATCAGTAAGCGGTGACTAAATCAGCCTGAGAGTACTGTCCATGACTCGTGTCGGCAGGTAAATCGACAGCAACGGTCTATTCTCACTGAAGAAGATAAGTATCAGACAGCGGTGCGACAGGAAGATAACGATGCTCGCCATTGACGGTTCCATGGGGGAGGGCGGTGGCCAGATCCTGCGAAGTGCCTTGAGTCTGTCACTCATCTCAGGAAAGGCGTTCAGAATTTACAACATTCGTGCTGCACGCCCTACACCCGGGTTACGACCGCAGCATCTCGCAGCGGTTAATGCGGTGGCGCGAATCAGTGGTGCCGCGGTAGAGGGCGACCGCGTCGGGTCTCAGCAATTAACCTTTTCGCCGGGCCCCGTTCAGCCCGGCCGCTACCATTTTGATATCGGTACGGCGGGGGCCACCGGCCTGGTGCTGCAAACGGTGTTGCTGCCACTTGCCATGGCGGATAGTTCCTCACAACTAAAGATTACGGGTGGAACGCATGTGCCGTGGAGTCCCTCCTTTCACTACCTCGATTGGCACTGGCGCCATTATCTCGCGCGGATAGGTATTCCGTTCGAGCTGATTCTTCATCGCGCAGGTTTCTATCCCCAGGGTGGCGGCGAGATAGAGGTACTGATCCCTGGTAAGTCAGTACCCCATGGTATCCACCTGCTCAGGCGCGGCATGCTACGGAAGATCCGCGGCTTGTCGGCAGTGGCCAACCTGGGACCTGACATTGCCGAGCGGCAGCGCAGTCAGGCGTTGCGACGCATCCATTCACTTACGCCCCACGTCAATGCGGAGATCACGATCCTGTCACTGCCGGCCTACTCACGTGGCACGCTGTTGCTGCTACTGGCCGAGTTTGAAGAAGCTCAAGCCTGCTTTGCTGCGCTAGGTGAGCGTGGAAAGCCGGCGGAGCGTGTCGCCGATGAGGCCTGTGATGCCTTCGCGGCATTTCTGGCGAGTGATGGAGCGATCGACCCGTGGCTGGCGGATCAGATCCTCTTGCCATTGGCGCTGGCCGATGGCGTATCACAGTTCCGAACCAGTGCGGTAACAGAACATCTGCTGACAAACGCCGATGTCATTGGCTATTTTTTACCGGTCAACATAGAACTGGATAGAAAGCCAGGCCTTGTTTCTACCGTTACAGTATCTCCAGCACGCAGCTGATGTGACGAGTAGGTGCAACCAACAGCCTTTTCTGGTGCTGCGACAAGACCGTCACCATTGCGTAACAGGGTGTATGACTGAGGCGAACGCCTGCTATTATGGCAGCACCACTGCGACTCCATTCTTGATTCATGACACCGCATCTGCTCTTTGCTATTACCCCTCATGGTTTTGGCCATGCCGCAATGGCGGCACCGGTCATCAACGCCTTGCGCGAACAATACCCCGCATGGAACTTCACTTTACGCACCATGGTTGCGCCGGAGTTCCTGAGCTGCCGCATCAAGCAACCTTATAAGCTGCAACGGGTTGCCGATGATTTCGGGATGGTTCAACGCAATGCGCTGGAGGTTGATGTTGAGGCGAGCGCGAGGCGTTACCGCGAAATGCATCGAAACTGGGATGAGGCGGTGGAGCGCGTTGCCGAAGAGTTGAGAGCGGCGCGTGTGGATCTGGTGGTGGCGGATGTTCCTTATCTCACGCTGGCAGCAGCACAACGTGCCGGTATTCCCAATATAGCGCTCTGCTGCCTTCATTGGGGCGATATCTACGCCCATTACTGTCTTGAGCGTCCTGAAGGGGCGCTGATCCATGGCCAAATCATGTCGGCCTATCGGGGCGCTGATCGATTTATCCGTACTGAGCCTGCGATGCCGATGGCAGCGCTGGACAATCTGCAAACGGTGGGGCCGATTGCCTCGCGTGGAAGAAATCGCCGTGCTGAACATGATGCGCGCTTGGCGCTTCAGCCGGGGGAGCGGCTGGTGTTGGTGGCAATGGGCGGAATTGCGTTCCGTCTGCCAATGGAGCAGTGGCCCGTGATACGTGGTGTGCGCTTTATCGTACAGCGCGACTGGCAGGTGGCGCGAGACGATTGTGTAGATCTGGAGTCGCTGGGGATGTCCTTTACCGATCTGCTCGCGTCCAGTGACCTGATGTTGACCAAGCCCGGTTACGGCAGCTTCAGTGAAGCGGCGGTCAACGGCACCCCTGTGCTTTATGTGCCACGGCCTGACTGGCCGGAAAGCCCCTGGCTGATTCACTGGCTGGAACAAAACAGTCACTGCGCGGCAATTGAGCGTGAGCTAGTGGAGCGCGGAGAGCTGACAGCAGCCATCGAGACACTTTTACGACGCGGACGACCAACACCTGTGAAGCCCTCCGGTGTATTGCAGGCAGTAGCGGCCATCGAGGCGATGCTATAAATCGGAACCTTTAAATCGCCAAAGCAGAAATCGCACGTCATCGTAACGCGCTTATGGTGTCATGCGATCCGTACGACAATTTTATGCCACTGATTGCTATGGAATTCAAAGAATTGAACGGGCGGGCCAGAGGAAAATCGCACTGGATTCAAATATAGTTGTTGGAAATTGCTGTCGATGAGCAAACAAGCCCTCAGGATATAACAATATGAATAATGAAAAATTCGCCGCCCTGGTCAATCGCCTCGAACAATCTGCCCGACGCAATCCCGCCGTCTACCGGCTACAGGTATTGTCACTTGCCATCGTGGGCAATGCCTATCTGTTGTTTATTCTGCTGCTCATCTTGGCGCTCTTCATTGCTTCGCTGGCCTCAATTGTCTTTCTGAAGGCGTTTGCGGTGAAAATCATCATCCCCATCGCGATATTGCTCTGGGCGGTGATGCGCGCATTGTGGGTAAAGGTTTCTGCACCGGAAGGTCTCAAGATGGGCCGCAATGATGCCCCGGAATTATTCCAGTTGATTGACACCTTACGCGTGCGAGCCAACGCACCACGCTTCCACCAGGTATTGATTACCAATGAGATGAATGCCGCTGTGGCGCAGAGGCCCCGTCTTGGTATTTTTGGGGGCTATCGTAATTATCTGTTGATTGGTCTGCCGCTGATGAAAATGTTGACCGTCGATCAGTTTGCGGCGGTGCTTGCCCACGAATTCGGCCATCTGGCCAAAGGGCATGGCCGCCTCTCCAACTGGATCTATCGACAGCGTATCCGCTGGCTTCAACTGATGGAATGGTTTGAAGCTACGGGCCACAGGGGAAGTGTGCTGTTCACCCCGTTCCTTAACCGGTTTGCTCCCTACTTCAATGCCTACGCCTTTCCTCTGGCCCGCGCCAATGAATATGAAGCCGACGCTGCGGCAGTACGCGCGACCAGCGCTACGGTAGCCGCTGAAGCGCTAACGGCCGTGCATGTTCTTGGTTCCTATTTGCATGAAAAGTACTGGCCGGAGATCTATCTCCAGGCGGATGAACTGCCGCAGCCGGCCTTTGCACCCTATCAGACGATGCATGGCACGCTGGCTAGGGAATTACCGCGCGAGGCTATTGATCAATGGCTGGAGCGGGCCATGAATGAGGAGACGTCGCTCAGTGATACCCATCCCAGCTTGACGGAACGTCTCGCCGCTATCGGCGAGCAACCCCGCTTTGCGCCACCGCAGCATGGCGCATCGGCAGAGAGGTTGCTCGGACCAGCACTGGAACGCATTACTCGTGAATTCGATCAAACCTGGCACGCCGACATCGAGGAGGGCTGGAAGCGCCGCTACGAGGAGGTCGCTGAGGGGCGGAAGAATCTGGCTGATTTGAACCAGCGACTGGCGAACGGAGAGGAGTTGAGTCCACAGGAGAACTATAACCGGGCAATGTGGACAGAAAGCTATGGCGAGGGAGCCGAGGCGGCACTGCTGCAACTGGAGGCACTGTTACAGAGATTGCCTGAAGAGCCCGTTATCAGTTACGCAGTCGGTGTGCGTCGCCTGGGACGTGACGATGAAACCGGTATTGCGCTGGTGGAGTTCGCCATGGAGCATGATGCGGATTATTATCTGCCGGGTGCAGAAACGCTGCGCGACTACCATTGGCGCCATGGCCGTGAGAGCGATGCGCTGCAGTGGCACGAGCGAATGGTTGCGCGAGAGGAAACGGATCGGCTGGCGGCCAAGGAGCGTGATGAAGTGACGCTGACTGACAAGTTTGAGCCGCATCACATGCCTGAAGAAGAACTGGAACAACTGCGCACGCAACTGAAGCACATTAAGGGATTGGGCAAGGTTTACCTCGTCAGAAAACAGCTCAAGTACAACCCGGAACGGCCGTTATATGTGCTCGGCTTTACAACGAAATTCTCGTTCAAGCGAAAAGAGCGGCGAGCCTCGATACAGCGCCATATTGTCGACAACACCGCCTTTCCCGCACAGACATTGATCTTGTGTGTCGAAGGGGATAACTACCAGTTCGGAAGAAAATTCCGCTGGATGAGCGGCTCGCGCGTAGTGTAGCCGCCTGAAATGACGGCCGATGGTGTACTCTGGCTGACCAACCCGATGACTTCTCCTGTGTCTGTGTTTCTGCGCGGCGCGATTGGCGAGGAGGCACATTCCGGTCTAAGGTTTGGATGAGTGTTCAACGATCCATCGAGTGCAGTCAACCGGTAGTCGATGGTTCGTCGATGAGACATGCGAAAGAGGATTGATGATTGGATTTTGAGACACAACTGGGTCAACGGCTGGTTATATTCGTGGTAGGAAGCCTGCTGAACGTGATTTTTTCATGGCGCTCACTGCACAATGTCCATGTTCATGGCTTTTACCGGTTCTTCATCTTTGAAGGCATCCTGGTCATGCTGCTAATCAATGGGGCCATGGGACCGATAGAGATATCCGATTGGCTGAAACGGATGTCACAGTTTTTAAATGCACTGGCGGTTGTCCTTGTGGTAACAGGCGTTTACCAATTGCGCCGCTCCGGAGGCTATCGCGAACGTGAGACCTTTCCCGCCAACAAACCCTTTGAAAATACAGAACGGCTGGTGACGGGCGGGATCTATCATTATGTCCGCCATCCCATGTATGGCTCGTTAATCATGTTTGCATGGGGAATCTGCTTGGGGTATCCGACCAAGGCCGGAGCTGCACTGGCGGTGATTACAACCCTTGCCGCCTACATGGCTGCAAAAGTTGAAGAGCGGGAAAATGCAGCCCATTTTGGCGATCACTATGTGCGTTATATGAAGTGCACTGCGATGTTTATCCCGTTCCTCTTGTGAGGAACTCTCGCGATTCGTCACTGGTTTTTGGCCAAACGACTGTTTGAATGTGTTTGCCTGTCAGTAGCGTTGAGCTACGCGCCGTATCGATTGCGTGATTATTTCGGGCTGTATGCGCAATAGCCGGGTCTTGGTCCCACTTGCGGATGATTTCGGCATGTCTCCGAGCGCAGTTCATATATAGTGCAGCGCCGGGTTGTACCATCCAGATAGATGCAATCGTTATTGGCGCGGCGCGCCAGGGTAAATCGTTCGCTTTTGTGGTTGAAGTGATCGATGATCCCCGCCTTGGTCAGGCGCCGCGCGATCAGCTTGAGCGGTTCTTCCATTTCAAAGGGATCAACCACCCTCATCCGTACAAGGTCGCTAATTTGCACCTCGGCAGGCATCGTGCAGCAGGTCCCCCGGCAGCTGTCGCAAAGACTCTTATGGAATTTGATCCAGGTGGAGGGACGCTCCAGATCGGTGGAGGGGGTGGGGACTTTCTTCATCGGACAGGTGTATTCATCAAACAGGGCGTGCAGCGGAGTGGCTGCCGCTGTATTTAACAGGGATAGGACAAAACAGGCCCTATTTTACACGGATGCGGCCAAGCGTGAAATTTCTGTTTCAGTCTGAGATAGTGGCCGCGTTCTATAGCAGAAAAGCCGCGATGAGGCCGCCTAATAGGATACCGAGCATTGCGGCAATGAGAATGCCGATCAGTGAAAAGGGGGATTCGGCACTGAAGCTGCGGGGTTTACGGTGTGGGGAGCTGTTCGGTTCCATCGCTATTCCTCGTAACTCGACACGAACATGATAGATAGGGTGCCGGAGCTTTTCCATACGGGACCTGTGCGTAGTTTATCCCGTTTGGGTATCATCTTCATTTCCGGGGCCACTATGGCGTTGCACAGGGTATCGGGTTTCATCACCGATCTCGCTGTTGCAACTGCTTGCGAATCCCTTGAAGGGCAAGACCGGGATTCGCGGGGCCTCTCTGGATGCAGGTACAGGATGGCTGCTGTGGCTTATCTGATCAGCGAACGGGTACAGGAGCAGGCGTGATGAGGATTAATGTTTGGCTTGTGTTGTTATTGGCAACATTAATGACGGGCTGTAGTCGTGAGACAATGCAGCGCACGGTGTACGGCACATTGCAAGAGACTGAACGTAACAAATGCCTGGCCAATACTCCTGAACAGTGTCCGCGTGTCGAAAATTATGATGACTATCAGCGGCGACGCCAAGAGCTGGAAAATACCCAACAATAAAATTGTGTGTGAATGTCCGCGTGACAGGGGGAATAATGAAGTGGCTTGGACGCTTTATGGGAAGGGGCATTCTGGGGATGATGCTGGCCATGCCGCTATCACTCTGGGCGGCCATCAGTCACGAGGCTTCATTGGAGTGGCAGACGCTACAGAGTAGTCACTTCACCATCCATTTCCATCAGCACGGAGAGACGGCGGCACGCGAGGTACTCGCCATCGCCGAAGGGGTGCATCAACGCCTCTCGCCGCTCATGGCGTGGCAACCCGCAGAACCTACCGAAATCGTCCTGACGGATGAGTACGATGTTGCCAACGGCTGGGCCACCCCTTATCCAGGCAATCGCATGACCTTGTTCATGTCAGCGCCCGATGCCCTCGAAGGGTTGGAAGATCATGCCGGCTGGCTCGAGCTGGTGTTCACCCACGAATATCTTCATATCCTCCATCTCGATAAGGCCCGTGGTGCGCCGTCCGCATTGCGCGGTATCTTCGGCCGGTTTTTTCTGCTCTTTCCCAATACATTGCAGCCTTCGTGGTTCATCGAAGGTTTGGCGACACACATAGAGACCGATCGCGCGCGGGGTATCGGCCGCGGCCAGAGCAGCTATTACGACATGCTGATGCGCATGGAGACGTTGGGGGGCATCAAACCCTTGCGGCAGGTCAACCAGCCGCTGGCTAGCTGGCCAATGGGAACTGTGCCCTATCTCTACGGTGTCCAATTCTACGACTGGCTTGCCCAGCAGTACGGCGAGGAGACTGTACTGGCGTTGGTGGATAACTACTCTGACAACATTATTCCGTTC
>Ga0316628_100004629_pt1 | contig 10831 bp, 6 predicted proteins | sample OWC_Aug_M2_C1_D5_FD_207648 | JGI IMG/M metagenome (GOLD analysis project Ga0316628, IMG submission 207648) | Wetland soil microbial communities from Old Woman Creek delta, Ohio, United States - OWC_Aug_M2_C1_D5_C | ecosystem: Environmental > Terrestrial > Soil > Wetlands | place: USA: Ohio... | reverse complement strand
CATGGCGCCATTATGGCTAAGAATGTCTCCACTGGTGATCAGGAGGAGATCAAACCTGATTCTGAATCACCATTATCGGTTCTTGTTTTTAAGACCACTGCCGACCCCTATGTGGGCAAGCTCAGTTATTTTCGGGTTTATTCAGGCGTTATTTCCAGTAATTCCCAAGTTTGGAACGCCAACAAGAATAGCATGGAACGGATTGGTCAACTTTTCGCCATGCTGGGCAAAAATCAGCAGACGGTGCCACAGGTTGCTGCCGGAGATATCGGGGCGGTGGCCAGGTTGAGTTTAACCACCACCGGGGATACCATCTGTGCTCGTGAGCATTCTGTGATACTCCCCGGTATCGAATTTCCTAAGGCAAATTTCAGCATGGCAATCCAGCCTCAGGCGAAATCCGATTTGGATAAAATGAGCACCGTCCTGCCCAGGATTTGTGAGGAAGACCCCTCTCTCCAAATACGGCGAGAGGCCGATACTAACGAGTTTATTATTTCGGGAGTTGGTGACAACCATCTGGAGATAACCAGGGAGAAAATACGTCGCAAATTTGGAGTAGAGGTGAAGTTGGATCTGCCAATGATCCCTTACAAGGAGACTATTACTGCATCAACCAAGGCAGAGTATAAACATAAGAAGCAGACCGGAGGACACGGTCAATATGGGCATGTCTTGCTAGAGTTGGAGCCTTTAGCTCGGGGTGGGGGATTTGAATTTGCTAAGAAGATTGTCGGAGGGGCAATACCCCAGAACTACATTCCCTCTGTGGAGAAGGGAGTCAATGAGGCCAGGCAGGAGGGAGTTCTAGCCGGATATCCTGTAGTTGATGTAAGAGTGAGTCTTTATGATGGTAGCTTCCATCCGGTAGATTCTTCAGACATTGCTTTTAAGATTGCGGGAGCACAAGCCTTGAAGAAGGGATTATCTCAGGGACAGCCGGTATTGGTTGAACCTATAATGAAGCTTACTATTACCATGCCTGAATCGTATACCGGAGATATTACCAGTGACCTGAATACTAAGAGGGGACGCGTGCTCGGGATGAATCCCGGTAATGGCATCAACGTTATTGAAGCTCAGGCACCTTATGCAGAGCTGCTTCGTTATGCCCTGAATTTAAGGTCGCTGACGCAAGGACGCGGCAGCTTCGTAATGGAATTTGACCACTTCGAAGAAGTACCCGCCCATGTCAGTCAGAAAATCATCGCTGATGGGAAGAAGGCAGGCAAGGGCGACTGACTTTGCCTAGAGGCTAGCTTACTGAGCTCGAACATCTCAACCGAACCCGACAACTGTAAGTTTGCACCCTAATGTAGTATATAGAAGAAGGGCTGCGTTGGTACTATGAGTCCCAGCATGGATTCTCGACCTTACCAAAGAACAAACCTTTCAGTTTGCGCCATTATTAGCACATAAGCTTTGCGCCCAAACTAGTGGATTTGCCGGTGAAGAAGCTAGCGAATTCATTGAAGCCTAAATGTACAGCGACCCCTTTGTCCATCACATTCTGAGATACAAGTCCTAATCTGTTTCTGTACCCGCCGACCGGGCCACAACTTTGGGATTTCGACTAATCTGTTTGAATATCCTGAGTGAGCTATGTCATAATACGGGAATGCAGGCATCTGACCGCAGATGCCATGGCCGGAGTGATCGAGAATATCAAGTTATAAGAGGAACAACGGGTGTCTCACATGGATCAGCCTCAGGTACAGGATATCGCCAAGAGAATCATTGACAACGTAGAGAAGGTCATCATTGGCAAGAGCTGGGCAGTAGAGTTGGCAGTCACAGCGCTTTTGAGTCAAGGGCACATCCTTATAAAGGACACACCAGGGGTGGGCAAGACCATGCTGGCCAAAAGCTTGGCGCAGTCGATAGACTGTGTTTTCAGGCGGATACAGCTAACACCGGATATGCTTCCCAGCGACATCACCGGCGTGTCTGTTTTCAATCAGCAGACCGGTGAGTTCGTGTTCCGTCCAGGCCCTATCCTGGGGCAGATCGTGCTGGCAGATGAGATCAACCGAGCTACTCCCAAGACCCAGTCAGCTCTTCTGGAAGCACTGGCGGAGCGACAGGTTACAGTGGACGGGATAACACATAACATGGCTCTTCCCTTCATGCTAATTGCTACCGAGAATCCCATCGAGCACGAAGGCGTCTTCCCTTTGCCGGAGGCACAGCTGGACCGGTTTATGATGCGAATACAGCTGGGCTACCCTTCCTTCGATGACGAGATGCGCATTATAGATAGTCAGCGCCTGCAACATCCAATTGAGAACCTTGGTGTTGTTGCCAGTGCAGCTGAGGTGAGGGAAGCGCAGGAAGTTGTCAAAGGTATCTTCGTACACGAACAAGTTCAGCGCTACATAGTTGCGCTGGTTTATGCCACACGAAAACACGATGATGTGGTCCTGGGTGCCTCACCTCGGGCGTCCCTGGATCTGTTCCGGTCTTCTCAGGCACTGGCACTGCTGAAAAAGCGGGACTATGTCATACCGGACGATGTGAAGGAACTGGCAGCGACGGTGATGGGGCATCGTGTGATTGCGGCTCCTGCAGTCCGTATGAAGGGTGTGGATGGGCGCCAGATTGTTGAGGACGTGGTAGAGCATGTAGCAGTTCCTGCCGCTCGAGCTAGCGGTTGGGTAGCCCACGGTTAAGACCAACACAACGTGGGTAGTGTAACATTGAACTGATACTTCTCTGGGGCAAAGATATTCCACAATAGAAGACAGGGTGTATAGATACGATTGCGAACTAAAGAAGAATAACAGTCAGGGTTGTATGCTTTTGACGGGGGATAGATTAGCGGCCTGAGTCAGACGCGAATCATACAGCAAGTTGTTCAGGATTTTGACCGTTTCGTGCGAAATTTGAACGGTAAGGCACTATGCAGGGCGCGCCGTAGCAGATGGTTGCGCACCTGTGGCCATGCCCTGGCGATGTTGGATCTGTCCTCGCTGTTCAAATTATGCTTACTATAAGAAACACGCACATAGGTATATATTATTTTGTCCAGGGCTGCCGACATCTCGGGTACCGCAGCTGCCAGTCTACGGCCGTATTCTCCAGGGGTCAAGTTCTCCCTTGGCCCCATCCCGCTTAATGCGGCGAGGTAGCCGATTCTCGCGTATGCTACTCGCGGCTCTGACACCTGTCCCAGTAGGCGTCTCCAGCCCAGCCACATGATCGCACCAACCAATGCCAATCCCAGAGGTATTCCCAGTAGCCGGATATTCCAGGGACTGTCTGTCTCCACTCCACCTGGGTTGATTATAGGGTCATCGCTGCCGTCCGCATCTTGCGGGGGAAAACCAACTTCTCCACGAGTAATGGGAGGGCGAACAGGGGTGGGCTCAAAGGGTATCCAGCCATATCCCGGGAAAAACACCTCGCTCCAGCTGTGGCTATTCCGTACAACGAACGTATCCTGCCAATCCTGCCCTGCACCGGATCCGTGGCCCATCATATCCCCAGGCCCGTACTGGTCTGTCGGTTCGCCCGGACCATACCCCGCTACCAGGCGAGATGGCACTCCGCAGGCCCGTAATAACACGGTCATAGCAGAGGCAAAGTATTGGCAGTATCCCGTCTGCAGTTCAAAAAGGAAGTAATCAACGCCGTCGGTGCCGTCAGGGGGTGCTTCTATATCCAGCGTATACTCTAGTGTGCGGAGATAGTCGCAAATCGCCACGGCCTTCTCGTATGGGGTTTCAATATCCCTGGTCAGTTCCTGCGCAAGGTCTACAACACGCGAGGGCACAGTGTCAGGAAGCTGCAAATATCTGTCCAGGATCCAGTCAGGGTACCCGGTACCTGCTGCCGACAAATCGCTTTCACTTGCCGTCGACACACTTATAGTAGCCTGGTATGAGTTCCCAGCAGAAATTGGAACCGTGGTGCGCACCGAAAGCGTATCCGCCCGGATTGGGACATGACGCTTCACGGTAAACGTCTCAATTCCTTCCATGCCGGATTCCCAGGAAACCACCCACAAATTCTCAGACAGAGCGGATCTAATGTCCGACTCTGTTAGTGTGTCGTGAGAGGAGCGGCGCATTTCCCATAGCCCCCAAACCGCCTCTTGCAGGTCAAGTGGGAGGTTTTCTGTTTCCACAGCTAGTTCTGCTTCGCTTACCGCGACTGATATCCGGTAGCTAGCAGGTTGCGGCACTTCCAGCTGATAATCAATTGACATGTCGACGGGATGGCCGCCCAGATATATTGGTTCCCCTGCTGCCAACGAGAACAGCACCCTTACACCCAACTCAACCTCCCGCAACTTCTGGAACTCCTCCTCCGGCTCTTGTCCAGGGGCCAATTCGGGAGACACCATCTGTGTATCGCCGGTCTCCCATCCCTTGTGCGTATACACATCATAGCTCTTGGCGCGCAAGTAGATGGGGAAAGGAGCTTCTACTATTAGAGCAGGCTCTTCTCCCATAATTGCGCTTCCTCCAAAAGGCTGTGTAGGCCCGAAGGAATGGCCCGAGTTTGTGTCTTTGGCGGGCAGCCCGCCAATGGATCTGGCAAACTCTTCCACTATGACTTTCACTGGCGAGCTGATTCTGTCCCATGCTGCTGCGACCGGAGCAACCTTTGCTGACGTCGTGGGGAGTAAAGAAGCGACTATCACAACCGCCAGTGCGAATCTGAAGGCATTAGGCAGGAGCCGCGAGTCAGCTGGAGAACGCTGAACATTTCTGTGGCCCCAGTCATGCTCACGCTCGAGAACGAACAGACGCGCCACCAAAAGACAAACTACAAACAGGTACAGATACAACGGAAGCCTCTGCGCTCCAGGCAGAAGATTCGTGATATTGACAATCATGACGATTGCGCTGGGAAGGACTGCGCCCCATATGTTGTGCCTGCGGAAAAATGACCAGGAACAGATGAACCCTGCTAGCCAGGAGGTGAACAGAAGAAACCAGCTGAAGGGCAATGTGTCAGAGGCCGCGTTACCATTCACGAAGGCCTGGCCCCATATCAAGAGACGGTCTCCGACCTCTGCATACCGGTCAAGGCTAGTAGCGCCTTCAACCAGACTGGTAAGTTGATAGAAGCTAAGGTAAAAGCCAAGGAGTATGCCACTGGTGGCTAGCAACCACCCGTTAAAGCGGATCTTGGCCAGCAGAAGGCCCAGCACCACACCCCAGAGTGCCAAGAGGTACAATCCTGGTGTTGGTACCCAGTGCACCCTTCCCACCGACCAGACTGCCAGCATCATGGAGAGCAGCAAAAGCACAAAGGTCACCCACCCTTCCGAAGGGCCCTTCACCATCTGCCACAGAAGGCTCTTGATGCGCGCCACAGACCGATATGCGCCCTTGTTGAGTCGTCTCAGTGCCCAACGTATGCCCCTACTTGTTGTTCTTATTTCTGGCGACATATCTCCATCCTATCATGTTACACTGGCCGGTATCTGTTCAGGCTTACTATACTGCTTGAAGATAGGCAGGTCATCGGGAATTACCGGTCGAGAAAGTGCATGAGAAAGCGGATCTCCTCTATGTACTAAGTACGCGGGAATTCCAACGCTCACGAGCTTCATTACAACCTCATCAAGGGCCTGTTTGCCTCCGAAGCTCGTGGGGTCGACCAATATCACCACAATATTGAGACTACGGGATCTCAGTTCTCGCAGTACCGATACCCACTCGGTGCCAGTAGAGGAAGTGACGACAAGAAGGGAGGCCGACCTGCCAAACTGTGCCGCGTTTTTCACGAGCACCCCAGCCAGGGCGTTATCCCCTTCAGTCTTAGACAAGGTGAGCGTCTCCAGGACTCTGGACATCTGCTGGGTGCCACTCCTCAATGGCAGCAGATATTCATGGTCGCCATACGCTATCAAGCCCACCGGGTGCTCCTCTACGGCAGCAAGATGAGCCAGTGACGCGGCAACAGCGACAGCATATTCATCCGTTCTCTCCGTACCTTGACTGTGGTGAATCTTCCGCTCTAGGTCCAGAACAACCCACACGTCGCTACCCCCCCCAGAGTCAAACTCCTTGGACATGAGTTGACCACTCTTGGCGGTGGATAGCCAGTGGATCTGATTCAGGCTATCGCCGTGAATGTATTCCCGAATTGTACCTACGTGAGGAGTGCGAGTCTGAGAGCGATACCGTACGCTCTCCTCCCCCAACCGCTCCGCCACCGGAAGGCGGAAATGAGGCAACGCGACGATAGGTGGCTGTACCACCACTTTGATGGGGTTGCCTTGTATTATCTGCACTTGAAATAGCCCCAAGGGGTCGCTGGTGCGCGCCACCAGTGGGCCTACGGTGTAGACACCGCGGGCATGACAGAATGTCTCCATCTCCAACCGCTCCTGTGCCCTGGCCCCAATTGCGGTGGCTATGCCCGAGACATTACCGGGCATGTTGCTCATTAGCACGATTTCCACCCAGCCGGTTGGCAGAGGGGAGTTATTGCGTACATAAACATGCCCCTTCAGCACGTCCCCTACTTGCGCCAGATAGGATTTGTTTTCCATCCGCATATCCAGACGCCACAGTTTCAGCCGGACATAAACATAGCTACCGACTATACCCAGCGTCAGGAAATAGCTCATGTGATAAAGAACGGCCTCACCGGTGGCGACCGCCAAGAAGAAGGTGACGGCAAGGAGGACTATCATCCCCCTTCCCCGCGGCGTTGTTTGGGCACGAAAGCGGGAGAAAATGCTGCTTACCATACGGATGCAATACTTCATTTCGCTAGAATCGTTGCTTCAATCGCATATCGCATCAACCCACAAGACGCGAATCGTCCCAAAGTCTGCGTCTTGTCGTCCATAGTATACCACCCGCCACATTTTCGACCTATCTTTCTAGGACGTCCCAGCCATGTGATAGAGTCAGAGGGACATCATTCGTCTCTTAATGCACTCCGACCCAGTCGCATTCACTTGATAATCACGTCCAGCTCCCATTGCCTCATGATACAGCGAGCTTGCTTAACTGACACTCCCGATCCAATTTTGGGCATTTAGAGTCTCTCTGAAGTATATAATGCCGTGAACTACCAAAGGTTGCGATTTTCCTTTTGCTCGTTTCGCTTCGGGCAAAAGGTTTGTGTGGTGATATAGGTTCTGCCGTTACATTCGATTTCTCTGCCGTGGGTAAGGCGACAGCGTCAAGACAGAAACAGGACGTGTGGACTAGGCCACGGAACTGGGAGGAAGTGAGCAAGAGACTTGAGCCAGAGTGACAACGAAGATAGGGACTTGATACCAATTGAGGATGACCGTAAGACTTGTTGACATTGACTTATCCAGAAACCATCGAACCAATACGGAAGTCTTATCTCAGTAGATTCTTGCGGCGCCGTTTAGTGGAGTCCATATTGCGGAAATAGGAACCCGGCTGAGTCAGCCGGGTTCCTCAAGGATTTTTGGCTATTCTTGTACGTTATTCTAGCCAGCTAATAATTCCTTCAGCTTGTTAGTAAAGGCTGGCACCACTTCTTCATATTTGCCGACCACTCCAAATTCCGCCTCCCTGAATATGTTTGCCTCAGGGTCTTTGTTGATGGCTATGATGTGCTTGGAACCTGAGCATCCGGCTGTATGCTGGCTGGCACCTGAAATAGCTATAGCAATGTACATATCAGGGGCAACAATTTTCCCAGTAAGGCCGATATGCAGCCCCTCTGGCACCCAGCCATTATCGGCGGGAGGACGCGAGGCGCCGACCGCACCGTGCAGCAAATCGGCCAGGTCCTTCAATACAGTCTGGAAAGGTTGAGGACCGCCCATTCCCCTGCCTCCGGAGACAATTACAGGGGCATCCTCAAGCTTAATGCCAACGGCCTCTTCCTTAATAGTTTCCAGTATCTTTGTTCTTACTTTCGACGCATCTATGTCAATCTTGGTGGGTATGACCTCCCCTTTTCTTGAGGCATCACGTTCCAACGGTGACATCGCCTTGACCCTGACAGTCACCACCTGAGGCACCGACTCGCTGGTAAATACAGCTTGAGCATTGCCGCCGTAAACAGGACGAGTCTGGACGAGCGATTTTGTCGCCGGGTCTATGCTCAAATTGAGACAATCCGTTGTCACGCTGGTACCCAATCTGAAGGCAAGGCGAGGAGCCAAGTCTCTGCCCACGGATGTCTGCCCTATGAGTATCACGCGAGGTGAAATATCCTTGGCCAATTTTTCCGCGACTTGCATATAGGAATCAGCCTGGTATTCTTTGAGGGCGGGGTGTTCCACGGCATAAACCTTGTCTGCTCCGAAGGCAATTGCTTCTTTAGAAGCTTCGCCAACCTTGTCGCTGGCCAGCAAGCAGGATAAGTTTTCCTTTAACTCATTAGCCAGCTTCCTACCACATCCTAGCAACTCAGTGGTAATGGAGGCTAACTTCCCGTCTGCCAGCTCACCACAAACTAATATACCTTTGTATTCAGCCATTATTTCCTCCTTAACTTCAAAGTAATTTGGCTTCCCTAAGCCGAACAGCCAGTTTGGCACCAGCTTCCGCGACAGTCTCTCCTCCGATCATTTCACATTTAGATTCCTTGACTGGCTGGAAGAGTCTGTCTAGTTTGCTGCGCCTTCCTGCAGCACCGAGTTTTGAAGGATCCAGCCCCATATCGGCTGGTTTCCAAACGACGGGTTGTTTCTTGGCTGCTGCCATGATTCCTTTCAATGTGGCATAACGAAGTGCTCCTATCCCGCTGGTCACTACAATTACGGCGGGAAGCGTCACCTCAACTACCTGATAGCCGTCAGGGATAACCCGCTCAACCTTTGCCTTTCCACCGCTGACCTCCACCTTGCGTGCTAACGTTACCGCCGGGATTCCCAGAATCTCGGCAATGCCCAGGCCAACTTGGCCAGCATCCCAGTCAGAGGATTGTCTACCGCAGAAGATAATGTCGTATGTCCCTATTTTCTTTATTGCTGCGGTCAGGGCACTGGCAGTTGACCAACTGTCGCCATCTTCAAAGGCCTTGTCCTCGAGGAGTATAAGTTCATCGGCCCCTACGGCTAGAGATTTCTTGATCACATCGCGAACGAAGTTATTGCCCAAGCTGAGCGCCGTAATCTTGCCCCCCGCGGTATCCTTGATCTTGAGGGCAGCTTCCAGGGCAAATTCCTCATATTGACCAATTACGGGTTTCACCTCTGATGGCAAGGTCATTTTGTTGTTTACCACCTTAAATACAGCGGGTGGTGCCTCAGGGTCAGGCACTTGCTTGCAGCAAACGATCATGTTGACTGGCATTCTCCAACCTCCTTAAGAAAGTTTTGCAACCAAAGGATGATATGGGAAAATCGGTCTTTTGTCAATAAACTGAATCGCGCAAATCTGATATGATTCATTTCGAGGATTATGTGATAGTAGCTGCTTGCCCCCGTGAAATTAATGCTAGAATAGGTAAAATCGCTTATTTGAGGGTAATATGTCATCTCCGGAACAAAAAGAATTGAACATCCGCTCAATTGTCAATGGCAAGCTGAGTTGGTTCTATATCGAAAGGCCTACTTCTAATGAAGTCCAATTCTTAGCTGAGCGCTTCCATTTCCATCCTCTCGATCTGGATGACGTCGTCAGCCGCATACAGCGTCCTAAGATTGATGAATATGAAGATTACTTGTTCATGGTGCTGCATTTCCCGGTCTTTGACAAGGAGAATCGGATAACCAGGCCCAGTGAAATAAATATCTTCATTGGTGAAGATTATGTTGTCACAGTTCATTGTTCCGGTGACCTCAAGCCGCTGGCTAGGTTCTTCCAGGAATGCGAGACTGACAAAGGAAGCCGCGAACGTTACTTAGGGAGAAGCTCAGGATTTCTTCTCTACCACATCCTTGATAGATTGGTTGGCTCTGGTTTCCCTATACTCGATAGAGTCACCCAAAACATCGATGATATAGAGGATATCATCCTCACCAAGCCCGTTCCGGAGACTGTCCGAGAGATTTCTTTGATTCGCCGGGACCTCATTTCATTTCGTCGCGTCATTCATCCTCAGATTGCAGTAATTGAGACTCTTGAGAGGGAAGAATACCCTTTCTTCAAGGAGGACCAGGAAATCTACTTTGGTGACATCGCTGACCACATTCGCAAAATCTGGGACGGGCTGGAGGATTGCAAGGAGGTTATAGACGGGCTTGCCGACACCAGCAATTGGCTAACCTCACATCGAATTCAGGAGATAATGCGGATACTGACTATCATAATGGGAGTACTGGCACCTCCTACGTTGATAGCCAGCATTTACGGTATGAATATCCCACTACCGGGTGGAGTCAACTCTGGTAGTCTCTTACCTTTAGGCATTCTGCTTGCCCTTATGGCGATTACGGCGGGAGCCATATTTTTCTACATGCGCCATCGGAGATACCTCTAAATCATCCAGCGCAATCAATTACCTGTGTTCTTGCGAGCTATGGAAATCAAATTCATCGCCGATAACAACGTGGGCAAACTGGCTCGATGGATAAGGCTGATTGGCTATGATACCATCCTGCTCAAGCATAAAGACGATGCTCAAATGATCAAGACAGCTCTTGGCGAACATAGGGTGATTCTGACCAAAGATGCCCAGTTTATGAAAAGACGCCTGGTCACAAGTGGCACGCTCAAAACCGTACACATTGAACAGGACGACCCTAAACTGCAGGTACAGGAAGTAGTGAAGACCCTGAAGTTAGATTGCCATTTCAAACCCTTCTCGCTTTGCCTGGAATGCAATAGACTATTAGTGGCGCGGGATAAGGAATACGTGATGAATCTGGTCCCCGCCCGCGTTTTTGAGACCCAAACTCAATATACACAATGTCCCGCCTGTCATCGTATCTACT
>Ga0316628_100004628_pt1 | contig 10834 bp, 8 predicted proteins | sample OWC_Aug_M2_C1_D5_FD_207648 | JGI IMG/M metagenome (GOLD analysis project Ga0316628, IMG submission 207648) | Wetland soil microbial communities from Old Woman Creek delta, Ohio, United States - OWC_Aug_M2_C1_D5_C | ecosystem: Environmental > Terrestrial > Soil > Wetlands | place: USA: Ohio... | reverse complement strand
GATCCTGTCCCCGGCTGGATGCCAGGCAAAGGCGAGGACGGGCGTCTCGGAAAAAGTCGCCTGGACGGCCTCGCCGCCGTCGACGGGGATCGTCCAGACCTGCCTCACGGCCCTCTCGCCGCGGGCCGTGAGGAACGCCAGCCGGGTCCCGTCAGGGCTCCAGCGGGGCGAGGACACGTCGACCTTGCCGGGGACGAAGGGCCGGCTGGCGCCGGTCTCGAACGAGGCGATGTGGAGCTCGCTCCAGGAGCGGCCGGGAGCCTCTTCGGCCCCGCGGGGCACGCTGATCGTGTAGGCGATCCAGCGTCCGTCGGGGCTGATCTCGGCGGCGCCGCAGGTCTTGATCCGAAGGACGTCCCCGGGCTCAAAATTCTGGGCGGATTGGGCCGCCAGGCCGGCGGCCAGGAAGGCGATGGCAAGGGCGAAGCATGAAATTCGTTTGCGACGCATGACTCCTCCTTTGGCAAAGAAAGTGCTCAGGACCAATTCATCCGACATTCTATACGCAATCCGGTCGCCGGGCAACGGCCGGTCCGTTCGGCCTTGCGGCCCGCCCGGGTTTTGACATCGCGGCGCCGGCTGAATTAACATCCCCCAGGGCGGCGCCCCGCGAGCGCCGCGCCGAAGGAGGCTCGCCATGTCCGCATCCCGTCGGGGATCTTGCTTTGTCCTCTCGGCCGCGTTCTTCGTCCTGGTTTTCTTCTCGATCACGCCGCCCGTCCACGGGGCCGGGCCTTCCGCGGGCGCCAAACCCCAGCGGCTTCCCGCCGGCGTCCCTCCCGGGATGGACGCCGCCGTCGCCCGGGCCATGAAGACCTTTGAGGTCCCAGGGCTTGCCTTGGCCATCGTCAAGGACGGCCGGGTGGCCCTGGCCAAGGGCTACGGCGCGAGGAAGCTGGGCGACCCGGCGCCCGTCGACGGCCGGACCCTCTTCGGCATCGCCTCGAACACCAAGGTGTTCACGGCGACGGCCCTCGGACTGCTCGTCGAGGAGGGGAAGCTCGCCTGGGACGCGCCGGTCGTCGACTATCTCCCCTGGTTCATGATGGCCGACCCCTTCGTCACCCGCGAGCTGACCATCCGGGATCTCCTTGTCCATCGCAGCGGGCTGGGCCTCGGGGCCGGGGACCTCCTGTGGTGGCCGGCCTCCACCTATGACCGGAGGGAGATCGCCCGGCGCCTGCGCTTCATCAAGCCGTCGACGTCGTTCCGGAGCGCCTATGCCTATGACAACGTCCTTTACCTCGTCGCCGGCGAGGTCCTCCAGGCGGTGACGGGCGAGACATGGGAGCAGTTCGTCGGGGAGCGCATCCTGAAGAAGGTGGGGATGTCGGGGAGCAACGTGCGCCACTCGGCGGCCGCCGAGGGCGGCAACGTCGCCGCCCCGCATGCCCGTGTCGAAGGAACCGTGCGGCCCATCGCGCCCTTCACGAGCGACAACACCAACCCGGCCGGCGGCATCAATTCCGGCGCGGAAGACATGGCCAAATGGATGCTGGTGCGGCTCGACCGCGGGAAGCTCTTCGATGGGACGGCGCTCTACTCGGAGCGCACCGCCCGCGAGCTCGAAACCCCCGTGACCATCCGGCCCAATGCCGCGCCGCCCGCCGAGCTGGCCGGCCTGAAGTCCAACTTCTCCGCCTACGCGCTCGGCCTGAACGTCCGCGATTACCGCGGCCAACGGGTCATCAGCCATACGGGCGGCCTGCCCGGATACGTTTCGATGGTGACCCTCCTGCCGGAGCGGAACCTGGGCGTCGCCGTGCTGACCAACGCCGAGTCCGAGGAGGCCTTCGCCGCCCTCACTTGGCTCATCGTCGACCACGATCTCGGGCCGCCGGCGACGGACTGGACCACCGCCTATCTCAAGTTGCGGACCCGGATGGAGGCGGAGGCCGCGGAGGCGCTCCGGACGGCCGCGGCGGGCCGCGACGCGTCCTCCCGGCCGTCGCTCCCCCTGGCGGGATACGCGGGCGTCTACACGGACGCCTGGTACGGCGACGTCGCCATCGAGGAAGCCGGCGGGCGCCTGGTCATGCGCTTCACGAAGACGCCCTCGCTCGTCGGCGACATGGAGCACTGGCAGCACGACACTTTCATCGTCCGCTGGCGCGACCGGGAGCTCCGGGCCGACGCCTACGTGACGTTCGCCCTCCGGCCGGACGGCTCCGTCGAGCGGGCGAAGATGGAAGCGGTCTCCCCGGCGACCGATTTCAGCTACGACTTCCAGGACCTCGAGCTCAGGCCGGCGCGCAAGGCGTCCCGCTGAGGGGCGGCCGGTCCCGCTTATTCTCCGGCCGCCAGGTAGCCGAAAGCCCGGTCCATGTCGCGGTGGTTGGCGACGAGGATGAGCGCGTCCATCTCCCGGATCTCGAAATCCGCGCCCGGGCTGGTGAACGATTCCTCACCCCGGACGACGGCGATCACGGTCGCGCCGGTCCGGCCGCGAAGGTCCAGGGCGCCGAGCGTCTTCCCGGCCGGCCAGGCGTCCTGGCCCACGAAATACGTGTCCGTCGTTCCCGCCGCGAGCAGGTCGGCGATCCTCTCGGCGGCCGGCCTGATGGCGCTGCAGGTGCCGCGCAGCATCCCGTAGCACTCGCCCCGGACGACCTTGACCTGGGCGTCGATGATGTTGCGGGGAATGTGGAACCGATCGAGCACGCGGGAGAAAATCTCGATGGACGTTTCGAACTCCTCCGGGATGACGTCGTTGGCCCCGAGGGCGTAGAGCTCGTCGACGTCGGCGGCGTACCGGATCCGGGCGATGATGTAGAGGTCATGGGCCATGTCCCGGGCCGCCCGGACGCCCCTTCGGGTCGCTTTCGGGTCCGAAATGGCGAAGACCATGACGTTGGCCTTGCCGATCCCGGCCTCCCTGAGGACGGTGCGGCTCGCGACGTCGCCGAAGATGATGGGTTCCTCCTCGGCCGCCGCCGTCCGGATCGTCTCAGGATTGAGCTCGAGGATGACGTAGGGGATGCCCGCCTCCTTGAGGACCTTGGCCAGGTTGCGGCCGTTGAGCCCGTAGCCGGCGATGATGACGTGGCCCTCGAGGTCCCGCCGCGTCGTCTTCGGCGCGACCTTCGCCTCGCTCCATTTGAGCAAGCGGCCCAATCGGTCCGCCCAGGCGGGCCCGCTCTCGAGGAGGAGCGGAGTGATCAGGATCGTCAGGATCGATGTGGCTATGAACGCCTGGAAGGCCGTTTCGGACAGGAGGCCCGTGGCCCGGCCGAGGCCGGCCAGAACGAACGAGAACTCGCCGATGGGAACGAGCCCCAGCGCGGAGAGAAAGGCGATCCGCGGCGGGAATCTCAGGGCGCGGACGGCGATGGTGGCCGTGAGGAGCTTGAGGACGAGCGCCGCCGGGATGAGGAATACAATGATGCCCCGCGCCGCCCAGGCGTCGCCGACGTTGAGCAGCATCCCGATCGAGATGAAGAAAAGACTGCTGAAGACCTCCTTGAAGGGCAGGATGTCCGAGACGACCTGATGGCTGTAAGGGGACTCCGAGATGATGATCCCGGCTAGGAACGCTCCTAGCGCGAGCGACAACCCTAGGGCCGACGAGAGAAAGGCCATCCCGAGGCAGACGAAGAGGGAGGCGATGATGAACAGCTCGCGGACCCTCGTCCGGACGATATGGAAGAGGATCTCAGGCATGATATAGCGGGCGACGAGGAACACGGCGGCCAGGATGAGCAGGCTCAGGGCGAACGTCAGCCCGACCTTGCCCATGGACACGGTCCCGGCGCTGGCCAGGATGGGGATGAGGGCCGCCATCGGCACGAAGGCGATGTCCTGGAAGAGGAGGATGCCCACGTCGGTGCGGGCCTGTGGAGAGCTCATCTCGCCGCGGTCCGTGGCGATCTTCAAGAGGACCGTCGTGCTCGCGTGCGAAAGCAGAAAGGCGAAGAGGACGGCCTCGGCCGGAGGGCGGCCCAGGGCGACGAGGCCCCCGAAGACGATGAGGATGGTCAGAGAGACTTGGACCCCGCCTCCCAGCCAAAACGTCCTGCGGATCCGCTTCAGCGTTTCCAGGGAGAACTCGAGGCCGACGGTGAAGAGGAGCATGACCACGCCGATCTCGGCCAGGGCCCCGATCTCCCTGGAGCCGTGGACGATCCCCAGGCCGCTCGGCCCGAGGAGGATCCCGGTCAGGAGGAATCCGACGATGGACGGGACCTTGATCTTCTGGGAGACGAAGACGATGAGGACGGCGACGGCCAGGAGGATGACGAGTTCCTGGAGCAAAGGGACGTGCATGGCATGAACGATTTTATCAGAATGCTTTCTTGACGTTCAACGAATTATGATAAGATTCGGGGGAAGGGTGAGAGGACCATGCTCGAGATCAAGAACCTGACCAAATCCTACGGCGAGGTCTTGGCCCTCGACCGTTTCTCCCTGGACCTCGGAAAGGGGGAGGTGCTGGGCCTTCTGGGTCCGAACGGCGCCGGGAAGACGACGCTCATCTCGATCCTGGCGGGGACGCTCCGCGATTTCACCGGCACGGTGAGCTTCCTCGGCCGCGACCTCTTCTCGGACCGCGGGCTGAAGAACCGCCTGGGTGTCGTTCCCCAGGACATGGCCTTCTACGAGGAATTGAATGCCATGGACAACCTGCTCTTCTGGGGCGGGCTGTACGACGTGCCGCGGGCGGACCTGAAGCGCAGGGCCCGCGAGCTCCTCGACCTCGTGGGGCTCTCCGGCCGGGCCGAGGAGCCGGTCAAGCGCTTCTCCGGCGGCATGAAGCGCCGCCTCAACACGGCCATCGGCCTCCTCCACCGCCCCGACCTCCTGCTGCTCGACGAGCCGACGGTGGGCATCGACGTCCAGGCCAAGGTCAGCATCCTGGAGATCATCCGCAACGTCGGCGCCGCCGGCACCGCGGTCATCTTCACCACCCATCAGCTCGCCGAGGCGGAGACGACCTGCTCGCGCATCGCCATCATGGACCGCGGCCGCATCCTTGCCCAGGGGACGCTCGACGAGCTCGTCCGCATCGTCGGCGAGCGCGATATCGTGGAGATCGTCGGGGAATTCGCCGCGGCCCCGTTCTCCGAGGCCCTCCAGGATCTCGCCGGGAACGGCGTCGAACTGCTTTCCGTCGCCGACGGCCTGGCTTCGCTGGCCGTGGCCGATACCGAGCAGATCCCGCGCGTCATGGACCGCCTCTTCCGTCATAAGTTGGCCGTGGCCGACATGAAGATCAAAACGCCCAGCCTGGAGACCGTGTTCTTGAAATTGACCGGCCGCAGCCTGAGGGACTGAGCCATGCGCCGGCTGTTCCTCATCTTGGGCAACGACGTGCGCCGCCACCTCAAGGCGCCGCTCGTCGTGGCCATCTTCATCGTCATCCCGCTGGCGATGACCGGCCTCATCGGCGTCGTCTTCGGCCCCCGGACCGAGGGGAGCCAGCTCCCGCCCATCGCGGTCCTCCTGGTCGACCATGACAAGAATCTCGTCTCGAAGTTTCTGCTGGGCGCGTTCGACGTCGACCAGATGAAGAAGATGTTCCAGGTGACGGTGACCGACGAGCCCGAGGGCCGCAAGCGGATGGAGGCCGGCAAGGCCTCGGCCATGGTCGTCATCCCGGAACGCTTCACCCTCGACCTGCTCGAGGCGAAGCCGACGACCCTCCTCGTGGTCAAGAACCCGGCCGAGCAGTTCCTGCCGGACGTGGTCGAGGAGTTCATGAACACCCTGGCGGTCATCCTGTCAGGCGCGATCCAGGCCTTCGCCGAGGAGGCCCGGGGCATCCGGGCCATGATCGACAGCCCCCTGGCGAGCATCTCTTGGGAGGCGCTCGGCCCGGAGCTCGGCAAGGCCCAGAAAAAGATGACCTCCGCCGAGAAGTACCTGAACCCGCTCTTGATCCGCCTGCGCGAGGAGGAAACCCAGGCCGCCGGGGCCAGAACGAGGTTCACCCAGGCTGACCTGTTCTCGATCATCCTCCCGGGCATGGCCATCATGTTCCTGCTGTTCATCGTCCAGACCCTGATGCGCGACATCCTCTCCGAGCGGGACGACGGCAAGCTCCGGCGCATGCTGACGACGCCGCTCCGCCCGCTGGAGCTCATCGGCGCCCGCCTGCTCGGCGGCTGGGTCATGGGTGTCGCCGTCCTGCTCGTTATGGTCGGCGTCGGCACCCTCATCTTCCGCGTGACGTGGGGCCCCTTCGGCTATTTCCTGATCCTCGGCGGGACGGCGTCCTTCTGGACGGCCGCCTTTTTCGCCCTCTTCTATGCCCTCGTCCGGAACCGCAACCAGGCCGGCGCCCTCGGCGCGCCCATCATCCTGGCGTTCAGCCTGTTCGGCGGCTCGATGATGAACCCGGAGGCGATGCCGAAGGCCTTCCGGGCCGTCGGCATCCTGACGCCCAACCGCTGGTTCATCGACGGCGCGGCGGCCGTCCGCGACGGGCGCTTCCCGCTGGCCAGCCTGGTCATCCTGGCCGGGACAGGGCTCATCCTGTTGGCCCTGGCCGTGCCGGCGCTCGGCCGCCGGACCTCCGTGTGATCCATGGGACGGACAAAGCGGATCCTCCACGTGGCCTGGAACGACCTGAGGATCATGGTCGGCGACAAGGTCTTTTTCTTCTGGACGCTGGCCTTCCCCATCCTCTTCATCGTCGTTTTCGGCCTGCTTTACAAGGCCTCCGGGAACGCGCCCGCCGTCGCCGAGCTGACGGTCGTCAATCTCGATCAAGGGCGCTGGGGCGCCTATTTCGTCGATAAGATCAAGTCCCCCGGCATCGATGTCGTCCTGGCCGCGAGCGAGCCGGCCGGATACAACCGCCTGCTCGTCCTGCCGGCCGACTTTTCGGAGAAGATCGAGGCCCGCCGCGACCAGGCGCTGGCGTTCAAGAAGCGCTCCGATGCCTCGACGAAGGCGGCCGCCCGCGTCGAGACCCGACTCTACCAGGCGATCGCCCGGGTGATCAGCGAGCTTGTCCTCTACGGCGGGGCCGACCTCAAGCAGTTCTGGGACGGCCATCCGGAGTTCCGCGACCTGGTCCTAGTGAAGAGCCAGTTCCCCGAGAACACCGTCACCGTCGTGCCCAGCGGGTTCGATCACTCCGTCCCCGGCACGACCGTCCAGTTCATCATGATGATGGTCCTGATCTACGGCGGGATCACGGTCATGGAGGAGCGGAAAAAAGGGATCCTGGGGCGGATGCTCTTTTCGCCGCTCTCGACGGGCGAACTCTTCCAGGCCAAGCTGCTGGGGCGATGGCTGATGGGATTGCTCCAGGCGCTGATGCTCATCGTCGTCGGCAAGATCTTCTTCCGGCTGAACTTGGGCAGCTTTTCCCTGTCATTCCTGGTCATCGCCGTCTTCGCCCTGGCCATGGCCGCGCTGAGCGTGTTCATCGGCTCGCTGTGCACGAAAGAGGACATGATCATCGGCCTGGCCGTGCTCGGCTCCAATATCTTCGCGGCCCTGGGCGGCTGCTGGTGGCCGAACGAGATCGTGTCTCCGGCCATACGCAAGGCGGCCATGGTCTCGCCGGCCTATTGGGCCATGGACGCCCTGCACAAGCTGACCTTCTTCCGCGGCGGGCCGGCCGACATCCTGCCGCACCTGGGGATCCTGCTGGCGCTCTCGATCGTGCTCGCGGTCGTCGCCGGACGGCACTTCAAGATCCGGGATTGAACGCCGGCAGCTTGGCTTCCCGAGAATGAGGGACAAGAACCATAATCCGGATGGTGGCGCCTGATGGGCGAGCATGTCTGTCCTCCGTGGCTTTCCTTCCTGCTGACGAACGCCTTCCGGCGGATGGCCCATGACCCGAGCCGGATTCTCGGCCGGTTCCTCAAAGAGGGGGATGTCGCGATCGACATCGGCTGCGGGCCGGGATTTTTCACCGTCCCCATGGCCCGGAGGGTTGGCGAGGACGGCTTGGTCGTGGCCGTGGACATCCATTCGGGCATGCTCGAAAAGGCGAGGAGACGGGCGGAGCGGGCCGGCGTAGCCGGCCGCATCCGCTTTCACCTCGGCAGGAGAGACAGCCTGGGGCTCGACCTGACGGCCGATTTCGCGCTGGCCTTCTGGATGACCCATGAGGTCGCCGACCGGAGGCGGCTCTTCGCCGAGGTCCTGAGCGTCTTGAAACCGGGAGGGCTCCTGCTTCTCGTCGAGCCCCGGATGCACGCTTCCGACGCCCTGTTCAGGGAGATCGTCGCGACGGCTGAAGGGGTAGGCTTCGAACAGCGCGGAGAAGAGGTCGTACGGCTCAGCCGGGCGGTTGTCCTCAGCGCTTCCGGAGTGCGGACGCACGAACCGATCTGAAGGAGTGCGTCAGGGCCGGGAAGATAAGCGAGGGCCGATGGGCTAGGTCGCCTGAGGGCCGGCCAGCGGCAGCACGACGCGGATCGTGGTGCCCGCTCCAACCTGGCTGTCGACTTCGATGTCCCCGCCGTGCATCTTGGCGATGGAGCTGGCGATGGCCAGCCCGAGACCCGTCCCCCCCTCGGCGTAGGTGCGCGCTTTGTCCACCCGGTAGAACCTGTCGAAGATGAACGGCAGATGCTCGGCGGGGATGCCGATGCCCGAATCCACGATGGACGCGACCGCGTTGCCGTTCTCGCTGATGAGCGAGCCCGATATCGAGCCGCCGCTCGGCGTATAGCGGATGGCATTGTCCAGGATGTTCAGAAAGAGCTGCCTCAGCTTGGTCCTGTCGCCCCTGACCGTCAGGCTGTCCATCGGGCCGAGGCTGAACCGCAATCCTTTTTCCTGGGCGAGCACCTCGATGTCCTGGGCGAGCTCGGTGAGGAGGTCCGCGATATCGACGTCCTGGAGATCGACCGGCTCGCAATCGGCGTCGCTCCGGGCCAGAAGGAGGAGCTTGCCGACGATGTCGGACATGTAGGCCACTTCCTGGGTGACGGACTCCAGCGCCTTCTGGTATTCTTCCTGGGTCCTGCTCTTCTCCAGAACGAGCGAAGACTCGGCCTGGATGACGGCCAGGGGCGTGCGCAGCTCGTGGGAGGCATCCGCCACGAACCTCCGCTGCTTCGTGAACGCCTCCTCGAGACGGCCGATCATCGCGTTCAGGGTTGAGGCCAGCCGGCCCAGCTCATCGCCGGTCGCGACGTCGATCCGGCGGCTCAGGTCGCTCTCGCCGATCCCCCGGGCGATGTCCGTGATGCGCTCTACGGGCTTCAGGGTCCGCTCGGCCAGGAAGAGGCCGCCGATCCCCGTGAGGACGACGACGAGGAACGACGAATAGAGGATGACCTGGCGGAAGATTGCCAACATGCTGAGGATATCGTTCGGCAGGCGGCCGACGACGATGGCGACGCGCGTGCCGGAATCGACGTTGAAGGGTGCCGCGTACAGCCTCACGTCGGGCCCGTCGGGTGTCGACGCCGACACGAAGGTGCTTTTGCCGAACAGCGCCTGCTTGACCGTCTTATCGACATTCGAAAATTCGACGTTGGGGCCGAGCCGTTGCATCAGGGCGCCGTCGGCATCATAGATCATGACGAGCTCGTTGACCTTCTCTTCGAACCGGACTTGGCGGCCCTCGATCTTGATGGAGCCCTGGAGCTCGATCACCCGCACCCGCAGCGACTCGTCCAGGTTCCGGTAAAGGTTCTTCGATAGCAGGTAATAGGCGACCGTCCCGAAGACGATGAGCAGCACCACGATGGCCGCCAGATACCAGAGGGTCAAGCGGAACTTGATGCTCTTCAGAACGCTCATGGCATGCGCAGACGGTAGCCCGCTCCTCTCACGGTCTGGATCAGACTGTCCTGCCCCTCCCGGTCGATCTTCCGGCGGATCCGGCGCACGTAAACGTCGATGATGTTCGAGATGCCGTCGAACTCGTAATCCCAGACGCTTTCGCCGAGCATGGTCCTGGTGACCACGGCGTTCGGGCGGCGCATGAAGTATTCGAGGATGGCATACTCTTTCGCGGTCAGGTCCACGCGGCCTCCGTCCCGCCAGACTTCCCGGCTCTGAGGATCCAGGGACAGGTCCCCGATCTGGAGTCTCTGGACCTTGGGGAGGACCTCGCGGCGGAGCAGGGCCCGGAGCCGGGCCAGGAGCTCGGAAAAAGCGAAAGGCTTGACCACGTAGTCGTCGGCGCCGGAATCGAGACCGATGACCTTGTCCTCGACGCTGTCCTTGGCGGTGAGCATGAGGATCGGCGTGTTCACGTTCTTGGCCCGCAGGTCGCGGCAGACGGCGACGCCGTCCTTCTTGGGCAGCATGATGTCCAGGATGATCACGTCGAACGGCGTCGTTTCCGCCATGTACTCCGCTTCCTCCCCGTCATAGGCGTTGTCGACGGCGTACCCCTCCTCCAACAGCCCTCTCTTGATGATGCCCGCCAGGCGCCTCGAATCTTCGACGACGAGAATCCGCATGTGGCTCTCTCCTCCAGAGTGTTCCTAACCCCGCAAGGATACTCCTTTCAAGATGAACATATTATGAAATTAAAATGAATATTTCAATCGATATTTTCATTTAAAATTAATTATTTTTTCATATGTGGTTCATCTCTGACTGATAGGTTGGGATGGAGAGCATCGGTCTGGCGCACCCGGAACGAGGTTCTCATGCGAATAACCCGCTCTGGAGGCGAGGCATGAACGACATCCTAATGAAGCACAATTCCCTGATGGAAAGGGTCGTAAAGGAATATGGCGCCATGATCCGGGGCGCCGTCACCAAGTCGTTGGGCGGGCTGCCTTTTGTGGAAGACGTCATATCGGAAGTTCATTTCGCGGTCTTCCTGACATTACGGAAGCTCAGCGAGGGTTGGACGCCGCCGAGGTCCTTCATTTCCAAGGTCGTCAGGAACAGGGTCAACGATCTTCTG
>Ga0316628_100004627_pt1 | contig 10835 bp, 7 predicted proteins | sample OWC_Aug_M2_C1_D5_FD_207648 | JGI IMG/M metagenome (GOLD analysis project Ga0316628, IMG submission 207648) | Wetland soil microbial communities from Old Woman Creek delta, Ohio, United States - OWC_Aug_M2_C1_D5_C | ecosystem: Environmental > Terrestrial > Soil > Wetlands | place: USA: Ohio... | reverse complement strand
GCGAAGGTCAGGACCGGGGCGAGCGCCAGCTGCACCGGCTCGCGAAACGCGCACGTCGCCCGGCATTCCAAGCCTAAGGCGAGCGCCCCTATTTTGTATTGCAGACCGAGGCCCGCGGCCGCCACCGGGGCCAGGGGTTTCTCGGGGGCGTTGACCAGAATGCGGCTGCCCTGGTCGGAGATGAATTCCTTCTCCTCCACCAGGAGGTATTCAATTCCCGCCCCGGCCACCGCGTAGATGGCCAGGGAGCCGGCGGAGGCGAAAGTCCCCCGGAAGCCGGTCGTGGCGGACAGGCGGCGCGGGGCATCGACGCGGACCGTTTCCATGTCGGACGGGTCACGCCGGTCGATGGCGGCGGAAAACCCGTAGCGCAGGTCGAAGGTCCAGGCGAAGCGCGGCGACATGCCGAAAGCGGCGCGGATGCCCACGGAAGGCGCCCGATAGGCGGGGGTGCTGGGAAAATCGTTCGTCCCCGGGACGTAATCGCTGGCGCTGCCGTTGGCCATGAGCATGTCCATGCCCGCGAGCAGCTCCAGGTTGAATTGTCCACCGTTGGCAGCGCCCGGCAAGCGAACGGAGGCGGACAGCATCAGGGCAAGGACGGGCACCCAAAAGCGCGTGTTGTTTTTCATGATCGTTCCTCCTCGTCCGGGCCGCCTACCACTGCAACCGCTTGACATTGGCCACCGTGATGGTCACGGTTTGTTCGTCATCGGCAAAGCCGTCCGATACGCGGAAACGGATGGGGTAGACTCCGGCCTGGGTGTAGGAGGGGGTCCAGGAAAAGGCGCCGCTGGCGGGGTCCAGGACGGCTCCCTCCGGCAGGTCATCGGCCGCAAATTCCAGCGGATCGCCGTCCGCATCGCTGGCCTCCAGGGTGAAAGCCAGGGTCCGGCCTTCATCGCCGCTCTGGTCGGGAACGTGTTGCAATACCGGCGGCTCGTTGTTCATGATGGGGCGGACCATGCGCAGCACCTGGTCGCCAATTCCCGAGGTCGCCCAGCGGATGCGGAAAAAGCCGCTCTCGCCCCAGGAAGTTCCCCATGAATTTTTGCAGATCCAGTATTTCCCCGTCCGGTCGTAGCCGACGATGACCACGAAATGCCCGCCCTGGTAGGAGGCGCCGGCCGTGGGCTGGTAGACGCCGCTGCGGTAATGGTAGAAATCGGAATAGACGGCCATCCAGCTGGTGACCGGGCCGTCCTGCAGGGCCGACATGATGGCGGTGGAGGATGTTGACACCCAGTTCCAGGAGGCGATGCGCACCACGCGCGACGCCCAGCCGGCGCAGGGATTGCAGGGAGCATCGCTGGCCGAATAGGGATAGCAGCTCTCGTTGGGAATGCCGGTCCTGCGGATGTATTCAGCGGCCTTGTATTCAAAGCCGCCGGCATCGCAATTGCCGGCATGGCTGCAGGACAGCAGCATCTGCTCGGAGAGGTCGATGCCCTGGCTCATCCGCTTGCTGATCTTGACCAAGGCCTCCAGCAGGGCGGTCGTGGCGAAGGCCCAGCAGCTCCCGCAGCTCCCCTGGTCCTTCACGGACGTGATCCAGTTGCCGTTGTGGTCCCGCCAATCCAGCGCGGCGGGCAGGGCCAGGGGCTCGGGATACCCCTCGCCGGAAAAGCCGGGCGGCAATTCGCTGAGACGGCCGCCCAGGCGCCTCAGTCGTTCTTCGCGGCTCAAAACCGACAGCGGCGTTTCCCCGGCCTGCCACTCCAGCTGTTCATCCGCTATGGCTTTCCGGACCACCGCGACCTCGCGGTCCTCTCCCGCCGGGTAGCCGCTCATGGACAGGGCGACCCCCAGTACGGCCATCCACGGCAAAATCCAGATCTTGAGTTTTTTCCCCATCTTTTGCACCTCCCTGCCACGGCACATATTGTATTCAATGCGGGCCGGATGTCAAGGGAAGCGGCGGGCTCCCGGCCGGGCGGAACGCGGTCACGCGGATGGCCCGGCGCCGTGCCGGTCGTCCCCCGGCATGGCTTCACTCATCCAGCATGGCGCGGATCTTCTTGAGCAGCACCCTCGGGTTCAGCGGCTTCAGCAGCAACTGGATGCCGGCGTCGGCGAGCCCCTTCTCCGCGATGATGTCCGCCGTGTAGCCGCTTATGAAGACCGCCTTGATGTCCTTCTTGATCTCCTGGATCCTCGCCAGCGTCTCCCGGCCGTTGAGCTTGGGCATGATCAGGTCGCAGAGCACGAGGTGGATGCGATCCTGCTGCTGGCGGAAGATGCCCTGGGCCGCGATCCCGTCTTCCGCCTCCAGCACCGAGTAGCCGAACTCCTCCAGCATGGAGCGCGTCACCATGCGGACTGCGGGGTCGTCCTCGACCAGGAGGATGGTTTCGCTCCCCGAGGGGATGCCCTCCTGCTTCTTGCGCTTCAGCTTCTTTTTCGGGAGGGACTTCAGCGGCAGGTAGATGGTGAACGTCGTCCCCCTGTCGGGAGAGCTGGCCACGGCGATGTAGCCGCCGTGATTCTTGACGATGCCGTAGACGATCGCCAGCCCGAGCCCGGTCCCCTTTCCCACTTCCTTCGTGGTGAAGAAGGGCTCGAAGATATGGGTTTGGACTTCCTTCTCCATCCCCGTCCCGGTGTCGGCGACGGCGATGACGGCGTAGGAACCCCGGGGGATCTCGCCGGCATCCGCGCCAAGGTCGACGGACGAGGTGGCGATCGTCAGCCGGCCGCCGTGGGGCATGGCGTCGCGGCTGTTGTTGACCAGGTTCATCAGCACCTGCTCGATCTGGCGGATATCCGCGTCCACCACCAGGCCCTGGGTGGCCAGGCTGAGGCTAAGCTCGATGTCCTCGCCGATCAGCCGCGCCAGTATCTTGTGAAAGCCGTAGATGGCGTCGTTGAGATCGACGGGCAACAGTTCCACCTCCTGCTTACGGCTAAACGTAAGCAGGCTGCTGGTCAAGCGGACGGCCCGCTCGCACGAATCCAGGATCTTGTCGACGTACTCCTTCAATACCGTGTCCGGCGGCACCCGCATCTGCAGCAGCGAACCGTAGCCGACGATGGTCGACAGGATGTTGTTGAAATCATGGGCCATGCCGCCGGCCAGGATGCCGACCGCTTCCATCTTCTGCGCCTGCAGCAGCTGCTCCTCCAGCTTTTTGCGCTCGGAGATATCACGCACCATGGCCAGCAGCAGCACCTCGGACGCCAACTCGATCCGCGTCAGGCTGACCTCGGCGACGAAGGTGGAGCCGTCTCCCTTGGTGTGGACCCATTCGAAGAACTGCGGTTGGCCGCCATAGGCGGCTTGAATCTTTTCATGCGCCTTTTCTTTCGACCTCCTGCCGTCCGGCTGGAGCGGGGGGGAAAACCGGTCGGGCGAAACGCCGAGGATCTGCTCGCGCGTGCAACCGAACATTTCCAGGGTCTTGGAGTTGCAATCGTAGAAAAGGTCTTTCCTCATCACAAAGATGGAGTCGCTGGCCGCTTCAAAGAGCATGCGGTAGCGGTATCCGCTCTCCTTCAGGGCCAGCTCCGCCCGTTTCTTCTCGGTAATGTCGCGGAAGCTCCACACCCGCCCCAGCGGCCGGCCGGAGACCCGCTGGGGCCGGGAATAACGCTCGAAGCACCTCCCGTCCTTGAACTCCAGCACGTCGAAACTTTCCATATCGGGCTTGTCGTAGAGCTCACGCACCTTGGCCATGAATCCCTGGGGATCGGCCAGCTGTCCCAGGACGAAATCCAGGGCCTGGTTATCGTCGCGTGAGGCCAGGACATGTTCGGGGATGTGCCACATCTGGGCGAAGCGCTGGTTGAAATTGGCGATCTTTCCCGAGCTGTCGATCACCAGGATGCCGTCGGCCGTCGATTCCAGGGTGGCCTGCAGCAGCGAGATGACGTTCTCCCGGTCCCTCTCGGCCCGCTTGCGCGCGGTGATGTCCTCCACCATGGCCAGGAAGTGCAGGAACTGGCCGTCGGCGCCGCGAATAGCGCTCACCGTCACCGCTCCCCAGACGACGCCGCCGTCCTTCTTCAGGTAGCGCTTCTCGTTCTGGTAGAATGGGATTTCGCCGCGCATCAGCTCCTGCACCGATTCCCGCTCGCCGGCGACATGGTCGGGATGGATGAGGTCCAGGAAGCGTATCCGCCGCAACTCCGCCTCGCTGTAGTCCACCATGGCACAGAAAGCGCGGTTGGCCATGCTGAAATGGAACGAGGCGTCGATGGTGGCGATGCCGATCGGCCCTGCCTCGAACATGACGCGAAAGCGCTCCTCGCTCTTGTGCAACTCGTCCTCGGCCAGCTGCCTTTCATGCAGCTCGCTGCGCGCGCTGGCCAGGGATTCGCGGATGGAGCGGCCGGCCAGGTCCTGCAGCAGCAGGACGATCGCCAGGTACAGGGTATTGACCAGCCAGAAACGGTAGGGATCGTTCGAGCGGACCGGTGCCTCCAGGGCGATGAGCAGCGTGGAAGCGCTGCAGATCGCGGCGGTGATGATCGCCGGCCACTTGCCCAGCACCATGCCGGCGATGAAAACGACGATGAAATAACCCCAGGCCGCCCGCGTTCCCAGCCCGGCCCGCGTCCAGGAGAAAATGCTGACCAGCAGCCACTGGCTCACGACCAGCAGGAAGGAGGCGGCGCGGACATGGCCGCGCCGGTTCATCACCAGCAGGGCCAGGCTTACGGCGACCGAGCCCAGCAGCAGCACCAGCCAGCGTAGACGGATCCTCGGATCGATGGCGATCAGCGCGAACTGCAGGAAGACCAGGGAAACAATGAACGCCCGGACGATGTAGAACACCTGCCGCGCGGACAATGTCCTGTCCGGGTCGTCAAAGTACGGTGCACTGGATAGAAGTCCCCTCCCGAAAGAATCTCTCCAACCCATGAATTCATTTTAGCCCACTGGCGGGGAATTATCAACGCCGCGAACGGGGAAGGCCGGGCCGGGCCTTTTCTCAGGCCGTGTGGTATAATTCGCCGTGTGCGACGGACAGCTCACGATGGGGGTGTTGGCCATGAAACCAGCCATTGCCGCGAGTTCACTGCTGTTTTTTTGTTTCGCTGCTGCTGCTCTTCGCGCCGGGGAAACGGCCCCGGCCTCGCCCTACGTGCCAGCGCCGCTGAGCGGCGACCTGGGCAGCCTGGATGAGAAGGAAGCCGCCGCCCTGTACCACATGGTCAAGGCCGCGGCGGTCATGGACCGCTTGTTCTTCCGCCAGGCGTGGAGCGGCAATCCCAAGGTCCTGCGCGAAATGGAAAAGTACTCCGGCGCTGACAAAGGAAGGCTGCTCGACTTTTTCCGCATCAATTTCGGCCCCTTCGACCGGCTGCAGGGCAACCGTCCGTTTTTCGGCACGGCGGAAAAGCCCGCCGGGGCCGCCTTCTACCCCGACGCCATGAGCCGGCGGGAGTTCGAGGACTTCCTCCAGGCCCATCCGCAAAAACGGGAGGAATTCGAATCGCCTTATACCGCGATCCGGCGCGGCCCGGCAGGACTTGAGGCCATTCCCTACCACGAACTTTACAGGGAACTGCTGAAGGAAGGCACGGCCGAATTACGGAATGCCGCCGCCCTGACCGCCAATGCCAGCCTGAAGACCTACCTGCTCAGCCGCGCCACGGCGCTGCAGAGCGACGATTACTTCCAGAGCGATTGCGACTGGTTGGACGTCGCCGGCAGCCGCCTGGATGCCGTCATCGGGCCCTACGAGGTCTACGAGGACACTCTGTTCAACTACAAGGCCGCCTACGAAGCGTTCGTCTATCTGAACGATTTCCAGGAGAGCGGCCGGGTGCAGGCCTTCATCGCCAAGCTGCCGCGGATGCAGCGCAACCTGCCGGTGGAGGAAAAGTACCTGGCCGAAAAGCTCGCCGCCCTTTCTCCCCTGCAGATCGCCGACCTGGTATTCTCGGCCGGGGACGGCAAGGCCGGGGTGCACACCATCGCCTTCGCGTTGCCCAACGACGAGAAGGTGCGCGAGAGGAAGGGATCGAAGAAGATCATCCTGAAGAATATCATCGCCGCCAAATACGACAAGATCCTGCTGCCCATCGCCAGGCTGCTGGTCGCGGAGGAACAGCTGCCCATGGTGCGGCCCGAGGCCTTCCTCTATCACACCATCCTCCATGAGCTGGCCCACCCCCTGGGCACCGACTACATCGACCCGCGGCAGGACCGCGTCCCCGTGCGCAAGGCGCTCAAGGAGACCTACTCACTGAATGAAGAGGCCAAGGCGGATACCGTCGGCCTGTTCAACTCGCAGCTGATGATCCAGGAAGGGATCATCGCGCCGGAGCTGAGGGACGCCATGTTCGTCACCCAGCGCGCGTCCATGTTCCGCGCGAGGCGCTGTGGCACCCAGGAGGCGCACGGGGGCGCCAACCTCGTTCAGTTCAACTTCCTGAGGGAGAAGGGCGGCATCGTGGAAAAAGGCGGGAAATACGCCGTGGACCTGGCGAAGTTCATCCCGGCCCTCGCGGCGCTGGTCCGGGAGATCCTGGAGATCCAGGGCAGCGGCGACTATGCCCGCTCCAGGGCCTTCAACGAAAAATACCGCACGCTCGACGCCTCCCTGAACGAGAGGCTGAGGAAGCTGGCGCAGATCCCGGTCGACATCTCGCCGAAATTCCAGGTCCTGCGCGAACTGGCCAGGCGCTTTAACGACCCGGCGCTGGACCAGGACTGTTTTCTGGAATAGTTCTCTGGGGAGGAAAATGAAAAACACAAACATCAGAGTGATGGGGAGCGGGATCTTGCTGATGGTCCTGCTGGTTTCGGCCGGCTGCTCCAGAAACGATGGCGAGCCAGACACCCCGGCATCGGTTTTCGAAATGGTTTTCGCCACCTACTGGGGAGGGGAGCCGCAGGCCAACAAAGGCAACGCCATCTGCGTGGACAAGGACGGCTATATCTATGTCGCCGGCGAGACCCAGTGCCCTTCTTTTCAACTGAAGAACCCCGTCATCGACAAGACGTATTCGACCACGGGTTTCGTCAGCAAGTTCACCCCGGACGGACAGGCGGTGGTCTATTCCACCTTTCTCGGCGACCCGCATGGTTACAACTTCTGCCGGGACATAGCCGCTGACAGCCAGGGCAACGCCATCGCCGGCGGCATGGCGGGCGGGCAGAAGTTCCCCTTGAAGAATCCGCTCTACGGCACCTTCACTGAACCCTGGCAGTGCGGGTTCCTGAGCAGCATCGCTCCCCAGGGATCGACATTGAATTTTTCAACTTTCATATTGCAAGAGCGCGTCGACGCCGTGGCCCTGGACGACAAACAGGACATCTACCTGGCCACGGAGAACAATATCATCCTGAAGATCTCGGCCGACGGCAGCCGCTTGCTGTATGAGTGCAAACTACTCGCTGAGTTGGACGACACCTGGATCACGGACATCGCCGTTGCGGGCAATGGCGCCCTGGTCGTTGCCGGCTATTCTGCGGGCTGGGACTTCCCTTCGCGCAATCCCGTGCAAGCGGCGCGCGGGGGGCTTAACGACGCCTTCGTGGTCAAGATCAACCCGCAGGGCGACACCCTGGAGTTCGCCACCCGTCTGGGCGGGTCGGACAACGATATCGGCACAGCCGTAGCTCTGGGCACGGACGGCTCGATCTTTGTCTGCGGATTCACCTTATCCGCCGATTTCCCGCTGAAAAACGCCGCCGATACGGTTTATGGCGGCGACACGGACGGCTTCGCCGCCAGGATCGACCCGTTCAACGGCATCCTGCTCTATTCGACCTACCTGGGCGGAGGCGGCGAAGACTGGCCCAAGGCCATCGTCGCCAATGCCGCCGGCGAAGCGTATTTGACCGGCTGGACCACCAGCGCCGACTTTCCGGTCCGCGGCGCCATCCAGGATCATCTGGGCGGCGTGAAGGACCCGTTCGTCACCAAGTTGAACGCCAATGGGGACAAGATCCTGCTGTCGACCTATTGCGGCGGTTCGTTGAGCGATTACCACAGTGAAACAGGAGCCGACTGGGCCAATGCTATTTGCCTGGGCCCGGAGGGAAAGATCTATATCACAGGGGAAACCTTTGCCACGGATTTCCCCCTCTTGCATCCCCTGATCGACAGCGGCGGCGGATCCAAGATCTTCATCGCCGTGCTGCGCGAAAAGCAGTCGTAACGATCGGGATATTGACCGGAACCGCTTGAACAAACCCGGAAGCGAGGTGAGAGCCGGGTGTTGAACCGGTCAGCCGTACGACCGTTTTTCATAAAAAAAAAATTCTCAGAACCAACTACTTGGTATTATCGTATACTATACATGAACAAGATCATGGCAGAAGAAACCGACAACAAGGTCACCCAGCTGCGCAAGGGGATCCTGGAGCTGGCCGTCCTGGCCGCCCTCTACCGCGGATCGCACTATGGCTATTCGCTGGTGCGCAGCCTGACCGGTTCAGGCTCCATCGAGATCAAGGAGGGGACCGTCTATCCCATCCTGGCCCGCCTTGCACGCGAAGGGCTGGTGCGCTCCGAATGGGTCGAGTCCAACCAGGGGCCGCCGCGCAAGTATTACGAGCTGACCGAGGCCGGACGCGCCGCCTGCGAATCGCTCCAGGCCGAGTTCCGCCGCCTGGTGCTGCTGGTGCAGGGCGCCTCAGGCGCGGCCGCCGCCCCGGAAGGCCAGCAGACCGAAAAAAAGATCGTGATCAGGAGGAAGAAAGATGAATAACCATTTGCCGCCGGCGGCGGAAAAGATCGTCGCCGACTACCTGGAGAAATTGAGGGGCCAGCTGAAGGGCATGAATGAAAAAGACCAGCAGGAGATTCTGGCCGAAATACGCTCCCACGTGTACGAATCGTTCACCGGCGACGGCGAGGGCGACGAGATCGATCGTGCCCTGCGCGCCCTGAAACGGCTGGGAGAGCCTGCCGACGTGGTCGCCAGCCGCGTGGGGACGAGCGTCGCCCAGCTGGGCAAAAAGAAAAAATCGCTCCTGTATATCCTGGCCGGGCTGCTGATCGTCTTCTTCGCGGCTCCGCTGGGCATGGGCGGTCTGGGAGTCCTCATCGGGCTGCTGGCGGCCCTGGCAGGGTTGCTGGTCGCCTATTTCGCCACCGCCGTGGTCTTCGTCATCAGCGGCTTCATCTGCGCCCTGGTCGGCCTGGTGGCCCTCATCTCCCCCGATATCTTTCTGGAGATCAACCGCTGGGCCGGTGAAACCGTATTCCAGTTCGGCCCTTTCCAAAACCACCCGCAGGTGGCGGGCATTCTCACCTTGATCCTCTCGCTGATGCTGGCCGCGCTCGGCCTGCTGATGCTCTGGTCGGGCAAGCACATCTGGCGCGGGCTGGGCCTCGTGTTCCACCTGGCCATGGACAAGGTCCGCTCCCTGTTCTCCCGCGGCCGCAAAACGGCATGAATTCCGTGTTCCGCGGACCGCAGGTGCTACTCGCAAGGGGGTAACCCGGGACAGTCCCCTGGCGGCCGCGGCCGCCATTTCTCAGGCGGTTTCAGTTCGGGTCGGCGCAGCGATTGGTCTCGGCCACAAAGCGGTCCTGAAAAACCGAGATCACGGCGATCGATCCTGAAATCATGTTATTGTTCTCATTGCTTTCCGTTACCTGGCCGTTGGGATCGACGGTCACCCGCACCGTCTTATGCCCGAGAGTTCCCCAGGAATATTCGTTCTGGAAGCTGAATTCCGCGTTGATGGCCAGTGCCGGCACTTGGACGCTATAGGTCCCCTTGCCCTCGACATACAGTTGCAGGGTAGTCGCCGCTGAGGCGGCCTTCCCGATATTTTTCACACGGATGGTCACCTTCCAGTCCTCCAACAGGTAGGGCCTCTTCCCGCCCCAAGCCAGGCACGGCATCAGGTCAGGGCGCAGCAAAATGTTGAAACCGGGCTTGGGATCAAGGGGATGGAAAACCAGTGGCAAGGGAGCGATCGTGAACGGGCCGCTCGGCATACTGGGAAAATTGCCGCTCACCGTCTCGATACGGATGTGGTAGTCGTTCCCCGTGGGGGCCGGCCCGCCGCCCAGGTAATCGCCCACTTTCCAATTCCAGGCATGCCCTCCCTGCCCGGGAGGAAAGGAATCGCGGATGGTCCCCACGACCAGGTTGCCTTTCAACAAGACCAGGCGGCAGTTCTCCTCGATGTTGGACGCCAGCCAGGCGACCGCCTTGGTGCTGCCGATCTCCCAGCTCTCCCCGCCATGGGGAATTTCGATTGACAGTGACCTTGCCAGGGGAAGAGCGATGGAAAAGATCCCGCTGTCCCCGATCACGGTCGAGTCATCCGTCCTGACCCGGATGAAGTAATTGCCCGGCGCGACGGTGTCGGGGACCGTCCAGGAAAAGGACCCGTCATTGGCCGTTCCGTCGACGATCTGCACCGTCGCGGCTTCCGATTCCGGGGAACCCGCCCGGCGCAGCCGGATGGCCGCGGTGGCCTGCATGGCGCCCGACTTCGTCCAGGTGATCGTATAGGTGCTCAACTGATGCCAGTTATTGCCGGCGGCCGGCGAAATGACCGTGATCTGCTGGGCATGTGCCAATGCGAAAGACACCATGATGAAAACCGCAGCCAAAACTGTTTTGCCCATCGTTCCTCCTTTTTTTAAATAAATACGTGTTTCCCAGACAAATCTCATGGTATCGCCGGCAATCTTTTCCTGGCGGGATCTTGATTTCAGCCGGCCGGCGCCTGCCGCCGCACGCAGAAGGCGGCGAATCTGCGGCGCAGCAGCACATAGGTGAAGGCGAAGAATACGCCGATGAGCATGTCGACCAAGCGCAGGTCGGCCCGGGGCATCAGCAGACCCGCCCAGCGCAGCATGCCCAGCCCCAGCAGCAGGGACAGGGCCGGGAACAGCAGCGCGGCCTCGTTCTTTACC
>Ga0316628_100004626_pt1 | contig 10837 bp, 11 predicted proteins | sample OWC_Aug_M2_C1_D5_FD_207648 | JGI IMG/M metagenome (GOLD analysis project Ga0316628, IMG submission 207648) | Wetland soil microbial communities from Old Woman Creek delta, Ohio, United States - OWC_Aug_M2_C1_D5_C | ecosystem: Environmental > Terrestrial > Soil > Wetlands | place: USA: Ohio... | reverse complement strand
CGTACAAGCGGAACGAGAACGAGCCGGCGCTCAGGACCGACGGAATCAGGAGAAGGCAAAAAACGACGGTCATCGCAACCAAGCGGGAATGATTCATGGGATCTCCTTATTAAGACATTCTATTATTTATAAGGTTGGAGGTGGGACTCTAGGAAGGTCCAGATCAGGTTCCAGCCGTCGCGCTGGGCCGGCGTGTTCTGGGGGGCGGTCTTTTCCTTGTTGACCAGCCGCTCGAAGCTGTGTCCCCCCGGCGGGTCGACGAAGATCTTCGTTTCTGCCAGGCGGGGGAGATGGTATTCCAGGGCGTGGATCATCGACTCGCATTCGACGAAATTGACGTCCTGGTCGTTGGTCGCGACGTGGACCCGGACCGGGACATTGATTTTGGCGACCTGATAGACCGGCGAGCGCTCGATGTAGATGTTCCGCTTCTGGTAGACTTCGCCGCCGATCCTCTTCTGTTCGGCGAACTGTTCTTCATAGGACGGGCCCTTGTAGGACAGCCGGAAGACCAGGTTGGTCACCGGAACCCCGGCGTACCCGCATTTGAAGACCTTACCCTGGTCGCGGATCAGCGAATGGAGGGTGATGAAGCCGCCGTGGCTCCAGCCGATGAGGCCGATCCGTTCCGGGTCGACTTCGGGGACGTTGGCCTTGAGATAATCGGCCGCGGCCATCGCGTCGTCGACCTCGTATCCCCCGTAGTCGATCGCCTCGTAGAATTCCTTCCCGTAACCGGTGCTTCCGCGGTAATCCATGGCGATGACGACATAACCGCGATCCACGGCCTCGTGGATGAAGGGGAGGGAGCCGGAATCGAAGCTCGAATGGACGCCGCCGTGGATCCAGACCAGGGCGGGATGGGCCTTCGGGCCGCGCACGGAGGCCGGACGGAAGACATAGGCCGGTATCGTCAATCCGTCGACCGGGCTGGGATAGGACGTCTTGACGTAGCTCAAGCCGGCGTCGCCCGCCAGCTTCGCGATCAATTCGTCGTCGGTTTTCTTATCCTCGATATCGGCGGCATGCCGGGCGGCCATTTGTTCGCCCCGCATCGCCCGGAGCTCGTCCTGAAGGGCCTTGATCTTCTGCTCCATTTCGCGGGTTTTCTGGAAAAGTTGCCGCTGGGCTTCCCGGGCTTGCTGCTGGGCTGGCGTCAATTGAGCGGTTGTTTGGGACTGCTGGGGCGCGGCAGCCGCGGATATTCCGATCAAAACGGCCATCAACGCCGCGAGGGCGAATCGGGCGAGCTTTTTCGAATTCATGCCGATCTCCTTCGAAAAGAATGAAGGGAAGGGGACATGCTACCGCCGGCTGCGCCGGATTGTCAACGAGCTGTCGCGCTTTGCCGCTGTATTGAAAAATATTTTCTTCTTCATTAGAATAATTCCATCTCAGGTGATGACGACTTTTTTGCTAAAGGGTCGTGATGAAAACACTTGCGGCAAAATGTCTTTGGATCGTCCTTTCCGGAATCTTTCTTTTTTCCCCCGCGGTCGAAAACCCGGTTCAACAGATCGCGCATAACGTCTCCGTCGTCAACATCGAAGTCGCGGTCAGGGTCTACGAGGGAAACCGGTTCGTCGACAATTTGACGATCGACGACTTCGAATTGTACGAAAACGACATCCCCCAAAAAATCGAAGCCATCTACCGGATTCAAAAATCGCATATCGTCGATCAAGGCCCAAAGGTCGAACCGGAAAGAAACACGGTGGAGATGAAGACGGGCGCTGTCGAACCGATCAGGAGCCCTGATCCGAAGATCGAGAGACGCGTCTTCCTTTTGTATTTCGAGATGGAGCAATATCCCTCGCCGATGAACGCCGCCATCGATTACCTGTTTGAAAACGTCATCGGCGAAAATGACACCCTTCTGATCGTAACGCCGACCGAGCAGTGGAAATTCGTGATCGGAAAGGAGAACGCCGATCAACGCCGCGAATTAAGCGAGGCCTTGAAGAAACGTCTTAAAAAAACCCTGCGGCTGGCCGGTTCGTACACGAGAGAATTGATCGGCGGATTGAAAAGCTTGATGGTTTATGACGATGAGATGGATGAGATGGACGGCATGGGATCGCTCCTGCCGATGAAAGTGTCGGAAATATGCGACCAACTGGTGGCCCATAAGGTGCTCAGCGAAAAGCGGTTCGATGAATTGGCCGGATTTTTAAAGCCCATCGTCGGACAAAAGCATGTTTTTCTCTTCTATCAGGAGGAAACCTATTCGGTTCCCTTCAAGTTCAAAAGCATCTTTGAAAGAAAATTTCTCGACCGGCTGCACAGCATCGATAAGAAAAGGATTCAAGAGCTGTTTTCGAACGCGCAAACAACGGTCCATTTTGCTTTTCTGCGAAAGGACCTGAATGAAAAAACGGATGTCGAATACTCGGAAGCAAATCCCGCCGCGCCGGTGGGGATGAGCGGAGATATCTTCCAGACCTTTCGCGACCTGGCCATAACGACGGGGGGAATCGTCGAAACGACGCGGAATCCGCGGTTTGCGATGCAAAAAGTCACGACCGCGGCGGAAAATTATTATCTTCTTTATTACCGGCCGGCCGCGCCGGCGGCGGGCAAGGAATTCAAGAACATCAAGGTCAGGGTTAAAAACGCGAATTATAAGGTGATATCCCGAAGCGGGTATTTCGAGCGCTAAGAGACGATCCCATCGAGTAAGAGGCTAAGGAATGCCGAAAATGATCGGGGCCGCAAAAGCGGCAGCGATACTATTATGCGCAACGATGGGCCTTGGACTACGGAATTCTCGTCCCTTCAGCGTCGATGAAGAAAAGGCAGACGATCTTGTTCGTTATCGGGTCTGTTTTGTCATTCCCTTTGTGCCGGCCGGGAAAAATCAGTTGGAATATCCGGAATTATTGAAGCAGGAAAACTTGGCGGCGCGATTCACGATATTCATTCATCTGGATACAAAGGGACGGGTTGTTTTTGCGGGAGTTGATAAAAGTCAATACCCCGATTTAAGGAAAAGTATCGAAGAAGCGATGAAAAAATGGATATTCCAACCGACTACGCATGAAATCGATTCTATTTATATCGCATCTTTTGCGCAGATCATATTTATTCCAGAAGAAAATGGTATTAGTAGTACAACGACGGAAAATGATGATCAAGAAAATGCCGATGAATACGAAAAGGGTTTGAAAGAAGAAAAAAGCCTGCTGATCGCCTTGGCGGACTATTCTCAAAAGATGCGCGAGGGAGCGCCTGATTATGTTTGTACCGAAAAAATCGATGAAACGATCAATATTGTAAAACGTGAATTAGTTAATGTCATGGCAGTAGGATCAGGAGGATCATATAATAGAAATGAAGAATGGGATTTGATAATGAGTGGTTTCAAGAAAGAGTCATATCTATATGATTATCAAGTCATTCGAGATAAATCGGCCGTTGCGGAAAAAAGAGTTCTTCTCGGGAAAACGGGGGACGAAGCCCTGACGCTTTCTTATTCCCTTTTTCCCATGACGTTTCCCTCCCGGATATTGAGCCGCGAAAACCGCGTTTTCTATTCATTTCGAATACTGGGAGAGGACGATATCCAGGGGAAAAATGCGATTTGCCTGGAGGTTTCCCCCAGAAGCCGGAAAGCGCGTTATTCTGGAAAAATCTGGGTCGAGAAGGAGACCGGGCGCCTGCTGAAGATCGAAATGGCTACGAATATCCTGGAGGGTTTTCCCGAAATCCTCGAGGAATGCTCCCGGAAATTCCTGAAACCGCATTTCTCCTTTTCCTTCGAATACGGCCTAGAGCGGAACGGTCTTTTGTATCCCCGAAAGGCCAAGGCGAAAATCGAATATTCCGGCTTCACCTATACGAAAAAAGACTTGAAAGCCGAGGCGGAATTTCTCTACTCCAATTATCGGTTCTTCAAAGTCGCGACTCAAGACGAAATAAAAAAGTAAAGTCGTTTCGAACGTAGACAGGGTAAGCGATTTATCTCAATTGTTAACTCATTGATAATAATATAAATAATTAGTCTAAATAATAAAATTAATATCAAAATTAAGATAATTAATAAAAACTCTTGACAAAACTAATATTAATAAGTATATTGTCTTCGTAAAATGAATTAAATGAGGCCTAAGATGACCCAGGATTGGAACGAATTGATCAAATTGACCCAGGGTGAGCCCTTTACGGTTGAAAGGATCCGCCTCAAGGACAAGGAGATCGCCATCGAGGGGAGCTTCGACCTCCCGCCCCTGGCCCAGCTGCGGTCCGAGGACATCCTATTTATCACCGCCTTCGTCCGGAGCCACGGCTCGATCAAGGAAATGGAGGCGCAGTTCGGGATCAGCTACCCGACGGTCAAGAACCGCCTGAACGCGGTCGCCGCAAAGCTGCCCTTTGTCGACGTCAATCCGCCCTCGGCCAAACGCGACGTCATCGACCAGCTCGAACGCGGCGAAATCGACGTGGCCGAAGCCCTCGAGCGGATGAAAGGATAAAACGATGTTTCCCTTCTGGCTGCGACTCAGAATCAGCAAGCCCGGACAGCGGGGCTTCCGGCTGTTCTTCCCCGTCATCCTGATCTGGATCATCTTGGCGGCCCTGATGATCGCCCTCTTCCCGCTCGTGCTTCTGGCCGCCTTGATCACCTGGCGCCGCGGCCCCGGGAAATTTCTGATTCTCATGTACCCGATGCTGGCCGTCGTGCTTTGGAACCTGTCGGGCCTTCATGTTGAAACAAGAGACGACGAGAACGACATTCTCATCGACTTCGCATAAGAGAAAGAATCGAAAAGGAGAATCGCCATGAGCGAAGAAAAACGCAAGGTGCTGGAAATGCTGTCCCAGGGAAAGATCACCGTCGATGAAGCCGAGAAGCTTTTGACCGCGATCGGCGAGCCGTCCGATGAGCCGGCCGCCGGGACCATAGGATCCGAAGGCAAGCGTAACTGGAAATATCTGCGGGTGCTGGTCGAGCCCGGCCCCGACAGCGAGAGCAAAGACAAGGTCAACGTCCGGGTTCCGTTCAAGCTCATTCGGGCCGGGCTCAAGTTCGCCGCTTTCATCCCCCGGGAATACCAGGGCAAGGTCGACGAGGCCTTCAAGGAAAAAGGCATGAACGTCGACCTGGCCAAAATCACGCCGCAGGACCTGGAAGAGATCGTCTCGAACCTCGACGACATGACCGTCGAGGTCGACGGCAAGGACAAGGTCCGGGTCTTCTGCGAATAATCTTCTGGAGCGCGGGCCGCCGGATCGCTGGATTCCGGCGGCCCCGCGGCGTAAGATGATCATGAAAAACGTTTCGCCCAAGACAAAAAAGGAAAACATAAGGAAGGGGCTTCGAAAAGGAGGCCGAACATGGAGCTCACAAAAGGAAAATTTTTCGCCGTGGCTGTTTTCTTGGCCGCTTTCTGCTTTGCTCTTTTATTCGGCGGCGGGCGGCAGGCCACCGCCGAAAAATCCTTCCCGGCCCTGACCGTTCTTTACGACAATACCGCGGCCAAGGAAGGCCCGACCCCGGACTGGGGATTCGCGGCGATCATTCAAGGGCTTGAAAAGACCATCCTGTTCGATACCGGGACCAAGGAAGATGTCTTCCTGAACAACGTAAAAGCCCTGGACGTCGATTTGAAAAAGGTCGATCTTGTCTTTATTTCCCATGAGCATGCCGATCATACCGGCGGCCTGCAGGCATTCCTCAAAATCAAGTCCGGGCTCCCGGTTTATGTCCCGGCCGGATCGGGGCAGCCCTTCCAGGATGCGTTGAAAAAAGGCGGCGGCCAAGTCGTCGCCGTCAAAGATCCCATTACGCTGTTTCCGGGCGTCTCCTCCATCGGAGACGTTGGGAAAGCCATTCCCGAACAGGCCCTGATCTTCGACACGCCGAAGGGCTTGATCCTCGTCACCGGCTGCGCCCACCCCGGGATCGTTATGATGGTTGAGAAGGCCAAGGAACTCGGGAAAAAGGACGTCTGGATGGTCCTGGGCGGCTTCCATCTCGTCCAGACGCCGCCCGCCGAGGTCGAAAAGATCATCGCCCGCTTCAAGGAATTGGGCGTCAAGCGGGTCGGGGCCACCCATTGCACGGGAGCCCCCGCGATCGAGATGTTCCGGAAAGCCTTCGGGGCGGATTTCGTCGAGCTGGGCGCGGGCCGGAAAATCGATATCAGCGGCCGCTAGAGTCCCGTCTCAAAAATTACTCGCCAAGGTTTGCGAGGAGACGCGGCACTACTTTTCCGCTTTCTTCCAGACAGCCTTGTACCGGACGACTCGCGGATTTTCCTCCGTTGGATCGGTTTCAATCGTGTAAAACCGGTTGTCCTTCCATGCCGCGAGGCTTTTCGTCGGAAAGAACAGCCAATCCCAGGCTTTGTATTTGGGGACTTGGACCTGGGCCTGGAGGATCCCTTTATCGTCGAAGAGGTCGCCCGCCAGGAATGGATCGTCTTCGCCGTTTTCAAAAGTGACGACGAGAAGGAATCCGTCGTCCAGGAGAAAAAAGTCGGCGATCGGAGGCATCCGCTCCGGGAGGTCGATAACGGTCAGCCGGCGCTTGTCTTGGGGCTCGGGAACGTATTTTTTCCTTTCCTTCTCGGTGATCTTTCTGGTCGTGCCGGTTTTCGTGATCTTCCGGAGAGGAGTCCCGTCGGGAGAGGCGACGGCGATCTCATATCGGTCGGTCAAGGCATAATAGACGCGATCCTCCGGACCGATCCGGTATCTCAATTGAGGCCCGAAATAGGCAAGATGGCGGACATCCTGGAAATCCGGTTTCGCCCCCGCCCGGCACTCGGCGAATTCCTTCAGAAACTTGCCCGAGTCCGAATACTGGGTCAGGACCAGCCGGGAAACATCCGTTGTCCCGGGAAGAGCTTTCATCATCAGGCAATACATCCTGTTTTGGGAATCCAGCTGAAGGAGACTCCCGAAAAAGCCGAGTTTCAAGATTTTTGCCGGCTCGAGCCGCTCATCAAGGATGGTGATCCGGTGTTGCATGGTGTCGAAGATGAAGATACGTCCGTCGGCCGCGAAGGCCGGATCCATTCCCCGGAATTCCCCGGGGCCTTGTCCCTTTCGGAATTCCTTCCGCAGGATGTTCCTGCCGGCGGAGTCAAATTTGAAAAGCGCGTTGCCGGATATGACGCAGATATTTCCGCTGTTGTCGAGAAAAAGGCCCACCGGATCCCATCCGTCTTCTGAAATGACCAGGTCGTGCTCGAAGCTGAGGGCGATTTTCGGAGGGACGGGCCATTTTTCGTTGACGACAATTAAGGGAGCATTTTGCCGTCCGGACGAGACCATGAACGAAACCAGGACAGAGGACAGGACGAGACCGAATCCGATCGATCCGGCATGCCGCCTTCTCATTTTGCCACCCCCGTCGCCGAAGAATCAGGGGATAGACAACCTGACACCCGGCCGTTTCGTATAGTATGATACCATCCCACGGAGGAAGAGAGAAATATGCTCGAAATCAAGAACTTGACCAAATCGTACGGGGACGCCCTAGCCCTCGACCATTTCTCGCTCACGCTCGAAAAGGGCGAGGTGCTGGGGCTTCTCGGGCCGAACGGGGCCGGAAAAACCACCCTGATCTCGATCCTGTCCGGGACGCTGCGCGATTTCACCGGCGGAGTGACCTTCCTCGGGCAGGATCTGTTTTCCGACCGGAACCTGAGAAACAAGCTGGGAATCGTTCCCCAGGACATGGCTTTCTACGAGGAGCTCAACGCCATGGACAACCTCCTCTTCTGGGGAGGGCTGTATGATGTTCCCCGGGCCGAGCTGAAAAAGCGGGCCGCCGAAATTCTCGAAATGGTCGAGCTTTCGGGCCGGTCGAAAGAGCCGGTGAAAAACTTCTCCGGCGGGATGAAGCGCCGGCTCAACACGGCCATCGGGCTGCTCCACCAGCCCGACTTGCTTCTCCTGGACGAGCCGACGGTCGGAATCGACGTCCAGGCCAAGGTCAGCATCCTTGACCTCATCCGCAAGGTCGGGGCCGCCGGAACCGGGGTCATTTTCACTACCCACCAGCTGGCCGAAGTGGAGGACACCTGTTCGCGCATCGCGATCATGGACCATGGCCGCATCCTGGCCCAGGGTACCCTGGAGGAGCTTATCCGCCTGGTCGGCGAAAGAGAGATCGTCGAGATCGCCGGGGAATTTCCCGCGGCCGTGTTTTCCGACGCTCTCAAGGACCTGGACGGCGACGGGATCGAGCTGCTTTCGGCGTCCGACAACCTGGCCGCCCTGGCCGTTTCCGACACGGAACGGATCCCGAAGATCATGGACCGCCTTTTCCGGAAAAAGGTCCCCGTCAACGACCTCAAGATCAAATCGCCCAACCTGGAAGCGGTGTTCCTGAAGCTGACCGGCCGCAGCTTGAGGGACTGAGCGATGCGCCGGCTTTTCCTGATCCTGAAAAACGACGTCCGGCGCCATTTCAAGGCGCCCGCGGCGATCATCATTTACCTCATCATGCCGATTATACTGACCGGACTGATCGGCGTCATTTTCGCGCCAAGCGGCGGCGGCGGCGAGTTGCCGCCCATTCCGATCGACCTTGTCGATAAGGACAAAGGCCTGGCTTCGCGTCTGCTGCTCGGCGCGTTTGACGCCGGCCAGTTGAAAACGATGTTCCAGGTGACCGTGGCCGACGAAACCGAGGGCCGAACGCGCATGAAAAAGGGCAAAGCTTCGGCCATGGTCGTCATCCCCGAGCGCTTCACCCTCGACCTTTTAGACGTCAAGCCGGTCACTCTCGAAGTGGTTAAGAATCCGGCCGAACAGCTTCTCCCCGACGTCGTCGAGGAATTCATGGGAACCCTGGCCGTGATGCTTTCGGGCGTCGTCCAGGCCTTCGAGCCCGAGGTTCGGGGCGTTCGGGCCATGCTGGACGGCCCGGTCAATGCCTTCCCCTGGGAGACGCTGGCCCCCGAGCTGGGAAAGGCCCAGACGAAAATCGCGGCCGCCTCGAAATACTTGAATCCGCTCCTCCTCAGCCTTAAGACGGAGAAGACCAAAGCCGCAGGGGCCAAGGCTAATCTTACCCGGAGTGATGTCTTCTCCATCATCCTCCCGGGCATGGCCATCATGTTCCTGCTGTTTATCGTCCAGACGGTCATGCGCGACATGATCTCCGAGCGCGAGGACGGCAAGCTTCGCCGGATGTTGACCACGCCGCTTCGCTCGGGCGAGCTCATCGGGGCCCGCATCCTTGGGGGTTGGCTGATGGGGATCGTCATCCTCCTGGTCATGGCCGCTTTCGGGACGACGGTCTATCGAGTCACCTGGGGCCCCTTCGGATACTTCCTCTTGCTGGGCGCGGTCGGGGCGTTCTGGACGGCCGCCTTTTTCGCCTTGATGAACGCCCTGGTCAGGAACAGAAACCAAGCCGGTTCGCTGAGCGCCCCGATCATCCTGGCCTTCAGCATCTTCGGCGGCTCGATGATGAATCCCGAAGCGATGCCCAAGGCTTTCCGGACGATCGGCGTCATCACTCCCAACCGGTGGTTCATCGACGGAGCGAAGCTCGTCCGGGAAGGACAGTTCCCGGCGGTTCCGCTCCTGATCCTGGCCGCAAGCGGCGTGATCCTCCTTCTCCTGGCCGTTCCGGCGCTCCGCCGCCGCTCCACGGTGTGATCCATGAAGACCCTCAGGCGCGTCATTCGCATCGCCCGGAATGATTTTTGGATCATGGTCAAGGACAAGGCCTTCTTTTTCTGGACCCTGGCCTTTCCGATCGTCTTTATCGTTCTTTTCGGGCTCCTCTATAAAGCCGGCGACAACACGACGCCCGCCGCCGAACTGACCGTCGTCAACCAGGATCAGGGCCGCTGGGGCGCCTATTTCCTCGAAAAAATTAAATCTCCGGGCATCACGCTGAAAATGGCCGAGGCCGAGCCGGCCGAATACAACCGGCTGCTCATTCTCCCGCAAGACTTTTCGGCGAAAATCGAAGCGAAAAAAGATCAGGAACTGGCCTTCAAGAAACGCGAAGACGCCTCGAACGAGGCTGCGGCCCGCGTCGAGACGCGACTTTTCCAAGCCATCGCCCGGGTCCTGAGCGAGCTTGTCCTTTACGGGGACGGGGATATTGCGAAATTCCTGGACGGCCACCCCGATTTCAAGGAGCTCGTCCAGGTAAAAAGCCGCTTTCCCGAAAAGACGGTCACCGTCGTTCCCAGCGGTTTCGATCATTCGATCCCGGGGGCGACCGTCCAGTTCATCATGATGATGGTCATGATCTACGGCGGCATCACGGTGATGGAGGACCGGAAAAAGGGAATCATGAGCCGGATGATGTTCTCGCCGCTTTCGACCGGAGGGTTGTTTTGGGCCAAGCTCCTCGGCCGTTGGAGCATGGGGATGGCCCAGGCCCTGATGCTTTTTATCGTCGGTAAAATCTTCTTCAAGCTCAACCTCGGGAATGTCCCGCTGTCGCTCCTGGTCATCGCCGTCTTTTCCCTGGCCATGGCGTCGCTCAGCGTTTTCATCGGGTCCCTCTGCCGTAAAGAGGACATGATCATCGGGTTGGCGGTCCTGCTTTCCAACATCTTCGCCGCCTTGGGCGGGTGCTGGTGGCCGATCGAGGTCGTGCCTCCGGCCGTGCGGCAGGCGGGAATGGTCTCTCCGGCTTACTGGGCGATGGACGCCCTGCACAAGCTCCGGTTTTTCCAGGGCGATTTCGCAGCCATCCTGCCCAACGTGGGGATGCTTCTCGTCCTTACGATCATCCTGGGAACGTTGTCCGCCCGCTTCTTCAAGATCCGGGATTGACGAGTAATTCCCGCGGCTTGTTTTCAATCGGCCTTGACCGTACTTGCGGGCCGGCTCAGCGAGCGCGGGCAAGGGGATCGCG
>Ga0316628_100004625_pt1 | contig 10837 bp, 1 predicted proteins | sample OWC_Aug_M2_C1_D5_FD_207648 | JGI IMG/M metagenome (GOLD analysis project Ga0316628, IMG submission 207648) | Wetland soil microbial communities from Old Woman Creek delta, Ohio, United States - OWC_Aug_M2_C1_D5_C | ecosystem: Environmental > Terrestrial > Soil > Wetlands | place: USA: Ohio... | reverse complement strand
CCTGCTGCCCTGCTGACCCCTGATTCATATAAGATGTGGAAAGACAGCAATTGGCCCTTTTTCCTGGAGGGAAAATCCTATAATCGCAAACAGGATTATATTAAATTGATCTGCCAGGTGGATGCCAGGCAAGTCAATGTTCCCGGTTTTTCCCGGGAAAGGGATGAAAAGGGGAAAGAACGGGTCTATATTATGAAGTCCGGGTTTGCGGTGGAAAAAGATCCCAGGTTTAGCGCATTTAATCAATTTAAAGAAGTTTATCTTTTCAGGAAAAGTGAAATCGATAAGATTAAACAAGACCTGGAAACCATCCTCCTGGAAGTGTTGAAGAAACGTGAAATAAATACCTTATGTAAAGATCTGGTGGACTGGATTTACGTCGGCGAAAAGTACGCCCCCGGGAGGACCTTTAATGAATATGCGCTAATGAATGACGGTATTACTTATAAAGAACTGGCCATCTTGTTCGATAAAACCCAGGACCAGATCGATAAACTGGAACCCGGCGAGTTCGATAGAATCGAAGAAAAAATTACAACGGTAAAGGCAAGGTTGGAGGATATAATGAATGATCGTTCCGGCGAAAGATTCTTCGGTCCCCCGGATGATCCCTATATATGGCTTTATGAAGAAGAATTACCGTGATGAAACCGGGAAAACCTGGTTACCTGAAAGTAAAATCTTGCCAGGAAATGGCAAAATTTTTAAAAATTACAAAATACAAAATACAAATTACAAACAAATTCCAAATTACAATGTCCGAAATTACAAACAGCCCTATCGGGCTAGATAAAAGACACCATTTTGTGCTCCCCGCCGCAGGCGTATATCTGCCCGAAGGGCGCCAACCCATTATTCCATTATTCCAACATTCCATCATTCCAATTGTGAGCGAAGCGAACTAAGTTCTAATTTCCCGGACAAGACAGTCCTTTTGGGTTCCGGCTTGTCCGGGTTGTGGAGGTATTGTTTATATTCCGTCCAGTTCATTGACCAGGTGAGTGAAATTTTTAATAAACTCTTCCTTTACTCGTTCTTTCTCGAATTGAGAATTCTGGGAGCAATTGATCCACAGGCGGTCCGCACCAGGTGATTTGACCATCTCTATACTAAATATTTCCGGTCTCATTCCTATTCCCATATTTTTATTTGCCGGCAGCAGGGTTAATTGACTGTCAGCGTCATTTTTTACCGACTCATATAATCCAATCATGGCATTAAAGGAAAAAGGGGACAACAGTTTCGACAGGTTTGATCTGTTGGTTTTACGATTGGCAAATAAAGATATGAAATGGAGGTTCTTATTGCGAATGTATTTTTTATAATTTAAAAAGTTTTCCAGGAGCCTCCCGGGGGGTGCTCCATGACCGAAGGTGAAAGATACCGGGATATAATCATGAAAATCACCGATAACGTTACTAAAATTTCCATCTTTATAATGCCGGCCGTGAGAAACGGTGGTGATAGGTACGGGGTCCAGTGCAAACAGGTTGTTTATCGATTTGGCAAAAGACAATAAAACGATTTCATGATAGAAATTTTCCAGTCCCTTCTTCATCATTGATATATCCAATTCAAAACCAGCAATTTTTAACTCACCGGTTTTAAAGCTCCGGGCAGCCGATTTGATACTTTGTCTGTATTCATTGAGATCCAGGTATTTTTCTAATTCAATGTTTCGATTGTTCAACCGGTTTATAAAGTGTACATAATCATAAAAATCTTTTTGTGTCTTGTGGCCTTTTTTCTTTTTACCATTATGCTTGCGTAAATGATGGATTTTCTCCGGCAGGATTCGTGAACTTTCACCATCAAAGATCAGGTGATTAACAGCAAATAGTATTTTACATCGTCCTTGCCGCAATTTCAGCACCAATATCCTGTATAATAAACCGGCAATAATATCCATCGGTTCCTTCATATGCCCGTGAACCAGGTTCAAAATTTCTTCCTGGCTCCCGGGTGAATAGCCTGAAATATCCAGGAAAGGTAATTCGATGTTGGAAAAGGAATCAAACTCCCTGATCAAATATTTTTTATTGGCATTGATAATGATTGACCTGAGCAGTGAATTTTCCTCCATCAGTTTCGTTATGATTTCTTTTATTTCCAGGAGACCCGTGACCGGGTGGGAATCGAAATCGTAAGATGTCACCAGGATTTGGCCAGCCAAGATCTTATGATCGCTGATGGTTAAGCTGATTTTTTGTAAAGGTGAGACAGGATATTCACGGGAAATTTTATTTTGCTTCAACAATGATGTCAGCCTGGTATTTTTGTTTAATTCTTGTAAAAGCTTTTCTTTATCGTCTTTTGTCAGTTCATTTTTTAGATCTTTCATTATACTTTCCCGGGATTCTTTTGGATGAGGTTGTGACCGGAGGTGTATATGGCTGCAAATTTCATTGATGGTCTGGTTTGAAAAAAACGTGCTGATGTCTATTTTGATGCCAGTGGATTTTTTCAATTGAGAGCAGACCCGGAGGGCGTTGAGGGAATCGCCGCCGATTTCAAAGAAATTGGCATGAATACTAATTTGTCTGGTATCATGGCCCAATACTTCTGCCCATATCTCTACCATGGTTTTTTCCAATTCATTGCCAGGAGGTGCATATTCCCTGCCGGCTTCCTGTTCGGGTTCGGGTAATGCCCTGCGGTCTATTTTACCGTTAGTAGTTAATGGGATTTCATCGAGAAATATAAAATAGGAGGGAATCATATAATCCGGGAGAGAACGGGATAAATAATTCCTCAATAATCCTGGGGCGGTTGGGATGTTGCTGCGGGACACAATATAAGCGCAGAGATATTTATTCCTATTTTTATCTTCTTCGGCTAATATTACTGCTTCTTTTATATGATCATGCCTCATCAGTTGACTTTCGATCTCTCCCAATTCTATCCTGAACCCCCGAATTTTTACCTGGCGATCGATTCGTCCCTGGAATTGGATATTGCCATCCGGGAGCCACCGGGCCAGGTCGCCGGTTTTGTAGAGAACATAGGACCTATAAGACTTATAAAAACAATAGTCCCCAAAGAGAAATTTCTGCGCGGTTAGTTCCGGGTTATTGAGATATCCCCTGGCAAGGCTCACGCCGTAGATACATAATTCGCCAGCCGCACCGATAGGCATGAGTTGCAAAGGGTTTTGAGGATTCAAAATAAATATCCCGGTATTGGCGATGGGTTTACCTATGGGAATGGTTTCAAAATCATTATTCGCCGTGCAGTCAAATTGGGTAACATCAACTGCGGCTTCTGTGGGCCCATAACAGTTAATCAAGCGGGTGTTACACTCTTTGCCGGCATTTAATATTTTTTTGAAGTTCTTTACTAATGCCGGGCCAAGCACTTCAGCTCCCACAAAGACCCAGCGTAAACTGTTTATACTCTTTAGTTTATCCGGGGTGTCTAACCGAGCGAGGAATTCATTTAACATGGAAGGTACAAACTCAACAATGGTTATTCCATATTTCCCAATTGTTTCGATGATGAAATCCGGGTCTTTCTCTTTCCTTTGTGCCAATAGAAACAATTTTCCTCCGCTGGTTAAACCCCGGAATATCTCGCATACCGATACGTCAAAGGTAAGTACGGTCTTTTGCATAACTACATCTCTTTCATCCAGCCGGAATTTTTCTTTCAGCCAGAACAGCCGGTTAACTAATGATGAGTGTTGGACCATTACGCCTTTAGGTTTGCCTGTAGAACCTGAGGTGTAGATGATGTAGGCCAGGGGGCGGCGCCCCCTCCCTAAGAAGGTCCTTCGGACCATCTCTCGGCTCACTGAATTGTTCGCCGAGGCTTCCATTATTTCGTCCAAAAGTATCTTCTCACCTTCCCACCTTCCCACCTTCTTACCTTCTCCCATCAGGGTTACCAGGATCTTCGCGCTGCTGTCTTTCATCATGAAATCGATTCGTTCCTGCGGGTATCCTGGTTCAAGAGGTAAATAAGCGCCCCCTGCTTTTAATATCCCCAGGATTCCAATAATCATTTCAACAGAGCGTTCCCCCATTAATCCCACAATAGTATCGGGTTTAACACCTTTTGCTTTCAGACAATATGCTAGTTGATCGGATTTTTCATTCAATTCGCGGTAGGTCAGTTGGACTGGTCGGACCAATCTGACAGGTAGGATAGGAAAATCGACACCGTCACCAGGGGCTGTCGTCCCATTGAAAGACTCTAATAGGCTGGGTGCGCCGCACCCCCCTACCAGGGCCACATGGTCCGGTGTTCTTTCCACTTGAGCTGCAAATAATTGATGAACACCTTTTTCTTTCGGGTAATCTACAAATGTATTGTTGAATTCGATCAATATTTGTTTCATTTCTTCTTCTGACAGGATATCGATATTTTTTAAAGGGATATGCCAATTAAAAGAAGCTGAGCCCAGGATTTCCAGGATATTTATGAAATGATTGGCAAACCGCTTCACGGTGTCGGATTTAAATAATCTTGTACAATATTCCAGGTTAAAATGAATTTCATCCTCTCTCTCTACCGCATCTATTGATATATCGAATTTAGAGATGTTTGTTTCCCATGGATAAGATTTAAATACCACATTTCTCACGGTTTTATCCAGTTTCCCGGCATCGGTGTTATGCAGGGCAAAACATACGTCAAATAAAGGATTACGAGAGGGAATGCGTTCCAGGTCCAGTTTATCCACCAGGGCTTCAAAGGGAATATCCTGGTTTTCAAAAGCTTCTAAACTATTGATTTTTACTTCCTCCAGGAACTGCAGGTAGGTCTTATCCCCGTGGGGATAGTTTCGGATCGCCAGGGTATTAACAAACATACCCACAATATGCTGGAGTTGGACATGACGCCGGCCGGCAGTCACACTGCCGACAATCATATCCTCCTGGCCGGTATATTTATATAACAGCAGATAAAATGCCGTCAATAGATTCATATAAAGAGTTACACCAGCGGCAGTACCCAACTGTTTTATCCGTGAAGTTGATCCTGCACGGAGGGTAAAGGCAAAACTGTCACCTTCAAAGCTGTACTCGACCGGTCGTTGATAATCAAGGGGTAAATCCAATTGAGGTATTTCAGCCGTATCCGGGAAGTTTTTCTGCCAATAAGTCTCTTGTTCCTTTATTTTGTCGGTTTTTGACAACTTTTGCTGCCAGCAGGTGAAATCTTTATACTGTGTGTTAAGGGAAGCCAGGGATTCACCGCTGTACAACCCGGTAAATTCATCGATTAAAATGCCAATAGAGCTGCCGTCGGCAGCAATATGATGCATATCCACCATAAGGATATACTGGCGTTCTTTCTCCTCTTGAGAGTTATAGGTGTCCCACCGGGGATGGCCGCCAGGAGCCACTGGGGGATGTCGTTCTATCAACCCCATGCGGAAAAGAGGTGCCTGGGATAAATCAAAGGGCCGGATAAAAGAATTTATAAGAGCTGTTGCGGGTTGCGAGTTGCGGGCTGCGGGGTCTAAGAACAATGGGGCAAGCCCCATCGTCCCCTCTAATCTCTTATTATTGACCGAGGGCCACTTTTCCTCGACCTTAAACTCGACCAGGGCCATTTTAAGTTCAAAATACTCAATAGTAAATTTAATTTCATCGGGATCGAGGACCCTTTGTACCGGTTCATCATCGATCATTTGAAATGAAGTCCTGAGGCTTTCATGACGTTGGATTAAACGTTTTACCGCCTTTTCCAATCCTTTTTTATTTAATTTTCCCTCCACTTTCAACATCGCTGGCATATTGTAAGTGGTGCCGATATCTTCAAATTGAGCTAAGATAAACAAACGTTTTTGAGCGGATGATTGGGGGTAATACTCTTTCTTTTCCACCGGCTCAATCGCTTCAAAAATTTGCTTCTTTGCATTTTTTATAGACCGGGCCATGTCCTTAATAAAAGGTTCACTAAAGACCCGGTTTAATGACAATTCTACGTCGAATTCTTCCCGGACGCGAGAAACCAGGACTGAGGCTTTTAAAGAGTGCCCGCCCATATGGAAAAAATTAGCCCCTGTACTGAGATTTTCTGAGGGAATACCCAATATCTCTGACCATATCGCTGCCAGTTTTTTTTCTATTTCATTTTTTGGTGCTGTATGTGTGTCTTTGTTGTTCTTGTTTAGTTGGGGTGCAGGTAATGCCTCGCGGTGGATTTTATTGTTGGCAGTTAAAGGGATGCTCTCTAGAAACACAAAATAGGCGGGGATCATATAGTCTGGCAGCCTTTGTGATAGGTATTCCCGCAGTTCTGACCCTGTTGGTGCCCGGTGAGAAACAATATAAGCACATAAATATTTATCACCGGTTTTATCCGGTCTTGCCAGTACCACTGCTTTTTTTATGTCCGGGTAATCTGCCAACTGCTTCTCTATTTCTTCCAATTCGATTCGATATCCTCTTATTTTTATTTGGAAATCGATTCGTCCTAAAAATTCGATATTTCCATCCGCTAACCAACGCGCCAAATCACCGGTTTTGTAGATTGGTGAATGGTGAATGGTGAGTGGTGAGTGGTTTAATTTAAAGTTTTTGCGGGGTCCAGGGGTGGTTTTTTCAAAAAGAGCCCCTGGTTGCCGGAGGCAAAACTTCTCAAAAGTTAATTCCGGTTGATTTAAATAACCCCGGCTTACTCCCGAGCCGCTAAGGCATAATTCTCCCGCAATTCCTATAGGTAATAAATCCAGGTATTGGTCCAGGATAGACACTTTTGTGTTGAAAATTGGTTTTCCGATGGTGGGTTTGAGTTTGTACACCTCGAAATTATCCGAATTTATAAACAGCGCAGTAGAGGCAACGGTTACCTCCGCCGGTCCATATTGATTAATTATCCGGATGTGAGTGCAAATGCCATACACCTTTTCTATATCATCCATATTAATAGGTTCTCCTCCCAATACCACAAGTCTCAAAGTACTGCATGTTTCTTCCGAAAAGTTGGAATTATTGACCAGTGTCCTGAAAAGAGAAGGGGTCATCTTTAAATAACTGATCCCATGGGTAGTAATATAATCCAATAGGTGATTAGCCAACATATAAGTCTCCTTGGAAAGGATGTGCAACTGACTACCTGCCAGGAGAGAAGGGTAAAGAGAAGTATATCCCAGGTCAAACGCAAAAGAGGAAGTCAACGGGGTTTTATCTTTAGTTCCCAATTGGGTTTTGACGGAAAGCCAGGTAACATAATTCACTAAATTCTCATGTTTCACCAGTGTGCCTTTAGGTTTTCCTGTGGTTCCTGAGGTATAAATCATATAAACGGAATCACCAGGTCCACTGGATTTACCAGGTGAAGGGGCATTGGCTTTATACAGGTTCTCATCCTGGAGTTCCAATGTTTCACCCTGGAAAGATACCAGGTCTTCCAGGTGCTTTTGCGTTAATAATAACCTTATTCTACTATCCTTCAAAATATAGTTTATTCTTTCTTTAGGGTTTTCCGGGTCTAGAGGGAGATATGCGCCCCCGGCTTTTAATATACCGAATATGCCAATAATCATTTCAACTGAACGGTCTACCATTAAGCCGACAATGATGTCGGGTTTGACGTCTTTTTGTTTCAACAAAGATGCCAATTGATCGGATTTTTGATTTAATTCCCGGTAAGAAATATAAGTCATATAGGTCATATAGGTCTTATTTTTCATTTGGCGTGGTGCGACAGCGGCAGTATAATCCGGCGTTCGCTCCACCTGTTCTTCAAACAGTTCATGGATTGTCTTTTCCCGGGGATAATCTATTTGGGTATCGTTGAAATCATATAAGATTTGCTGCTTCTCTTTTACTGAGATGATTTCTATTCCTGAAATTCTTTTATTAGCGCCTGCAACTGCCTCTGAAACCACTTTTTTGAAGTATTTTATAAATCTTCGGATGGTCTCCTGTTTAAAGAGTTTTGTACAATACCCCCACCGGCACAAGAAATTTTCTCCTGCTTCTTCTATTGTTAAGGTTAAATCGAATTTGGAGGTGCTGTCTTCATATTCATAAGGTTCTAGCGTTAATCCCTGTATTTCCTTTTTAGTGAAATTAGCACCGGTATTCTGCAAGATAAACATCACATCAAAAAGTGGATTACGGGAAGTATCCCTGGTGATATTTTTCCCCATCTGTTCCACCAGGTGTTCATAGGGATAATCCTGGTTTTCAAAGGCTTGCCATGTATTTTCTTTTACCTCCTGGAGAAAGGTGTGAATTGTTTTTTCTCCTATCGGTTGATTTTTAAGTGCCAATGTGTTGATAAACACCCCGATTGTGTGCTCTAAATCTGCGTGTCTGCGGCCAGCAATGGGTGTGCCAATAATAATGGTTTCATTGCCGGTTAATTTCGATAATAAAATATAGAACATGGTCAGTAATACCATATAGAGTGTGGCCTGTTTTGCGGCAGCCAGGGATTTTACTTTTTTTACCGTAGTTTCTGCCAAAACAAAGGTCTCTGTCTTTCCTGCAAAGCTTTGTTTTTTTGGTCGGGTGTAATCAGTGGGCAGAGCCAGCAGCGGTATCTCCCCGGCCAGGTGGTTTAACCAAAACTTTTCTTGCGCTTTTATCCCTTCCGATGTCAACAAACGATTCTGCCAGATAGAAAAATCTTTATATTGAATCTTTTCTGAAGGAAGCTCTTCTCCGTTATATAATCGTGAGAATTCTTCGATGAGAATTCTCATCGAAAGGCCATCAGATATGATGTGATGCATGTCCGCTAAGAGGAGGAATTTTTCTTTTCCTATTTCCGCCAGTTCCAGCCGAAGGAGCGGGGCATGGGCCAGATCAAAGGGATGGACAAATTCTTCCTTAACCTTAACCTTAACCTCAACCTGAGTACTTTTAAGATCATAATATCTTATCTCAAATTCCACCTGGCTGTGTATTTTCTGTACCGGTTCATCATTGATCAAATGAAATGAGGTTCTTAAACTTTCATGGCGTTGAATTATTGTTTTGAATGATTGTTCTATTCGTGTTATATCGGGTTTTCCCCGGATTCCAACCATTGCTGGCATATGATAGCCGGTCCCGATATTTTCCAACTGGTCCAACAAGAAAAATCGTTTCTGTGCAGAGGATTGGGGATAATACTCTCTTTCTTCCACCGACTCAATCTCTTCGTAAATACCTGTTTCCATACTTCCGATATACTCTGCTTGTCCTCTTAAGAAAGGTGTTTTGAAAATCTCGGATACGGGCACGTTTACCCCCAGCTTTTTATGAATTTTAGCAGCCAATCTAGTGGCTTTTAACGAGTGCCCACCCAATTCAAAAAAATTAGCATCGATACCAATGATCTCCTTTTTTATGCCTAAGACCTCTGACCATATGCCGGCTAATTTTTTTTCTATTTTGTTCCTGGGGGCAAGAAATTTTTCTCTCAATGGTATTCCCGGTTTCGGTAGGGCCTTCCGATCGACTTTATCATTGGGAGATAATGGCATTTTCTCCAGGGTTACAAAAAAGGAGGGGATCATATAATCCGGGAGTGTTTCGGATAGGTAGTTCCGTAACCCGGTTAGATCAAGTGATGGAGATGAATGGGAAGAAAGGAATGGGGCAGGGTTCTTCAGGACGATATAGGCACAAAGGTATTTGTCCTTGTTTCCATCAGTGCGGGGGATAACAACAGCTTCCGATATATCTTTATGGGTTAATAAGCGGTTTTCGATTTCTCCCAGTTCAATGCGAAAACCCCGGATTTTAACCTGGTGATCCATGCGGCCTATAAATTCGATATTTCCATCCGGCAGCCACCGGGCCAGGTCACCGGTTTTATAGATAATATAGGACTTATGTGACCTATAGGACTTATGATATCCATCCTGGTAATCCCATAAATCGTGGTCAAACTTTTCAGCGGTTAACTCCGGGTTGTTCAGATATCCTCTACCTACTCCATCACCAGCAATACATAACTGCCCTGGAATGCCAATGGGCTGCAGATGGTCTGCGGTGTCAAGGATATATATGGTTTGATTGGGATAAGGGCTTCCAATGGGGATGTTATTAAAGCAGTTCGGATTTTCCAGGTTAACATCAAAAGAGGTTGATTCTACGGTACATTCGGTAGGCCCATAAATATTAGTTATTTTGGGACTATCATTATCCTTAAACCAGTGCAAAAAATGTTTCACCAACATCGGAGAAAGTACTTCACCGCCGATAATGAAGTGTTTGGGATAGGATGATAAAGCGGTTAAATGTTCTTTTTCCATTGTTTCGTTCAACATATGGATATGAGAAGGCGTGCTGTCTGTTTTATCTATTCGATATGTTTTAAAAAATTGCCACAACCGCTCACCGTCAAGTCTGTAGACTCCGGGGGTAATATATAATCCATGCCCGTGGAGGAGTGTTCCGAATATTTGTTGGACAGAAAAGTCAAATACAAAAGGAGCCACCAGTGCCACTTTCAAATAACTCTGGCTGCCATAGTAAATTCTCTCGTTTAAGGCCACCATTAGATTCACCACGTTTCGATGATTGATCATCACGCCTTTTGGTCTGCCGGTGGAGCCTGAGGTGTAAATGATGTAGGCCAGGTTTAAAGGATTGGAAGGGTAGAAGGGTGGAAGGGAAGAAGGGTGGATAGAAGTGAAATCTGCGATTTCCCGGCTGGTTAAAAGAATTTTAGCACCACTGTCTTTTTGCATATAATCGATACGCTTCTGAGGGCAATCAGGGTCTATGGGTAAATATGCACCACCTGCTTTTAATATTGCCAATATCCCAATGATCGTCTCCACGGAGTGTCCCCCCATTATGGCGGCAATGTTATCGGCCCGGATACCTTTTTCTTTCAACCAAAATGCCAATTGCCCGGATTTTTTATTTAGTTCATTGTACGATAT
>Ga0316628_100004624_pt1 | contig 10837 bp, 10 predicted proteins | sample OWC_Aug_M2_C1_D5_FD_207648 | JGI IMG/M metagenome (GOLD analysis project Ga0316628, IMG submission 207648) | Wetland soil microbial communities from Old Woman Creek delta, Ohio, United States - OWC_Aug_M2_C1_D5_C | ecosystem: Environmental > Terrestrial > Soil > Wetlands | place: USA: Ohio... | reverse complement strand
GTCGTGTACATGACGACGCCGGCCATAGACCTTTCTTCAGGGATGGCGGTAGTGGTAAGGATATCGGTCCAACCTTTTATTTTTGTCCCGGTTTCGCTGAATTGCTTGCCCTGTTCTTTTACCTGCTTATTATGTTCCTCAACAATTTCGGCGGCTTTTTTGGCGGCCTTGGTCCCCTGGTCGTTCGTTAAGATCCATTCCAGCATCTTTTCGCTGGTAAGCCCGTATTGAACGCGGAGGTTTTCTATTTTAAGATGGGACCAGCCCATCGCATCGGCAACCTTCATTAAAATGTCGTGCGCTTCATTCTGCTTTTCGATTTCCTCGGTCTGTGCCTTTATGAATTGGCGGTGAGTCTCGCCAGAGACTTTATTGAGGAGGTCTCGAAGCCCGTCCATAGCAGATTGTAAAATGCCGGTTTTAAGGATTGCCCCGCCGAGTGATTCTTGGGCGTTCTTCCAATCCGCTTCCAACTTGCGGACCGAGCCGGAATACGTATCGGTTTCGGCGGTAGTGCGCTGGTACAGTTTTTCAAGTTCGGCAAGCAGGATGCTCTTTTTTGTCCCTGCATCCGTCGCGTCTCTTAGGGCCGGAATATACCGGCCCATCATGGCATAGTTGCCCTCCATAGCCTGGGCGACGGCCCGGGCCGCCGATTGAAGATCCATGTCAAAAACATGGGCGAGCCCGATAGCCCCCCGCGTTGCCGCGTCAATCCCATTTTTATCGAGGTTCGTCAACTGCAAAAGCAGGGATTGTGTCGATATGATTTGGTCGTCCTCATAGCCGGTAACGCGCTGGAGTTCGGAGGCGTAGCCCTTGAAATGATCGGCCAGCTTTGGGAGCGTTCGGCCCGTCAGTTCAAGCGCGGCATTTAGCCCGCGTTCGGTTTTTTCGGATTCGGCGGCCTCTTTGATGGAGTTTTTGAGGACGCCCGTCACCAGGCTGATCCCTTTTTGGATCGCGCCCGCAGCAAGAACACCGGCCGCGATTTGGGCCGTCCATTGCTTGAAGGACGATTCCGATTTTTTGACGCTCTCGCTGGTCTCGCCCAGCTTAGCCTTAACCTCTTTCAAGGCTGCGGTAAGGTCTCTTGTATTTGCATTTATGGCGACCGTAGCGGTGCCTAAATTCTCGCTCATTGTTATTTCTCCGTATCATTCGGTTGCCCGTCACCCTTGACGTGCTTAAATACTTTCTTGAGTTCGGTAATGATGTCCCAAACATGGGCGAAATATGCGGGGAAGAGATATGGCCGGGGATACATCTTCCTCGTCCCTAGCTCCGGGAAAAGCGAATAAGAAATATTTGTACCGACAACGACGCTTTTACCCTCCCCCGTAGGCGGCCTAACGGCGTCGTTTTGCTTGGCCTTTCCTGTGACCCGCGTCCGCTTGCCCCAGCTTGAAGCCATTGTCAGTGAGCTTCCCAGCCGCCCCGTCGGCGTCCCCGGCTCCGGGTTCCATGACGGCGTTCCTGTGAATCGCTCGACGCAATTCTTCTTGGCCTCATAAAGTATCCGGCCGGCCACGTTCCAGAGAGCCTTTTCAACGCCCCTTTCCTTTTCGACGGTGTATTCGTCAATGTTTTTTAATAGAATCTCAATTCCCTTCATCGTCATGCGGATTTCCGCCATGACACCATTCCTTTCACCCCCTGCTAACTATGAGAAAAAAACGGCCCGCCCTTTTTAGGGGCTGCAATAATCCCCGCCGTCAATGCGCCCGGTGTGATCCGCGGCCAGGCGGGATCCCGGGCTTCGGTTGCATGGACTTAGCCGCCTTTATCGCCTTGTCCATCATGGCGCCGACTTTATCCATAAACGCCGAACCCGCTTCCATCGAGCTCTTGAATTCGCCAAGCGTTGCCCTGAGCTGGCCGAAAGCCGCAAAGGCCGGATCGAGGCTGGCGTTCATTTCGGTTAGCGCCGCAGACATAGCCCGCTCGAGCTTCGGCCAGCGCCGCGGCCTCCGCGCTATTCGGGCCAGGATCTGAGCCACGCGCTCAATCCGTAAGCGGGGATCTTCCCAGGTTAAGGCGCCCCAAACGAATGGAGCCACGGCCGCAACGTCACGCGCCGCCATGCCCTCATCTAGCCGCTTCCCGGCCGCCTCGAGCGTAAGCCCAAGGTGCGCCTGAATTGCCTTAAAGCTGGCGATTGTGTATTTCAGGCGGCGCCGTCGATCAAGACGGATGGACGTTGGAGACTTCATCGATTTTCCCCCTCTTTTTTCAGTTCAATATAGCGCCCGAGATTCAGCGTTTCGTCGATCTTCTTCCGCTCGAGGCCGGCCGCTGCCAAGCTCTGCCTTGCTTCAGAGTAGAATCTTAGGCTCTTCTCAAGCGCCGGCTGCACGTCCACAACGCCCCGCGCTAGATCATCCGGCCGAATAGCGCCATGACGATTGATGTAAAGCTCAATCAGAAAGGCGATCGAGAGCGCCTTCATAGCAACGGAGATAAGAGCCTCTTTCTGAGGGCTGATGTCATCGGCCCCGCCTAAAGCGTCAACGATCCGGGCTTCTGTCTGCATAATCTGGCGCCGGATCTTCCTGAGCTGGCGAACGGATGGCCGCTCTTGCTTCGCTAGGAATTCATGCAGCCTGGCCCGCTTGATAGTTTTTTCGTCAAAAGTGGTAAGCGCGGGGAGTGGCGGCGCTGAATTCGCCGCCTTCCGCTTAGGTCCAAAATCAGCCATTTTTCACCCTTTTCCCGTCAATTTTTCTGTCAATGGCGCGGGAATCAACACTATTTTTCCTTTAGACTAAAGACTTTTTTGACGGCCGCCCGTTGGACTACTTCTCCAACGTGGCATATTTTTCTTGATCTATTCTCTGGCTGGCCCAAGGTCCGGGCCATGAGGTCAAAAACGCCTGTCTGTCGCGCTAATTGATGGCTCCCTGGGGTATATACATAAGTGAGCAATATAATAAGAAAACTCAAATACTATATGTATATTTATTTAGGATACCCCCCCTATCCTAAATCCCCCCCCTTATAACCCTATTTAGGATAGTCAAATATATATATGTCAGGGAGCGCTTCACTCCGCCCCTTCCTTTCGGCCAACTTCCCGGAGCTTAAGCAAGACGGGAGCCCCGCGGCCGAAGAGCTGCACCTTTTCAATGAGCCCTTGAGAGACGGCCTCTTCAATCGCCTTTTTAACCGTCATGACGCTTATATCGAGCCGGCCAAAGTGATTCATGACGTCCTGGCGCTTCATTTCGCCATTATTGGCGCGGAGTAGGCTGACGATTTGATCCGGAATGATTTTCCGGCCCATTTCGTGCCAGACATCGGAGACGCGCAAGAGGAAGGTTTCTTCGTCAAACTCAATGGCGAAGCGTTCCGGCCAGCGGCCATTTCGGAGCTGCACCTGGACTTGATTATAGTCTTCATAGCTCAGCGCCAGGCCGGAGTTTTCCCGCTGCCCTGGGAGCCGGTGAAGGCAGATTAGAACGTCCGCCGCGTCCGTTAGGCATGAATGGCCGCGGAACCAGCCGCCGGCTTCCGTAGGAGCGAAGGGATCATTTTGGCTTCGCTTCGATGAGAAATGATGACTTATAAGGACGGCCATATTGTACTGAGCCTTGAGCCGATTCAGGATGTCCCTGATTTTGGCCTGGGCTACGCTGTCATTTTCCTGGGTGTCGTGAAAGCTTGAGATCGGGTCAAGGATTAAAAGTTCGGGCTCGAATTTATCAATCCAGCCCCTCATTTGATCCAGCCCCTTTTGAGAAATGAGCTTAATCTGATTCGCCGTTGTCGTGACCGGGATGAATCGGCCGGCCGTGTCAATCGGATCGGATTGATTGATTCTTTGAAGCCTATCCCGCATAAATCCGACGCTGATTTCTTGCTGGATTAATAGCACTCGGGCTGCCCGGTTGATAGGTGAATTCAAGAACGGGGACCTTCCAGCGGCCAAGTGAAGCCCGAGCTGAATGACGAAGAACGATTTATGCGTCCCCTTCATTCCGCCGACCATAGAGAAGCCGGAGCGAAAGACAAGCGGCTCGACAAGCGGCTCAGCCTTGGCAATATCGGCCGCCATGAATTCTTCAAAAGATCCGACAAAAACGCCTTCCTGGGCTTTGGCTTTCGGGGTTTCATATTTCACGGCGCTGAAGATAAGCTCTTCGATCGCTGTCGTCTTGTCTTCCGGGAGCGGATGGACGGCCAGGAAATCGGAAATGTCGGCTTCGCGCCGCTCGATCGGGACCGATATGATAAAGACTTCCTTGGCTACGCTCCGAAGTTCAGCCGCGATTTTTGCGGTTTTTTCTTCGTTTCCGACATCGTAGCAAATAAAGACGGTCTTCCCGCGGAAATAGGGCGTAAGCTCTGGCCGCCAGGATCCCGCGCCGAAGGGAGCGGACGTTGAAGCATAGCCAAGGCTTGCTAAAAGATCGGCGTCTTTCTCCCCCTCGCAAAGGAAGATCCGGGCTTCGCCCTTAATCTTCGCCAGCCGGTAAGGGACCGCCTTCAATCCGCCCAGGCTGTAGCTCCAGCCGTCTTTCCACGGCCGCCGGCAAGAGAAAGCCTTCGGAGTATAGCGGACCTTTTGAAATAGCAACTCCCCCGCTTCGTTTGTGTATTCATAGACCTTTTCGATTCTCCGCTCCGGCTGGCAGCTGGGCGCCTTCCGGTCCTCAAGGCCCTCGAGTTGCTTGATTTTCTTTATCGAATCGGCGACGGAAAGCCCGTCTTTCCGGGAAACAAAGTCAATGATCGAGCCGCCGGCTTCGCCGTCATGGAAGCATTTCCAAAGCCAAACGCCGGAGCCGTTTTCGAAGACCGAAAAGCTCCGATTCACGTCCGGGGGATGAAATGGACAATGAGCCTTCCCGTTAGCGACTTGAACGGAATAATGACGGCCCAGGAATTCAGGAAGATTTATTCGTTTGAGCTGATCTATTTCCATTTAAATTTCCGATCTTCGCTGTCTCTTCCGTGCTTGCTTCAATGTTCTGCAAGAAAACGTCATAGCGAATCCGCCAGCCTATCCGCGGGATCCGGACCGCGCCCGGGATCTTTCGGCTGCCCAGAAGGTTTTGAACGCGCTTTTTCGAGCAACCGATTAACTCCGCGAATTGGTCCGGCCGGAGTAAACGGCGCGTCTCTTTTTCGACAATTTCCATTTTCATTATCCCTTTTTCTCGGGGCCGTTTTTGACCAGGCTCCGGAGCATATTCAGGTTTTGAATGAATCCTTGAACGGGGACAGATCCATCATTGAAAAATTCGCCGACAAGGGCGTTAATATCCCCGCTGTACTCAAAAAGAAAGAAGACCTGGGACCCCTGGCGCGTCGTTTCCCGTAACCGGCAACCGTGGCAACGGAGAAACGCGGAGAGCCCAAGGTCCGGCGTTTTGTAAATGTTCATTTTTGTTTTGGGTATAGTTTCGCCAGGAATTGAAGATTTCTCATAGCGAGGCGGGAAGGGATGCCGCTTTTGCTTTCCCATCGTCTCAAGGTCCTGGGATCAACGCCCAAGATTGAGCCGAATTCTCGTTGCGAGTAGCCCATAAAACGACGAAAATTCTTTAATGCAGACATGGATAACCCCCGAAGATCGGAAAGAAAAGCGGACGGAAAAAGGCCAGGTGTCCGCTTTATGGAGAATAACTTAACCCATCTTCCTCATATAATACGTCGCCAGGGAATCAAAAATGAGTCAAAATGACGAAAAATATTTTTAGAAATTAAGATATTTCAAGCAATCAAGACAGTAAAGGAGACCGCGAATTTTCTTTGTTTTACTCGCCCGTTCGCGTCTACCGCATTTTACGCATATCTTATATTTGGCAACGTTCTTTTTCTTGAGCTTCGTTATCTTATTAAGCAAATCAAAATGCTTTGAATATATACCGGTCTTTTCTTTTGGGAATTTTGATTCGTCATTTTTTCCGGGCGGAAGAGCATGCAAAGTCCCCCCGTTCTTGAAATATTCCTTAATCCCCTGGGCCAGCTCTTCTTTTATTCTCAGCCAATCAAGATACTCGATCCATTCATGTTTGCGCTAAGATGAAAAGCCCGGGCGGAAATGAATTTTTCCCTTAAAATAATATTCCCCGATTCTCGGGATTTCCGGCTCCCGTTTTTCTTTATCTGATCTTTTTATCGGACTATAAAAAAGCTTGCTTGTTCTATCCGGAAATCTGAAATGTGGCGGCCTTAGATAACCGAGTTTTTTCAAATCTGCCCTAACTAGATTCTTTTGCCGCCGGATTATTCCTTTTACAAGATCAGTCTTGATTTCGTCGGGTGAAATACGATCCCCCAAATATTTGAGTCCAAAAGATTCGATGTATTTAATATAATTATCTTTTTCCCGTTTTTCATATTTTACTAATCCAAATGCGGACGCCCAAAAATCAGCAATTTCCTTATCGTCCCAATCTTCGCCAAATTTCTGTTGAAGAATTCCTATAAATCGAAGCGTTTTATCTTTTTTGGCTTGCCTTAGATTTTCTCTATAGCTTTTATTGGGATCGAATTTAGACGAATCGAAGGCCCGCTCATAAAGATCTTTTTTTTCATATCTCTTTTCGGGATCTTGCCAATAAATTGATAATTGCCATTGTTCAAATTTTTCATCTTCAACGACAGGGGCGGGCATCCCGCTAAAAAGACACGGTTTTAAGTCATGGCCCCGTAAGTTATCAAGCCAATGATCTTCGTGGACCTCGTCGGTCCCAAAAGTTCGATTCAAGGTTTCCGTAAAATGCTTCGGATGATTAGTCCTAAATACTTCGAGGGCTAATTTATCGTCTTCATCCTCGAAGCCCTTGGCTTTCGTCCAAAAGCCAGGTCCATAAGGATCTGATTTTCTCTCTTTCGGATCTTCACGCCCCGGCCCCGCCATCACTTTATATTCCGCGCCTTTTTGCCCTGGTTGCGTTGAGTCGAAGGACCTATGATCGAGCTGCTGATTTTCCCATTCAAAATATTCCGCCCTAATTCCCGCGATAGTTCTATCAAAATAATTTAATATTGACGCTGCGCCGTGTTCACCGCGCCAGAGTCCGCTTCTCAGGCTTTCGCATAATTGAAGAATCGCATCCGCGTAAATATCCCGATGGACCTCATGCGGCAATCCGGGAAGCCGCTTCGCTACATAGCGCAAGCCCCGAAGGTCTTTATGCCGCTTGTTTACAGCGTCAGACCGATTGCTAAAAATCCAATCTGATAACAACCATTCAACGCCGTTTGATTTTAGGAAATGAGCTAGATCTTTCGTTGCGTCTTGTTTCGGCGCGGGAGGAAGTCCGGCGGCCTCCTTTTTTCGAATCAATTCAAGACAACGACGATGAACCGCGCCATAAATAAAGGCTTCATTTAATTTGACCGGGATCTTATGGGCCAGGTCCGGGCCGTGAGTGATTTGACTTATGGCTTCATTAATATCGTGTAATTCGGCCTTCAGCTTGCGCCGATCTCCCAAGACGCCATTCCGAACCTTTTCACATTCTTTGTCTTCAAACCAATGTCTGGATCTATCGTTTTTCTTTCTAAGGCCGGCCGCGCCCCCTCGCATTTTTTGCCAAATAGCGCGTTCGAGGATTAGGTTTATTTCTGAATCTTCATTATTCATTTTAAAATTTATAATTCACGGGCTTATTGAAAAGGGTATTAGTGTCCGCCGGATGGCTAAGGCGATATCGCTTCGGGTCTCTATTGAGGTTAATGCTACGCAACGGCTTTGTCAAGAAGGAATGAGAATATCGTTTTTCCCGGTCAAGGCGCCCCCAAAAAATTGACGGGATTTTTGACGTGTTTGAACGGGAAAGCGGGGGAAAGACGGGGAAGGCGTGGGAATTGTTATATGGAGAAAAGCAATTTATCAGGGGAGCTTTTTCGGATTTTGAGTCCAGCGCGTCTGCCAGTTCCGCCACTCCGGCGCGCAATTATTTATAGACGATTCCGGCGTTTTTTTCAACGCCATTTGACCTTTTCCCCCGATTCTGATAAAAAATTGACGCTGAAGTCGTCCATGAACGAAGACATCCGCCGGCTGTTCGCTCTCATCGACAGGTTCCCCCTCGTCCGCGTCGCGGTCTGGGGAGATATTATTCTCGATGAGTATCTCTTCGGGACGACGCGCCGGATTTCGCGGGAAGCGCCGGTCTTAATTCTCTCTTATCACAAAAAGGAATTCACCCTGGGAGGCGCCGGCAATTCGCTTCTCAACTTGCGGTCGCTCGGAGTCGATCCGTTTCCCATCGGCGTCATCGGCGCCGACGAATCAGGCCGGGCTGTCAGGAATATCCTGAAGAAAGCCGGGATCGCTACGGAAGGCTTGATTGTCGAGAAAAGCTATCCAACCCCGCTCAAGACGCGCATCCTCGCCGGCGAGGAAAACACGAAGAAGCAGCAGATCCTGCGGATCGACCGCGAAGGCCGCGTCCCGGACTCCCCCGCTCTGAAACGGAAGATCCGGCAAGCTCTCCGCAAAGCGGAGAAGGACTGCGACGCCCTGATCATTTCCGATTACCATTACGATACGGTCAAAGAGGACCTCTTCCAAGCCGCTCTGCCGTCGCTCAAGAAGGCCGGACTGACGGTCACTCTGGATTCCCGCTTTAGAATTCTCCGCTTTGCCGGAGTCACCATCGCCACTCCGAATGAACCCGAGGTCGAGGAAGCGCTGAGGATCCGGCTCGACGAGGACGCGAAGAAGCTGTACGACGCCGGAAGAGCCTTTCTCGCCAAGCTCCGTTCGACCGCCCTCCTGATCACCCGGGGATCCAAGGGGATGGCTCTCTTTCAAAAAGGCAAGCCGCCGGTCCTTCTTCCGATCTTCGGCACGGCGGACATCGTCGACGTTACGGGCGCCGGGGACACGGTCATCAGCGTCTTCACCGCCGCTCTGGCCTGCGGCGCGACGTTCCTCCAGGCGGCGCGGCTGGCCAACTTCGCCGGGGGGATCGTGGTCATGAAAAAAGGTACGGCCACGGTCTCTCCCCTGGAACTCAAACAAGCGATCGTCGCCGAACATTGAAGAAGCGCAAAAGCCTTTCCCAGCTCCGGGAAATCGTCCGCCGGGAACGGACGAAAGGCCGGACCATCGTCCTGGCCAACGGCGGATTCGACCTCGTCCACGCCGGCCATATCCGTTACCTGGAAGCCGCCAAGAAATGCGGCGATGTTCTGATCGTCGCCCTGAACAGCGACGCTTCGGTCCGGAAACTGAAAGGCCGGGGCCGGCCCGTCCTCCCCGAACGCGAGCGCGCCGAGATTCTGGCGGCGTTCGCTTGCGTGAATTACCTCACGATCTTCGATGAACCGAACGTCGAGAGGATCCTGACGGCGCTCGAGCCCGACGTCCACGCCAAAGGCTCGGATTACTCGAAACGGACCGTTCCTGAGAGGGAGACCGTTCTGGCTTATGGAGGCCGCATCGCCATCGCCGGCGGGCCCAAGATCCGATCCACGTCCGAGGTCATCCCCCGCATTTTGGGCAAATTCGGCAAACGACGGCGGAGCGGGTGAGGCATGGACAAGATCCTGATCATCCGGATGAGCTCGCTGGGCGATATCATCCATGCCTTGCCGGCCTTCGCCGCGCTGCGCCGGAAGTTTCCGGCCGCCCATATCGCCTGGGTCGTCGAAAAAAAAGGCAAAGAGATCCTTGAGCTCGTCCCCGGAATCGACGAGATGATCGTCGTCGGATCTCCCGGCTGGCGGAAGAAGCTCAGGAATCCGGGCCAAAGCGCTTTCGACTTCCAGGGCCTTCTGAAAAGCGGTTTCATCGCCAGGATCTCGGGCGCCCGAAAGAGATTCGGCTTCCACCGGAAGAATTTGAAGGAGCCCTTGGCTTCGCTGTTCTATACCGACAGGCTCGAAGAAGTCGCGGAAACCAGCCACGTCATCGAAAAGAACCTGCGGCTTCTCCGATTAGCCGGGATCCGCGAAGACAAATTTGAATTTCCGCTCGACATCCCTGAGGCCCTCCGCCTTTCGGTGAAGGGAAAGATCGCTCCTTCGCTCCGCGGCGCGAGGGGGAAGCTCGCTCTATTCAATGTCGGGGCGGCGTGGCCGACGAAGCGCTGGTTCGCCGAAAGCTGGATCGCCGTCCTGAACGATCTCAAGAACTTGGCCATGACTCCCCTCCTCCTCTGGGGAACGCCGGAGGAAGAGACCATCGCCCGCCGCGTAAGCCGGGAAACGGCCGTTCCCTTAGCTCCCTTTCTGACGATCCAGGAGTTGCTGGCTTTAGTCGAGGCGTCGGCCCTTGTCGTGAGCGGCGATACGTTCGTCCTGCAGGCGGCCTGCGCTCTGGCGATCCCCGTCGTCGGGATCTTCGGGCCGACAACGCCGCAGAGAAACGGCCCCTTCCATTCCCGGGACAAATTCGTTTACCATAAGATCGACTGCGGCCCCTGCTACAAACGCTCTTGCGATTCCCTGGAATGCCTCAAGCTCGTGACGGCGGGAGAAGTCGCAGCCGCGACCCGGCGGGTCTTCGAGGAAAATGCCTGAGTCGAAGCTGGCTAAAACGATCTACGGTTGGAGGGTTCGCTCCAGCTTGTTCGTCCTTATCGCCATTCTCATCCTGGCGAAGCCGACCTGGCGGTCGATCCTCATCGGTCTCGCCATATGCGTTCTTGGCCTGCTCATCCGGGCTTGGGCTTCGGGCCATATCCGCAAAGAAAAAATCCTGGCCGTTTCCGGGCCGTATCGCTACACCCGGAATCCCCTCTATCTCGGGAACTTCCTCCTCGGCTTGAGCATCGCCATCGCCACTCATTCTTGGTGGTGCTTCGGGTTATTCGCCGCTTATTTTCTCGTTTTTTACCCCCCGGTCATTCAGGAGGAGAGGGAGCGCATGAAG
>Ga0316628_100004623_pt1 | contig 10837 bp, 12 predicted proteins | sample OWC_Aug_M2_C1_D5_FD_207648 | JGI IMG/M metagenome (GOLD analysis project Ga0316628, IMG submission 207648) | Wetland soil microbial communities from Old Woman Creek delta, Ohio, United States - OWC_Aug_M2_C1_D5_C | ecosystem: Environmental > Terrestrial > Soil > Wetlands | place: USA: Ohio... | reverse complement strand
TGTCGGTTAACAATATTCATCTCTTCTTGTATCCTGTTTTGTTCATGATAAAGCGTGTGATGAAAGGCCCGCCGCGACCGCTTAAAGGTCGGCCAGGTCCAGCGGAAAGACCTCCGCTTTTCCGCCGGCACCCTTATGCTTTCCGCCACTCTCCTTAGCCTCTCTTCCTTCCTTGCAAGCAGCAACACCGTCGCACCGAGAGCGGCGAACTGCTTCGCCGTCTCTTCGCCGATGCCGCTCGAGGCGCCGGTGATCAGAACAACTTTGTCGCGCAAGATCTGATCCTCCATCTTTTCTCACCACCAAAAAAATGTAGTCTACTTTTTATTCTCTTCCTGGGGCACCGACGCGGGAAGCCTGAATAGGCATTTTCTCCCGGGTTCCGCAGGTTAAAGCGAGCCATCCCTCTAATCCTGTCTCAAGACCCCGTCCGGAGCAGCAGCCCGAAGATAAGGGCGTGCGGGTCCGAGAATAATGGATTGCGACTTCGCAGATGAAAAAACTGGGGTGGGACGTCTATCTTATAGCTGCCAAATAATTTTATAGTACAACCAGCAATTTTTAAAAACTTTAGTTTGGCTAAAACGTTTGGTGGCTGAAACACGCGCCCTCCGATTTTCCCGAAGGTGTTTTATTCTGATTGTACTCTTGATGGGATTACGACATATGATAACTGCGGACTCCCCGGCGTACTCGCAAAGAGAACCTTAAATCATGAGATTTAATAACGCACAGGAAACCGGGGAAAAGTTCACTTTTACTGGCCGCAGCACTTTTTGAATTTCTTGCCGCTGCCGCATGGACACGGTTCATTACGCCCGGTTTTCGGGGCCGAACGGACGACCGGTTTCACAGGCACCACTTCCCCGTTCATAAAATACCATATGCCGTCTTTCTTCACGAATGCGGCCATCTCGTGATGATCCTTCCTGATGCCCTTCTCCGTATACGACGCGATGAATTCGACCCGGCCTTCGCTGTCTTCAGGTCCGCCGCCGTCCGTCTTCACGATTTCGAGATTATGCCATTCCGAGCTTTCCGACCAGGAACGGGTGCTCTTTTCGTCAAAGTCCGACCGGTGGTCGGGATGAAGAGACGAAAGCAGATAGCCTATTTCCGCCATGGCATATGCGCTATAACGGGCGCGCATGACCTGTTCCGCAGTTGCCGCAGGTCTCTCGTTGTTTATCAGGGGCCTGCAACACTCATCGTAAGCCAACTTTGATCCGCATGGGCATATGTCCATTATCGACTCCTTAAAATAATCATAGAATTCATATCACAAGTAATAATAATGCCGGAACTCAGGAACTATCTGAAGCTCGTATCTTCGGAGGGGAACACTCCTTTTTCGACCTCTTCCTTATAATCCCTAACTGCCCTCAGCGCCGACTCTTTCAGGTTAGCGTAGCGCTTCACGAATTTCGGGACAAACCGTTCGAACATGCCTATGACGTCATGCAGCACAAGCACCTGTCCGTCGCAGTATGGCCCTGCGCCTATGCCTATCGTGGGGATGGAGAGCTCCTTCGTGATCTTTTTTGCGAGACCCATCGGGATCGCCTCAAGGAGAAGTGAAAAGGCCCCCGCATCTTCGGCTATGCGGGCCTCCTCGATAAGCCTGCTCGCAGCCTCTTCCGTCTTGCCCTGGACCTTGTATCCCCCCATCCTGTGTATCGACTGGGGAGTGAGGCCGATATGGGCCATGACAGGGATATCGGAGCGGCTCATCGCCCTGATCTGGTCCGCCACTTCAGCGCCTCCTTCAAGCTTTATCGCGGAAGCGCCCGCCTCTTTCAGAAATCTGCCTGCGTTCCTGACCGCGTCCCCGACGCCAGTCTGATAAGACATAAACGGCATGTCCCCTATAACGATAGCGTTTTTTACGCCGCGGGTCACGAGTTTCGTATGATAGATCATCTCGTCCATGGTGACCGGAAGGGTATTCTCAAGCCCCTGCACGACCATGCCGAGCGAGTCCCCGACGAGGATACCGTCGATGCCGGCCTCATCGACTATCTGCGCGAAGGGAAAGTCATAGGCCGTGATCATCGATATCTTCCTGCCTTCTGTCTTCTTCCTTAGAAAGTCCTGAATCGTTATCTTCGGCATAGTCCGCTCCTTGATGGCTCAACGTATTTCAGTAATAATAGGTCTTTTCAGCCCATATTATCAAGATAGTCTGCCCACTGTGGTATACTTTTCTATGGGCGAACGATCCTACCATCAGCCTCTGACAAGGGAAGACAAGATCACGGTGGTCCTTTACAGGACGGGCATCTTTCTTTCGACCATCGCGGTCTGCATAGCGGCAGTCCTGGCGGTGTTGGGTCTTACTAACCCCGATGTCCTTAACTATCCGGTAATATCTTCCGGCCTGGCAGCCGACATACTTCTTCTCATCTTGTACTTCAGCACGGGCCTGAGCGTATTCTTCATCCACCTATATGTCGGAAAATTCCACCGGATCCTCAAGAAAATATATTACGTCGCTGTGTTATGTCTTGCCGTTCTCTTCTTCGCAGGCAAAGGCAACCCTGCAGTCCTTTTGCTCGGCCGGCCTGCATACGTGGCACTGCTGATCCCGATCTCCCTATGCCTCGGTTTTGTTACCGCCAAGGAGGCCTTCTGTTTCCAACTTGTTGAGGGATACATACTCGCCTTTATGATGCCTGCATATATCTTTTTTTATTCGCTTGGTGCGCTGCCCCATCGTACGGCAGTTTATGGTCTTGCAGTGATCGCATCTCTCCTTCTTTTTTTCATGTTCAGGAAGACCTTTATGCCGCTCGACTTCGATATCGGAGACAAATCAGCATACCAGCCTTAAACAGGCAAAGAGGAATAGGGAAACTAACAATGTCTGTTCAGAACCCCGATAAAAAAAATGAATTGCCGTGCAAAAACAGGGAGTTCTCTGATATGCCTATTTTTTGGGCAGCATAACTGCCTGAAAACAAACGACATCGCGCCCCGGGACGAAGACAGCAAAGTCAAGCCTTTTAAATAGAATAATTCACTTTTTAAAATAAAAAAAAAGGCGGAATCTCTTCCGCCTTTCAATCTTAGTCAATTATTTCTACTTAATCCCTGCGTGCAGTTTTGCCGACTTGACGGTGTTCTTCATAAGCATAGTGATCGTCATCGGCCCTACTCCGCCGGGCACAGGCGTGATAGCCCCTGCGATCTCCTTGGCCGCATCGAAATCGACGTCTCCCTTGAGGATCGGCACCATCTTGCCGGTCTTTTCGCTTTTCTTCTCGCCGACGCGGTTTACGCCGACATCTATGACGCAGGCCCCCGGCTTGATCCACTCGGGCTTCACGAGGCCCGGTACGCCGGCCGCAACAATAAGGATATCTGCGCGTTTACAGTGTGTATCCATGTTCCTGGTCCCCGTATGCACAACCGTGACAGTTGAGTTGGCGCCCTTGCCCTTCTGCAGCATGATGTTGGCTATCGGCTTGCCGACGATGTTCGAACGGCCTACAACGACCACTTCCGCGCCCGAGGTCTCGAATCCGGAGCGGACGATCAGCTCCTGAATGCCCGCGGGCGTGCAAGGAAGAAACTTCGCCTCGGCCCCGCCGATCATCAGACGGCCGACATTGACAGGGTGGAATCCGTCAACGTCCTTGTCCGGGTCTATTGCGTTGAGGATCTTCTTTTCATCGATATGTTTGGGAAGAGGAAGCTGGACAAGGATGCCGTGTACCTTCGGGTCCTTATTGTACTTGTCGATGAGTTTGAGCAGGTCGGCCTCGGATATGTCCTCGGGCTGATCGTCTTGTATCGAAAAGAAACCGATCTCGTCGGCAGCCTTATGCTTGCCGGTAACATAGCTGACCGACGCCGGATTTTTACCGACGAGAATAGTGACGAGACCCGGGACGGTCCCGTGCTTTTCCTTCATCTCGGCAACTTCCTTCTTGAGTTCTTCCCTTATCTGTGCGGCAATCTCCGTGCCGCTTATGATTTTTGCTGCCATCCTTTTCCTCCTTTTTAGTCCTTTCTCTTTATAAGTTCGAGCAATTCCTGCCGCGTCGATTCCTTAGACCTGAAGATGCCTCGCACAGCCGATGTCACAGTCCTCGCCCCCGGCTTCTTCATTCCCCTCATCGAGAGGCAAAGATGCTCTGCATCGATAATGACCATCGCACCTTTCGGCTTCAGTTTCTCCATGATCATGTCGGCGAGTTGTGCAGTCAGCCGCTCCTGCACCTGCGGCCTTTTTGCAAAAATCTCCACGGCCTTCGCAAGCTCGCCGATCCCGGCTATTTTGCCCGCGCCGGGAACGTAAGCCACATGCGCCTTCCCTATAAAGGGGAGCAGATGATGTTCACAGACCGAATAAAATGGGATATCTTTCAGGAGTACCAGTTCATCGTGGCTTTCCCCCTCTATGTGCTGAAGTATTTCCTCCGTGGGGGTCTCCAACCCGGAAAAAATCTCCTGGTACATCCTGGCTACGCGCTGAGGCGTACCCTTTATCCCGGGCCTTTCAGGGTCTTCGCCTATCCCTTCGATAATAAGTCTCACGCCTTTTTCTATCTTCTTTAGATTCATCTCTCGAATTATAAATGATTTTTATAAATTTATAAATGATTTTTAATTTTTACCGCTCGCGCACAAAAAAACAAAGAAAAAAATCACCGTACTGCGGCCCAATACTATACCATTTCCCTGTTGAAAATTCACGCCGGATACCCCGTAAAAGATATTATTGCCGATCTCCTCGTCTTCCCGCCCGGCCCGAGTGCTGGCATGGATCTTGTCCTGCACCAGCAGGATATAGTACAGTAGAACAAATTCGCCAGCCGGCCTTTAAGCGTCACCCCCCGGGCGGCCGGAATACATTGAAGGAGATAAATAACCAATGGCTAAAGCAGCGAAGAAAGTGATTCCGAAGACCCAGAAGACAGCACTGCCTGCAAAGAAGCCTGCAGCGCCTGCGTTTACCGTCAAAACTGCTAAGGAGATTACGGCGACCTTCGTGGATTGCGTGGGTTTGACCGCAAAAGTGGCCGCAGCTCTTGCCGCGGAAAATGTGAACATACTTGCCGGGACCGGATACTCGGCCAGCGGCATACGCCGCAAGGCGATCTTCACCCTGATCGTGGATGATCTTGTAATGGCGGAGAAGGCCCTCGACATGATCGGCGCGGACGACGTACAGCATTCATCGGTCATCCTGGTGGAAACAGAAAACAAGGTGGGGGCGCTGGAGCGGATATCCAGAATCGTTGCGAATGCCGGGATCATGATCTACTATTTTTACTCCACCACCAGCTCGGGTAAGACGGCGACATGCGTATTCAAGACAGCAGACGACAAGAAGGCCATGAAGGTTCTCTGTAAAGCATAAAGAACTTATCACTCCCAAAGACGGCACTTTAAGTCAGGCAGGTCTTCGGGTTGGAAATACGGGCCGAGAAATAATAGCAAACAAAAAATATTTTCAGGAGGTGTTTATGCCGAAGGTTGTAGTCCTACTCGCGGACGGATTTGAAGAGATAGAGGCCATAGCGATCATCGACGTACTGAGGAGGGCCGGGATAGAGGTGACCGTCGCGGGGCTGCACGGCGGTCTGATCGAAAGCGCACGTCGCGTAAGAGTGGCCCCCGACACCACTATAGACACTATAACCGTCGATGACTTCGATATGATTGTTTTGCCGGGCGGGCAGCCGGGTTCCGACAACCTGAATGCAAATGCGCGGGTCAAGAGTCTCATTCAGGATTTCCACGGGAAGGGCAAACTCACCGGCGCGATATGCGCAGCGCCTTATGTACTTGCAAATGCCGGCGTTCTCGAAGGCAGGCATGTCACGTCCTATCCGTCATTCAGCGGAAAACTGGCAGGTGCAATCTATCAGGAAAAAGTTGTTGTGGAAGACGGAAATATCATGACCAGCAGGGGCCCCGGAACCGCTGTCTGCTTTGCCCTGGCCATTGTCGAAAAGCTCGTTGGAAAAGAAAAGGCAACCTCGGTAAAAGAGGCGATGCTGGTCAAGGACGGCTGCAACTAGCAGATTTCATAAAGCGTTCGAGCGCGGCGATCCTTTTCTTGAGTGCCTCGAACTCCTTAAAGTGAAGCGACTGCGGTCCGTCAGAAAGCGCATGCTCGGGATCCGGATGGACCTCGATCATTACGCCGTGGGCGCCGACAACTACGGACGCCAGGGTCATATGAGGCACGAGGCTCCGTCTCCCAGTTGCGTGGCTCGGGTCGAAGATCACCGGGAGATGCGAGATGGATTTGACCAGGGGGATTATTGAAAGGTCCGCCGTGTTCCTGGTGGAGGGTTCGAAGGTCCTGATCCCCCGCTCGCAGAGGACCACATTGGGATTGCCCCCAAGGAGTATATATTCGGCCGCGGCCAGCCATTCTTCGACTGTCGCCGAAAGCCCGCGTTTCAAAACCACCGGTTTCTTTGTCTTCCCCACTTCGGTGAGAAGATCGTAATTTTGCATATTTCTCGCCCCAATCTGGAGGATGTCGACCTTTTCGGCCACCATCCCGACGTGCTCGGGGCTCATCACCTCGGTGACAACCAGGATCCCGACATCCCTTCTCACTGCATCTAGAAGTTTCAGCCCCTCTTCCCTCAAACCCTGAAAACTGTGGGGGCTCGTCCGGGGCTTATACGCGCCCCCCCTCAGGATTACGACCCCTGCCTTTTTCAGAAAACGCGCTGTCTTGAATATCTGTTCCCTACTCTCTATTGCGCAGGGACCCGCGATTATGGCAAAGAGTGATTTTCCACCTATCCTGACCCCTCCCGGCAGTTTGACGACGGTATCAGCCGGGTGGAAGTCCCTGCCGACAAGCTTGTAGGGCTTCGTGACATGGATAATTTCCATCACCGCCCTGATATCCCTGAAAGGCGAGTCGTCCACCCACCCCTGATTCCCTATCACTCCGATGGCGGTCCTCTCCGCTCCGGGAATAGCCACGGGCTTCAGGCCGAGGCAGGCGATCGTCTTTTTGACGGCCTCGACGTCTTTGGCTGCGGCCCAGTGATGCATTACAATTAACATGACGAACTCCCTTTTGATTTTTTTTAAATTTTACATGACCCGGGGTGAAATAGTAAAACTTGAATGCTCCCTGTTCCATGCTAATCTTTATAAAGGAAAACCATGACTAACAGCACCACGCTCTTGAGATGCAGGACCTGTAGGACCGTAAACCGGGTTCCGGTTGACAGACTAGCTGAAAGTCCAAAATGCGGAAAATGCAAGGCGTATCTGGACTTCCCGCGCGCCCCGGTTGAAGGTACGGGCGCAAACTTTGATTCCGAGGTGTTCGATTCTCCGGGTCTTGTGCTCGTCTTTTACTGGGCGCCCTGGTGTGCGCACTGCCGCGGGATGATGCCGGCCATCCAGGAACTGGCCCGGAGCATGGCAGGCAGGCTCAAGGTCGTCATGGTAAACACTGAGAAGGAGATCTCTCTCGCAAGACGATTCGATGTCATGTCTTTGCCGAGGCTGGCCCTTTACCGCGGGGGACAGCAGGTAAACGAGCTCAACGGGGCCGTTTCGAGGGCACAGTTGGACGAATGGATCGCATATTGGATGGGGTGACGGCGTATTGATTTATCATTTATTCTGAATTGTCCTCCCGCTCGGTCAATACGTGGTCATCGTCGTCGTGCAGGTCATAAGTCACTTCCTGCTGGATATCGACAGTCTCGCCCCTTTGGCCGAGTTCACGGAATATAAAGGGCTTCGTCGACGACGGGACCTTCGGGTCGGAATAAAGATCTTTAAGGTCAGCAGTCTTTATCTGCGCGATAAACTTGGCAACTAACGGCATTGGGGTATAAAAATTCCGTATCAGGGCGAACCTTACAAAATAACTCAGGGACCATTTCGTATGGCCGGCAAGCATCTTTATCACAGCTGGCTTTGTCCGGACGTTATTGATCAGCCTGTAAAGATGGGACTCGGTGAGTGAGGGGCTGTCAAGACAGATATCTATGACCCTTTCGTCGCCGCGTTCCATGAGGGCAAGCAGGGTGTTCGTGGACGCCCTCTTCGCAAGAGCCTTCTTGTTCCCCAGCGGCATGGACGGTATCCTCTCGGCTATCATACTTTCGACCTTATGCCGTATATTGATATTGATATGCTGGTCCCTCGTAATGTCCGAAAGGTCGAAAAGTCTCATGAACTTCAGCATCGCGAGCGTCACCTTCTGAGGTGTCCTGGGGTTTTTGCAGATGGCGAGCTTCAGTTTATAGCTGCCTTTAAACCTGACATCGCCTGCGAGAAAACCGAGCGTTTCCGATGATACGGTCTTCCTCTTTGCGGTGTAGACCGCCATCTCCTCGGTAAGGTTCCTGTTAAGGGTCGCCTGCGACACGACCTCCGGGTGGGGGTCTCTGATAAGCGCCCAGAGCTCTTCTCCCTGCGCAGTCAGAGCCGCCCTCAACCGTTCCTCGACGGTAGTCATGGTCATATTGTAATCCGCAAGGAGTCTAATTCACAAAACAAATTATTAAGCTTGTCATTTCACCGGAATGAAACTAATATTTAATAAGGAGAAGTTTAGTTGCCGAAAGTTGACGGCTGACGGCTATTACCGGAAAGGGAGGAATTCTATGGACATATACGAATATGCGATGCAGATGGAAAAAGACGGTGAGAATCTCTACCGGGAGGTCGCATCGAAAACAGGCGACCGGGGGTTAAGGGCGATATTGACGATGCTCGCCGACGCCGAGGTTAGACACTTCAAGCTTTTCCAGAACATGAAGAACAACGATAAGCTCCGGATGCCGGATGCGCCGATCCTGAATGACGTCAAGAACATCTTCATCGAAATGAGGGAAAAGAAGCAGTTCAAGGCGGATGTTTCACAGGTCGAACTCTACAAGAAGGCCCAGGGGATCGAGGAGCAGACCCGGGATTTCTATCTGGCGAAGGCCGAAGAGGTGGTCCCCGACCAGAAGGAAATATTCCTGAAGATCGCGGGTGAGGAGAAGCGGCACTACCTCATTCTCGAAAACATCATCAGGTTAGTCAGCCAGCCTGACATCTGGCTCGAAGACCCGGAGTGGTATCACCTGGAAGAGTACTAGGGAAACAGTGCGTAATTATAGTAAATTGTTGATTGTCTTATAAGTGTTATTAGAATATTTAACTATTATAGGCAGTTTCTAAATGATAAAATAATACAAGGAGTGCCGAAAAGGCCGACCCCTTTGTGAGAAGGTGGCGGAAAGCGGCGGGTCTTTTAGAAGATGGCCGAGCTGCCGAAGGAACATCAGGCAGTTCGGTTTTTGTTTTTTGGTGAGGGATTGAAAATGGAGTCCCACTTCGTAATAGATGGGAGGTGAGTGGTAATGAAAGCTGCAGTAGTACACGAGTTCAAGAAACCATTGCACATTGAGGATGTGGAAAAGCCGGTGCCGGGACACGGCATGGTTGTCGTTAAAATGGAGGCGTCGGGGCTTTGCCATACCGATATCCATGCTGCGCACGGAGACTGGCCCGTGAAGCCGAAACTTCCGTTCATCCCCGGCCATGAAGGTGTCGGTATAGTCGAAAGCAAGGGAGAAGGAGTGACCGATGTAAAAGAAGGTGACAGAGTTGCGATCCCGTGGCTCGGATATGCCTGCGGCCGGTGCGAGTACTGCACATCGGGCTGGGAGACACTATGCGAGAAACAGCTCAACAGCGGATATTCCATAAACGGATCTTATGCTGAATACGCTGCTGCCCACGCCGGATACGTCGGCACGGTACCCAAGGGCCTGGATCCCCTCGAAGCCGCCCCGCTTACGTGCGCAGGGGTGACTACGTACAAAGCTGTCAAAGTGGCAGGCGTGCGCCCTTCCGACCTTGTAGCGATCTTCGGAATCGGCGGCCTCGGCCATCTTGCGATGCAGTATGCGCGAATCGCAGGGGGCTCGGTGGCGGCGGTCGACCTTGTCGATGAAAAGCTGGAACTTGCAAAAACGCTCGGCGCGGAATATCTCGTCAACGCAAGGGAAAAGGATCCCGCCGAGGAAATCAGGAGATTGGGGGGCGCCGATTCGGCGATAGTCCTGGCGGTCTCTCCCAAGGCGTTCGAACAGGCCTTCCGGTCCTTACGGAGAGGAGGCACACTTGTTTTTGTCGCGCTTCCGGCAGACAATTATGTCCAGATCCCGATTTTCGAGACTGTCCTCAACGGGATAAAGCTCGTAGGGTCTATCGTCGGGACGAGGGTCGACCTGTCGGAGGTGTTCGAACTGCACGCAGCAGGGAAGACTAGGGTGATTTATGAGACGAGGAAGCTTGAGGAGGTGAATGAGGCATTCGAAGAGGTCGAGAAGGGGCAGGTAAAGGCCCGCTTGGTCTTCAAATTCTAACGAGTTGATAACGAAAGCATGGAAGAAACAGCAGACAGGCTCGTCAGGGGCCCTTATGACAACCTGGTCGAAAAGACCTGTCTGCGTGCGTAGGATAGTTCGATTGTCGACAAAATATGGGGTTCCGCTCATTAGGCCGAGAGGTGCAGGACACCTGGAAATTAACGCTGGTGTTACTTACTGCAGCACGGTTTCGTCTTCGCCGGGTCTTCACCTGATACTCCTCACAAAACGATCATCTCGGAAACGAGGATTTCCGAATAAAAGCTTTGCGAAATAAAGTAGCCTGTCCCCTTTTCCGTTCGCCTTCACGAGATGGAAGAAAACGTACGGCTCGAAGGCGAGCCGAATGAGGAATACCGCCCAGCCCCGGCCTTCACCCTCAATCAGTAAATGGACCGGATCCTCCCCGATCTTTTGTCGATGATAACTCTATCTATAAACCTGTTATTCCTGTCCAGGATATCGGCTTCATAATA
>Ga0316628_100004622_pt1 | contig 10838 bp, 10 predicted proteins | sample OWC_Aug_M2_C1_D5_FD_207648 | JGI IMG/M metagenome (GOLD analysis project Ga0316628, IMG submission 207648) | Wetland soil microbial communities from Old Woman Creek delta, Ohio, United States - OWC_Aug_M2_C1_D5_C | ecosystem: Environmental > Terrestrial > Soil > Wetlands | place: USA: Ohio... | reverse complement strand
GCGCCGCGCGGACTTCCGCCACTCCCAAAGAACGTCGCGCGGAGCGTGCCCGCGATCGGACCGTCCCCTCCATCCACGACCTGATCGAGCCGCAGCGCGTCGGCCGAGTCGACCAGCATGCGAATGGCGAGCGTTCCGGGTGTGGCCGAGTTCGGAGCGCGGACCATCGAGTCCTGGATCACGCCCAGCGGGGTATTGAGTCCCCCTGGCGGGATGTAGAACGTTACGAACGGGCCGTTGCTCAGCCATCTGTTCACGGCCGTCGCGTTGAACGTGCCGTAGCAGCTATTTCGTTGTGATGTCGAGATGGGATGGGTGAGCTCCGAGACGAAGCCGGGGTACGTATTGGATCCAGAACCGCCCGTGGTCACCGCCGCCTTGAATTGCGCGATGCCGGCGGCGATCTGAGACAGCGTGCTGGCCGTGGCGATGGCGTCGCGACCACGCATGAACTCCGACAGCGCCGGGATCGTGGCGGCCGCCAGCACCGCGACGAGAACCGCCGCCACGGCGACCTCCATCAGCGTGAACCCGGTTCGAGTGTGGCGGCGACGCGTCATGCGATGATCCATGGCTGCCGGTCGGCGGCGCGCGGAACGGCGCCGCCCCACTACTCGACGATCAGCGGAGGCGGGGCGTTTCCGTGCGAGGCGGCGAGGCAACGCTGGCGTGATGATCGGCGCGCGCAAACACGGCGATGTTGGCCGGCGGCGTGCCGGGCGCCAGCTTCCCGCGCGAACCGTGGTCGCTACGGAATCGGCGCCGCCAGGAAATAGGCCGGCGTCGCCAATGCGGTCGGCGAGGCGGGAGTCGGAAAGCGGAGGCGGCCCTGGAGCCCAGGCTGCACCTCATTGGGCCCATCGATGATCCCGTTCACGACGAGGGCCTGAGCGAGATTCAGACTGTCGATTCTCACGCCGACGAACAACGGGTTGGTCGCGATGAAGCCCGCGCACGGGACCATCTGCGACCCGATGCTCGGGCAGAACTCCGGAACGCCGCTGATCGCATCGTACTGAACCAGTGTGTTCTGAATGTCGGCGACGTATCCGCTGCGCAGCGACGTGGCGGGATTCGCTGGCAACGACGCGGCCAGGTAGGGACCGTGCCACAGACGGATTTGCTGAATGGTGTAGATGTCCCGATGCGTGATCGTCGAATCGCAGGGATTGAACGAGTTGCACGCGCCGTTGGTCAGCAGCGGCTCCGTGAGATCCTCGAGATCGCCGGGGACCGCACCCTTCACGTCCGACACGAATTGCTGCACCGCCGTCGAGATGGAATTCAGATCGTTCGCGACCTTCACCGGATCCGCGCTGTCCGCCTTCCTCAGCACCGAAGGCACGATGAACGCGGCGAGCACCGCGAGCAGGCCCACGGTCACAACCGTCTCGATCAACGTGAAGCCGCGCGCTCCGCGACGGTGAATCGGCCCGCCGCTCGTCCGCGAAGTCCTCATGTGTACTCCTCGACGACGTGGCTCACTGCGTGATCGGAGCGGCCAGATAGTATCCGGTGAACACGCCGCTCACGGTCTTGTAGCGAAAGCGGCCGGTGCCGTTCGTGGCGCTGGACGGATCGCCCGTTCCATCGATGAGTGTATTCAGCTTCTGCGCCTGCGCCAGCGTCAGTCCGTGCACCTGAACGGCGGCGAACAGCGTGTTCGCGGTGCTGAAGGTGCTGCCGGATGGCGTCGAAAAGGCCGAGTCGAATTCGGGCGCGTCCGTGGTCGCGTCATACCGGACAACGTGGTTCATGATGTAGGCGAGAAAACCCGTCCCGATGCTGTCCTTCTGGGCGATCGGGTTCGCATTGAGTGTGGCACCGAGGTAAGGACCGTTCCACGCCGTCACCTGGTTCGCCGTCATGGGCAGGGTGCCCCCGGGACTCTGATCGATCAACTCGCTCGCGACCGTTGGCCGCGAGGTGAGCGATACGATCAGCCGCGGGAATCCGGCCTTGGAGTCCGTCGCGAACGTCGACAGCGCCGTTTGGATGGCGGTCAGGTCGTTCTGGACTTTCACGGGGTCGCCCGCGCCAGCCTTCTGAATGACCGTCGGAATCACGAAGGCCGCGATGACGGCGAGAAGGCCGATGGTGACGATGGTCTCGATCAGCGTGAACCCGGCGCGGCGCCTGGCGGTACGTTTCATGGTCGCGTCTTCCGATGTCTAGATAACGTTCGGTCGCCCGTCCGGCCTCCCCGCGCCCCGGGCCGCCTTGGGGTGACGACCCTCCGCCCGCTTGCGTTTCGCGCGTTGCCCGCCGCGCCTGCGTCTTCCCCAGGTCAACTCCGGCGGAGCCCCCTGAGATTTTCGTCCACGTGCGCCACGTCCTTCATCCCGACCAGCGCGCACGTTACACCTGGCAGCGTTCGAACGAATTCGAGCGCCCGTTGGGCGTCGGTCGTCGCCGCGGGGAAGTGAGCCGCGAGCGCGGAAGGAAGGCCTCGGGTCAGCCGGCCCTGCATCAGCGACGCGCTCGCGACGACGTTCAGGCCGAGGTCCACCGCGGCTTCGAGCGGCGTCGCCATCCGGCCCCCCACCATCTGCGTCGGAACGCGGACTGCCTCCGTCATGGCGAGATTGATCGGCAGCTGGATCACCTTGAAGTGATGGGCGTCGCCGGCGAGCTCATGCGCGATCTGCACCAGATGTTCGAGCGCGAGGTACCCCCGCGCGCCCGGCGCGACCCGGAATTCATCCCAACTCGCGCAACCATAGACGCCGATGTCGCCTCGCGTGGCGGCCTCCTCGAACACCGCGAACGCCCCCCGGATCTGCGCCGTCAACGCTTCGGCCGAGATTCCAGCCGCTCCCTGACCAGGGTTGTGCAGATAATAGATGTCTATTGTTCGCAGGCCGAGGTTCTGACGGCTCTTCGCGAGACAGAACCGCAGGAACCGCGGGGCCAGGCTGTGGCCACCACCAACCAACTCGTCGGGGCGAAGGACTTGGCTGTCAATGAACTCGCGCTGAACATATTCCCGGTAGGCCTCGCGCGTCGCTGGCGGCGTTCGGTCGAGCGGCAAGTAGCCCCCCTTCGAGCTCACGACGAGCTCGTCGCGGTTCACGACGCCGTCCGCCAGCAGACGCTGGATCACGGAACCCACCGTCTGCTCGGACCGCTGGCTTCGATAGTTGATCGCGGTGTCGATGACGTTTATGCCTGACGCGACCGCGTGGCGGAGCGCCGCGTCGTACGCCGCGTCGTCGGCATCTGTGCTGTCCCCGAGGTACGTGCCGACGCCGAGCGAGGAAACGGTGATGCCGGTGGTCGCTGGCCGAAAGAATTCGTCGCACAGCTCCGGTCCGAAGCGTCCGGCGAAACGGGAGGTTCCGCTAGCTGTCGCTCCCGAGATCGAGGCGTGGCTTGTCATGCCGGTTGGCGTGGTCGCGATTCGTTTCGGCATGGCTGTTCCAGACAGAGTTACCCGGTCCACCGTACCATGGCAACATGGATACCGCCGTGCCCGGCCGTCCAATCACCCCGGAAACTAGAGGGTTGACCGCGTGCAACGTTCGCTCGTGATTCCGCTCCTCATCACGCTGTCGGTCGGATGCGGCCCGCACCGTCCGCAGGTCATGACCCCCGTGCGCGTGGACAGCGCACCGCCACCGACGCCGGCCGTGACCGTCCACCGGCCAATCGCCGCCCTCGCGGACGACGCGCTCCGGCGCCTCGACCGAATGGAGTGGCCAGGCCCCAACACCGTGCGTACGGCGACGGGCGCGCCCGGTCCCGACTACTGGCAGCAGCGCGCCGACTATACGATCGTCGCTACCCTCGACACGGTGAGCCGATCCGTTCGCGGAACCGTGAGCATCCGTTACACGAACAACTCGCCAGACACGCTTCGATTCGTTTGGATTCAGCTCGACCAGAACCTCTACCGGCCCGGCAGCAAGGGCGCCGCGCTCTTCGCCTCCGAGTCGCGGTGGGGCGTCCGCGGATTTCGCGGCGGCTACGAGCTCACTGGTCTTCAGGTCAACGGCCGCGGGACCGTCGGCAAGGTCGACGACACCATGATGCGTGTCGAGCTCGACGCGCCATTGGTCCCGCGCGGAGGCACGGCGACCATCGGAATGCAGTACGCGTTCGCGGTTCCCGAGCACGGATCCGACCGCATGGGACGCGACGGTGCGTTGTACGAGATCGCCCAGTGGTTCCCGCGCGTCGCCGTCTACGACGACGTTCGCGGGTGGAACACCGACCCGTATCTGGGGCAGGGCGAGTTCTATCTCGAGTACGGCGACATCGACTACTCCATCACGGTCCCGGCCGGCTACATCGTGGCCGGAAGCGGAGTGTTGCAGAACCGTGGCGAGGTACTCACCGCGGCCGAGACCGAGCGGCTCGATCGGGCGGCGCGCTCGACGGCGGTCGTGCAGATCATCACGGCCCCTGAGGCCGCCGCCGCGAAAAGCCATCCGGTGCCCGGGACCAGGACGTGGCGGTTCCGCGCCGAGCATGTCCGCGACGTCGCGTGGGCTGCCGCGCCCGATTTCCGGTGGGACGCCACGAGCTGGGACGGCGTGCTCACGCAGGCGTACTACCAGTTCCCGAAAGCGGGTCGTGCCTGGGAGTCCGCGGCCGAGCAGACGCAATGGTCCATTCACACGTACTCGGACCTGTGGTTGCGCTACCCCTATCCGCAGGCGACATCGGTTGCCGGCCCGGTTGGCGGAATGGAGTACCCGATGTTCGTGATGGTGCATTACGGCACCAACGACCCCGCGTCGATCTTCGGAACCATCGACCACGAGCAAGGCCACGAGTGGTTTCCGATGGTCGTCGGCTCCAACGAGCGCCGATACGCGTGGATGGACGAGGGCTTCAACACCTACCAGAACGCCTTCTCCAACGAGCGTCGCACACCGGGGACGGACGCGTTTCCCGCCTATGTGGCGAACTGGCGTTCGGCGGTCGACGACGGAACACAGTCGCCCATCATGACGCCGCCCGACCGCATCGATCCCGCCGGTCTCGCCGCGATCGGCTACCGAAAACCCGGCGCCGTGCTGCTCGCCCTCCGCGACAACGTCATCGGTCGCGAGGCGATGGATCGCGCCATGCGTGAGTACGCAAGACGGTGGGCGTTCAAGCATCCCACGCCCGGGGACTTCTTCCGCACGGTCGAGAACGTTTCGGGCGAGGACCTGTCGTGGTTCTGGCGCGCGTTCTTCTACGGCACCGGCGTGCTCGACATCGCCATCGACGGCGTTTCGATGCGGCAGTCGGCGGGCCAGAATGTCGCCGAGGTGCATGTCCGGCGCGTGGCGGATATCCCGTTTCCCGTCACGCTGCGGCTCAAGTTCGACGATGGATCCACACAGGACGTGCGTCTCCCGGTAGAGATCTGGTCGCGCACCGACCGCTACACCGCCATCGTTCCGGTCGCCCGGCCGGTTGTGGGCGCTCGGCTGTGGCCGGATCCACACGTGCCGGACTGGGACTCCGGAAACGACACGTGGGGTGACGCGCCGCGCGGCGACCATGTCACGGCGTCCACGTCCGGAGGCCTCGCTACGCCCATCCCGCCCGGCCCGTTGCACCCTTAGTGGCGCTTCCCGGCGGCCGATCGTCCGTGTGGCAGCGCGTCCGCGCTTTGGTTAGATTTAGACGCTTGTGGCATCTTTTCATCCGTTTGTCTGGAGTGCGGCAATGCCGGGATTCGGTGTGTGGGCGTCTCGATGGTGGATACCGATTCTCTTCGTCGTGATCGCGGGGCACGTGACGAACGTCTGCGTCACGCTGTTCCTGCATCGGGCGCAGACCCATCGCGGGCTTCGCCTGCACTACTTCGCCGCGCTGCCGATGCGCCTGTGGTTGTGGCTCACCACCGCGATCGTGACCAAGGAGTGGGTGGCGTGCCACCGAAAGCACCACGCATTCGCCGACCGCGAGGGCGATCCACATAGCCCGCTCCTCGAAGGGCTCCGCAACATCGTGTTCAAAGGGGCGTTTTACTATCGGCGCGCCGTGCGCCAGCCCGGCATGCTCGAGAAGTACGGGAAGGGCACCCCCAACGATTGGATCGAGCGCCATCTCCTGAGCCGTCTCAATTGGCTCGGCATCGTGTTCATGCTGGCCATCGACATCTACCTGTTCGGATTCTTCGTCGGGCCCCTCGTCTGGGGCGTGCAGATGTTGTGGATCCCGTTCTGGGCCGCCGGCATCGTCAACGGCGTCGGACACGCGCTCGGATACCGGAACTACGAGGTCAAGGACGAGAGCCGGAACATCACGCCCATCGCCATCTGGCTCGGCGGCGAGGAGCTCCACAACAACCACCACGCCGATCCCAAGTCCGCGCGCTTCGCGGCGCGCTGGTTCGAGTTCGACATCGGCTGGGTCTACATTCGCCTGCTCCAATTCGTTCGGCTCGCGAAAGTGGATTACGCGCGCGGCCACTAGCTCGGCTCTCGACGATCCGGATTCAACGAAGGGCCGACGACCAACGTCGGCCCTTCGAGTTTCCCGCGCTCGCGCCGCCGTGCGTCGTCGCGAGCGGGGCCGCTACATTGCGGAACGCCCTCGAGGATCACATGCCCGACATCGTTTGCTCACGCTGCGGCCAGACCAAGCCCGGCTTCGACCGTCCGCCGTTTCCCGGCGCCATCGGCCAGCGGATCATCCAGGGGATCTGCCAGGACTGCTGGGCGCAGTGGCTGCGCCAGCAAACCATGCTGATCAACCATTACGGCCTCAACGTCATGGATCCGCAAGCGCGGAGCTTCCTCAAGCAGAACATGGAGGCGTTTCTGTTCAAGTCGGGCGCCGAGGAGAACGTGGACACGTCCAAGAAGGGGACCATCCAGTGGTGAAGACGGGAGCGGTCGCGGGGCTGGCGCTTGCTCTGGCGGGGTGCGCGAGCGCACCCGGTGCATCGGCGCGTGCCGGCGGTCAGCCGGGGCCGGCGTCGGCGTGGGCGGATTCCGTGTTGTCGACGCTGTCGCCTCGCGAAAAGGCGGCGCAGCTCGTGTGGCCGCAAATCTTCGGCGACTTCACCTCCACGTCGAGCACCGGTTGGCACCGCATCGCGGATCTCATCGGCAATCAACGCGTCGGCGGCTTCATCATGTCCATCGGTTCGCCGATCGAGACCGCCGAAAAGCTCAACGTCATGCAGCGCCTCAGCGCGCTGCCCCTGGTCATCGGCGCCGACTACGAGTACGGCGCCGGTATGCGTCAGCGCGGCGGCTACTTCTTGCCGAACGACATCTACCTCGGCGGCGCGACGGTCTTTCCGCCGCAGATGGGCCTGGGCGCCACGCGCGACACGAGTCTCGCCTATCAGCAGGGGCGGGTCACGGCAATCGAGGGCCGAGCGCTCGGCGTACACATCGCGTTCGCGCCGGTGCTCGACGTCAACAACAACCCCGCCAACCCGGTCATCGGCGTGCGCTCGTTCGGCGAGGAGCCGCACCTGGTGGCCGACATGGCGGCGGCGCTGATCCACGGCCTGCAGGAACACGGCATGATGGCCACCGGGAAGCACTTTCCGGGACACGGAGACACCGACGAGAACTCGCACCTCACGGTGACGACCGTGCATGCCAGCCGCGCACGCATCGACACGGTGGAGCTCGTGCCGTTCCGTCGGGCAATCGCGGCCGGTGTCCAGGGGATCATGACGTTCCACGGCGTGATCCCGGCGCTCGACACGACGCCCGTCCCGGCCACGCTCAATCCCGCCATCATGACCGGCTTGCTGCGACATCAGCTCGGATTCGGCGGGCTGGTCATCACCGACGCGATGGACATGAACGGCGTGCTGTCGCGGGTCACGGTGAGCGATGCCGCGCGGGCCGGCCAGCCGGTGAGCGGCAACTATGGCACGATCAACAACAGCATCGGCATCGCCGAGGCGTGCAAGCTGGCGATCGCCGCGGGCGCCGACATCCTGCTGATGCCGAGCGACGTTCCAGCCGCAATCGATGCCGTGGTGGACGGCGTGCGAGAGGGCCGCTTCACGCAGGCCCGGGTCGACTCGTCGGTCAGGCGCGTTCTCGAGATCAAGCAGCGAATGGGGCTCGATCGCCACCGCGTCGTCAGCCTGGATAGCGTTCGCGCCGTCGTGTCCGACACGGCGAGCCTGAGCCTGGCCGCGCTCGAGGCCGAGCGATCGATCACGCTCGCGAAAGATTCGCTCGATCTCGTGCCGTTCAAGCGCGGCTCGCCTCCCGGTCGAGTGCTCTCGATCACCATCGCGACTCGGACCGACCTCCCGGCCGGTGCGACGTTCAACGCGGAGCTGCGCCGGACCATTCCCGACCTGAACGTCGAGTCGCTCTCCGCCGACGATCCGTCGCCGAACACGGCGCGGCTGCTCGCACTCGCCGATTCGTCGGACGTGGCCGTCGTGAGCTCGTATCTCTCGACCGGAACGGACGTCTCGAATCCGAGCGCGCCGGAGCCGATCGCGCGCTTCCTTCGCGATCTCGTGGAGCGCCACCCACGGACGGTGCTCGTGGCATTCGGCAACCCGTACCTGCTGCAGCAGACGCCCGCCGTCTCGACCTATCTCGTCGCGTGGGGCGGATTTCCCGTCTCGCAGCGAGCAGCCGCCCGAGCGCTGGCCGGGGCGGCCCCGATCACGGGCCACTTGCCGATCAGTATTCCACCCCTGTTGCGCTTCGGGACCGGAATCGCTCGATTGGTCGCACCGTAGCACGCGAACTTTCCGCGGCGGCGTTCGCGGACTTGACTTTATTCGCAGCGTGCTACTAATTCGCGTGCGATGCCCGATCGCTCTTCCTCCGCACGCTCGGCGCCGCGTGGCGTCACCCTGGCCATCGACGTCGTTCTGTTCACGCCGCGCGGATCCGAGCTTGCGGTGCTCCTCGCCCCCGGCACGGCTCGTGGCCGCGGGCGTGAGCGAATCGCCCTTCCCTCGGACGCGCCGCGCGGCGACGAGACACTCGATGAAGCGGCCGCCCGCGTCGCCCGCGACGCGCTCGGCGCCGTGCCATCGCTCCTTCAGCAGGCAGCGGCGCACGGCGGTGCCGGACGAGCGCACGAGCACCCGCAAGTCGCCGTCACCTACTTCGGCCTCGTTCCAGACGCGGGCGCTGAGCGCGCCGGCGAGCGATGGGTCCCGCTTTCCGAGCTCGGCGCGCTCAGCGCCCGACAGCGGCACGAAGTGGAAACCGCGGTGAGTGCGATGCGCGCCCAGGTGGACCAGCAACCGATTGCGTTCCGGCTCGTTCCACCAGCGTTCACGTTGAGCGAGCTACAGGCCGTCTACGAGCTCTTGCTTGGACGCCGGCTCCACAAGGCGAGCTTCCGCAGGTCCCTCCACGCCTCGTCGCTGGTGGAAGCCACCGACGAGTGGCGCGGCGAGGGACGCGGCCGTCCCGCGCAGCTCTTCCGCTATGCCCCGCCGCGACGACGGCGCCCGCGGCGCGGCATCCGGTTCGACCTGCTCTAGGCAAGCAACGATCTCGGCGGTCGACGTTCGCGCTGGGCACACCACGCAAAACGCCCCGGCCGTGGCCGAGGCGTTCGATGATGGTGCGCGAAGGATCAGACCTTGGTCACTTCGGCTGCTTGCGGCCCCTTCTGACCCTGAACGATCTCGAACTCCACTCGATCGCCCTCCGCCAGCGACTTGAAGCCGTTCCCCTGGATGGCGCTGAAGTGAACGAACACGTCGGGACCTCCTTCACGAGAGATGAAGCCGTACCCCTTCGCGTCGTTGAACCACTTCACGGTGCCGGTAAGACGAGCCATGATCGTACCTCTTGCAAAGAACTGTGATTCTCTGATCGCGCTCGCGCGGCGAGTGGTCGCGGCCGATCGGCGTGATCCACCATCCCTCGCAGCCGGCCGCCACCAGCACGGCTTCGCCGCTTGCCCGCGTTCGGGGCAAGTTTTGTGCAACCCGAGGCCTGATGGGTTTTGGAGCGGACTCGAGGTTCGCTCCCGTAGCGCTGGCGCGCGCGGACTACGCGGCCCCGGCGATGTACCGGGCGATTCGACCGCAACCGATGCAGCGCAGCGTGACGTGCGCGCGCGGCCGGGGAGGGAACTCGCTGGGGGTTCGCTCGATGTGCCCGGAGCATGACGGACAGCTCAGCGGGGAACCGGTTCTATCGTTCGCGATCAGATTTAGCGCCTGTGCTGGGTTATACGTAGCCGGGCGTGGCTTGCGCATATGCCCTCCTCAACAGCAATCAGCCCCGGATGACTGCGGCGCCGGTCCGCCATAATAAAGAATAACCTTCTATCTTTCTAAGACTAACCAGGGGTTCAATTTGTCACGCGTTGTACGTCTGTCGATGTGTCTGCTGGCGGGTGCGGCGGCCTGTGGGCCGAGAGCGCACATTCCGCCTATGCCGGAGAGCGTCCCAGCCGAGGTTGCGGCGTCTGACAGTGGCGCGATGCTCGCGCGATCGCTGGCCCCTTTGTTATACATCCAAAGGGACGAGTGGTTCCCCCTGCGGCGCGTGGTCGCGGTGCTTCACCCAACCCGACGCGTCATCGCCTACCATCTGTTATGGCGCGATGATGTCGACGGCTCCTGGATCCCATTCACCGTTCCCACCGACGAGGAAATCGTCTGGGTTGGCTACGATACAACTCTAGCTCCCACAGACATTTGGACGTATTGGCACGGGAGCGTCCTGCATGCGGATTGGCACGATCGCGGGCGAGTGGCGGTCGACATCCAATGGGGGAAACATGGCTCGCTCCCCCACCAGACCATCGAGAGCGATCTGCCGGCGCCACGAAAGCTCAACCTGTTCTATCTCTTTACCTGGGTCGGCCTCCCGGATATCTGGCTCGGCGACCTCACTCGGCGTGGCCCCATCTGTTTCTGTCATGGCTACACC
>Ga0316628_100004621_pt1 | contig 10839 bp, 9 predicted proteins | sample OWC_Aug_M2_C1_D5_FD_207648 | JGI IMG/M metagenome (GOLD analysis project Ga0316628, IMG submission 207648) | Wetland soil microbial communities from Old Woman Creek delta, Ohio, United States - OWC_Aug_M2_C1_D5_C | ecosystem: Environmental > Terrestrial > Soil > Wetlands | place: USA: Ohio... | reverse complement strand
CAGGCGGTTGGCGGCGGACCCATTTATGAATCCGGCCCAGCCGCATTACCGCGCGACGATGGGCAGAGGGGCTCCGAAGAGTCTCGCCCGGCGAGTCTTCGCGAGATTCATGGTGCGCCACAACTCGATGCCCCACCAGGCCAGCGCTGTGAACTCGATGAAGCCCGTGAGGCCGACGAGCGGAAAGGCCACTCGCGGAATGAAGTCGGTGAGAACCTGCAGAACCACACGGCCGGCGCAGCCAAGGTTGAAGAGAATGAACGGCCCCCAGAGCGAACTCACCTGCTTCGCATCGACCCCCGCCAGGATGGGCACGACTTTCGACGACACTCCCAGGATCATCATGCTGATGAAGCCCACCGTGAAGGCGTGACGATGCGCGCCCATGTACGAATGCGCGAAGTACTGATGGGTGAGCACGCCGTAAACGATGAAGAACGGCATCATCCCCATGGCCACCAGAAGCCATGTGTAGGCCGCGCGGATGAATTTGAACGTGCGCTCGGACTCACTGGGGCGGGCGAAGATGCGAAGCTGCTTCACCAGCAGCACCGCCCACGCCAGCATCAGGAGGTAGGAGATTTCGAGTCCAATAGCGAAGAGGGGATTGTGCGTGGTCAGCACGAGGACGTAGCTCGCAATGTCGAGCAGAAGGCTGCCGTTGATTAACCAGAAGATGAGCGTCTGGCGGTCCTTGGCCGGACTGGCGAGCCCGTAAACCGCCGGAATGAACCGCTGGCTGACACCGGCGACGATGAGCGCGGCGAAGCCCAGTAATTGAATGTCGCGCAACGGCCCGTCCAGAAGCGCGATGCGCTGGATGAGTTGTTGCTGGCCGGCTGCTGTCGCCTTGGCGAAGAAAAAGACCGCGCTGAAGACCGTCTGCACCAGAAACCAGAAGAACGCGCCGAAGATGAATTTCTCATAAGGGCTATGCGGCTCGACCGATTGCCGCGCCGTCTTGACGATGATAGTGAGGAACATCGCGACCGCCGCCACCTCAGCCGCCGCGGAAAGAATCCCCAAGCCGAATCCCATTGGGTGGGGCTGGAGCAGTTCCGCGCCGATGCGCGCGACGATCCCGACGAGCATGAGGATGAGCGTCAGATTGGCCAGGTCGGGCCGCCAGAGCGTAGTGAACTTGAAGCGCGGGAACGACTGGTAGGCGAATCCCATTACAAACAGACCCAACCACCCGAAAATCATGGCGTGAGCGTGCGCGTGGATCGACGGCACCAGGTGAAGTTGCAGGAAGTTCCCGCGCTGCCCGATCTCGAAGAGGTTGAGTGCTCCCCACAGGCAGCCGACCGAAAGCACGACCGCGATCCCCGCCTTGAAGAAGCGCCGGTAGATGTAGTCGCCGAGGGTCTCCTGGTAGACGTAAGCATCCGTCGAAGGTTTCCGGCGCTCGGCGTTCAGCTCCTCAACTAGTCTATCAATATCCACTTTATGAACTGCCGCGAAGAAAGCCAGCGGTTCGGTCGGGCCATGCTCGCCGCCGCAACCTTTGAGGCCGTATTTGTCGAAGACCCGTCGCGCCGTCGGGCACTGTTTGACGATGTCCGCCACGCTGGTCAGCTTGGTGATTTCGTCCATCTCGGTCCCTCCTCCATCCCGGTCTTCCTGTCAGAACGCGCAGTCGAGCTACTCCGGTTTGACACCCTCACCCTATTCTGCTTCGCGGTGGGGCTCTATGACTTAAGTCACGATAATTCAATAAGTTGAGTGTGACTTTAGTCCTCGGCATGATTTGGCCGCGATGCTCCAATGAGAATCGGCAGCTAGCGTGCTGATATCGGTCATGTTGACCGAGAACGAGGGTCATTTGGCACAGACGGGTGCGACGATGGACTACAGCGAACGGCCCTACATAGTGATCTGGGAAATGACGCAAGCCTGCGACCTGGCGTGCGTCCACTGTCGCGCTTGCGCCAAGCCGCTCCGTCATCCTCTCGAGCTGACGACCGCCGAGGCCGAGCAGTTGATTGATCAGGTAGCGGACCTTCACGTCCCGGTATTTGTCCTGAGTGGTGGCGACCCGCTCAAGCGCCCCGACCTTTTCACTCTAGTTGAATACGCCACCATGCGAGGCGTGCGAACCTCGCTCACGCCCAGCGCCACGCCGCTGCTATCGCAGGAGGCCATCGCGGAGTTGCAGTCGTGCGGCCTGGCTCGATTGGCGGTCAGCCTGGACGGTTCGACGGCGGAAATCCACGATTCCTTTCGCGGCATTCCAGGCTCCTACGAATTGACCTTGCAGGCGATCCGCTGGGCGCGCGAACTCAACCTGCCCGTGCAGATCAACACAACCATCACGCGCCGCAACCTCGAAGACTTCGACGCCATGGCTCGCCTGCTCGAATCGCTCGACATCGTCCTGTGGAGCGTCTTCTTCCTCGTCCCCACCGGGCGCGGTCAAGTCGATGACATGATTTCCGGCGAAGAAACGGAAGAAGTCTTCGCAAAACTTTACGAGACCTCGCGCCGCGTCAAGTTCGACATCAAGACCACGGAAGCGCCGCACTATCGCCGCTACGTCGCGCAAGCTCAAGCCCGCGAGCGGCGGCTCGGATTCTTGCTGCCCTTCAGAAAAAAGACCGAAGACGGCATCGGACGCGCCCCGCGTGGCATCAACGATGCCAAAGGGTTTGTGTTTATCTCCCACCTGGGAGACGTTTTCCCCAGCGGGTTTCTGCCGCTAGCCGCCGGGAACATTCGCCGGACTCCGCTGGCGGATATCTACCGGCACTCGCCGCTCTTCCGCGACCTGCGCGACACGTCGCTGCTGGATGGCAAGTGCGGCGCCTGCGAGTTCCGCGAAATCTGCGGCGGCTCGCGCGCCCGCGCCTTCGCCCTCACCGGCGACCCCTTTGCCGAAGAACCCGGCTGCACCTATCAGCCCAAGGCCATCGCCACCGCGGCGTAGCCGCTCGGGATTCGGGATTCGGCTTTAGGTTTGGCACTAGCCAATGCGAACTTCGACGCGCTTGTGATACCCCTTGTTCTCGGCTATCCTTCCCGCTTTGACGGAGTGTTCGCTTGCCACGACCGAACAAAATTCTTACGCAGATTCTGCGTGGTACCTCCGACGCGAACATCTCGTTCGAGGGGTTGCGTCGGCTTCTCCTCGGGCTGGGTTTCGGGGAGCGCATTCGGGGAAGCCATCACATTTTCTGGAGAGACGGAGTCGAAGAAATCCTTAACCTCCAGCCCCGGGGAAACAAGGCCAAGCCGTATCAGGTCAAGCAGGTTCGCCATGTTATACTGAGGTACCGCCTGGGAGACGACGCCGATGCCTAAGTACGAGGTCATCATCTACTGGAGCCGGGAAGACCAGGCTTTCGTTGCCGAGGTTCCCGAGCTGCCCGGCTGCGCGGCTGACGGCAAGACTTACCGCCAAGCACTCGCTAACGTCGAAGTCGTCATCCAGGAGTGGATCGAGACCGCCAGAGAACTCGGCCGCCCCATCCCCCAACCCAAAGGCCGGCTCGTGTTTGCCTAAACTTCGTTCGACATCGCCGCACACATCCCGGACAGCACGACATAAGCGGTACCTGCGGTTGTTCCCCACCTACCACATACCGTTTGCCGCCCGGCGCACCATTCCCCGCTGGCTCCCGGCTTGACGGCGGGTTGATAATGCCCATAAGCTGCGGAGCAGCCGCGCATCGACTTGTCGGAGAGGGATCCTTCATGGCATCAAAACGGATTGGCTTTGCGGTAGTGGGACTGGGCGGGATCGCTCAGGACGCGATCCTGCCGGCGTTCCGGCACAGCAAGAAGGCGAAGTTGGTCGCCTTGGTGAGCGGCGACGAGAAAAAAGCCAAGCGCCTGGCGGCGAAGTTCGGCGCCAGCGATTACTACACCTACGACGATTACGCCCTTTGCCTGAGCCATCCTCACGTCGAGGCCGTATTCATCGCCAACCACAACGGCGGCCACGTGGAATACACGATTCGCAGCGCCGCGGCGCGCAAGCACATCCTCTGCGAAAAACCCATGGCCAATACCGTCGAGGACTGCCAGCGCATGATCGAAGCCTGCCGCGCCAGCGACGTCCGCCTGATGATCGCCTACCGCAAATACTTCGACCCCGCCAGCCTGGCGCTCAAGAAGCTGATTACGAGCCGCAAGCTGGGGCGGCTGAAGATCCTCCTTTCGACCTTCACGATTATGGTTCCTCCGGGTTCCAAGACTCCCGCCTGGCATTTCAGCCGCGCGCTGGCCGGTGGCGGGTCGCTGGTGGATCTCGGAGTCTATTGCGTGAACACCGTGCGCTGGCTGCTCGATCGCGAGCCGGTCGAAGCCTCCGCCTACGCCTGGAGCTTCGACGCCGCGCGCTTCAGCGAGGTCGAAGAGAACATCGCCTTCCAATTGAAATTCCCCGACGGGATTGTGGTCCAGGCCAGCTCAAGCTTCGGCGCCGCCAAGGGGTCCGTCCTCCACGTGCATGGCGAGAAAGGCTGGGCGGCGCTCGACCCCGCCTATCCTTTCAACGAGCGTCGCCACCTGTTCGGCGAGATTGGCGGACGGTGGTTCGAGAAAGAGTATCGGCCCATCGACGAGTTCGCGCTGGAACTCGACGCCTTCGCCGACGCCATCCGCCGGGGGCGCGACCCCGAACCCGACGGCTACGAAGGCTTGCGCGACATGGTCGCCATGCAGGCGATCTACCGCGCCGCCCGCGAGAACCGGCCGGTCCCGATCAGCCAGCCCGCCAAGCCCGGCGCCTAGAAGGCTCTCAATTCGGGCCGTAAAACGGCGGTTTCAGCCAAAAACGTGGATGACCTTTTGCCCGTTTCTTGGCTAACCCGCTTTGTTATCTATAACATTCCCAGGATTTCATTAAGTCCTTTTGTTTCTGAAACATTCCGGGGTCGTTCCAGGATTTTTCGGGACCGATCCTTTGTTTTCAAAGACATTCCGGGGTCGTTCCGTCTAAAAAGGGTTACCATGGGGACTATTTTGCTAGCCCGTTGAATTGCCTGCCCGTTTCCCCGCCCCGCAGACGATGAGATGTAGCCTCTCTGTCGCCATAATGTGAGCCTAGCACGTTTGCCTACAACAGTCAAGAGGAAAATGCGCGCCCCAACCAATCTCAGGATGAGCCGTGACCGGCCAGGTCGAGCGATGGGGTTCGACCGATCCCCTGGCCTCATGGAGGCCTCCCGAAACGGCCAGTGTGCCTGCCTCTGCGCCAAGCGCAGCAGTGGAAAAAGGCACAGAGGCGCGACGCGTGGTCGAGGTCCACGAAGCATTTTGACAACCTGTCGTGGCGGCCGTCTCCGTGTGTTCATTTTCACCACTGTCGGCGGTGTTTGGCTGAACCTGCTTTTGGCAGAGGGAATGCTCGATTAGGACAATGAATCATCTCGACTCGGGCGAGGTGTCCCTATCATGACTGAATTCACTTTGCCGTTTCAGGACGAGCAAGGGTTCACCAACATTCTGATGTCGGCGCTGGGCGGCGACGGGGCCAACATGGCCGCCAAGCTCCTCTTCAAGATTGCCGTCCAGAAGCTCGACCTGGACGGCGGCTACGACGCCAAATACGGCAGCGAGAAGACCGGGACGCCGACGGACGTCTCGATCCGCCTCTGCCGGTTCGGCACGCCGGTTCGCGAAAGCGGCCCAACGCGACGGCCGCACATGCTGAGCGTGTTTCGGGAAAAGCTGATCGGGACTCAGCGGCTGGTTTGCGGCCTCGAACCCGACGCTACGGTGATGGTCAACACGACCGCCTCGCCCGCCGGCGTCCGCGAACTCCTCCGTCTGCACAGCGGGACCGTTCTGACGCTCGACGCCACGCGCATTGCGCTCGAAGCCAAATCGCGGCTGAACATGCCGATGCTCGCGTTGCTGAGTGACCAGTTGGGATTCCCCGCTGAGATCGTCAAGGGCGCTGTCGCCGCCCAGTGGCCGCGCGCGAAGGAAGCCAACCTGGCGGCCTACGACATGGCCGTGGGAATGGCGCGCAGCGAGCGCTTCGAGCCCACGATTGATTTCCCGCTGGTCGAGCCGGCGCGCGTCACTTCGCCCATCGGCTACGAGAACATGCTGGACGGCGGGGCCATCGACGCGCTGACTCACCTCTCGGCGCCCAACGGAGACGCCCAGCCGCTGGGACGGGTTCCGGTCTTCGCCGCCGAACTGTGCTCGCATTGCGGCCTGTGTCTCGTGCCCTGTCCCGAGCCCGGCGCGATTGTTTGGAAAGACAAAAAGATGGTGGCCATCAACGCGGTGTACTGCAAGGGCTGCATGCAGTGCGTCGAGATTTGCCCGACCACGAAACGCGGGAAGGCGCTGATGGAGCCGGAACTGTTGACGGCTTGAAGATACTGCCCTCACCCGTCCCGACAAGTCGGGACACCCTCTCCCTCAGGGAGAGGGACGGGGTGAGGGAAAACGGCGGAGAACAACCCATGCTGGACCAGCAAACGATCATCAGCAGCGGCAACGAAGCCGCGGCGCACGCCATCATTGACATCGGCTACGACGGGGAGGGGTACTACCCCATAACGCCTTCCTCCGAGGTCGGAGAGTACGTCAACCGCGCCTATGCCCAGGGCGAAATCGACTTGAGCTTCGTCGTGGGCACTTCCGAACTGGCCGCCATTTCGACCGTGGCTGGGATGGCCATTGCGGGCGGCCGCGCCGTGGACGTTACCTCGTCCCAGGGGCTGCTGCTGAAGGCGGAAGAGCTGCCCGCGCTGGCGGGACTCGGCCTCCCCGTCGTTTTGAATCTGGCAACGCGCGACGTCAATGCGCCTCTCAACATCAAGAACGGCCACTCCGACCTCGCCGCCACGCTCGGCTGGGGCTGGATCACGTTCTGCGCGCCCACCGTTCAGGCGGTGTACGACCTGAACATCATCGCGCTGAAGGCCGCGGAAGCTGTGGGCCTGCCGGTGTTGATTGCCTATGACGGTTTCCATACCAGCCACGCCAACCGGCGCATCCAGGTCTTCCAGGACCGGCAGGCGGTACGCGAGTTCGTCGGACCTGAGCCTCCCCAGCGGCTCTCGATCCTTGACGTGAAACATCCGCACACCTTCGGGCCTTACATGAACGACGACCTGATCAACACCAAGGTCCGGCTCGATCAAAAAATGGAGAAGACGCTGAAACTGCTGCCCAGAATCTTCGACGACTACGCGCGGATGAGCGGGCGGCGTTACGGTTTCCTGGAAGTGTACGGCGAGCCGGAGGCCGAGGTGGCGTTGGTCATCCTCAACTCCGCTGCGGAAGCGTCGAAGGTTGCCGTCGATCGTTTGCGCGACGAAGGGAAGAGCGTGAAACTGATTTCGCCCACGGTGCTGCGTCCCTGGCCCGCCGACGCCATCCTGCAGAGCCTCTTCTCCGCCGACCGGATTCTGGTGGCGGAACGCGTTTCGCAATACGGCGCGAACAACTACCTGGCCAACGAAATCGGCGCGATCCTTCAGCGCTCCGGAGACCACAACTTGATTCTCAGCCGCACCTACGGCCTGGGCGGGTTGAACTTCTACCCCGAAGACGCCGAATATCTTTTCCGCCTGGCGCTCAACTTCCCCAACGTCCCCGACCACGAAAAGCGCTGGAAAGGCTACTACCAGGCCTGGCCGGGCGACCGCGAGTACAGTCCCGCGGCCAAGGTCGAGCCCATCTCGGCCGAAGACGCCACGCGGAACGAAGGCAAGGAGAAGATCGATCTGAAGGAACTGGCCGAGATGCCCCACCGCATCGACAAGCACTCGGCCTGCCCGGGCTGCGGGCTGTTCGCAAACCTGGAGATGTTTCTGCGCGGCATCGATGGCCATATCGTGCTCTTCTTCAACACCGGCTGCGGCATGGTGGTGACGACGGGATTTCCCTCCACCAGCTTCCGCGTGCCCTACTTCCACAATCTCTTCCACAACGCATCTTCCACCGCCACCGGCGTCATCGAGATGTACAAGCGCTTCCGCAAACAGGGCAAGCTCGATGAGGAGATCACCTTTATCGTGGTGACCGGCGACGGCGGGGACGACATCGGAATGGACCAGGTGATCGGCGCGGCGCTGCGCAACGACGCCATGATCGTGCTTGAATACGACAACAAGGGCTACATGAACACCGGCGGACAGCTCTGTTACACCGGCCTGCTCGGGCAGCGGTTCACCAACGCCAACGTCGGGCCGCAGCAGAAAGGCAAGCTCCAACACCACAAGGACATCGTCGAGATTCTGCGCGGCACGCACGCGCCCTACCTCTTTCAGGCGACGGTTTCCAATTATCGCGATTTGCTGATGAAGGCCCGCAAGGCGCAGAAGATGGTCCGCGAAGGCAATTTTGTTTTCGGCCGGTTCTTCTCGCCCTGCCCTCTCAACTGGGGCGCCGACCCCAAGCTCGGATTCCGCATCGCCGACAAGGCCGTGAAGAGCTGCCTCTTCCCGCTCTACGAGGTCGAGCGCGGCGTCACCAGGCTGAACTCCAATCCCGAAAAATCCGGGCAGAAGCTTCCGGTGAAGGATTTGCTCCACGGGATGGGCTCGGCTTTCGCGCACCTGGCGAGCGCGGAATTCTCCCCGGCGGCGGAAGAGATCCAAAGGGAAGTTGACCGGCGATGGAAACGCCTGGTCGAGATGGACTCGAACCCGCTGCTATAGTGAACCTGCGCTCTCCTGGCGGAATCCAGGTCTTATTCGACTTGATATTCACCGTCTTGGTTACAGGCAACACGGCGTTACGCACTTCTTTCCTCACGCTCTTCGTGCTAGCATCCGATATTAGGATTGACTGTTATGGGCGCCGATCCCACTCGCATAGGCAAGGGGCCACGTCGAAAAATCAAGATCCGAACTGGCTTGGTCCTGCTTGTCCTGGTAGCGGTGGCGTTCACTTACTTTTCTTATCGTCCCGTGGCGCGGCTGCGCCCCAACCCTCCCAGGAGTTTCATTGATATGCAAAAGGGCTGGGATGCCAAACGGCAAGCCGCGGAAGAACGCGTGGCGCGCGCCTACTGGACCGTGGCCATTGAGAACGTGCAGGTGAAGTACCCCTTCGGGGCCGCGCTGCCGGACGATCCCCCCTCGGAATTCTCCATCGCGGACAAGGATTTTCCCAGCGGCGGGTTTGAGAAGTCGGCCGCCACTCGCGCCCGCTACTGGAAGAAAATCCGCGAGTCTTGGGGCCTTCCTGAAGCCTGGGACATGTCCTATCGCTGGAGCTTGATGTGGTTCTATGACGGGCTCGTGGATTTCCAGCAAGCGGTTTGGCGGAACGTCGACAGTGTTTTGCGCCGCTTCAGAACGTAGCCCTACGTCGCCTTAATCGTTTGCTCCCCCCTTTTGGAAACATTTCACCCTCCGTGCAGGCTGTGCCCAGGGACGTCCTTGCCATTGGCGTGATCGTGGGCGGCTGGGGCCGCTCATGCCGGCCCCCGGCTGTGGAACTGGATTCGCTAAACACACAAGTGCCGGCCACGATCTTGTAAGTTGCCGGATTTCTTCGACGATCCCGGATGAACTGGCAGGCGGGTTGCTGTTAACTCTAGATGGGAGTAGACATTCACGCAGCGACAAAATGTCTGCCCTGCCGGGGGTGAACCATGAATCCTTTCATGGGTCTGATTGGCGTCTGGGGTTTGGTTACGGGGGCGCTGATCGTCCTGTACGTCTGCCGATCCCGCTTGGAAAGCAAGGAAACCGATTGGATCCCGCTCACGGACGACGCTCGCGAGGAAAAGGCCATCCAGGAGCAACAGGTTATCGAAAAAAAAGCCCACAAGTTCGACTTGCCGATCCGTGTCTTGGGCGTTTTGTCCGTCGTTCTTTTCTTATCGATTTTGGGGTATTTCCTCTACAGCGGGGTCACCACACAACCTCCCCCGCCCCAGTAATTGAGAGTGTTAGCGGAGTCGCGGCCGAGGGATGGTTGCAGGCAACTACCGCTGGCTCAGGGGAGGCGCGGTGATTGTCTCGGCCAAAGCAATGACGCCTACCCACCGGCGCGGCGGGCGGCCTGCAATCGCGCCAGGGCCCGCTCGTAGGCTTCGCGGGCGCCCTCGGCGTCGACGGTTGGGTCTGATGCCTTCTTGAGCAGCTCTTCAGCTCGCTCCAGCGCCCGCTCGGCGCGCTCCTGGTCAATCTCTTCAGCGCGCTCGGCCGTCTGCACCAAAATGATGCACCGGTCGGGAAGCACTTCGGCAAACCCCCAGCTCACCGCCAGATAGTGCTTGGTGCCGTCGCGCGTGCAGACGACTTCGCCCACCTTGAGCTCGGCGAGCAGCGGCGCATGCCCGGGCAGAATCCCAAGATAGCCGTGCTTGCCGGGAATGGTGACCGAGGTTACCGACTCGTGCAGCACTTGCCGGTCCGGCGTCACAATCTCGAGCTGGATCTGAGTTGGAAGCGGTTGTTCCATTGATTCATTTCTTCATTGATTCATTGGATCATTGCTGCGCCAGTCTGCAGGTTTGGTCATTGAAATATTGAATTGCCCGGCCTTAGGCTCTTCAATGGATCAATGATCCAATGACTCAATGAATCAATTCCATCAGGCCGCCTTCAGCTTCTCCGCTTTCTCCAGCGCCTCGTCAATCGTTCCCACCATGTAGAACGCCTGTTCGGGGACGTCGTCGTGTTTGCCTTCGACCAAGGCTTTGAAGCTGCTGATGGTGTCTTCCAGCTTCACGTATTTTCCTTCCAAGCCCGTAAACTGAGCAGCAACAAAGAACGGCTGCGAGAGGAAGCGCTGGATCTTGCGCGCCCGCGCCACGGTGAGCTTATCTTCCTCGGAAAGCTCATCGATTCCCAGGATGGCGATGATGTCCTGCAGGTCCTTGTACTTCTGCAGGATGGACTTGACGGCTCGCGCCAC
>Ga0316628_100004620_pt1 | contig 10840 bp, 10 predicted proteins | sample OWC_Aug_M2_C1_D5_FD_207648 | JGI IMG/M metagenome (GOLD analysis project Ga0316628, IMG submission 207648) | Wetland soil microbial communities from Old Woman Creek delta, Ohio, United States - OWC_Aug_M2_C1_D5_C | ecosystem: Environmental > Terrestrial > Soil > Wetlands | place: USA: Ohio... | reverse complement strand
GAATTGGCACGAGTTCAGACCGAGGCAGCCAGGGTGCTTCAACAGATTGGAATTGCGGTCACTTGGATCAAATGCGTCGTTCCCGCAAAGGATGCCACGAACGCTGAGGCCTGCCCGTCAGCCGGCGAACAAGCACCCGCACTAGTACTGAACGTTCTTCCGCGAGCGATGGCCGAACGCGCGACGCGCGACAAGAGCTTGCTGGGGTTTGCGCAGCTTGCGGAAGATGGCGCGCCGGCCTCGGTAGCGTTTGTGTTCTATCACCGCGTGGAGAGCCTGGCGATGGAACTCCGCTGCGCACGAGGAGTGATTCTCGGCTACGCGCTGGCGCACGAAGTCGGGCATCTGCTGCTCGGCGTGAACAGTCATTCGCCCAACGGCATCATGCGCGCCCGCTGGACGGTAAAAGAACTGCGCTTGGCGAGCATGGGTTGGTTCGGGTTCTTGCCGCAGCAGGCGGCGAAGATCCGAGCCGACGTCGAAAGACGGATGAAAGTCCAAGTCGCCGTCGCCAGGCCGGAGCCCGCGAAGTAGCACCTCCCGACCCGCCCGTCTTCCCCGCGCGCTCGAAAGGAAGTCTCGCCGGGCAAAAGCTGCGCGGCTATAATGCGGCACGAGCCGCCATGCCCGCCACACGCGACGCCGAATCACTCCGCGCCCTGCAAGGCGAAATCGAATCCTTCCTGAAATCGCTCCGCCATCCTGTCGTCGTGGAAGACGAGGTCACGCTGTTCGACCTCGCCGCCGCATCGTGGCGTCTGACTGTGGAATTCGGAAAGCTGATCTTCGAGGCGTGGAACCCGGCGCGGTCAGTGGTGCGCCGCGTGGAGGAGATTGCCTACCGCGACCGCGACCGGCTGGGGGCCTTCGTGCGGAAGTCCGCCGGGCGAGGGACCAGCACGCTGGAGTTTCGCGAGCGCGCGAGCGCCGATCACGCGGCGCGGGGCGAGTCACGCGCGCGTTCCCGCCAGGAACTCCTCGCGGTCCTCGCGCGCGAATATCCCGGCTGGCGATTCGAACGCGTCAGCAGCCGCTCGGACCGCGAGCACTCGTTTTCGGCCTGGTACACGCGGGGGCTGGCACGGCTCGGCTCGACGGCTTGGGCCTTTCTCGGCCTGGGCGAAGGCGAGCCGCCCGCGGCCGCCGACGCGATTCTCGGCTACGGGCTGATTTGGCTCGACTGGCTGCGCGGCCAAGCAGACCGCTTCACGGTCGGCACGCTCAGACTTTTCCTGCCTCACGCCGCCGTGCCACTCTGCGCGCAGCGAGCCGCGTGGATCGATCACCGCGCCCTGCAGATTGAGATCTTCGAGTGGAACCATGGCGAAGAGCGCCCCACGCCGGTGGACGCGCGAGACTTCGGAAACGTGGAAACCCGCCTGGCCCCGCGCCGCCAGGGTGAGGCGCTTCTCGAACGCCACGACGGTCTGGTCCGCAGCCTCCTCGGCGACTTTGCCGGCCGGGTGGACGTCGTGCCGGACGCTGCTGCCAACTTGTTGTCCCTGCGCGTCCTGGGTCTCGAGGTCGGCCGCGTCGAAAGCCTGCTCGCTCCGCGGGTCTTCTACGGCCTGGAGGGAAGTTATCGCCGGATGGATGCGGGAGACGAAGCGAGCTTCAGGAAGTTCATTGCACAGGTTCTCAAGATTCGCAGTGTTTCCAGCCCGAATCGCGCTCACGAATTCTTCCGGTCGCAGGGCGAGCGCTGGCTGGAAAGTCTTCTGGTTCGAGATATTACGACAGTGGATATCGAACTGCTGCCGGAGCAGGTCTACCCCCAAGTTCCGGCATTCTCCGGCGGAGACCGCGGGGTGATCGATATCCTGACTGTGACTCGCAGCGGCCGCCTGGCGGTGATCGAGCTGAAGCTGGTGGAAGACATCAACTTGCCGCTGCAGGGATTGGATTACTGGTTGCGCGTCAAGTGGCTGCACGAGCGCGGGCAATTCGGAAAGTTCGGCTACTTTCCCGGGAGCGTCCTTTCGCCAGAGCCTCCTTTGCTTTACCTGGTTTCTCCCGCCTTCCGCTTTCACTCCACGACGGACCGTGTCACATGTTATTTGGACGGCTCTGTTGAGGTCATCAAGGTGGGAATAAACGAAACGTGGAGGCAGGGCGTGAAAGTCCTGTTTCGCCACTCTTCGCGCTCCCCGCGCTGAATCCCCCCGGCAGCTGGCTCCTCGCCAGTACCAACCTGAATACGGCTGCGAAAATTTCCCCTTTGCGATTCGCCGCGAATCTGGTATAGATTTCTCGTGAAGTACCCGTCCGGGTAGCGGGTCAAGGCTCTTTCTATGCGCATCAAGTTTTGGGGAGTTCGAGGCTCAACGCCGACTCCTCAAGCTGATAATCTCAGGTATGGAGGCAACACGCCCTGCCTGGAGTTCCGCTCCGACGGCGGTAGTCTTCTCATCGTCGACTGCGGGAGCGGCCTCCGTGTGCTGGGGAAAGCGCTGGCTAAGGAGTTTAGCGGCCGCCCGATCCGTGCCCACGTCCTGCTGACCCACTATCACTGGGATCACATCCAGGGCCTTCCCTTCTTCGAGCCTCTGTACAACAAGGCCAACCAATTCCATTTTTATTCCTACCGGTTGCCGGGCGCCTCGGTGGAAGAGGCCCTGGAAGGCCAGATGGCCTACCCGTACTTCCCGGTGGATATGACCGCCATGCACGCCCTGCGCACCTTCACCGAAATCGAGCAAGGGCCGATCCAGCTTGATGATTTCTCGATCCGCGCCCGACGAATCAACCATCCCCAGGGCTGCCTCACGTTTCGCATCGAAAACAACGGCAAGGCGGTACACTACGCCACCGACCACGAGCCCGGCGAACCTGCCAGCGACCAGGCCGTGCGCGAACTCGCGCGCGGCGCCGACATCCTTATCTACGATTCGCAATACAGTTGGGACCAAGTGCGCGGCGCGAAACGCGGCTGGGGCCACAGCACCTGGGAAGAAGGCGTGAGGGTTTGCGAGGAAGCCGGCGTGAAGCAGTTCGTCCTCTTCCACCATGATCCCGATCGCAATGATGATGCCGTCGATGAGCTCCAGAAAGTCGCCCAGGCCCGCTTCCCCAATTCCCGCGCCGCATTTGAAGGCATGGAGATCGTCCTCTAAGAAACTCCCCCTTTTGTTTGAGAGCGTCGTCACGCAATCCTCAAAGCACCGGACTCGATCTTGGTAGCGTTCCATTTTTCTGGGTCAGACCGCGCGAGGGCCGGAGCATGCTCCATGCCTACAGTAGGAAACTTCTGGGACTAGCCGGGATTAGTTAAGACGGCACTAGAACACTTTTTCGGAATCCAGAAGCAGCGTCACCGGGCCGTCGTTGACGAGCTCGACGTCCATCATGGCGCGAAACTCGCCCGTCTCAACCTTGACGCCCAGGGCGCGAAGCGATGTCACAAAACCCTTATAAAGAGAACGCGCATCCTCGGGTGAGGCCGCGCGATCATAACTCGGCCGCCGGCCTTTGCGGCAATCACCGTAGAGCGTGAACTGGGAGACACACAGGACTTCGCCGCCGGCTTCAACCAGCGACCGGTTCATGCGCCCCTCATCGTTGTCGAACACCCGCAGGTTGACGATCTTCTCGGCGAACTGCTTCCCCGTTTCTTCCGAATCACCCGTGGCGATACCCACCAGCACCAGCAGACCCTTGCCGATGCGGCCCACCACTCGGGTTCCGACTCGGACTTCCGCCCGACTTACCCTCTGCAAGACGGCTCGCATGATTAGATTCCCGGTCTTTTATCAATTGCCGGTTCGCAGCGCAAGCTTTCTTTTGCGCCGGCCGGCTCGCCCCAGCAGCTGGCCTACATACTTTGGCTGGCAATCTCGCGGGGGTTCATAGCCTATGGTGGAAGCCCTGGGAGCGGGGCAAAAAGGGCCAAGGCCCGCCCTTTCCGGCCCTCCGGACCCGTCCGACCATCCCACCACTCCCCTGTTTTCAATGCTTTCACAGAATCTGTCTCACTGGTCTCACTGGTCTCCATGGTCTCACTGTAGCGTGATAGGCTAGTAACATGAATTGGGCGAGACCCACGGTGCCAGGGAGAGCGGCACCGGTAGCCGGGAGTGTGCGCCGGGCGGGAACATCGGCGCGAGATAAAACGGAGGCAAGGCCATGAAGGATTTCCTCCAGCAGCTTTTTTCCGAATCCGGCACGGCGAGTTTCAGCCGCGTGGGGACATTCATTGCCCTGGTGGGCGCGTGCGCCTGGGTGTCGCGCATCGTATGGAAGACCGGCGCGCTTCCGGGCCTTGAGGGCCTGACGCTTTTCATCGCCAGCCTGTACGGCTTGGGCAAGGCGGGCGAGACCGTGCAGCGCATTCTCGGCAAAAACCAGTGAGCCACTGAGGCACGGAGGCCCAGAGAGACGGCAGAGCGAACCATGGTTACGTTAAGCGCAAAATTTCGAATTCTCGCCGGCCACCTCAAGGCAGCTTGTCTGTGGGCGAAGGCTCACCTGCTTTTTCTCGCTTTGGTTTCTCTCGGTGTCGCCGTGCCTCTGTGGCTGCTCGAACACGACTTGCGGCTGCGGCGCGACTTCGAGCTCCAGCAATTGCGGAGTCAGGCAGCGGCCGAGATCGCGAATTTGCGCGCCCGCGCAGCGGCGGCGCTCGACGACGCTGACGCCAGTGCCCGGCGCGTACGCGATTTGGAGGCGCAGCGGCTGCAACTGGAGCGTGTGGAAGCGAATTTGAAGTCTGCCATCTCCAATTTGAAAGACAAAGAACGCGCCCATCTGCGGGAGGTGGCGGCGCTTCCCTTCCCGGCGCTGGCGGAGGAGTTGCGACGCGAGCTCGGCCCGGAGAGTTTCGACACTCGTGACGCGGGACTCGTAACTCGCGAGTTGCCAGCAGCCAGTTCCCAGTTGCCTGAGCAGGCGACTGACGGCACAAGGTCCGCGGGCGATTCAACATTCCAGATTCAAGATTCAAGATCGCCGAATCCTGAGACTCGCGTCGCGAATCGCGAATTGCGAGTCCCCGCCCGACCGGCAGGCGGGCCGAGCCTCGAGCTTCTTCTTACCGAGCCGGGAGCGCGCGCGGTGGCGGCGGCCCTGGTCGAGCGCGACGCGTGCCGCGAGCAGGCGCAAGTGAAGGACGGCCTGCTGGCGAATTGCGCAGAGCAGACGGCGGCGAGCCGCGCGGTGATTGATGAGATGCAGCGCTCCGTGCTGAGCCTGAAGGAAGCGGTGCGGTTGAAGGACGAAATTCAATCCCGAAGCGAGGCCGTGCATCGCGCCGAGCTTAAGGCGGCGCGCGGGTCGCGCGTCAGCCGTTTCGGCCGCGCGCTGAAGTACGTCGGAGTCGGCGTCGTGGTTGGAGTGGTGATTGCGCGGTGAGGGTGAATTTGTGATTTGTGATTTGTGAATTGTCAGTTGTGGGTTGCGGATGGGGAGCGCCCCACTGCTGCAACCGACAACTCACAACCAAGGACTCGCGCTTTTCGATTTTCGAATTTCGTTTTTCGAGTTTCGAGTCCATGCCTGAAAACTTCGAACAAGTCGCGCTCTGGTGGGGCCCGGGAATCCTGGTGCTGATGGTCTTCGGTTACGGGCTTTTGCGTCTGGCGCACCACTGGATCGAGAAATCGCTGGAAGTGAAGCGCCATCAGACGGAGAGCCTTCTGGGGATCGTGCGCGAGTACGTCGAGCAATTTCTGAGCACGCAGCAATCGCAGGCCGAAGCGCTCTCGCGCCTGGCGACCTCGGTCGAGCAGCGCGACTCGCACGAAAGTTTCGAGCACCAGGAAATGCTGATCGCGCTCAAGGCGCTGCACCACGACATCCGCGGGCTGCCCTGCCGCGCCCTCACGGCGGCGGAGTGCGGCAAAGAAGCGGAAGTAGGAATTAGGAAGTAGGAAAAGGCAACTTTGGATTTTAGATTTTGGATTGGCGGTTGTGAGTTGTTGGTTGTGAGTTGTCAAACCTGATGACCGGCTGGCTACGCAACCGACAACTCACAACAAACAATTTTCCATTATCGATGTTCCAGTTTCGAGGTTCGATGTTTCCTCTGTGGAGGACAGATCCAACATGGCAACACGTCAACAAGAAGTCATACGAGGAAAGATACTTTACTACCTGGCGCTGATGTACCCGAAGTCGGTGACCCTGCCGCTCCTGCAGGGCGAGCTCGACCTGTTCGGGTATCCCGTCCCGCGCGATGAGCTGAATTTTCATCTCGCCTACCTGGCGGAGAAGGGACTGGTGGCGATCGAAGACGCCGGCCTTACCGAGCCGCGGCGCAAGGTGACGCTGGTGAAGATCACCGCCCGGGGCATCGACTATCACGACGGACGCCTGCCCGCCGAAGAGGGCGTCTACCTGGAGCCGCGGTCATGAGTGGAAATTCGGAATTCGGAATTCGGGATTCGGGAAACAGGAGCCGGAAATCGCCGGCCGGTGCGGACCCGGCGCACTCTGACGTGTCTGCGATCGCTCCAGCAAACGCGGCCCCGAGCGAGGCAGCGAAGGGCCATGCGCCGGCCGCGGGTCAGGGCGGGCGCGCGGACGAGAAGAGACGCCAGGAAGTGTTCACAGAAGTCACCAAGCTCGAGCCCGAGTGGCGGGAACTGGTCGAAAAGTTGATCGAGGAAGGGTCGACGCTCGAAGACGTGGCGGAGATCCTCGAGGAGCGCCAGGGGCCGCGCGTCACGATGCACGCCCTCGGGGTTCACTACCAGTCGAGCCTCGACCTGCAGATGCGCCGCATCAAATACCGGATCGAGCTGGCCGACAAACTCAAACACTCCTTGGCGCATCCCGAAACCACGGAAGGCCGACTCGCCGACGCCACGCTCATGACCGGGCTGATGCGCCTGACCCGGGGTCAATCGCAACTGACCATCAAGGACGCGCAGTCGCTCCGAATGCAGCGCGAGAACCTCCGTCTCCGCCAGCGAATCCTGAAAATGAAACAAGCGGAGGCGGTCCGCAAGAAATCCGAGGCGCACCAGCGCTATCTCTACGAAGAGGCGCGCCGCCAGAAGCTGACCCTGCAGAACCAGGAGTTGATGGAGATCCTGAAGAAACTCCGCCAGGACCAGACACTCCCTGCGGACGTGATGGGAAAAATCCAGGAAATTTATGGCATCGTCAAAGAACCCTACATCTCGCCGAAACTGGCCGAGATGCTCCCACAATCCGAAACACCTTAACGCCGGCTCGCCGGGTGGCGAAAAACCCGCGTCTGGAGCGGCCCCCGCGCCGCCGGAGACCACACCGACGCCCAGCTGCGTTCCCGGTGCGCCATCCCCGGAGCCGGAGAAGAACAGTAGCCAGTGGCCAGTGGCCAGTGGCCAGTCGGCGGAAAGGAAAAAGTCAAAAGGCAAAAGTCAAAAGGAAGAATCGCCGAAAAACGAAATGCGAAAGACGAAAAGCGGGAAACCAAGCGCGCACCGAGTTTCAAATTTCGATTCTCGAGTTTCGGATTCTGCCAATCCAAAATCGGCAGATTCCGGCAATCACAAATCAGAAATCACAAATCACAAATCTCCAACCGTGGGTGGCGCAGACATGGCGCACTCTGCCATGTCTGCGAAACAAAGCGCACACACCGCACAAGACGCGGTGTATGCGCCACCCCGGGCGGCGATGGGGACATCGTCGCTACAGCGGACGGTCAATCTTCTTCCCTACCAGCGCCGCTGGGTCGAGGACGATTCCAAACTCAAGATCGTCGTCAAGGCGCGGCAGATTGGTTACTCCTTCGCCGCCACGCTGCGCGCTGTGATGAAGTGTGTGGAGCGCAAGACCACGTGGATATTCCTCTCCAAGGGCGAGCGCCAATCGCGCCTGCTGATGGAAAAAGTCCACGACCACATCCGGTCGTGCGGCGTGGTGGCGCGCTCGAGCGAGTCGACCTTCTTCGAAGGCACTTCGCTCAAGCAGCTCGAAGTGCGCTTCCCGAACGGCAGCGTGATCTACGGACTGCCCGCCAATCCCGACACGGCGCGCGGCTACTCCGGCCACGTCACGCTCGATGAGTTCGCCTTCCACGCTGACGCCGACAAGATTTACTCCGCGCTCTTCCCCACCATCACGCGCGGTTATGGCTTGGAAGTGATTTCGACTCCCAACGGCACGCAGGGGAAGTTTTACGAATTGGCGAAGGCGGCAGGCTTAGCAGATGTAGGGGCAGGCCTTGTGCCTGCCCTCGGGCGACCACAAGGGTCGCCCCTACAACGGAACTGGTCCCCGCACTGCTGCGACATCTACGACGCCGTGCGCGATGGCCTGACGATAGATATCAACCTGTTGCGTAATGGCTGCGAAGATGCCACCGCCTGGCAACAGGAATTCTGCTGCCAGTTCGTCTCGACCGCGGAGAATTTCTTTTCGCCCGAGCTCCTCGCCGGCTGCCTGAGCGCGGAAGCCACGACGGACGCGGAAACTGGAAATTGGAAATTGGAAACTGGTCTGCCTAGTTTCAAGCTTCCAGTTTCCAATTTCACAAACTCGCCGGGGCAACCCGTACAAGTGCGGCCCGTCAATTCAGAATTCACCATTCACAATTCAGAATTCTTCCTCGGCATCGACATCGGCCGGCGCCACGACCGCACGGTGCTGTGGGTGGACGAAGTGACGCCGCAGGCGGCGGAATTCGGAATTCAGAATTCAGAATTCAGAATTGCGGGACCCAGCACCCCGCAACGGATTGCCATCGCGCGTTTGGTTCGCACCCTGGACAACACTCCCTTCGCCGAGCAACTCACCGCCGCGCGGGAATTGCTTCGCCTGGAAGACACGGAGGGCCAGCCCCTCATTCGCCGCGCCTGCATTGACGGCACGGGCATCGGCGCCCACATGGCGGAAACCCTGGCACGCGAATTCGGGCCGCGCGTCGAGCCGATCGTCTTCACCGCCGCGGTGAAAGAAGACCTGGCGTTTCGCACCAAGCGGCGCATGGAATCGCGCCTGACCCTGCTGCCCGATACGCGCGAGATTCGCCGCGCCTTCAGCGCCGTGAAGAAATACATCACGCCGAGCGGGAACCTGCGCTTCGACGCCGTGCGCACCGAAGCCGGCCACGCCGACGAGTTCTGGGCAAAAGCGCTCGCCGACCTCGCCGCCGATCCCGAAGCGTATCGCGCCGCGGCGCGCGCCGAGGACGCGTTCCTCGCCGACGCCACACCCATCGTCAGCCCGATGGCGTTTCGAGAGGTGGATGCGAATTGGGCGGAATGGATGATGTAGGGGCAGGCCTTGTGCCTGCCCTGGGCGGCCACGAGGGCCGCCCCTACGGAGACGATAATGAAACTCGGACCACTCAACATTTCGTGGACGCGACCCTCACCCCTGGCCCCTCTCCCCGAGGGAGAGGGGAAACAGAATCCCATTTCCAGCCCTCTCCCGCTGGGAGAGGGTGGCCCCGCGCAGCGGGGGCAGGTGAGGGATTTCGGCCCGCTGGGCCTGCCCGGCACGCCGATTTTCAGCGGCTTTCTGCGCGACTTCGGCGAATACAACCCGCAGCTCGAAGGTTTGACGGCCGTCCGCACCTACGAAAAGATGCGCCGCTCGGACGCGCAGGTCGCGGCCACTCTGCTCGCGTGCGAGTTGCCGATTCGCGCCGCGACCTGGGATGTGCACCCCGCGAGCGACTCGGCCGCCGACCGCGAGATCGCGCAGTTCGTCCGCGAGAACCTCTTCGGCGGCCTTGAGTACACGTCGCCTTCCGGCGTCAAAACTTCACAAAGCTGGGACGACATCCTGCGCAACGCCCTGCTTATGCTCGCCTTTGGCGCCAGCGCGCACGAGGAGATCTACGGCATCGACGGCGACCGGGTCCGCCTGGCGCGACTCGCGCCGCGCTTGCCCTTGACGTTCTATCGCTGGATCGTCGACGCCGACGGCGAGACGCTGCTCGCCCTCAACCAGTATGGCTATCGCAACGCCGGCTTCGAGTCAGTGACCATTCCCGCCGACCGACTCGCGGTTTTCACTTTCAATCAGGAGGGCGCGAACTTTTTCGGACGCTCCATGCTGCGCCCCGCCTACATGCACTGGTACATCAAGCACCAGCTCTACCGCATCGACGCCATCGCCGGCGAGCGCAACGGCCTGGGCGTCCCGACCATCGAGCAGGGACCCGACAGCTCGAAGGAAGACCGCGAGGCCGCGGCCAAATGGGTGCAGCAGCTCGCCGCGCATGAGAAGACCGGCGTCTCGCTGCCCAGCGGCTGGAAGTTCGCGCTCAAGGGCGTGGAAGGCAACGTCCGCGACCTTTATAATTCCATACAACACCACAACATTGAAATATCCCGGACAGCCCTTGCCTTCTTTATGAACCTCGGCCTGGGCGCGCGCTCCGGCGGGAACCGGGCGCTCGGCGAGTCGCAGACCGATTTCTTCTTCCTCGCCCTGCAGGCTACCGCCGACCAGATCGCCCGCACCGTCAGCCATACGACGGTCAGGCAGCTCGTCGATTACAACTGGGAAGGCGTCACGCGCTACCCGCGGCTCACCGCCTCCAACCTGCGGGCGCGGAATTTCTCGGAAACGATGGAGACGCTGACGCGCCTCGCCCAGGGCGGCATCGTCGCGCCCTACCCGGAACTCGCCCAGTACGTCACGCGCGAGCTGGGATTGCCGCAAAGGCAGGAGTCAGAAGCCAGGAGTCAGGAGCCAGAGGAAGAGGGATTGGGAATTGGGGAATAGGGATTGGAGACTTTTGCCCTTTTACCTTTTCCTTTTGATTTTCCCATTTGCGGGAGGAAGCAATGCTTGCGACTCAAATCGAACCAACGCCGCGATTCATCGTCACACTCAACGTCCCTGCCACGGATGGACTGATTCGCGTTCCACTCGCCATCACCGGCAAGTGGGCGCGCGGCAC
>Ga0316628_100004619_pt1 | contig 10841 bp, 9 predicted proteins | sample OWC_Aug_M2_C1_D5_FD_207648 | JGI IMG/M metagenome (GOLD analysis project Ga0316628, IMG submission 207648) | Wetland soil microbial communities from Old Woman Creek delta, Ohio, United States - OWC_Aug_M2_C1_D5_C | ecosystem: Environmental > Terrestrial > Soil > Wetlands | place: USA: Ohio... | reverse complement strand
GGTCATGATTTGCACCGCCTCCTCCAGGATCACATTACGATCGCCCTGCAAGATGATGTGCTTTTCCGGGGCCTTCTCCAACACGGCCTGCAGGGCGGGAAGGAGCCCATCGAAGGAGACCGGTTTGCCGTTGAGCTCCACGCGATGATCGGCCGTGGCGGTGATGATGATGCTCGCCGGCTCGACGCCTCCTGTGCCAGCGCGCGGAAGGTTCACCTTCGTTCCCTGTTGTGTCAGCGCGGTGCTGGTGACCATGAAAATGATCAACAGGACCAGGAAGATGTCGGTCAGCGGCGTGACGTTGATCTCGGCGACGATGTCCTCGCCGCCCTCCAGCTCAACGGGACTGAGCGACACGCGGGTGGCTCCCTTCCTGGACCGCTGGCGTGGCGAGCTGCATCAGGAACTCGTCGGCCCACTCGCGTAGCACTGCGGCATGGTTGTTGATCCGCACCATGAACGCGTTGTAGGCGAAAATGGACAAAACGCCCACCAGCAAGCCGCCGGCAGTGGCGATCAGGGCTTCCGATATGCCGGCCGCCACGACCGCGAAACCACCCGAGCCGGTGGCGGCCATGTTCTCGAACGAGCGGATGATTCCGAGAACGGTGCCGAACAGTCCGATGAAAGGGGCCAGGCTGCCGATGGTGCCGAGCAACCAGACGTAACGCTTGAGACCGCGCGCGACCTCGGCCAGCTTGCGCTGCGCGATGCGGGTCTTGCCATCGCCGTCGGCCGTGGTGGCCGCCAGCAGGGCACGATAAACCCCCGCCAGAGGTGACTCGTCGCGACGGCAGACGGCCAGTGCTTCGGGCAGGCCACCTTCCTGGTAGGCGTCGGCAGCCAACCTGTGGAGGCGACGGGAACCCCGGGCCGCACGTGTCAGTGACCAGAGCCTCTCCACGATCACCGCGACGCTGACCACCGAGCACAGCAGCAGCGGGTACATGACCAGACCGCCGTGCTCGATCAGTTCGAGAAAGCCAGTGGGTGTCATCGAGAATCTGCGACCACTCGCGGGCAGCCGCAAAACGACCTGGACTGCATCACGATTCGTATAGCTGAGGGCGTTAGGTCGCGCAATTCGAATCCAAGTCGTGCTCGGGTCCGGAAGGCGCGCGATCGCCGCCCCCGTTTCGTGTCGGCTCGATCAGGCGCGCGATCTGGTCGTTCTGTCGGGCTGTCACGACCGCCCCCGCGCCAGGCCGGAGGGCCGCTGGAGTCGCTCCGAGAGAGTCGGCTCCGTGCGCCAAGGTGGTGCGAGAACATCGGAAGAGCGCCGGCGCCGTGGTGGGGTCGGCGCGCTCTGGTGCGGCAGACGGCGCCCGACCGGCGAAGCCAAGAACCACAAGGCGATGCAGCAAAGCACGAGAACGGCGGACAGCCACAACCATGCTGCCGATGGGCTGACCATTGCCGCAGGCATGTTTCCGGGGAAAACGAACGCAGGTGGATAAACCCAGTAAGCAGTCATCTCTTACCTCCTTTACAGCCAGGAAAATGATAACGCAGCGCATCATCCGGTTCAACACTCATAGCACAATTGTAACATTGCGACTTACTTATCCGTTGCGTAAGAGAAGCTTGGCATCGTGCCCGGCTCGTGGTCTGGCAAGCGCGCCGAGCTGGTTGCCCCGGTCACGTGGCATCGGCGCAGCGCTCCGTGTTATACGAAATTCGTGCGCTTCCCGGATTGGCTACGAGGCTCCCTGTGATCGCGACGTTGGAGGCGCTCATCTCCCAGATGCCGGCTCTTCCCGTGCTGCTGGGCATCGGGGCCGGCGTTGCCGTTGGCTCATTGTTGGCGTGGCTGATCGTCCGGGCTCGTGCCGCCCAGCGACTGGCCGAATCCTCCGCGCAAGCGCAAGCCGAGGCCGCCACGCTCACCGAGCGCTTGAGCGGCCGCGAGCGCGAGCATGAATTCGCCCGCCAGCAACTGGCGCAGGCCGAGGCCGAGCTGAGCCACGCCCGTGGCGAGATCACCGAGCTGAAGGCCAAGCAGTCCGAGCTGTTGACGACGATTGACAACGAGCGCCAGAACGCCGCCGAAAAGCTGAAGCTTTTGCACGAAGCGACCACTCAGCTCACCGATTCCTTCAAGGCCCTCTCGGCCGACGCCCTCCACCACAACAATCAGTCGTTCCTGGAGCTGGCCAAGGCTACCCTCGAGAAGTTCCAGAGCGAGGCCAAGGGCGACCTCGAGCAACGCCAGAAGGCGGTGGAGACCTTGGTGACGCCGTTGAGAGAATCCCTCGACAAGGTGGACGCCCAGATCCAGGGTCTCGAGCGGGCACGACAGCAGGCCTACGGCGGCCTCAGCCAACAGGTCCGCTCCCTGATCGAGACGCAGGAGAAGCTGCAGGCCGAGACGGGTAATCTCGTCAAAGCGCTGCGCGCGCCCGCCGTGCGCGGCCGCTGGGGCGAGATTCAGCTCAAGCGAGTGGTGGAGATGGCCGGAATGCTGGCACACTGCGACTTCGTCGAGCAGGCGAGCGTCAGCAACGACGAGCGACGGTTGCGACCGGACGTCGTCATCAAACTTCCCGGAGGCAAGAACGTCGTCGTCGACGCCAAGACCCCGCTCCAGGCCTATCTGGACGCGCTCGAGGCCCCCGACGACGAGACGCGCGTGGCCAAGCTCAAGGACCACGGCCGACAGGTGCGGACGCACATGACGGCGCTGGCCTCGAAGGAGTACTGGAACCAGTTCCAGCCGACGCCCGAGTTCGTCGTGATGTTTCTGCCGGGAGAGTCCTTCTTCAGCGCCGCGCTCGAACAGGACCCCGGCCTGATCGAAGAAGGGGCCCCGCGGGTGATGCTGGCCACGCCGACGACGCTGTTGGCCCTGCTGCGCGCGGTCGCTTATGGCTGGCGACAAGAACAGCTGGCGGCCAACGCGCAGGCGATCAGCGAGCTCGGCCGCCAGCTCTACGAGCGCATCGGCGTGTTGGCCGAGCACTTCGAGGATCTGCGCAAAGGGCTGCAGCGCAGCGTCGAAGCCTACAACAAGGCGGTCGGGTCCTTCGAGAGCCGCGTGCTGGTGGGGGCGCGCCGCTTCAAGGAGTTGGGGGCCGCCGGGTCGCAGGAGATCGGGCCGCCGCGTGTCATCGAGACGGCCGCCCGCCCGGTGGAGCCTCCCGAAGAGCAAGCGATGCTGCCGTTGCCGGCCGCCCGGGGCTCATCGGGCTCGTGATGGCGGTGGCAACCTTGAATTCACACCGACCGCATACTAGAAACGCCAGCTCTCCACGACTCTGGGGCCTGTTCCAATGAGTTTCACCGGTCTGGTCGGCGATTACCGCCCCACCTTCGCCAAACCGTTCAAGGCAGCGGGGCTCGGCTGCATCGACGAGATCATCGTGCCGGAGGATGCCCGACCCCGGTTGATCCATGGCCACCAGTCCCTCGAAGACAAGCGCGACAAGAGGCAGAGCCGTGTTGCGGTCGCGCCCGCGGCGGACCGTTGACGCCCGACGCTAGCCAGATTCCAGGCCTCCTGCGCGAGTGCTTCGGCGCCGGCGTCTCGGTCGGTGAGATTGCCGCGCTTGCCGGAGATGCGTCGACCCGGCGCTATGTCCGTGCGCACCTGAGCGGTGCCGGCGCGCCCGCCACCGCCGTGGTGATGGTCCTGGCGGACAGTGGCCAGTCGATCTCCTCCGAGGAGCTGGCGGTGTTCAAGACTCCGCCGCGCGAGCTGCCCTTCGTCAACGTTTACCGCTTCGTGCGCGCGCTCGGGGTCAGTGTCCCGGAGGTCTACCTCGACGCCAGCACGCGCGGGTTCGTGGTGCTCGAGGACATCGGCGACACGACGCTCTGGGACGCGGCCCAGGATCTCGACCGTAACGGGTTGGTCACTCTCTACAGGCGTTCGATCGAGCAGTTGCTCACGCTCGTTCTCGACGGCACGCGGCGCCGCGACGACGAGTGCATCGCTTTCCAGCAGGCGTTCGACGAGCGGCTGTTCGCGTGGGAGTTCGAGCACTTCATCGAGTACGGGTTGGAGAAGCGCCTGAACGAGCCGATGCCGGCGGCGGAGATGGCCGAGCTCCGGCGGCACTTCGCCGCCATCGCCAAGCGGCTGGGCGCGGCGCCGCGTTTTCTCGCGCATCGGGATTTCCATAGCTGGAACCTGTTCGTGCAGGACGGGCGAATTCGGGTCATCGACTTCCAGGACGCGCTCTTGGCTCCGGCCACCTACGACCTGGCCACTCTCCTCGGCGACCGCGACACGCCGCTCAGGATCGATCCCACCGTCGAGAGCGACCTGCTCGACTACTACCACCAGCAGTGGCAGGCGCGCGGCGGACCGGCGTGGTCGGCCGAGGCGATGCGTGCCGAGTACTTCGATTGCGCCCTGCAGAAGGCGTTCAAGGTCGTCGGCCGCTTCCACTATCTCGACATGGTGAAAGGCAAGCCGGGCTATCTGCGCTACCTGCCGTCAACGTGGCGACAGATCGACCGGCTGCTCGAGCGTGATCCCAGCCTCGCAAACGTGCGCGCGATCCTCGCCCGCCACGCCGACGAGTTGCGCTGAACGTTCTTGCACTCCGGTATCGTACCCAGCTACTTTCAACCCTCGACTTCGACTGCCGACTCGCGTCATGATTCGCGCCATCATCTTGGCGGCCGGCTTCGGCACCCGCCTGCGACCGCTCACCGATCACACGCCAAAGCCGTTGCTCGATGTCGCCGGCCTGCCGATGATCGCCTACCCGCTGCTGTTGCTGCGTTCGGCGGGAATCAGCGAGGCGCTGATCAACCTGCACCACCTGGGGGAGCAGATCCGTCATGCCCTGGGTGACGGCAGCCGGTACGGTGTGCGCATCACGTACTCGGAGGAGAACCCGATCCTCGATACCGGCGGAGCGATCAAGAATGCCGAGGGCTTCCTGGGGGGCGACACGTTCGTTGTCCTCAACGCCGACACCATCGTGGACTTGGACTTGCCCGCGATGCTCGCCTGCCACCGCGGGCGGGGCGGCATCGGCACGATGCTGCTGCGCGAAGATCCCGAGGTGCGCCGCTACGGCGCCATCGAGGTGGACGTGACGGATCGGGTTCGACGCTTCCTCGGCTTCCCGGCCGAGGTGGCCGAGCCGCTCGAGCCCCTGATGTACGGCGGCGTGTGGATCCTCGAGCCGAGGGTCTTCGAGTATATGAGCCCGGGTGTCTTCAGCATCACCAAGCAAACCGGGCCGGCCCTGATGCGCGCCGGCGAGGCGCTCTACGGCTACCGCTACGGCGGCTACTGGCGCGTCCTCGACACGCCGGACGGGCTGAAAGCGGGACGCCGCGACCTACAAGCCAAGCGGCTGCGGTTCACGGGTGAAAGCGCGCCAAGAGACAGGCGTCGCTGAGGGGGCTGGTAGCGTGAGTCTGTGCAATCAGTGCGGCGCTTGCTGTCGCGTCCTGACCCTGGAGCAATCCGCCGAAGAGATCCAGGCAGTGGCGGCGGTGACCAGCGTGCTCGGCATCCCCTCCGACATGATCTTTGCCGCCAGGCACTGGCACGCGCTCACGCGGGCGGAGGCGATGCAGCGCAACCCGTTCTACGTCCTGCGCCTGCCGCAGGATGCCCATCTCTACTCCTGTGACCAGCTCGGCGACGACGGGCGTTGCATGGCCTACGAAGAGCGCCCGCTCGTCTGCCGTGGCTACCCCTGGTACGACCAGTCAATTCGCGCGATGGAGCTGGCCGATGCCAACTGCGGCTACCACTACGACGAGGTGATGGAGTTCGTCATCCGGCGCCCGGATCTGTAGCGGTCGGGAAGCGCTACGGACGCAGCAGCGAGAGGAAGCTGCAGAGCATGCGGTAGGTGAGTCCCCAGACGGTGTAGCCGCGGTACACGAAGGCCGGAAACTCCTGCGCCGTCCCGTCGAGGCGGCGAACGTAGATTCCCTGCCCCTCAGGGCGGGTCAGATGCGATAGCGGAAGCCAGACGGTCTCGCGCACCTCGTGTCCGTCGGGCCGCGCCGCGACATCGCGCGCCAACGCGTAAACGTAGGGCCGGATCACGAGGCTGATGGGCCGATCGCGGGCGATGGCTTGAATGTCGTCGAGGCCGCCCAGGAGGTCGCCGTGCTGCTCGAGGTCGATGCCGACCTCTTCCTGGGTCTCGCGGGTAGCCGTGCGCAACAGGTCGTCGCCGTCATCGGGGTCGTGCCGCCCACCGGGCAGGGCCATATGGCCCGACCAGGGATCGCCGGGCCGCTCGCTCCGTTGGATCAGCAGCGCCTCGCACTCGCCGCCGCGCTCGCGCAAGATCATCGCGACCGCAGCGCGCCGATAGCCGTTGTGGTCGACGACGCTGGGGCGGTAATCCTGCAGCCGTAGGCGAATGGTCGCGAGGTCCATCGGCGGGAGGGGTCTCAGACCTCGGGCGACTGGCGGTGCTGGAAGTCGGCCCACTCCGTCAGCCAGCGCTCTTCCTCGCGCAGCCGCAGCCACGCCCGCCAGGCGAAGATGCCGACGCCGATGACGGCTGCGCCGGCCGCCACCGGCGGCAGGACGCGACCGGTCAATGCCAACGCTCGAACCATGCCTCGTGTCGTCACATTTCCTCCTCGAACCCTTCGCATAGAGTGATGCGTCCAGCGCTGAATTACAAGCCGGGTCCCGGACCTCATCACGCGTCGAAAGTGGCCAGCTCCTGGTCGAGTCTCAGCCGCAGCCGCCGCATCGCGTCGTCCGGCTCGTCGGTTCAGGGTGCGCGGGGAGGTTCTGCCGCCACGATTCTTCTGCGACGGTGAAGCCAGAGGAGGACGACCGCTCTTCGCGGGGGACTCGTCGTCCGCCCGAACTGACTACTCATAAACGTAGAGGGAACTCGCCCCAGTGTCTAACCGCCCGGGCGGACACACCCCGACGCAACCGGAGAGGAGACGGGCGCCCTCGCAAGCGGGAGCTCGCCGGCCGCGTGGGTGACCCTGGACCTAGCTACGGCGCCCGCGGCGCGCCTTGGCGATCGGCTGCAGCTGCAGGTCGATGTCCTGACTTTGCGCCCGCGCCGTCAGTCGCACCTCACTCTGCGCGCGGCCGACATCCCGCTTTTTCGCCCGCAGCGTGTAGCGGCCAAGGGCCATCCTGCCGAGATGGAAACGGCCGTCGGCGCCGGTGACCGAATAGCGGCCGCCGCGGGTGCGCACGACCGCACCGCTGACCGGCTGCCCCTGGGCATTGCGCACCGTGCCGCTGACCTCTCCGGCGCGGTCGGTCGTCATCGGGACGAAATCGAGCACGCCGCTCAGCTGGATGGTGGTGGGCGTGGCCGTACCCAGCACCGGCGTGTCAGGCGGGCTGAGCTGGATGTCGACCAGGGTGAGGGCTCCGCTGGTGCGATCGAGAGGACTGCCGGTGATGGTTTGCTCACCGAGTTGCGCCGTGCGGGTGGTGAGCGTGAAGGAATAGCGGATGTCGGTGCCGCCGAGCGTCTGGGCGAGACCGACGTCGGGAATACGAATGTTGCCCTGGGCGTCGATGGTGCCGACGAAGACGGCCTCGTCCATGTGAAAGGTCACCGGCCCGCCGATGGTCTCGAAGGTTGCGGAGGGGAAGTCGGAGCCGTTCATGGTCACGCGACCCGCGTACTGGTCGATGGTCATGCCGATGCGTGCACCGTCGATCCGGATGGGAAACGTGAAGCCGAAATCGGGGGCGCCGGTGCTCATCTCCGTCACCGTCAGCGTGGCGCGAGTTTCGCCCAGGCCTACCGGCCCGTGGGGTGCTTTGAGAAAGGCGACCAGATCGTTGAGCTGCGCCAGCGACAGCTTGGAGGTCACGCCGTGGCGATCGTCGACGTTGCGCCCGGCGCCGGGCGCGTCGCAGTCCTCGAACCGCGAGTCGCAGGGCATGACGAGGTCGAGCAGGGTTGCGGCGCTGCCGTCATGGAGATACGGGGCTGTATTCCACACATCGACCAGGGTCGGGGTGACGTACTCGGTCAGTCCGCCGCGGCTGGTGGGAATGGGCAGGGCGGCGTTCTGGAAGACGCCGCCGGACGCGGTGGTGGCGGCGATCATGTTCGGATCGGTTTCGTCGAACACGTTCGCCGTGCCGACGTCGTGGCGGAGGAAGGGATTGTTGATCGCGTTCGCCGGTTGCTCGGGATCGAAGTCGGGGTTCTTCCGCCCCTTGTCGGTGAACTGCTGGTTCTCATCGGAAGGTCCGTTGTGGCAAGCGGCGCAACCCACGTGCGGATCGTTGAAGACGATGCGGCCGCGGCGGGCGTCGAAGTCGAGGGGCTCGCCCGACGGCGAGAGGTTCGGGTTCCGGACGAAGTGCTTCTCCGTGTAGACGTAGTCCGCCATGTGTGTGAGCCGAATGCCGGCGATGCCGGACGTGCCTGGAATGGCCCGGTTCGGGGTGCCGAGGTCGTTGTCGACGTCGGCGGGGTCGCTCGTGCTCGAGCGCATGATCAACGCGCCGGTGCATTTGTCCGGGAGATGCTCGGTGCCGTCGCAATCGCCGGCTCCTTGCAGCGAGCGCAAGGTGTGTTCGAAGTCCTCCACCTCGTCGCGGTCGCCGTTCCAGTGGATCGTTCCCATCGGATTGAAGAAGCGCTCCCGGTGCGCGGCAACCGCCGGGTTGTTGTCGGGCACGAAGGCGGGGTCCGCCTGACAGGTGGTCAGCGGCGACCCGCTGCCGCAGTCGGCGTCAGCGGTACAGGGCTGGCCGACCAAGCCCGAATCGGCGGCGCTGGCCGAGCACGAGCCGGGGGCGAGCGAGGCACGCCCGCGCAGGTCGATGGTGTTGCGAATGCTGGCGCCGAACTGGGAGAAATCCCAGCTGCGACCGTCGCTGCCGGCGTCGGCATGGCAGGACGTGCAGGCGACATAGGAGGCATCGTGGGCCGTGCTGACGACGGTGCCCGGCGGCTCGTCCACGGCGGGGTCGTCGTAGTTGCGCGGTGGCACCGGCAGCTCCATGCCGATCTTGTTCGGAATGCTCGCGTCGCGCGCCGCGGTGTTGAAGAGGATCTTGCCGTCGAGGATCTCGGGGGCCAACGGATCCTGATCGGTGCTGCGCACCACACCGAGCAGGCGCGGCTGGCACTCGCGCTTCTTCACGCATTTGATGTCCGGGGCACAGTCGCTGTCGAAGTTGCAGGTGGCGCGCATGGCATCGCCGCAGAACCCGGGGGCGTCGGTCGGACAATCCAGTCGCGTCAGGCAGGACGTGTCTGGGGCGTTGCTGCAGCGGAAGCTGCTCGGCGACACGTCCACCGCCGTTACCGTGCGGGAGAGGAAGTTTGCGGAATACGCTCGCGCGCCATCCGGTGAGATGGCGATCCCGATCGGGGTGGTGCCGATTCCGTCCGGGATCGCGACCATCGAGTTGGTCGCCACGTCATAGTCGAGCCCGGTGAGCGCTACGCCGCCGACTTCCAGGGTCGGTAGGTCCTCGGCGCGCAGCTGTGCGTGCGGTGGCGTGACGAAGGGGTCCTCCGATTGGGTGGCGAAGGCATTGGCGCTGCAGTTTCCCGGCGCGAACAGCGGCGGGCTGCCGAAAATCGTGCCCTTGCTCGCCGTGCTGGCCAGCGAAAAGCTCTGAAACGTCTGGTCGACGCTGTAGAATACCGAGCCGTCGGGCGAGAACACCAGCCCCGACGGCAGGTTCGACTCGTCGATGTCGACCGACTCGATCACCTTCCCCGTCACCAGGTCGATCTTGGCGATGAAGGCGCGCGTGATGTCGTGGAAGCTCGCCTTGAACTGATTGCGACGCTTGGCCGCATCCGTGCCGTCGGGGAAGGAGGAGAACGAAAAGCCGAAGCGCTGCGCCGCGAGCAGATCGTGGAAGAAGGAGCTGCGCTTGAAGAGGCCCTTGGTGACATTCTGGCGCGTACCGGTCACCCAGAGCTGGTTGGCGACCGCCGGCGGGCTGTCGGGCGGCGTCAGAGCGATGGCCGACATCAGGTTCGGGATGCCCTGCCCGGAGTTGATCGTCTCGCAAGTCGTGAGGTCGGGTGCAATGTCGAAGACCCGCGAGACCTCGTTGTTGAGCACGTCGATCTCGGTGACGTGGCCGGTGGCATTGGGCTCTTTGGTGAGGAAATGGGTCAGGTAGACGAAGCCGTCATTGCTGGCGACGGCAATGCCGCGCGGAGCAGGCCAGGGAAGAGAGATGGTCGCAATCGGCATCAGATCGGGATCGAACACCAGCAACTGGTCGGTGCGCTCGCAGGTGACGAACACGCGCGTCTCGTCGAGGTTGACTGCCACGCCGTAGGGAGCGCAGCCGAAAGGCAGGTCCCGTTGGACGACGCTGTTGCCGTCGAGTTGGTCGAGCCGAATCAGCCGGTCGTCATCCTGTACCGCAACGAAGACATGCTCGTCATCGAGAGCCAGGGTGCGAGGATTGCGACCCACCACGTACTCGGCTGCCTTGGTCAGATCCGCGGTGGCGATCTTGGCTACCGTACCCGAGTCGGGGTTGACGACCCACACCGCCGCATTGTCGTTGCCGACGGCGATGGCCGAGCTGTGCGTCGGATTGGCGTCGGCGTGTGCACTTGCCTGTCGCGCGGTCGCGACGATCGTGCACCCGCAAGCAAGCGCCGTCAGCGGTCGAACCCACCATTGCATGGCGAGACCCCCTCTCCCGCAAACTAGTTGAGTTGTGGGGACTCTCTTAAGGCGGCCGGCTCGACCACGTCAAGCGGAAGTTGCGCTGAGCCTGACCCTGCGGTCAGAAGCGAGCGAACAGACAGACCCGCGCGGCGCGCGGGTCCGGGGCGTTACACGGAATCGTGGGCGGACTGACCGCGCTCGACCAACGCGGGCTGCTGCCACGCATCCGCGGGCAGTGGCGTGACGTGTACCATCTCGCCCCCGCGCAG
>Ga0316628_100004618_pt1 | contig 10843 bp, 4 predicted proteins | sample OWC_Aug_M2_C1_D5_FD_207648 | JGI IMG/M metagenome (GOLD analysis project Ga0316628, IMG submission 207648) | Wetland soil microbial communities from Old Woman Creek delta, Ohio, United States - OWC_Aug_M2_C1_D5_C | ecosystem: Environmental > Terrestrial > Soil > Wetlands | place: USA: Ohio... | reverse complement strand
ATTTAAAAAGTGGGTCGGTACATTCAACCTGCTCGCCGGACAGGATGCAACAGTGGACGCTGTTCTGGAAGTAGGCGAGCTGACAGCTACCGTCTCGGTAACGGGGGCTGCCGCGGCAATAAACACCGTCGGCACCGAGATCTCAAACGTCAAGGACTTTGAGCGCATCCGTGACCTGCCCCTGAACGGGCGTTCGATCAGCAATCTCTTCGATCTGACCCCCGGAGTAGAGGGCGGCGGCAACGCGCGTGTCAACGGCATGAAAGTCGGCTCCCTGGAAATCTCGCTCGACGGCATCTCGCTGGTGGATCGCTTTGGCGGCGGCATAGCGCGTATCCAGCCGGGTCTGGATGTCATTCAGGAATTCCGGATTGAAACCGTCGGTTCTGATGCCCGGTATTCCCGGCCGGCAACAGTGACCATGGTGACGCGTGGCGGGACCAACAGTTTTCACGGCAGCATTTTCGAAACCCATCGGAACAACACCGCCGGGCTGGTTGCAAGGCGACGCGATACTCCGATCAATAAGGATGGAAGTGTGACTTGGCCTAAACTGATCCGCAACGAATTCGGTGCCTCTGCAGGTGGGCCAGTTTGGCTGGGCAAGCTGTATGACGGCCATGACAAGACATTCTGGTTTTTCGCTTATGAAGGCGCGAGGCAGAAGGAGTCGTATTTCCCCTATTACCCTTATACTCCAACGGCGGCCATGTGGAATGGCGATCTGAGCAACATCATCGATTCCGCCGGCAACAAGACCACCATCTATGATCCCCTGACAACAGATGCCAATGGGGTTCGGCAGCCCTTCTCCGGGAACAAAATCCCTGCCAGCCGGATCAGTGCATTCGCCAAGCAGATGCAAAAAATGACTGCTCTTCCGACCAATGACACAAATCCATATGTGACTTGGTACAACTACGACAAGTACCAGCCCAGAACAACGAATGCAGACAATTACACTGCCAAGGTAGACCATAAGCTTTCTGCCAAAGACAACCTGTCGGCGCGATGGACGAAAAGCATACGCCACGCCACAGTCGATGGTGGATACTACGGAAATCCGGCAACCCCTGCAGACGGATACGGCACCTCGCGCAATGATGCGTATGTGACTAACGTTTCGACGACCTGGACGCGCACCATGACCCCCAGGATTCTCAACCAATTGGTGATTGGCGCGCATCGTTCCAACAAAAGCTCAGGCACGCTGGCAGATTTCGAAAACTGGGGGGCCAAACTGGGACTGCCGAACCCATTTGGAGTCAACGGCTGGCCCACGATGTACGCGGGCAATTTTGGCTTTGACGGCGACAACATCAAGACGGAGGCTCTGACCGGCGTCGTTCTGGAAGATAACCTGTCCTGGAATAGAGGGAAACACGAGATTCAATTCGGCGGAAGATTCCGCAAAGAGTACAACAATATTAGAGAATTGCAGCAGGCTGCCGGCAGTCATAATTTTGGTGGCGAGTGGACGGGGCTATACAGCCCGGACGATGACGCTTTGTTCTCCTATACCGGAGACGGATTCGCCGATATGCTTTTGGGTCTGCCAGACTATCTGTCCAACCAGTACAACCGTGGATTCTTCTATTTCAGGCAAAGTGAAACTGGCTTATATGTCAACGACAGGTGGCGGGTCACGCCGCGTTTGACGATCAACATGGGACTGCGTTGGGACAAGTGGACTCCTTATACGGAGAAATTCAATCGGTTGGATGTTGTCGATATCAACTCGATAGCCAGCAAGTTCGAGGTTGTGACGCCCGGGAGCGTCAAGATGCAGGATCTGCCTGGAATTCCCCCGTCAGTGCTGGCTTCCTGGGCAAATAGAGGGTTAACCTATACGACAGCCGACGCTATCGGGTACCCAAGCAATCTCTTCCAGGCCGATAATAACAATTTCGGCCCGCGCATTGGAGTAGCCTACCAGATTAATTCGAAGACGGTTGTGCGGGGCAGCTACGGAGAGTATTTCTGGACCATGCCGCTGTCGCAGATATTGCAGGCTTCTAGGACCAACCCGCCCCTGAATCTGAGATATCAAACCATTCCTGACGAGAAGAACTCCACCTACAACTATACGCTGCTCTCAAAACCAGTCGAGAATGACTTTATCGGCAAAGTTACGGTCGACACGAAAGGGGTCGTTGCTCTTTCCTCGGGTGCCCAGGGCACAATGATCTGGGACGGCCGCAACTGGCGCGACGCCCGCGCCCAAACGTGGAATCTGACGGTAGAGCGCGAGATAATGCACAATACCTCCCTTAGGCTCAGCTACTTGGGTCAACACGGGAGCGGTTTGGAGCAGCGTTTTTCCCTTAACCAGCAGGAATCCGAGTACAACTACGTGGCCCGGACAAAGCTGGCACCGCCCAGCAACCGTGCATTGCTCCGCGTGAACAAGGACTGGAATCCAATGGGGCTCAACAAAACCGGCTACTCCAACTCGAATGGCGCTCAGGTGGAAATTGAGCGCAGATTCAGCAGTGGGATAGCGTTCCAGTGGTTTTACACATACAACCGCGCCCTGACTACAACCGACTCGGGTGGCTTCGAGGCCGGCGGCACAAGCATCAATTCAGGCGGCGGTGGAGGACAGGTGCCCGAGAACGGCCAGTTGATAGGAGCTCCAAACCTGACCTACGATGAGCGCCTTGCGTTGGTTTATTTCAATAGCACAACCATCCCACCCCACCACATCCGCTACAACGGGAATGTGGAGTTGCCCTTCGGCAAGGGCAAGAGGTACATGAGTGATGTGCACCCGCTTGTCAATGGCGTCCTGGGCGGCTGGCAGATCGCGTTCAACGGCGAGTGGCGCAGCGGCTTCTGGATGAGTCCCAGCACAAGCCTGTATGCATTCGGTGATCCGCGCCTTGATGCCAGCCAGCGGCCGGAATTCATCTGGTCAGGTAAAAGAACGAGGCTGTGGTTCATGGGATATTTCGATCCAACCCAGGCCAAGAATGTCACGGGCGGGGATCTGCTCGCCCTGGTCCCGGTGGATCGTTCGAAGAGGGTGCTGCGCCAGGTCGGCTCCAACTTCGACAACAAGATTGCCCAGACACTGGCAAACGGGACCATTCGCCAGACCAGCATTACGGAAATGTACAACTGGAGCCCGAGAGCCAATATCATGGGTCCCGGAGCGTGGAACACGGATATTGGGATCTATAAGAACTTCCGCATCAAAGAATCGAGCATGGTCCGGTTCAAAGCGGATTTCTTCAACTTCTTCAATCACCCGAACGATGTAAACCCGAATATGACGACGGGAATGCAGGACCTGAGCCGTCAGAACAATGACGGGCGCATCATTCAATTCTCGCTGCGCTTGGATTGGTAGCTATCGCTTTCCCCTCCAAACCGGGCCCTCTGCCTCCTCCGGGATGGTAGAGGGCCTTTTTTATTGACGAATGACGAATGCAAACTGCGGATTGCGGAAGGATGAGGGCTGCGACTGTCGAAAGACAACCATGAGATTCTGGAATGCGATACCGACCTTTCTGGTCCTGCTGAACGCCTGGGCGGCCTGTACCGGACAGGAACCCCTCACGCCCACCAGGCGCATTCAGGACACGACATCGGTTGAAAGGCTCGTAATTACGGCGGGCTGGTCGATCGTGATGCCACCGGCGCCTCATGCGGCCCTTGTCCGGGCGGCAAAGGACCTGCAGTCTTTCCTGAAACGGCATCACGCCCTCGAACTCAAGACTGTCGAGGGACGTAGGAGCCCGGGAGTGGTCCTCCAAATCGGCGGCCTGCTAAAGGACGACGGTTTTACGCTTCGCGCCGATTCTGCCGCGGGGCAAATAATCGTTGAAGGCTCGAATCCCAGGGCTGTTTACCAGGGTATCCTGTTATTGGAGGATCATCTGGCGGAACACCCGTCACTGCCGCGCTCCTTCGAAAAAACCGTAATATTTCCATTTCGGGACAGATACGTCCTCTGGGACAGCCTTCTTACTGGGCAGAACAAGGGCGCGCTCGGTTTCGACCTCGAGCGGCATGTAAGGGAGGCTGTGCGGCTGGGATACTCGGGCATGGAATGCAACCGCTTCGTCGGTATGACCCTTCTCCAGCAGGGCGATCCGCGGGATCCGTATCCCTGGTACACGTACTGGGGTCCTTCCATGGATCAGTTTGTGACCTCGCCGCTTTTCGACGGTGTCTTTCCGAAAGATTATCTCGACCGGAATCTTGCAGACCTCAAGAAGGTAGTCGCACTGGTGGAATCGTTCGGGATGAAACCCATCTTCATGGGATACGAGCCCCGCTATATTCCCGAGGAGTTTTTCAAGCGGCGGCCGGATCTTCGCGGACCGCGTGTGGATCATCCTCTGCGCAGTATCGTCCCGCGATATTCTCTTTGCGTGGATCGGCCGGAAGTGCTGGACCACTACCGCGCACTCGCCTGCCTCCTGGCGGAGGAAGTTCCCGGGATCCGCGAAATGCATGTCATCCCACAGGACAGCGGAGCCGGGATCTGCTGGGGTCACGGCTTGTATTCGGGAAGGAACGGGCCGGAATACTGCAGAAACATTCCGGCCGGCAAGCGCATGGAGAAGTTTTTCGGAACTATACGTCAAGGGCTGCGTGATGGCGGCCTCGACATTCCACTCGTCGTGCAGCCACACAAGATGAGCCGGCCGGAAATCGACCAGTTTTTCAGCTCCCTTCCGAGCGAGATCGAGCTTACGGCCGGTAATTGGGCCTCCTGGAGCATTGCCTTTAACGATCCGCTTGGAATTGACCGGCACGTATTCCAGCGTCAGAGCGAGACCGGAAGGCGCCGCCTTTATTATCAGCAGCATTTTTTCGGTTTCGACGTGGCTCCGACCTCCGAATTTCCGGCCCCTTACCTCCTGGCCGAGCGGCTGAAACGCGCGCAGGGCCTTGGGCTCGATGCCCTCAACACGCTCGGCGGATTTGTCTCACCCCCAGTCAAGGAACGCTCGGTCATGCAGGAAACCTATCGGCGTTATCTGCTGGAGCCGGGTGTCCCCGTTGAGGCGCTTGTCGGGCAGGTCGCCCGGGATCTCGGCGGGAGCGACGGGGCGAGTGCGCTGGATGCGTCCTGGAAAGAGATTCATGAGGTACTTCTGAAAAATGGCCGCAGCATCGGATTTGCCGCGGGGACGGAATACGCGTCGCGCAGGACGCTGATACGACCGCTCGTGGCCGACGCTTCTGCGCTCTTGCCGCAGGAGCGGGAGTGGTGGCTGGCGTATACCTTCGGAGGATATTTGCGATTCGGTCAGGCCCATCTTTTCCGCGGCGAGGCAGGATTGCCCTCGCAGGAATGGTACCGCGGCAATTTCGAGCGATGCGCACGTGCCCGGGATGTCTTTCAGCAGGCCTCTGCCAGGCTTCGAGCGTTACTGCAGGACAATCCCGGCAGCGGCCGTACGCACCCTTACCTGATTGCGCATGAGCGACAACTACGATTCCTCGGCTACGTATATTCAACCGGTGCAAATCTCTATGAAGGCCAGAGAATTCTGGACAAGTATTCTTCAAAGGAAGTCGACGCGGGATCAGTCCGCGAAGTAGATGCCGATGTTGAGCGATTCAGGGACGTAATAGAAAAAGAGATTGAGAATGCCGGCGCCCTCCTGGATTTCGTGAACAAAGGGGGTGATATCGGGATGGCGCTTCTTCCCGAAGAAACAACCTGGGCTTATAGCCGGAACCTCCCGGAGCTATTGCGGAGGAAGATAGCGATCATGAAGAGTCATCTTCCTGAAGCCGCAGAAGTGCTACGTCGCTGGTTCGGGGCAGAATATTAGTGTCCTTGTGCCTTAGTGTCTTGGTGGTGGTTTTTATTTTGCATGCTCCGATGACCCGAATCTATGGTCGAGGCCCATATGCGTCCGAAATCCGCTCGTACGATGACCGCCATTGCGTTAACCGTGTTCTTCGCCCATGTCTCCGGCTGCGGTCGGCAATCCACGACCACCCCGGCAATCCCCGCCAAACAGGCGCAGAAGCCGGTTGAGAAATTCGGGGTCCCGGTGGTGTCTGGCCCCATGGATGCGGTGCTGCTCAAAGACTACACGCCCGATTCCTCGTTAAAGGTCCCGGAAACGCAGCCGCGAAAAGCCCGGTTTCCCGTTATCGATGGTCACGCTCACGTGTATGCCGAGACGCCGCAGGAGATTGCGGAGTGGGTACGCACGATGGACGAAGTAGGCGTGGAGCTGACCGTGGTGCTTACCGAAGCCGTCGGAAAGGAATTCGACCGGCTGGCAGATCTCTACCTGAAGCCTTACCCGACCCGATTCCTGCTGTTTTGCGGTATCGATACCACAGATATCGAAGCGAGAGATTACCCGGACCGCGCCGTGCGTGAACTGATGCGGTGCTTTGAAAAAGGAGCTCGTGGAGTGGGCGAAATCTCCGATAAGGGCTGGGGCATCGGCGGCAGGCAAAATCCGCCTATTCCGCGAGACAAGAGGCTTCATCCTGATGATCCGCGCCTGGATCCGGTCTGGGAAAAGTGCGCTGAACTCCATCTTCCGATAAACCTGCATATCGCGGATCACCCCTCATGCTGGCAACCGCTGGGTCCCCACCAGGAGCGCACGCCGGATTTTCAGACCTTCAACATGTATGGAAAGGATGTCCCCGCCTACGGGGAGCTGCTGGCCAGCCGGGATCGTGCGCTCGCCAAACACCCGAGAACCGTGTTTATTGCTTGTCATCTCAGCAATCAGGGGAACGATCTATCGGAGCTTTCCAGGGTCCTGGACCGATTCCCCAATTTGGTGCTGGACATTTCGGCGCGTGATTACGAGCTGGGGCGCCAGCCGAGAGCGGCTTCCAGATTCCTCGCCCGGTACTCGGACCGTATATTGTTCGGGACAGACATGGGCCGGGACAAGAGAGTGTATCTTGGGTGGTGGCGTCTTCTGGAGACTGCCGATGAGTTCATTCCCGGCCGCATCTGGTGGCGCTACTACGGCCTCGGACTGTCTCCGGACATCCTGGAGAAGCTGTACCGCTCCAACACCCGACGCCTGCTGAATTGGCGGAAATAGAAGAAACAGCGACAGGGGCAGGGCCACGCTCAAGGCTGAACCTGGAAAGCCTCACAGGATGTCGAGGATATCTCAGTGTAATTCGTGGCTGAGCTTTTCGACCCGCAATTGGTAATCACCGATTTTGGGAGGTGCCGTGAGAAGGCTGGGACTAACACTGATATTCTCTATCTGCCTGGTCGATTCCTTCGGTTCTGCGCCTCCAACACTACAAGAGCGCGGTGAACTCGACGTTCTAGCCGGAGCCGACGCGTCGGGGGCGAGGACCGCTCTATCGAAATACCTGACGAAGATTGCCCTCGAGCTCATCCAGCAGCGCGAGCAGCAGGGCATCGCCACCCTATCCAAGCCAGAGGCTGTCGTCAAGCGGCAGGCCTACGTCCGTGAGCGCATCCTCAGCGCAATAGGAGCGTTTCCGGACCGCACCCCGCTCAACCCCCGGAGCGTCGGCATCCTGCAGCGCGAGGGCTACAACATTGAAAGAATAATCTTCGAAAGCCAGCCCGGACTGTTTGTCACTGCCAACCTCTACCTGCCGACGAGCGGGACGCCGCCTTTTCCCGGCATCCTGGTCCCTCTGGGCCACGAATCGGGTGCCAAGGCTCACGATGCGTGGCAACGCCTCCTCGTCACATTTGCCAGGAACGGCTTTGTGGCCCTCACCTACGATCCCATCGGCCAGGGAGAGCGGATCCAGCTCTATGATCCCGACTTGAAGGGATCCAAGGCCAAGGACTCGACCAAGGAGCACACGATCGTCGGCATCCAGTGCCTGCTGACGGGGCAAAACCTCGCGCGTTATACCATCTGGGATGCCATGCGAGCAGTGGATTATCTCCAGTCGCGGAAGGAGGTCGATCCGAACAGAATAGGCTGCACCGGCAATTCGGGAGGCGGCACGATGACGGCCTATCTTTCTGCCCTGGATGCGCGTATCACCGTTGCAGCTCCCTCATGCTATATCACTTCGTGGCGTCAATTGCTGCAGACCATCGGCCCGCAGGACGCCGAGCAGTGCATGCCCCCATTCCTCCTTGATGGCCTCGATCAGCCGGACTTCGTGGAGGCGTTCGCCCCCAAGCCCTACTTGATGCTCTCGGCGATCCGCGACTTCTTCCCCATTGCGGGCGCCCGGCAGAGTTTTCGGGAGGCCAGGCGAATCTATGGCCTCCTCGGGGCAGATGAAAAAATCAATATGGTTGAAGTGGATGATGGCCATGGCTATTCCAAGCCACGCCGGATTGCCGCATATCGTTGGATGAGCCGGTGGCTGATGGGAAAAGAGCAGGACATTGTCGAGCCCGATATCGTTCCGGAGAGGGAGGACACCCTATGGTGTACGCCGTCCGGGCAGGTGTCGCTTCAGTCTGAAGGCGAAACCGTCTTCTCGCTCAATCTGAAACGGGCGGAGCGGCTCCTGGCTCAGCGAAAATGGCCCTCCGGCCCGGAGGAGATTTCCGCGTTCCGCGATCGGATACGCAACTCCGTGGTCGGGCTGACGGCCGTTCAGAAGACGCAGGCTCCAACGCAGGTGAAAAGGTTCGGCGAGGTCCGTCGCGCGGGATACCGGATCGAGCGATTGATTTTTGAGTCGGAGACCGGAATCCCTGTGCCGTCACTTCTTTTTGTCCCGGACCAGATTCAGGGCAGGAATCCGGCGGTTCTCTATGTCCACGAGGCGGGAAAATCGGCGGAAGCCGGTCCCGGCGGTGAGATCGAGGGCTTGACCAGGGCAGGGAACATAGTGATGGCGATTGACATGCGCGGGATGGGGGAGACCGCCGAGGCGAAAGATAACTGGGCTTCGGAATTCTTTCCCGGCTACGATTCCGCCATGAAGGCACTGCTCGTCGGCAAGACGCTGGTCGGGCTTCGTGTCCGGGACATATCCTGCGCGATGGATGTTCTCTCGGCACGCGCGGAAGTGGATCCTGCGAGAATCGCAGGATTTGGAAGAGGATCGGCGGCAGTACCGCTTTTGCATGCGGCGGTACTGGATGACAAATTCAAGAGCCTTACGTTCGCGGAGATGCTCGTATCTTACGAGGCTGTGGTCAGGCACCGAATTCACCGGGGAGTGTTCGAGAACACCGTGCGCGGCGCGCTCGAAGCCTACGATCTCCCGGATCTGGTCGCTTGCCTGGCGCCGCGCGCGGTCGTGATTGTCGATGCGCGTGATCCCATCGGCCTTGCTCTGACACTCAAGGAGGCGACTCAGTCTTTCTCCCGTGCACGAGATGTGTTCCGCATGGCAGGTGCCGAGAAACTGATCCAGATCCGGTGAGGAGTCGGCGGGAACAACCAAGACCTGAGACCGAAATTGGGAAGTGCACGAAAAAAATGAACCACAAAGACCTCGAAGACTGCAAAGAAATGCCCCGGAAGACTTCCGGGATTCTGTTTCTTCGAGGTCTTTGTGGTTCTTTTTTTTCAAAGCGGCGTCATGCCGCCGCACTCCAAGAGCATTCAGACGACATCACGATTTCCCAGCCAATGCCTCGATGACCAGACGGCAATTCTCGCGGACCTGCTCGGACTGCTTCGGGTACATCCCGATTACGAAACAATCGGTCGGCTTTGCATATTCCGCGGCCAGCTTCAGGGCCGCCAGCATTTTCTGCGGCGTGGCGCAGTGCCTCGTGGCTCCATAGACTTTGAAGATCAGGCACGGCCTGCTGGTCTGGCGCACTCGCAAAAGCATCTTCTCTCGATCCGGATCCCAGAACAAGTCGCCCCGAACGGCATGGCCGGCCACCTTTTCGGCTTCTTCGGGCGTCCGGCTCAAGTTGTAAAGACACGTCATGTAAAAATCCAAATCCCAGCGCTTCGACTCTGCATGGTCGATCACTTCGGGGATGTGTGTGCCCATACCCACCAACACTCCGGTCTGCCGGATCACCTTGAGCATTTCACCGACCTGATCCATCTTGCCCGCTCTCCAGAAACGATCGGTCTGGGTGCCGTGGTGATAGATGCCGATCGGCTTCATGTCGGCGATGGTTTCGATGTTCCGCGGAATGTCGGCCAACTCCGATGCGGTCTGCGCGATCCACTGGATTTTCCCGCCTTCCAGGCGGTATTCGTTCAACAGTCGCATGATGTGGCGGTCGCCGCGAGATTGCCAGGTATTGATGCCTGCGCTCTCACAATCCTGCAATAATTTCTTTACATTGGCCGCCGTAAAATAATCGGTCATTTCACGGCTGAGCCGACCTGAGACGTGCGAGTTTCCGCTGATCGGGTTTCCGCCCACAATGAGGCGAGAGATTTTTGCGTTTCCAAATTGAACTTGTGGCATCGATTCCATTTTCATAGCTCCTGCCATTGGGCCGGACAGCGCCGCAAGCATCAGCTCTCGTCTGTTCAATTCCATGGTGGTGCCCCGCATTAAAAAATGACCAAACTTCAAATCAAGTACCAATTGCGGATTGATGATTGCGGATTGCGGATTAAATCTGAGCCGCCATGGATTTCAATCCGCAATCCACAATCCGCAATGCTTATGGAACTTTCAGCTCATACCGATGCAAGTGGTTCGTGTGGAGTTGGAACGCCTGGTAGAGCTTCTCGACGCCGTAGCGTACGTCCGGAGTAAAGCGGAAGCTCCAGGTTTCATTGTCCAGGATCATGGGAATCTTCGTTCCCCGCGGAACCTGCGGTGACAGGCGGACGACGCTCGTTCTTTCCATGCTGCTGGTCCATTCGCGCTGCTTTGGCTCCTGCAGGTCGGCCACCTCGGTCAGCCAGGGCGAATTCGAATATACCTTGCATCGGTACCAGTTGCTTTTGTCAAAGGG
>Ga0316628_100004617_pt1 | contig 10843 bp, 9 predicted proteins | sample OWC_Aug_M2_C1_D5_FD_207648 | JGI IMG/M metagenome (GOLD analysis project Ga0316628, IMG submission 207648) | Wetland soil microbial communities from Old Woman Creek delta, Ohio, United States - OWC_Aug_M2_C1_D5_C | ecosystem: Environmental > Terrestrial > Soil > Wetlands | place: USA: Ohio... | reverse complement strand
TGCAGGGTCTCGGGCTCGCCTACCGAGCCGTGACGCTGTCGACGGGAGATCTTGGGTTCGCCGCGGCGAAGACGTACGATCTGGAAGTCTGGCTGGCAGGACAAGGGTGCTACCGCGAGATCTCTTCTTGTTCCAACTGCGAGGACTTCCAGGCCCGGCGGGCAGAGCTCAAGTACCGCCCGAGCGGCGGCGGTCGGGCCCGCTACCTGCACACCCTCAACGGCTCAGGCCTGGCCGTGGGACGCACCCTGATTGCCATCCTCGAGAACGGCCAGCGCGAAGACGGCACCGTTGATCTACCCGACGCCTTGGTGCCGTACCTCGGTGGGGTGCGCCGGCTCGCGCCCGAACGGTGAGAGAGTATCGAATGGTCACCTGTGCCATCTTTCTCGCGGCGCTGCTCCCTTTTGGGGTATGGCCGGAGGACGTAGGGCCCCCGGAGGAGGTCGTGAGCGGGGTTGAGTTCTACACCACCGAGCCCGAGGACGACTTCTTGATCTCGGCGATCCTGCCCGTCTCCCCTGCACTGGCCGATCTCAACGACAGCAGGCTGGTGCAACTCGCCGGATTTGCCAAGTTGCTCGAGGCCGACGCGGTCCTCCTCCTCGGTGAGTCGGATGCGACGAAGGTGCCTCGCGATCGCGAACTGCCGCTGCCAACCACGGGTCGTTGGTCCGTTGCCGTCTTCCTGGTGTTCATCAGCGCCGAGGATGACACCCCAGACGACCGGGAGGTCCTGGCGACGTGCGGGCGCGCCGCGGTCAAGGCGCCTCCTTTCGCGTCCCGGATCTAGCTCTTCCGGCGGTTCATGGCGAGGCCGCCCAAGCCGAGCCCGAGGAAGATCACCGACTGCACGGCGGTGCGGTACTGCACCACGCCACCGGCGAGCGCCACCCAGAGAAAGAGCCCACCCAGTGCGGTGATCCCAAGGTAGACGTAACCCATTGTCGTGCGGGCGCGCCGTCGTGTCTCAGGGGTATCTTCCCCGAAGGAGCGGGAGAACATCACCAAACCTACTACGGCGACAGCATCCAAGGCCGCGAATAGGAGCCAGAACAACCGGCTGCGGGAATCCGCGAGAGGCGTGCCGATGACTGGCTTGAGCAGCCGTTCGTAGAGGAAGGCACCGATGTTGGGACCGAGAAGAGAGCCAAACACTCCATAGAGGAAAGCGTAGCCAAGGTACACCGCCGTGCGATCGCTCGGTGCGATGAGGCCGACGTAGCTGTAGTACTTCGGGTGTGCGGTCATCTCTCCCAGCGTGAAGACGACGATCCCGGCGATGAACACCCAGGGGCTTCGTGAGACCGCGAGGAGCAGGAAGCCAGCAAGGCCGAACACCATGCCGATGGCCATGACCGGCACCGCCGGCCGCTCCTTGACGATCTTGCTGACGAGCACCTGCAGGAGGATGATCGTGCCAGCGTTGATCACGGTGACGTGCTCGGCATCGAAGGAAAAGCGAGCGGGCAGGTGCAACGCCGCGAGCGCCGCGTTGACGGCGCTGGTGACCGGCGTCCTGTCGACAAAGTCGCGCAGGTACCAGAGCATCGAACCGAACTGCTGAAAGTAGAGCACCCAGAAGCCCGAGTAGACGACGATCATGAGGATGAAGCGACTGTCGCCGAGGACCTCGGCGGCGCCCAACAGCACGTCCTTGAGCTTCTTGCTGCTCTCGGGTCGCGGCGGGTCACGGTAGAGGAGCGCCGCAGGCAGCAGCATCAGGCCGGTGTAGGCCGCCGAGGCCGTGAACACGTACTGCCAGGAGAACCCCTTCAGCCACGACACCACCAGAGGAGCGAGAAACGCTCCCAGGTTGATCATCCAGTAGTAGATCCCAAACCCGAACGTCGAGGTGTGCTCGTTGGTAGTGCGGGCGATCGTGCCTGAGATGATCGGCTTGAAAAGGCCGGCGCCGGTGCCGACCACGAGCAAGGCGAGGAAGACCAGACCGTAGCTCGACATGTGCCCGGCCGCGAAGTAGCCGGTGGCGAGCAGTGAGAAGGCGACGAGGAGCATGCGTCGGTAGCCGTAGCGGTCGGCGAGCGCACCGCCCACGATCGGGATCACGTAGGTACAGGCGAAGAAGAGGCTCTGGAGGAAGCCGACGGCCTGCTCAGGAGCGCCCAGACCGCCAGCGGTGACTTTGGTCGTGAGGTAGATCGCGAGCACCGAATTGAGCCCGTAGTAGGCGGCCCGCTCGAACAGCTCCATCACATTGGCAGTCCAGAACGTGCGCGGAAAGTCGCGGAATATCCTGACTCTAGTCATCACGATCTCCTGGGGTCGGCAGGTGAGCCGCGAAACTCGAGAGGTGTTGACGCAACTGGCCCAACTGTTCGGTGTCGCGAGCGAGGGCGTGTGCGACAAGATCCGCAACGGTCACCCCGCCGCGCTGCCGGTGGATTCCGATCCGAGAAAGGGCGTCCGCACTGCACGAAGCAAGCACTTCGAGGTTTTGCGTCCGCCACGCTGTGAAGCGCTCGAGGGCGCTCAGCACCGGCTCGACGACGGTACTCGTGATGACGGTGCTCGTGTGGCTCGCCGTCACATCGGGCGCTTCGGAGGGCAGAACGGCGCCCTGTTGGTCGAGGATCAGTCGAAGGCTGGTGGCGAACAGTTGCTCGGCTCTCGCCATCCCCTCGACGAGGTCGAGGAGGGCATGAAGACCCTGTGCCGAGTTGCGGTCAAACGAGGGTCGCGAGGCCTCACTCACCAAGAGGGCAAACTGCCTCGCGGTCTCGCTTAGGGCGCGGATTTGGACGAGGCATTCGAGCAGATCGGCCAAAGGTTCTCCCGGCAGATTGTACAGGCGCAAGAGGGGCGCACCGGTCGAGCCTCACGTCGCCCGCTACCCTGGGGGCGGCGGCGGGTGCCGCTCAGATGGGTCCCGGTGCCGGCTCGACGCGGTTTCTGCCTGCCTGCTTGGCTCGGAAGAGGTTGCGATCGGCCTCGGCGATCAGGGACATCACGGTCAACACTGCCGCGTCCTTTCCGTGACCTACGGTCGCAAGACCGATGGACACTGTGACCGGGATCGTCTGGGTGTCACGGATGGGGAGGCTGACCCCCTCCACGATCGCTCGCATCTTCTCGGCCACCGCGGTCGCTCCAGCGAGGTCGGTCTCGGGAAGAACGAGGAGAAACTCTTCACCACCGTAGCGGCCGATCGCGTCCGTTGAGCGCAGGCCGCCCTGAAGCGCTTGCGCGACCCGGTTGAGGAGGGCGTCACCGACCAAGTGACCGTAGAGGTCGTTGGTCTCTTTGAAGTGGTCGAGGTCCGCCATCCCAACCGTAAGGGGTCGCCGGTAGCGCAGCGCTCGGTGAAGCTCCTTATCGAGGAGGTCGAGGATGGCCTCGCGGCGAAGCAGACCCGTCAAGCTGTCATAGGTCGCAGAGGCAAACAACCTGGCGTTCTCGAGCACGGTCGCGACGTGCTGCGCGAGCAGGTTCAAGAGGTCCATCTCCTCGGCAAGGTAGCGCTGCCCTGACGCCTTCGGGCCGAGGAGTAAGAGCGCGATCACGGTGCCGCCCCTGATCACCGGTACCATCACGGCAACGTCGAACGCATGGAGGCGCTGGGCGAGCGACGCACTGCGCTCGATCAGCTGGTGGGCCGGGAGCGCTCGATGGGAGCGCTTGAGGAGCCTGACTCCGGCGTCGTCCGGCGAGAGCAGGAACGACAGGCCAAAATCCTCACCGAGGTCTGAGCGGGTGGACGCCAAGGTGAGCAACACGCCACTGCGGGGATCGGCGACCAGCAACGTTGCCGAGGAGAGGCCGAAGATTTCGCGCAGTTGATGGACCAAGTGGTTGCCCATGAGGGAGAGCTTGCCGAGCGCTGCGAGCTCACCAGCTAGGCCTGTGAGGCGCTGCCTCATCGCGTGTCGCTCGGGGAAGAACCTCCTGTCGATGAGTCCCTGCAGCGCTTGCCGGAGGGGGGTGAAGGCGAGCCCCAAGATGAGCGTCGCGATCGCGACGATCCAGACCGAGGCCCCGCCGCTGACGAACTCGGAGAAGAGCACGCTCCCAGCACCCACCCCGATGTAGAAGAGGAGAAGGAGCGTTCCGGTCAACGCCGCGTAGATCATGCTCCTGCGGACGACGAACTCGATATCGAAAAGGTGATATCGAGAGATCGCAAAGAACACGGCCACCGGGAAACAGAGCAGGATCAGCGGCTCGATGCGCTCCATCCAGGTTGGCCACGGTCTGTTTGAGAGGTCGAGAGCGGTAGTGGCGATGATGAAAATCGCCCACGGTGAATTGCCGAGGAGCACTAGGGCCGCCCGATGACGGCCCGACGGCTCGGGGTGGTGGATCGCCTTCCAACCGAGCATGCCAATGACGGCCATTGCCCACAGTGGCATCACGACGAGCAGCAGGATGGAACGGATGGCGCTGGTATCGCCCGTCACGAACGGCCAGCCGAAGAAGTCGCAGGTATACAGGAGCAGCAACGTCGCGCCGATGGTCAAGCCCACCGCGTAGTAGACAGCCACGATCCAGCGTCTTCGGTGGAGCCACTCCGGAGGTTCTGGCAGGACCGAGACGAGGTGCAGCTCCAGGCCGATCTGGACCCCCGTGGCCAGGTAGAAACCAAGGTCCGCGAGGGCACTGACCGCGGGCCTGCCAATCACCGGGAGCGACGGCAGCGCCAGTTCCATCGCCACCGCGGCGGAGAACCAGAACAGGAGGCGCGTGCGCACGTCCTGTCGTGCTTGTGCGGCCACGACCAGAGCCAGGGCGAGATATGCGAGAGACGCCAACACGCCACCGATGAAGAGGCCCCAATCGAGCGGTACGCCGGGTTGCACGTTGAGGACGACAGTCTGGTTGCCGCGCTTGACCTGGTAGACGACAGGCTTGCGGGGCTCGAAGTGGACGGCCACCGCGTCGTACCCGAAGTTGTCGGAAATGGCCACGCCTTGCACGGTGAGGATCACATCTCCGCTCTTCATTCCGGCTTGATCCGCCGGCCCGCCCGCGGTGACGTGCGTGACGACGAGGCCCGTGGGCAGATCGTTCATGACGATCCCTACCCGCAAGCCGGCACTTCGATCCCCCTCGACGAAGCCGAGCCAAAGGAGCGCACCAACCGCGAGCGCAAGGCCCGCGGCGAGTAGACGCTGGGCAGAGCGTTGGTGCCTCACCCTACGGTCCCGCGCGCAGGGTAGCACGGCTGAGTTGTGGAGGTCTTGACTGACCTGGTGCCGCTTGAGGCTGAACTGCACGGCTATCGAACCGCTCGAGTGACGGGTCTGCTCCCGCTCGCCTGCCCGATCTCCGGGCGACGAGCGGGGCCTCGCGTCGCGGGAGAGTCGTGCTGCTCCACGCCTGGGTCTGCACCGCGGGTCGCTGCTGGTGGGGGACGGTTTGCGGGGCGATCGGGACAGACGGCCAACGGCATCGAGTCGCCCCCTATCCGTCAACGGCGACCGGAGGGCGCGGGATGAACCACCCCTCCGGCCCGTCATCATGAGTGTATCGTATTGTGTTAAAAAAACTTAGTCGTCCATCTTGACAATTCGAGAATTGGCTATTAGTTTATTGTACTAGGGAGCTATGATAATGGAGCAAGACGCCTCAGCCCGTTTCCGACTCGACGCCGCCAGCGGCGTTCCGTTCTACCGCCAGATCATCGACCAGATCCTCGCGGGTATGGCAACCGGTGCCTTCAGGGCCGGTGACCGGCTCCCCACGGTGCGTCAGCTTGCGGTCGACCTGGCGGTGAACTTCAACACCGTGGCACGGGCGTACAAGGAGCTCGAGATCCGCGGGCTCCTGGCAACGCACCAGGGCACTGGAACCTTCATCGCCCAACACGAGGTCTCGCTGGGGGAGGTGGAGCGGCGGAGGCTGGTCAACCAACTCCTCGACGAGTTCCTCGCGCGTGCGACGCGGCAGGGCCTCACCCTCGAAGATGTGCGGGCTGCGCTGGCCGAGCGGGGAGGGGAGGGGGCGTTGTGATCAAGCTGCTTGCGATCCTCGCACTGATTGCGGGCGTGACTCTCGAGGTCGTCGGCGTGAACGGGTGTTGCGGAATCAGTGGCAATCTCGGCGCTGCCGTCGCGGTGGCGCTGTGGGCCGTGGCCGTGTTCTCGAACCGTGAGGAGAAAGGGAGGTAGGCGATGTTCGTTCCGATCAACGTGACCGCGAAGAAGAAGGAACAGAAGGAAAAGGAGGAGGTCCGCCTCCCCGGGGCGCCGAAGCCCGCCGAGGAGGGCAGAAAGTACGTCAGCGGGGTGTCGGTGGCTCTCGCTGTGATCCTGTGGGTCGCCGGCGTGATCACCACTGCCGTGGTCGGCGGGGCCACCCACGACGACTCCGCCGTTCTGTACACACTGTTCCCGTTCCTCCTCGTTGGCTTCTACTGTCTCTTTGCCATCAAGATCGCCACTCAGTGGGAGAAGGCGGTCGTGCTCCGACTTGGCGGCTACCGCGGGTTGCGCGGCCCCGGCCTCTTCTGGCTCATCCCAGTGGTCGACGTGATTTCCCACTTCGTCGACCAAAGGGTGCGCGCCACCGACGTCACCGCCGAGTCGGCTCTCACCCGCGACACCGTCCCCGTCAACGTCGACGCCATCGTCTTCTGGCTGGTGTGGGACGCCGAGAAGGCCGTCCTCGAGGTGCAGAGCTACTTCGATGCCATCTTCCTCTCGGCGCAGACCGCACTCCGCGAGGCCATCGGCCGTCACGACCTCGCCGAAATGGTCACTGAGCGCGAGAAGCTCGGCCAGGAGCTGCAAAAGATCCTCGACGACAAGACCAACCCCTGGGGGATCACGATTCAGTCCGTCGAGATCCGCGACGTCAAGATCCCCGGTGAGCTCGAGGACGCCATGTCGCGTCAGGCCCAGGCCGAGCGCGAGCGCCAAGCGCGCATCATCCTAGGGACTGCGGAGACCGAGATCGCCGCAAAGTTCGCCAAGGCTTCCGAGCTCTACCGCGAGAATCCCGTCGCGATGCACTTGCGAGCGATGAACATGCTCTACGAGGCCATCAAGGAGAAGGGCTCGATGGTGATCGTACCCTCCTCGGCGGTGGAGACCATGGGGTTGGGGGCGATGACCGGGATCGCGGCTCTCGGCGGTGCACGCGTCAGCGAGGACGGTGCCACAGTGCCGAATTCAAGGTAGTCCGGCCTCGCGTCCCAGACGTCACACCGTTGCCGTGGTTGTGGGTGCATCGGGAAACGGGCGTTGCCTCGCGAGAGTGTGGGTCGAGGTGCGCAGGACGTATGTCAACCAACAGGTAGTGCCGACGAACTTGGGGCCGTCCTCGAAGAGACACCCCCCGCGCATCGGCGGCATGAATTCGTCGGCGCATGCCGCAAGTCCGAGCGCGATGGCGGTGAGAGCGAGGAGAGCCAGGTCGGTCCTCATTACCTCGGCGCGAAACCACGCCATGACGGCCGCGGCAGCGGCCGCGTAGGCGAGATACATGAGGATCTCTGGGACGTCAAGGACATATCGGATGAGTCTTTCGTGAACGAGAAACAGATCATCAAAGCCAAGCAGAGTGCTCAGAAGGCCGCACGCCAGGAGGTAGCGCCGCATTCCTTTCTCGCCCTCGCACTTCGGCGCAAAGATCGCGACGAACAGGCCGATCGCCGCCGTTGCGGCCCACTCCACCACACCGAGGTTGGAGAGAAGCCCATAGTAGACAGGCGTGTGCGTGAGTTCCGCGGGATCCCCAGTCAACTTTCTGAACGGCACACCCTCGCACAGCTTGATGGCAACGGCGACGCCGATGATCCCCGTGGAGACTGCCAGGGAGACCACGATCGGCGTGCTCGACCTCCGCACGTGATCGAGAATGCTGGCGGGTGAGCCTGCGGTTCGGGCATTCCTCGCCACGAGACCTCTCCCTAGCCGATGAACAATGATCGTGACGCAAAACTCGGGTCGGACGTCACGTTCAGTCCGAGGCGCCGGAGCCCCGCCTCGTCGCCCGGTGTGGGGATGTGTGTGGTGTGGAACTCGGACCCGCCAAGGTCCTTGAGCCGCTCGACGGCACGCTTGGCCGCGGGGTTCGTCGTGGCGCTCATCGCCAGCGCGATCAACGTTTCCTCGAGGTCGAGGCTGATCGACTTCATCCTGAGGATGTCCTTCTTGAGGCTGGTGATGGACTCCATGATGCTGGGTGCCAGGAGGTGGATCTCGTCAGGAACGTTGGAGAGTTGCTTGATGGCGTTGAGGACCACCGCCGAGGCGGCATGCATCAGCGGTGAGTTCTTCCCGGTGACGATGGAGCCGTCCCTCAGCTCGATGGCCGCTCCGCAGAAGCTGCCCTTGTTTCCCTTGCCCGACACCTCCGCCTCGACCGCCGCCGAGCGCGCTGGCGCAACGACCTTACGATCGTCGGGCTTCAAGCCTAACTCCTCCATGATGAGTTCGGCGCGCTGTGCATCCTTACGCTCAACGAGGCCGACGGCATATTCGCAGGCGTAACGGAAGTACCTACGAATGACCTCTTGTTTCGCCGCCTCCCGCACTGCCCCATCGTCGACGATGGCGAATCCGGCGCGGTTGACGCCCATGTCGGTGGGAGAGCGATAGCAGAGGCCATCCCCCATGATTCTCTCCAGGATGCGTACCAGCACGGGGAAGGCCTCGACATCGCGGTTGTAGTTGACCGTCTGCTTCTCGTAGGCGTTCAGATGAAAGGGGTCGATCAGGTTGACGTCATTGAGTTCCACCGTGGCGGCTTCGTACGCGACGTTGACAGGATGCTTGAGCGGCAGGTTCCAAATTGGAAACGTCTCAAACTTGGCAAAACCCGCCGGGTTCCGCTTCTTGTGCTCGTGGTAGAGCTGTGACAAGCAGGTACCGAGCTTGCCGCTGCCCGGCCCCGGCCCGGTCACGACGACAATGGGGCGCTCCGTGTGGATGAACTCGTTGGCGCCGTAACCCTGATCGCTCACGATCAGATCGACGTCCGTCGGGTATCCCCGGGTGGCTCGGTGGGTGTACACCTTCACCCCCCGACGTTCGAGGCGAGCCTTGAACACTCGCGCAGCGGCCTGCTCTTCGAAGCGGGTGATGACGACTGCCCTGACCTCGAGGCCCCACTCGCGCAGGTCGTCGATCAGCTTCAGGGTGTCGACGTCGTAGGGAAGCCCGAAATCCGCTCGCACCTTCTTGCGCGCGATGTCGCCGGCGAAGATACAGACGATGATCTCGGCCTTCTCCTGGAGGCCTCGGAGAAGCTGGATCTTGACGTTTGGATCGTAGCCGGGCAGCACCCGCGCGGCGTGAAAGTCGAAGGCGATCTTGCCGCCGAATTCGAGGTAGAGCTTGTTGCCGAAGCGCTCGCAACGTTCCAGGATGGCCCGAGTCTGCTCCGCCAGATATGCTTTCGTGTCGAAGCCCTTGACGGATGTCACGGGGGGCCTCCCATGCGGGTTTCGCACCGTCGGCGAAGCGTAGCATGCCCGCTGGCTGCCCATGTTGAAGCCGCAGAGGCGGAGCATTCCCTGCGGAGAAGGCAACCAGCATCGTCGGAGACGATTGCTAGAGAGGCCCGACGCGACGCAGGTAATCGCCTGGCGGGTAGCTGGGGATCAGGCGCAGCGGCACATGCGCGGCGTACTCGTCGTCTACAGCGTCCAAGAGGACTTTCCCCGCCATGTCGCGGGCTACGGGTAGCTCGAGGAGATAGAGACAGGTAGCGGCGATATCCGTGAGTCGCGCGAAGTGCAACCTGACCGCCTTGCGAACTCCTGGACCGCTGAACAACACGAAACCCTCCGGGGAGTTGTCGGACGATACGGCGCGCGCCTGACGGCGCGCCACGGCGTTGAGCAGACGGCGCCATGGTTTGGGCGGTGCCATGCCGTAGGGCGACACCACCACCAGGAGACAGTCATCGCCCCCGGCCATAAGCCACAGCTCACGGAGCTGCTCGTCGAGGAGGCGGGCGGCGTTGCGGAGCACTTCCTCTTCTCCAGCCTCGCCTTCCGTACGGGTCCACATCGGGCGGAGGCGTCGCACGAGGTCCGTGTTGACGAACAGACAGTCCACCGGTTGCCGCGCCTGGCGCAAGGCGGTCGCGGCCATGACCTGCGCCGCTACGGCGATGGCGTCGCGGGTCGGTCCGGCGAGCGAGGGTTGCTCGGCGAGAGAGGGTTCGATCGCGGCACGCAACTCGCGATCGAGGTTGTCGAATGGCATCGCTTCTGCCGCGAGAGGGGGCGGTATGGTCCACGTCGCGCGCGGGACTCCAGGCCAACCCGCCAGGCCGACTGGCCTGCCAGCGCGCTCCAGGATCTCCCACAGCGTCGCGCGCCGCGGCGGGGGAGCCACGGCTCGTTCCCACGCCCGCCACGGCAAGACGTGAGGCGTGGGCCACGGTCCGGCCAAAGGAAGCGTCAGCGGCGTCTGCGACAGCCACGGCAAGCGGTAGGCTCGTCGGCCATAGACACCGTGCACCGCCGCGTTGCACCCAGTTGCGAGGGTGGCCAGCGCCGTGGATCGCGAGAACGGTCGCACAGCTGTCACTTGGCCCCAAGCCCCCGAGTCGCGGTGTGAACGGAGGAACGGCATGTCGCCGCGTTCCATGGCGGGCAGGAGCCACGGGAGGTCAGCGCCCTCCCACGACACCAGGAGCAGCCGTCGGTTCGTGGCAAACCTCAGGGGCGGCTCGGCACCTTCGCCCGTCTGGATCCTCGGCGAGGTGGCCCAAACTGCCCACAGCGCCACCAACACGGCGAGGGATGCTCCGCCAAGCCATACAACGGGCCGGCGTCGCGGGGCACGACGCACCACCATGAGCAGCGTGACGATGGCGAACAGCGACGTAACGATCGCGATCGTCTTGAGCCCGTCGCGGTGCTCGCGGA
>Ga0316628_100004616_pt1 | contig 10845 bp, 8 predicted proteins | sample OWC_Aug_M2_C1_D5_FD_207648 | JGI IMG/M metagenome (GOLD analysis project Ga0316628, IMG submission 207648) | Wetland soil microbial communities from Old Woman Creek delta, Ohio, United States - OWC_Aug_M2_C1_D5_C | ecosystem: Environmental > Terrestrial > Soil > Wetlands | place: USA: Ohio... | reverse complement strand
CTACGGCATGTGCGCGGCCAAGCAGGCGCTGGACGACGCCGGCTGGCACCCGAAGACGCAGGATGAGCAGACCTCGACCGGGGTGCTGATCGGTTCCGGCATCGGCGGCATCGAAGGCATCGCCAAGACGGCCATCGATCTGCACGAGAAGGGGCCGCGGCGCGTGTCGCCGTTCTTTATCCCCGGCCGCATCATCAATCTGGCGTCGGGTTTCGTTTCGATCGAGTTCGGCCTCAAGGGTCCGAACCATGCCGTCGTGACCGCCTGCTCGACCGGCGCGCACGCGATCGGCGACGCCGCGCGCATGGTGGCGCTCGGCGATGCCGACGTGATGGTCGCCGGCGGCACCGAATCTCCGGTCAATCGCATGGCGATGGCGGGTTTTGCGGCGCTGCGCGCGCTCTCGACCAATTTCAACGACGAGCCGACCCGCGCCTCGCGCCCTTACGACAAGGACCGCGACGGCTTCGTCATGGGCGAGGGCGCCGGCTGCGTCGTGCTGGAGGAGCTCGAGCACGCCAAGGCGCGCGGCGCCAGGATCTACGCCGAGGTGATTGGCTATGGCATGTCCGGCGACGCTTATCACATCACGGCCCCGTCGCCGGACGGCGACGGCGCCTTCCGCTGCATGAGCATGGCGATCAAGCGCGCCGGCATCACCGCGGGCGATCTCGACTACATCAACGCCCACGGCACCTCGACGCCGCTCGGTGACGAGATCGAACTCGGCGCGGTGCAGAGACTCGTCGGCAACAATGCCGGCAAGATTTCGATGTCCTCGACCAAGTCGTGCATCGGCCATCTGCTCGGCGCCGCCGGCGCGGTCGAGGCGATCTTCTCCATCCTCGCCATCCGCGACCGGTTGGCGCCTCCGACCATCAACCTCGACAATCCTTCCGTCGAGACGTCGATCGATCTGGTTCCGCACAAGGCGCGGCAGCGCGACATCGACACGGCCCTGTCGAATTCGTTCGGCTTCGGCGGCACCAACGCGTCGCTGATCTTCCGCCGCTACAACGGCTGATCGAAGCGTAACTCGTAGCTGGCGCGCGCCAGCCGTCCACAGGGGCGGGCGCGGCGCGCACCTGCTTTCGCCATAATTATTCCTACCCTGCGGGCGCTTCTGCTATTTTCCGTTCTGCCATCGGCGGGCCGACGGTGAAAGCGAGCGGGCGCCCCCGGGGGCGGCGGGCCCGGAGGCTCGCGTCCGACATCACGGGGAGAATGCGGCCAAGTGAACGTGTCGGTGGTGATCAGGGGAGTATGCGCGTGACGGGCTCGCCCAGCGGCGTGCCGCCGCGTCCGCCCGCGCCGCAGAACGGCGGCCAGCCGCCATTGCCGCGCAGCCCGCGGGTCGCGCTGCAGCCCGAGCCGGTGCCGCCGCTACGGCGCTCGAAACGGGCGCGCCATCCGCTGGTCGTCGCCGGCAGCGCCTTCTTCACCTTCCTCATCATCGTCGCCGTCGTTGTCGGTGCTACCCTCTATGTCGGCCGTCAGCGCTTCGAGGCGCCGGGTCCGCTCGCCCAGGACAAGATCGTCAACATCCCCAAGGGGCTCGGCACTCGTGAGATCTCCGACCTGCTGGTGCGCGAGGGCGTCATCGACCAGCCTTACGTTTTCATCGGCGGCGTGGTCGTGCTCAAGGCCCGCGGCGATCTCAAACGCGGCGAGTATAAATTTCCGGCGCATGCGAGCGTCGCCGAGGTCATCGGCACGCTGATCGACGGCAAGGTGGTGCAGCATACGGTGACGATCGCGGAGGGCCTGACGTCCGAGCAGATCGTCGACAAGCTGCAGGAGAACGACGTCCTCAGCGGGCCGATCAAGGAGGTTCCGCCCGAGGGCTCGCTGCTGCCGGAGACCTACAAGTTCACGCGCGGCACCACGCGCGAGCAGGTGATCCAGCGCATGCAGCAGGCGGACAAACGCGCGGTGCAGGAGATCTGGGAGCACCGCGATCCGGAATTGCCGCTGAAGAGTCCGGCTGAACTGGTGACGCTCGCTTCGATCGTCGAGAAGGAGACCGGCCGCCCCGACGAGCGCTCGCGCGTCGCCGCGGTGTTCGTCAACCGGCTGCGGCGCCATATGCGGCTGCAGTCGGATCCGACGATCATCTATGGCTTGACCGGCGGCAAGGGCTCGCTCGGCCATCCGATCCTCAAGAGCGAGAAAGAGCAACCGACGCCCTACAACACCTACATCATTGACGGTCTGCCGCCGGGGCCCATCGCCAATCCCGGGCGGGCGTCGCTGGAGGCGGTGGCGCAGCCGGCGCGCACGAAGGACCTCTACTTCGTCGCGGACGGCAGCGGCGGGCACGTCTTCGCCGAGACCTACGAGCAGCACCAGAAGAACGTCGCCAAGTTGCGCGCGCTTGAGCAGAACGCCGCGACGGCGGCGACGCCGGCCGATCCGCCCGCGGCAGCGAAGCCGAAAGCGGTGCCCGAGCCGCCCGCCGCGCCGGCACGCAAGCCGGCGCCGCGCGCGAAGCATCGGGTGCGGCACTAGCGGCTTGTGACCGCGGCGCGCCGCCGCTAAGGTCCCCGCGATTTCACGCTGTTTTCCGTTTGAAAGAGACGATCGCATGGCTCTGTCGAGCATGACCGGTTTCGCTCGCGGCCACGGGGTCACGGGCGCCTATGCCTGGAGCTGGGAGATCAAATCGGTCAACGCCAAGGGGCTCGACATCCGCTTCCGCCTGCCGCCAGGCTGGGACGCGGTCGAGGTCGCCGCGCGCACGCGCGCGACACAGGCGCTGTCGCGCGGCACCGTCTACTGCAATCTCACCGTTGCGCGGCAGGGGGTGTCGCCGACGGTGAAGGTCAACGAGCCGGTCCTCAATGCGGTGATCGCCACGCTCAACCAGTTGACCGGCAAGATCGACGCCGCGGCGCCGACGCTCGACGGCATCCTCGCGCTCAAGGGCGTGATGGAAGTCACCGAACAGGACGAAAGCGAGGACGAGCGTCGCACCGCCGAGGCGGCGATCCTCAACGGTTTCGACAAGGCGCTCGCCGACCTCGACACCATGCGCAAGCACGAGGGCGAGACCCTCGGCCAGCTCCTGTCGACGCGGCTCGACGAGATCGCGGCGCTCACCGCGCAGGCGGAAGCGGCGCCCGGCCGCAAGCCCGAGGCGATCAGGGCGCGGCTCGCGGCCCAGGTCGCGGCCCTGATCGACGCGTCGCAGCGTTTCGACAGCGACCGCCTCTATCAGGAGGCGATCATGCTGGCGACCAAGGCCGATATTCGCGAGGAACTCGACCGGCTTGTCTCGCACGTCGCACAGGTGCGCAAGCTCCTTGCCGAGGGCGGCCCGGCCGGGCGGCGGCTCGATTTCCTGGCGCAGGAGCTCAACCGCGAATCGAATACGCTCACGGCGAAGGCGAACGAGGTCGAACTGACCAATATCGGCCTGCAGCTGAAGAGCGTGGTCGAGCAGTTCCGCGAGCAGGTGCAAAATCTCGAATGAGCGACGACGCCGACATCACCCGCCGCGGCATCATGCTGGTGCTGTCTTCGCCGTCGGGCGCCGGCAAGACGACGTTGTCGCGCAACCTGCTCGAGCAGGAGAACATCGAGGATCCCGGCAAGCTGGAATTGTCGATCTCGGCGACGACGCGGCCGCGGCGGCCGAGCGAGATTGACGGCGTGCACTACCATTTCGTCGCCCGTCGTCAATTCGAGGCGATGCGCGATCGTGGTGAGCTGTTGGAATGGGCGGAGGTGCACGGCAATTTTTACGGCACCCCGCGCGATCCGGTGGAGAAAGCGCTCTCGGAAGGCCGCGACGTCCTCTTCGACATCGACTGGCAAGGCACGCGGCAATTGCTCGAGAAGATGCGCGACGACGTGGTCACGGTCTTCGTGCTGCCCCCGTCGGCGCAGGAATTGAAAGCACGGCTGGTGCGCCGCGCCGAGGACAGCGACGCCGTCATCGCCGAGCGGCTGCGCAACGCGGCCGAGGAGTTCCTGCACTGGAACGAATACGACTACATCCTCGTCAACCGCGATCTCGACAAGAGCTTTGCGCGGTTGCGTGCGATCCTCACCGCCGAACGGCTGAAGCGGGTGAAAATGCCCAATCTCGAGGGCTTCGTCGCGAAGTTGCTTGCCGATCTGAAAAAGATCACGCCTTAAGCGGCAGTCGCGTCAGCGTGGCTCCGGGCGCTCGCGCGCGGCCAGGGCCCGCGCCAGATTGACGAACCCCTCGACGGAAATTTCCTCGGCGCGTGCGGTCGGCTCCAGGCCGGCGGCTTCCAGCAACGGCATCGGATCGCCGAGCGATTTCAGGCTTTGCCGCAGCATCTTGCGCCGCTGGCCGAAGGCTGCCTCCGTCACCCGTTGCAACAGCGCGGCGTCGCAAGCGAGCGGCACCGGCCGCGGAACCAGACGCACCACCGACGACGTCACCTTGGGTGGCGGCACGAAAGCCGACGGCGCGACGTCGAACAGGATTTTCGCTTCCGTGCGCCAGCCGGCAAGCACGGCGAGCCGCCCGTACGACTTGCCGCCGGGCTTGGCGACGATGCGCTCGGCGACCTCGCGCTGGAACATCAGCACCATGGAGTCGTACCAGGGTGGCCACGGCTCGACCGTCAGCCAGTTCACCAGGAGCGCGGTGGCGATGTTGTAGGGCAGGTTGGCGACGATGCGCGCGCGTTCGGGCCCCAGCGCCTCGCTGAGATCGACGCTGAGCGCGTCACCGGCGACGACGTCGAGCCGATCCGGGTAACGCGCGGCGACTTCGGCGAGCGCAGCCATGGCGCGCGCGTCGCGCTCCACCGCCACGACGCGCCGGGCGCCCAAAGCGAGGAGGGCGCGCGTCAGCCCGCCCGGCCCGGGGCCAATCTCGACCACGGTGACGTTCTCGAGCGGCTCGGCCGCGCGGGCGATGCGCGCGGTGAGGTTGAGATCGAGCAGGAAGTTCTGGCCGAGCGACTTCTTCGCCGACAGTTCATGGCGGCGGATCACATCGCGCAGCGGCGGCAGGTCGTCGATCTGGCCCATGCGGCTAGCTTACAGGCGCCGGGGTCCGTGTCGAAAGCCGGGCCGCGAGCTTCAGCGCGGCCAGGAGGCTCGACGGGTCGGCGCGCCCGGTGCCGGCGAGATCGAACGCCGTGCCGTGGTCGGGCGACGTACGCACGAACGGCAGGCCGAGCGTGGCATTGACGCCGTGGTCGAAGGCGAGCGTCTTGATCGGGATCAGCGCCTGGTCGTGATACATGCACAGCGCCACGTCGTAGGTGGCGCGCGCGGCGGCGTGAAACATCGTGTCGGCCGGCAGCGGGCCGCGGGCGTCGATGCCCTCGGCGCGCAGCGCCGCGACGGCGGGCGCGACGATCTCGATGTCCTCGCGGCCGAGCGTGCCGTCCTCACCGGCATGAGGATTGAGGCCGGCGACCGCCAGTCGCGGCCGCGCGATGCCGAAGCGCGCCGCCATGTCGCGGGCGACGATGCGGCCGGTGTCGACGATCAGGCGCGTCGTAAGCTGCGCGATGACGTCCTTGAGCGGGATGTGAATGGTCACCGGCACCACGGCGAGCTCGGGCGACCACAACATCATCACCGGCATTACCGGGCGGCCGGTGGCGCGTTCGGCGAGGCGGGCGAGATATTCGGTATGGCCGGGATCGGTGAAGCCGGCCCGGTAGAGGACGCTCTTGGCGATGGGGTTGGTCACCACGGCGGCCGCTTCGCCCGCCATGACGTCGGCGACGGTGCGGTCGATAGCGCCGATGGCGGCTGCCGCGCTGGTGTCGTCCGGCTGCCCTGGCGTGGCGGTGACGCGCGACTGCAGCGGCACGACCGGCAGCGCCGTGGCAAAGACGTCCACCGCCTGTCGCGGCGTCACGCGCCTGACAGGGAGGTCGTGGCCGAGCGCCCGCGCGCGGGTAGCGAGGAAGTCGGGGTCGCCGACGACGTAGAAGGGCGGAGCCTGGAGCTCGCGGCGGCGGTGCCAGATCGCGAGCGTCAGATCGGGCCCGATACCGGCCGGCTCGCCGAGCGTCAACGCCAGCGCGAGCCCGGCCGCGTGGCTCATCGGGATTTGTACTCGATCATCGCCTGCTTGCGGATCTCTTCGAGATATTTCTTCGATTCGATTTCGAACCGCTTGGCGAAGATCTGCTCGCGCGCCTGCTTCTTGGCCGGGGTGTCCGAGCTGCTCTCGCGCTTGCTGCAGAGCGCGAACATCTGCAGCCCCTGGCTTGTCGGCTCCGGCGTCGTCAGCTGGCCGAGCTGCATCGAGCCGAGCAGCTGGCGGAACTGGTCGGGAAGATCGGCGGAGGAACGTGTGACCGGCTCGCGGACGGCCACGTCGCGCATGCCGCGGGCCATCGCCAGCCCCTGCGGACAGGAGGTGAACCGCTTGCGCAGGTCCTCGGCTTCCTGAAGCTTCGCCTTCAGGAACCCCTCGGCGCTGCCGCGCGGTGCGAGAACGATCACGGGGTAGAGCGTATAAATGTAGCCGACGCCGGTCGTTGTTTCATGACTCTCCATCATCGCCCTGGTGACGTCGACGTCGTTGACTTCGAGCGAGGCGGCGAACTTGCCGCGGATGAGCTGGTTCCAGGCCAGCTCGGCGCGCAGGCGCGCCTTCAGCGTCTGCGCATAGATGCCGCTGCGCATCAGCACTTCCGAGAATTGCTGCGGCGAGAGGTGCTGACGCGACGCCATGGTCTGGAAGGCGTTGTCGACGTCGGCATCGGTCACGTCGATGCCGTATGTCTTCGCCTTGGCGATCTTGATGCGGTCGTCGATCAGATCCTGGAGGACCTCCTGCCGGGTCGGGGTCTTGTGCGTCGACGCGGCCATCAGTTTCGATCGCTGCGCGATGTCCAGCTCGGTGATCGGCGAGCCGTTGGCCACGGCGACGACCTGCGCGCTGGCGACGGCGGGCAGCATCAGGCCGCAAAGGGCCACAAGCACGGCGGCAAGGCCGTTGCGAATTCGCGATCCGGTAGCGATGTGCGGCATCTCGTGAAGCTCCAACGCGGCCGGCCGGCACATGGCGGTCCGGGCACGCGGCTGTTACAGGCCAGGCAGTGTGGCACCCGAGTTTGAGGTGCCGGAATTGCCAACCGTCTGGGTGACGTTGGTATTCCCCAGCGTCCGCAAGCTCAGCTGCAGCATGATCTGATTGTTCGTCGTAACCGTCGGGCCGCTATACGAGTACCCTGTCACATAATTCAAGGCCAAGATGAGGCAATCGTCGATGTAGCCGAGGCCCACATTGGTCTGGTTGAACTTGCCGGCGTTGATGTCGTAGCGGGCGCCGCCGAACAGCACCCAGTCCGACGTCAGCTTGACCTGGGCGCTGCCCAGAACGCCCTGGCGGCGATCGAGGAAGCCGATGTCAGGCTGCGCGGCATAATCGCCGTAGAGCAGGCTGAAATTCCAGCGGTCGAAGTTCATCGCGCCTTCGATTTCGAGGCGCTTCATCTCCCAGGTCGCCTGATCGAACCGATAACGCGAGCTGAAGGTGAACACGGAGTTGGGCTGGTAGGACACGCTGCCGACGTAATCCGACCAGGTCTTGTCGAGGCCGCTGTCGAGTCCGGTATTGCCCGGGCCTGCGGCGGCATAGGAGTTCAGGCCGAACAGCTGGACCGACTGGCCGAACAGGGCGGAAAACGAGCCGGCCTTGTTCACCTGCGCCGTGTACTGCAGGCCGTAGTTCGCGCGGCCGCCGCCTTCCTGGCGGTCCCAGCCGGCGAACTTGTCGACGCGGAACAGGTTGCTCGCGTCGAAGATGAAGCTTTGCGAGTCCTCGTTCGGCCAGCGGTTGATCTGCTGCTCGTTGGGGCGGGCGATGACCTGCGCGATCGGCGTGATGGTCTGCGTGCCCCAGGACTGGACGCTGATGAACGGATAGCGGTACTCGAGGCCGGCCGTCGGCATCGCGCGGACGAGGTTGCTGTCGCCGGTCTGGATGAAGTTGGAGACGTTCGGGTCGTTATTCACTTGAACCGAGGCGGCGTCGGCGCGCAGCGAGACGAACGGCGTGAACACCTGGCCGAAGGAGTCGGTGATGCTGCGCCGCCACTGCGATTCCGCGGAGAAGCGGGTGTAGGCGCCGGGGATGCCGCGCAGCACGCAATTGCTCGCATTCACCGCCGGATCGGCGGTACTGCAGGTCCCGTTGAGGGATGCCGCGCTATTGATCGCGTCGAAGTCGGCCTGGCTGCGCGACAGGCTGGTAAGATTGGTCTTGAAGCTGACCTCGCCGCCCAGGATCGGATGGTCGAACGTGTAGTCGTAGTCGACCACCGGATGGATGGTCGGAATATGGGTCTGCTGATCCGCGCTCGAGAATCCGAGATAGTAGATGGTGCGCGCGTCGAAGTAGCTGCGCTTGCCGACGCCGGTCAGATAGAGCTGCGATACTCCTTCGCTGGTGACCGACAGGCTCTCGGGATTCTGGCGATAGGCCGACAGGCTCGGATTGTAGTCGTTCAGGTAGTACTTGTCCGACAGCAGGACCGCGTCCCAGCCCCAGACCCACTGCGTGTTGATTGCGAACTGGCCGTTGCTCTCGAGGCTGCCGCGCCACTTCCGGTCGGCGCCGGCGGTGAAGGCGCCCGGGTCGAGCTGGTTGATGCCGGATCCGCGGATCTGATAGGCGCCGTCGAGCAGGCGCTGGCGGAATTCGCCCTGCATCAGCAGGCCCTGCTTGGTCGTGATCTTCGGCGCGATCGTCGCGTCGTAGTTCGGCGCCATCGCCCAGTAGTAGGGCACCTCGACCGCGGCGCCGTACACCGAACTCGACGAAATGGACGGCATCAGGACGCCGGTCTTGCGCTTCACCGTCGGATCCGGCGCCGAGAAATAGGGAAACCACGCGAGCGGCTGGCCGAAGAACTCGATGCTCGCGTTCTCGAAGTAGATCATATGCTCCTTCTGGTCGTGGATGATCCGCTCCGCCTTCACCTGCCAGAGGGGCGGCTTTTTCGGATTGTCCTTGCAAGGAGCGCAGGCAGTGTAGACGCCGTTGTGGAAGACGGTGAAGTTGCCCTTCGAGCGCTCGGCGCGCGCGGCGGCCATGCGCGTCTGGTCGGGCGTGTCGAGGCGGAGCGAGTCGACGAAGCCGTTCCGGTAATCGTCGGACAGATCCATGATCTGCCCGTAGGTGATCTTCCCCTCGTCGTCTGTCAGGCGGACATTGCCCTCGGCGTGCAGGCGTTTGGTGGCCTCGTCGTAGATGACCTTGTCGGCCTCAAGCGTGGAGCCGCCGTAATAGATCTGGACGTTGCCGACGGCCGAGACGCGCTTGTTGGTGTAGTCGTAGTCGATCTCGCCCGCCCGGACGAGCATCTGCTTCTGGCCGTGCTGTTCGAGCACGGTTTTCTTTTTGACGGGCGGGGGAGCCTGCGGAAATTGAAGGTACTGCGCTGCCGCCGGCTCAAGCGCAAAGGCTCCGCCGCACGCCACCAGCGCGAGGACAGCCAACAAGCGTATTGCGCTGCGGCAACTCTGGCGCAGCGCGGGCGGACGAGCGCAAACCGGCGTCGTCATCACCCGTCCTCCTGGTACAACAAAGCAACGAAACCCGTGAGGCCTCCCACGAGTACAGGCAACCACGCGGCCACAGCTGGATTCAGCAGCTCGGCCCTACTCAGATCGTCAGTCATTTTCGAGAGAACATAAAGCAGAAACCCGGCGGCCACGCCACTTAAAACCATCTTTTGTACCCCGCCGAAGCGGAAGAACCGTAAACTGACCGAAGCAGCAAGAAAAACCATTGCCGCCATCAGAAATGGCTGCGCGAGGAGCTTCTGGAACTGCAATCTATAGCCTGCTGCGACAAGTCCAGCGTGCTCGGCGATCTTGATATACAGTGGGAGCTCCCAGAACGGGACAGTTTCCGGGGTGGCAAAACTCTCCCGCGCCTGCTCGGGCGTCAGGTTGGTCTTCAGGCGATAGTCCGACTGCTTGCGCGGCGGCGCATTGAGGCTGAAAACATTGGCGTCGTGCAGGACCCAGTCGCCCGGCTCGAGTACCGCCTCGCGCGCTTCGACCCGGCTGAGGAAGTGCCCGTCCTTATCGAAGACGAAGGCGGTCACGCCGCTCAGATAGATCCCCTGTTCGCGCGTCGATTGCGCATTGATGATGGACTGACCGTCGGGTGAGGTCTGGCTGAGCCAGAATGCATTGCCGGTGCCGCCGATGCCGGAGAGCCCGGAATCGCCTTTGCCGAACAGTTCAGCCTCGTAGCGTTTCGACCGCTCCTGCAGCATCGCGGAGACGGGATTGTAGACGGTCGTCGCAACGGTCCCGATCAGGAAGGCCACGACGAGGGCCGGCGACACGAATTGCCAGGCCGACATGCCGGCGGCGCGCGCGATGACGAGTTCGAGCCGCCGCGACAGGCCGAGGTAGCAGGACATCGCGCCGATCAGGACGCAGAACGGCATAATGCGTTCGGTGATCTGCGGTACGCGGAAGATCGACGTCTTGGCGACGAGGAGGGCGGAGACGTTCGGGATGTCGCTCGCGCGGCGCATCAGCTCGATGTAGTCGAGCAGCGCGACGAGCATGAAAATGCCGAGAAACACGAGCAGCACCGTGCTCAGGAAGCGGAGCCCGAAGTATCGTGCGAGTGTTCCTCCCATTGTCGGCATGGCGGCTTACTGCGTGGCGAAGCGCGCCGTCAGGCGCTCGGTGACGAGGGCGATGAAGCGCGTGAGGAAGGCCGGCGGTTCGAGGATGAGGCCGCGCCGGATCACCAGATACCCGAACACGAAAGCCGCGATGATCGCGATGTAGGGCACCGCCAGTATCCACGGCATATTGGCGCCGAACACCGTGGCGGCGAATCCGATGAGGCGTAGCACGCCGACTCCG
>Ga0316628_100004615_pt1 | contig 10845 bp, 8 predicted proteins | sample OWC_Aug_M2_C1_D5_FD_207648 | JGI IMG/M metagenome (GOLD analysis project Ga0316628, IMG submission 207648) | Wetland soil microbial communities from Old Woman Creek delta, Ohio, United States - OWC_Aug_M2_C1_D5_C | ecosystem: Environmental > Terrestrial > Soil > Wetlands | place: USA: Ohio... | reverse complement strand
GATTAACCGGATTGTTGAGGAAACTCTTATGGAAAATGATTTTACACCCTCTCTTGAAATAGATGCTGATGTGAACCTTTCTCACATAAATTTTAACCTCATGAAAGAACTCAAACTCCTTGAACCTTTCGGGTTCGGCAATCCAGTGCCCCTCCTTGGTTCAAAGGGGCTCGAGGTTCTCTATCCCAGGGTAGTCGGGAACAACCACCTGAAGATGAGACTGAGACAGAGGTCTCAGTCTCTTGATGCGATAGGGTTTGAGATGGGTTCACTGTTTGAAAGGCTCGAGGTCTCAACCATGATTGATGCTGTATTCACACCGGTTATCAATGAATGGGAAGGTGGCAGATGCCTGCAGTTGAACCTGAGGGCATTCAGGCCAAGCCTGTAAGAAGTCCGAAGTGAAAAGGTTTTAAAATATTCAACACTAACTCTTAACTGATAGCCCCCAACGTGTCACTCCAATCAAAATTGTATAATAATTTATGACAGAAGAATCTGTTAGCATCGATAACCTGATAAAAAAGGTCCGCTCTTACAATCCTGATGCAGACGTAGAAACAATAAAGAAGGCTTATCAATTTTCAAGTGAAGCACACTCCAGCCAGAAGAGGATAGAAGGTTCACCATATATAGAACATCCACTTGCCGTTGCTTCAATCCTTGCCAACATGAAAATGGATACTGCAACCATCGCGGCAGGCCTCCTGCATGACACGATTGAAGATACAGGGACAACAAGGAAAACAATAAAGGAGGTTTTCGGTGAGGAGGTCGCATTCCTTGTTGAATCTGTTACAAAACTTTCCAAGATAGTTTTTAAGACAAAAGAAGAAGCTCAGGCAGAAAACTTCAGGAAAATGTTCCTCGCGATGTCAGAGGACGTAAGGGTAATGCTCATTAAGTTTGCGGACAGGCTTCATAACATGCGGACACTCAAATACCTTCCGGAGCATAAGCAGCACCGGATTGCAACAGAAACCATTGAGATTTACGCACCAATCGCAAACAGGCTTGGTATCGGTTGGTTGAAAACGGAATTTGAAGACCTGGGCTTTAAGTTGCTTATGCCAAAGCTATACAGTGAGCTCGTAAGGAAAGTTGCCAAGAGAAAAGAAGAACAGGAAGGTTACCTGGAAGAACTTATCACGGTTATGCATGACAAACTGAAAGAGGCCGGTCTTCCGGGGACGGTTTCAGGAAGGGTAAAACATTACTACGGCATCTATCAAAAAATGCAGAAACAGAAAATTTCCTTTGAAGAGGTTCATGATGTCCTCGGTCTGAGAATAATCACTGATACAAAAGCCAACTGCTATGCAATCCTCGGCTTGATTCATTCCCTCTGGACACCTATTCCGGGCAGGTTCAGAGATTATATCGGGGTACCAAAATCAAATATGTATCAATCTCTTCAAACAACAATTATCGGACCAAAAGGAGAGAGAGTTGAATTTCAGATAAGAACCAATGAGATGCACATGATTGCAGAACATGGTATAGCATCCCACTGGAGGTATAAAGAAAAAGGCAAGATTGATGAAAAGAGCAGTAAATATATCTCGTGGCTCAGGGAATTAATACATGCACAGAAGGAGCTTTCCGATGCAAAGGACTTCCTTGATGCTGTAAAGGGCGAAGTTGTTCTGGACGTTATTTATGTCTTTACACCGAAAGGAGATATCAAGGAACTCCCTGTTGGTTCATCACCTGTTGATTTTGCTTACAGCGTACACACAGAAGTAGGCCATAAATGTATCGGTGCAAAAGTGAACGGCAGAATCGTTCCCCTCAAGTACACTCTCAGAAGTGGCGACACTATCGAAGTCATGACTTCCCCGACGCACGGACCAAGCAGGGACTGGCTTAAATTTGTTATTACACAACGGGCTAAAAGCAGGATAAAGCAGTGGATAAAAACTGAGGAGAGGAAACAGGCTGAACAACTTGGACTTAAACTGCTTGAGGGAGAACTGAAAAGGCATGACTTCAGCCATTCTATCCTGAAATCGGAGCAGATGCAGGAGGTTTTACTGTTTTTCAATAGTCCATCTGTTGAAGAACTCTGCGTCTCTATTGGATTTGGAAGATTATCAGCACATCAGGTTGTTAACAAACTGATGCCTGAGAAGCCGACAGAAGAAATTCCCGTTGTAAAGCCTGCAAAACCGCCAAAAGAACAGAAAGGGATCACCATCAAGGGAGTCGATAATGTTCTATACCGCACGGCCAAATGTTGTTTCCCTGTACCCGGTGACAAGCTTGTGGGCTTTGTAACCAGGGGCAGGGGTGCTACGATTCATCGAGTTGATTGCTCAAACCTCGAACAGCTTGCTATAGACAATGAGCGGCTCGTCGATGTCGAATGGAAGTCCGCAGGTGATGCAACATCATCTGCAAAACTCTTTGTTGAGACAGTTGACAGACCTGGCATACTTGCAAATCTCAGTGCCCTTATCTCATCTGTGAATGTCAACATAAGTCATATAGAGGCAAAATCAACTGAGGATAAAACAGCTTACATCATATTCATTTTGGAGGTAAAGGATAAAATCCAGCTCTCAGGGCTCACCCAAAAAATTGCACAAATGGAGGGAGTCCTTAAGGTAAGCAGATAACTCGCATAATATTATCAATTACCAACCAGTGATATGAGAGCATCGGCTTCTCTATATCCCGAAATAACCCTGCCATCAGGCAGGATGAGAGTCGGTGCACCTGAAATACCTAATTTCTCAGCAAGCTTTATATTTTCATCAATAACCTGGGTATCGCATGTTGGTTTCGGTAACTGTTTTTTCTCAAAGGCATCTTCAAGAAGGGCAAGTGATTTTTCACACACAATGGCCTTCGCCTTTTCATAAGCTCCCGGGTGCATCTGCAGAGGGAACATCTTGATATAAAATGCTATGTCCTTTCTCTTCTCAATGACCTTCTTCATCTCCTGATGAAGTTTTGCACAGAATGGTCATTCAGGGTCATCGAAAACAATAACACGATACCTGGCTTGCCTGTCTCCCATCACAACCGCATCATCAAGCGGAATCTGTGACACATCGACTTTATTGATTTCATCAAGTCTCTCCTGTGTGAGATTCTTTTTCTCCTGGATCGCAATGATTGCGCCTGAGATAAGATATTTCTTGGTAGCATCAAGATAGACAAGCCCCTTTTTGCCACCCGCCTCAATATCTACTTCCCATAGACCTCCGATAGGGCTTGGTTTGACTGCTGTAACTTTTATATTCGGATCTAAGTTTTTCAGTAATGTCAAGGCTTCATCGACACTGAGGGGGAGGGATTCTTTTTCGCAATAGCTATAAGTAGACGATAATAACAAAAGGAGAGGAATAACAAGCATCACCAACAAAGTTTTTTTCATGTATTCACCTCGTAAGCGTGTTTTAGTTTAACATTCTTAAGATACAGGAGAGGGTTGTTTTTTTGCAACACGACATGCCTTATAGTTCACGACTCGTTTTATATTTGCCTTGATCGAGAAACCATTGTTTCACTCTCATCGTATGTAATCCGTTACCCAATTTATTACCGTCTTTACCCATGTTGCAGATCATAAAAACATTTCTTTATAGGTGGTGCAATACTAAAAAAATGAATTGAGGTTGTTTTTTTTAAAGTAAAATCAATGCTTATACCACTTTAAATAAACATTCAGTCTGATTGACGTTGAAGAGAATCTCAATGGCACATATCTTGCCATTGGAGTGCAATGATGATGAAAAACAAATCGGATCAGGAAAAAGGTGGCCTGAACTGTATAGACCATAAAGGGGGGATGGCATGAAGAGGAATATCCTTGTTGTAGGTGTATTAATAGTATTTATTTCTCTAAGTGTATCGTATGCTTATGAGAGAGAGTTAAGAACAGTAGAAGGTCTCATTGAAAGCGTCTCGGGCGATTCCATCAGGGTACGTGGCAGCTATTATCATTTTAATGATGTCCCTCTTATAGACCCATCGGGAAAGCATATACCAAAAAGCCAGATGAAGGTAGGCAGGAAGGTTGAGATCTTCTTACAGAAAAAAGGCGTCGATACCATATTAATTTATCCTGAATATATGCTGGAGTAGGGAGGTACAATGAAAATGAAACGGTTATTTTTTACACTCATTATCTTATTGGTTTTATTCATATCATATTTACTTCCAAACGCAGATGCAGCAATGATCGATTACTGTGTTGTACCCCCTTATGTTATTCAAGATGTGGCCCCAAATGTCATGATTGTCCTTGATAACTCAGGGAGCATGTTAACATTTGCTTACTACGATGGCTTCACCACACCAACTGATAACGGCGACAATAACGACTGTACAAACAGCGGTACCCCATGTACTGGATTTACTGAACCAGGAACGTATCCAACCTACAAGTACTATGGTTATTACGATCCTGACTACTGGTATACCTATTCATCAAACAGGTTTGTCCCTGCAGTTTCTAAATCAGCCGCAAGACCAGCCAATTCGTGGGATGGCAATTTCCTGAACTGGCTGACAATGAGAAGGGTTGATATCATCAGGAAAGTAATAACTGGCGGGACGACTACCTCAGGAGAAGGTTCGGGATACAGCAGACTCAAAGGAGAGGCTGCGGATTGTGATGCAAGAGGTAGATTTAAAGAGGTTGGAAATGCTGGTGAATATACCCCTTACAGTGGTCTGAGAACATTTACAGTCGATAGCCTTGGAAGACCCTGTGATGGATCAGGCTCTGGGACATCTTCTTTCAGTGTGTCATCGGTATCCGGGTCATTTAATGTGGCAGTTAGGGTACCGAATCCTGTGGAAGGAGTACTCCAAGATGTTATTGGAACACGGGCACGGTTGGGCCTTTCCTTTTATCGTCCGAACACCTCCTCATCGAACCAGGGTGGTTATGTCCAGGTCTATGTTACTGGCGCAAGCCTTTCCAGTACCGTAAACCAAATCAATCTGACGAGACCGAATGCAAATACTCCCCTTTCCGAGACATTATGGACAGTTACTGGATACTTTGCACAGGACGCAAGTATTGTATCAACTCCAGGGCCTCTTTATAATCCCGGTGACTTTCAGGCAAATGCAAATGTAGACCCCTATAACTACGGAACTGGTGGACAGGCTCGTTATCCATCCTGTGCAAAAAGTTTTGTCCTGTATATTACGGATGGCGAACCATGTGCAGATGGATACCTTCCTGACTTTTTAAGAAATTATGCTTCAGGAAGATCAACATTTAACTGTTCTGCCACAACATGCCCTGCAGTGGCTGCCACAGCCCCCGAGACTTACTCATTCCCTGCCTCTACAACTCCCTCCTGCACAGGTGAAAGCGACTCTTCTCTTTGTAATGGAGTAGTGAGCGGTTGTTACGTTGCAGGCATAGATGATGTCGCCCTCTATGCCCACACCACAGATCTCAGGAGTTCATCTATAGGTGTAAATGACATGTCAGGGATACAAAACTTGACGCTTTATACTGTCTATTCTTTCGGCAGGAGCTCAACACTTCTTAAATATGCCTCTATCAATGGTGGGTTCGAAGACCTCAACGGCAATAATGAGCCAGATATTCAATCAGAATGGGATCAAAACGATGACGGAGAACCTGATACATATTATGAAGATAACGACGGTAACGAGCTTGAAGCAGCTATCACCAACGCCCTATCCTCGATTCTCAAAAGGGCAGCATCCGGTACAGCAGCTTCTGTTCTGGCATCAGGCGAAGGAAGAGGAGCAAATCTCGTTCAGGCTGTTTTCTATCCGAGACGCAGATTTGGCAATGACATCATTTTCTGGACAGGAGAAAACAAAAACCTCTGGTATTATGTCGATCCTTTCTTTGCTAACAGCAATATAAGGGAGGACACTGTTGCTGAGAGTCCTGACAGAAAACTCAACCTTATAAATGACTATATTGCACAACTCTATTTCGATACAGTCGCCTCACTGACAAAAGCAAGACGCTACCAGGATACAGACGGTGATGGTGATGCTGATATTGTCAAGCCAACAGTTTCATTCGAAGGCGTCAAAGATATCTGGGCAGCAGGTGAATTATTATTGCTCAGGAATATTACTTCGGATCCAAGAATCCTTTATACAACAATAACAGGAAGCAGTTTAATTCCCTTTACTACAGCAAATGCATCAACATTGAGGACATACCTGCAGGCAACCGATGATACAGAGGCACAGTATATTATCCGTTATGCAAATGGAGAAGGTCTCACTACTGAAGATTTAGACGGTGACGGAACACCCGATATAATCGGCATTGATAGAAATGCAGACGGTCAGGACGACTACAGAAGGAGAACCGTAACTATCGGTTCCAACACAGAGGTATGGAAGTTTAGTGATGTGGTCAATTCTACACCGAGAATTGCTGCCTGGGTGCCTTTTAATACCTATGACAGCAAGTACAACGACACAACATACAAAAGTTTTATAAGCACCGATGACTATAAGAACAGAGGCATGGTATTCACCGGGGGGAATAGCGGAATGCTCCATGCCTTCAAGCTTGGCAAATTAGAACTTTCAGGGCTTCCTGGAAATACCTGTACTTTTGGGGCAAAAGATATAGCATGTCTCACAGACTCAACTCTCAGTAATCCTATTGGAAAGGAAATGTGGGCTTTTATCCCGAAAAATGCACTGCCATATCTCAAATATATCATGGACCCGGATTACTGCCATGTCTATACTATTGATCTTAGTCCTTATCTTTTTGATGCGAGCATCGGGTCTCCGGCATCAGGAGATATTTCAGGCAACGTCAGAGATGTTTCTGCCTGGAGGACAATTCTCATTGGTGGGATGAGATTAGGGGGCGCATGCAGGAATTTGAGCGGTTCCTGCAATTCAACAACTGGTGGTTTGCCGGACTGTGTTAAAACGCCAGTAAATGATCTGGGATATTCTTCGTACTTTGCCCTTGATATTACAGACTATCTCGCTAACCAGAATGATCCCGCAGGTCATCCGCCGCAACTCCTCTGGGAGTTTTCGAGTGATAATCTTGGATTTGCAACAACAGGTCCTGCAGTAGTCAGGGTCGGGGATCAAGACAAAAACGGTAAATGGTTTGTTGTCTTCGGTTCAGGCCCTACCGGCCCGATAAGCACAACGGACCAGCAGTTCCTCGGCCGCTCTGACCAGAATTTAAGACTCTTCGTCCTCGATCTGAAAACAGGATCACTTCTGCGGACTTTAGATACCGGAATTCCTTTTGCCTTTGCCGGTTCCATGCTTGGTGCTGCGAACGATCCTGACATAGATTATAAAGACGATGTCCTCTATATTGGATATGTAAAGAGAACAGGTTCAAGTCCAAATTACACATGGACAGACGGAGGTGTTGGAAGACTTATAACGAAAGAAGATCCTAACCCTAACAATTGGGTATGGAGTCAGGTAATGGACGGAATTGGTCCTGTTACCTCATCAGTTGCACAGTTACAGAATCAAAGGACTGGTATCCTCTGGCTTTTCTTTGGCAGTGGAAGATATTTCTTTGAACAGTCTGGTACAACTGACGATGCAGACGGTCAGAGGAGACTTTTTGGCATAAAAGAACCCTGTTTTTCTTCTTCAGGGCTTGATACGAGCTGCACCAGCACAGTTAATATCGGCACGTTAACAAATGTCACTTCTGTCGGTAGTGTTCCTCTCGAGAGTACTGCTAACTCTGCTTCTTTTGATGGCTGGTACATCAATCTCGAGTCTTCCGGCAATTACACTTATACTGAAGGAGGCACACCTGTAGCAAGAGGCTATAAGGCTGAAAGAGACATAACAGACCCCTTGGCAACAACAGCAGGCCTTGTGTTTTTTACAACCTATAAACCATATGGTGATGAGTGCGGAATCGGCGGCAAGAGTTTCATTTGGGCGATGCGGTATAACACCGGAGGGTCAGGGGGTACCCTGTTAAAAGGGACAGCCTTACTCCAGGTATCTACAGGAAGTATTGAACAGGTAAACCTTTCGCAGGCCCTTACTGAAATGGGCGGGAGAAGAACATCTGCACTGGAAGGTGTCCCACCGACTGCCCAAGGTTTGTCTATATTGTCTCCACCTCCACCAGTAAAACGGACAGTACACATAAAGGAGAGATAAAGGGAGTATCCGAATAAAATGAAGCCAATGAGGAATAACGGTATTACATTAATCGAGCTAATCATTGTCATATCAATCATAGGCATCCTTGCGGTTGCTCTTGGATTTGAATTTACAGGCTGGATGGGCGGATACAGAGTTGAAAGTCAGACAAAAGAGATGTATGTTGATCTGATGAATGCACGGGCAAGAGCGATGCAGAGAAACAGGAGTCACTTCGTAACTTTAGCAGCAACACAATATACAATTTATGAGGATACTAACCCCGCACCTGATGGCAACGGGACATTGGAAACAGCATCTGATGATCAGGTATTACAGAGAAATAGAGACTATGCGATTGTCCCAGCCCTATCTTTTGGTGCAACTCAATTCACCTTTGATAGGAATGGACTTGTTTCTCATAATGGTACCATACGGCTTTCATCCTCATTAACTCCTGACTACGATTGCATAGTGTTATTTTCAACAAGAATAAATATGGGCAGATGGAATGGGGCAAGTTGCGATGCTAAATAGAAAAGGCTTGACACTTGTCGAGGTAATGATTGCCCTTGTTGTGTTACTGTTAGTCTCCCTTGCCCTGATGCAGACAGCACTGGTAAGTATTGATGCTAACATGACAAATGTCCTACGAGATGAGGCAGTAGATATTGCAGAGATGAGGATGAATGAAGCAAGGAATCTTCCTTTTACAGCAACTGTTGATAATCTAACTTCAGATATTGGTTCACTATCAGGAGCAGATTGTCCGACGGCTTTTTCTGCAACAGGCGTTCCTATTCAAAGGAATCTCAGGAATATAACGAATTTCGATTTTTGTACTAACAGGGTGGTCACCCCTCTTGGTACTGACACCAAGCAGGTAACAATCACTGTGGGATGGCGATGGAAAGGCGAGGACTATACCCACAGCATTACAACAATAAGGAAAATAGAGTGATCAGACGGGAAGCAGGGTTTACTCTAATAGAGCTACTGATAACAATGGTCATCTTTATACTTGTTATAGCGGCAGGTTCCCAGATATTTACAGGGCTGTTAACACAATTCAAACAGCAGAGTAAGATTGCGGAGACTAATATCGAAGGTATCGTAGGGCTTGAAATCCTAAGACAGGACATGGAGCACGCAGGATATGGATTGCCATGGGTGATACCAACAGGAGTAACTTATTCTGAGGCATCAAGTCCACCGGCCAGTACATACAACGATGCCAGCAATCCTCCGAGGGCTATTGTGAGTGGAAACAATACAGCCTTAAATGGCTCAGATTATCTGGTGGTAAAGTCCGTAAAGGTTGCACCTAATTTTACTGCTGGGAAATGGCAGCCTCTCCGTGCTGGTACTAGTTCCTCTATGAAAACGTGGTGGGTGCCAAGTAGGGAAAATGTATGTAGAAAAGATGATGACGCTCATTTTCCTAATGTGAGGGTAATTGTCCTTTCCCCGGGATCAACTAGTGCAAATAGTCGCTCTTTAGTGGTAAGCGGTGGAAGTTTTTTTACAGGGGCTGATGATTACACAAATTTAGCGAACTTTGCCCCAGCCGCCGGTGATACAGAAACTCGCATAATGTACGGTGTTGACCCTGATACAAATTTGAGGATGCCTTTTAACAGGGCTGATTATTATATATCAACCGCAAATGTGCCTCAGAGATGTGCTGCGCCTGGGACTGGGACCGGCGTTCTGGTTAAAAGTGTTATTGAACATGCGACTGGAAATAGAGGAGCTGGCCTTCCATTGTTAGACTGTGTTGCCGATATGCAGGTAATCTATCGCATTGATAGTAACAATAACGGCACTATTGATTTCGCTACTGATAATTTAGCTACTCTCACAGACACGAATAGCAATGGAATCATTGATGCTCAAGAAATAAGAGAGCAGATAAAAGAGGTCAGAGTTTATATCCTTGCCCATGAAGGACAGAGGGATGTGAATTATGATGCGACTACTACCTATCCAGGTAATCAGATTACAATACCACCTACGGCCTCTGACCCCGGTTTTGGCCTTGGAAGTACCTTCGATTTTGTTGCTAATGGTATTACCAATTGGCAAAATTACAGGTGGAAGGTATATACAATAGTTGTGAAACCGAATAATCTGAGGTAGCCATGAAAAGTCAAAAGCCACTCAATCTAATAATGTGGGATATAAAGTGCGGAACATTCCAAAATATGCATTCTAAAATCCGTAATGAAAAGGGCATCGCCCTTGTAATGGTTCTCGTGCTTTCAGCTATAGTTCTTATCATCATGGCTGGTTTGATATACATGTTAACGACGGGAACTCAGATTTCGGGTATGCAGAAAAGATATGAAACCGCCTCCGAAGCAGGGATAGGTGGAAGGGATATCACATATCAGCTTATTGGGCTCAGGGGTGATGCTTCGAGAACCGCTTCTTTTTTAGCTGATGTGGCAGCTCTTACGCCAGCTATCACAACACCAGTTACTTGTGTGCCCAATCCAGCAGCTACCTTCCCAGACGGTAGACCATGTACTGCTCTTGGAAGTTTTACAAATTTAGCAACAAAACTCAACTTACCTACATCTTGCTGGTCTGGTTGTAATAGCTCTATGGTCATCGACCCTAATATAGCTTCTACCTATGACATGATGTTTACCCTTGGGGTAGGTCCGACATATAATGTTTATTCAAAAATAGTGGATACTGTTGAGGGCAACAGCGCGGGAGATGAAGGTC
>Ga0316628_100004614_pt1 | contig 10846 bp, 10 predicted proteins | sample OWC_Aug_M2_C1_D5_FD_207648 | JGI IMG/M metagenome (GOLD analysis project Ga0316628, IMG submission 207648) | Wetland soil microbial communities from Old Woman Creek delta, Ohio, United States - OWC_Aug_M2_C1_D5_C | ecosystem: Environmental > Terrestrial > Soil > Wetlands | place: USA: Ohio... | reverse complement strand
ACGCCCTGGCGCAAGTCACAGCCCACCGGCTTGCCCAGCCGGGCGGGGTCTCCGGTGAAGTCCAGCACGTCGTCGACGATCTGGAAGGCCATCCCGATCCCGTGGCCGTAGCGGCGGGCCGAGGCGAACTCCGCCCCCCCGGCCGGACCCAACAGGGCGGGCGCGCCGGCCGCCAGCTCGAACAGGGCGGCGGTCTTGGCGCCGATCCAGCGCAGATCCTCCTCGCGGCTCTGGATTCCCCGCTCCCGGGCGAGCTGAGTGACCTCGCCGTCCACCATCACCGCCATGGTCCGGGTGAACATCTCGACCGCCGCGAGGCAGCGTGTGCCGAGCATCAGCTCCGTCGCCCTGGTCAAGGCCAGGTCCCCGACCATCACGCTGGCGGCCGCCGACCAGCGAGCGTTGAGCGTCTCGATCCCGCGCCGCAGCACGGAGCCGTCGACCAGGTCGTCGTGCACGAGCGCCGCGGTGTGCAGCATCTCGATCGCCGCCGCCAGGCTCACCAGCGGGCCGCCCTCCACCTCCAGCATCCCCCCGACCAGCACGGCGACGCGCGGCCGGATGCGCTTGCCTCCGGCGGCGATCAGCGCGGCGAGACCGGCCTCGAGCGGCGAGCGGCTCGCGTCCGCCTGGGCCAGCAACAGCTCCTCCGTCCGCCGCAGCCGTTCCTGGGCCGGGTCGAGGAGGGCGAGTTGAGGATCCAAGGTTGCTGTCATGGGGCCGGCCCCTATTCGGGGACGAGCTTCAGCACCTTGCCGACGACGTCGGCCATCTTGGCGATGCGCACGAGCCGCTTCGTGGAGACCTTCTGCACCTGCCGGTAGAGCGAGTCGGACGTCTCGAACACCTCCAGCATCTGACTCATCTTTTCCCGGACGTGGGCGTCCTCCCTGCCGCTTTCCAGCTCGGCAACAGACTCGCGCAGCATCTGGAGAGTCGGATCGACCTCCCGGCGCTTGCGGTAGTCGACGATGAAGCGGAACATCTCGTACACGTCGCCCTTGATCTCGAACCGGTCGGTGCGCTCGCCCAGCGCGTGCACCTTGCGGACGATGCCGAAGCTCTCCAGCTCGTGCAGACCCACGCTGACGGTGGAGCGGGCCACCGCCAGCGTGGCGCCGATCTCCTCGGCGCTGAGCGGCTCGGGCGAGAGGTAGAGCAGCCCCTGGATCTGGGCCACCGTGCGGTTGATGCCCCACCGCTCCCCCATCTCTCCCCAGTGGACGACGAACCGCTGCGCGATCTTGGTCAGCTTGGCCATGACGAGACCTTTCGGCCGTTTCGGTTATTTCCGAAATTACCGGAATTCACTGGGGATGTCAAGGGGGGCCGGCCCACGATCTCCCGCCCACGATCTCCTTGACGCCTCGCAGGCCGGCCCGGATACTCCGGCAGACGCGAAGGGAATCCCCATCCGACACCAGCCGCGCCACTACACCCGCCCTCTCCCCACGCGCCGCGCAATGGCTCCCGCGTGAGGATCGTGGGCGGCCGCCTCGCGGGCCGCGATCTCACATCGCCGCGCGAGCGCCGCGTGCGCTGCACCGCCGAGGAGGTGAGAGCGGCGCTGCTGGACGCGATCGGCGACGACGTTCGGGGGGCGCGCGTGCTCGACCTCTTCGCCGGCACCGGGGCGCTGGGGCTCGAAGCCCTCTCGCGGGGTGCGTGCACCGCGGATTTCGTCGAGTTCCGTCCGTCGAGCCTGCACGCCCTCAAGGCCAACGTCGCGGCCCTGGGCGTGCGCCGGCAGACCCGCGTCTTCAAGCGCGACGCCGTCCCGTTCGCCGAGGCGCTCGAGGCGGACAGCTACGATGTCGCCTTCGCCGACCCGCCGTACGGCTCGAGGATCCTCGATCGCGTGCTCGACGCCTGGACCCGGCGTCGCTTCTCGCGCGTCTTCGCCGCCGAGCACGACCCGGCGCACGAACTCCCGGCCGGCGCTCTGCGGCTGAGCTTCCCCGAGACCGTCGTCACCGTCTACCGCCGCTGACCGGCGCGGCGGCGTCGCGGGGAGCGGCGCTGCGGCGCCGGGCGGGGACCACGATGTTCCGGAGGAGCTACGCCAGCCGCCGGGGCACCAGCTCCGCCGCCAGAGCGGCAAGGTCGTCGGCCAGCTGCGCCAACTGAGCGTGACGGTTGCGGACGATGTGGAAGTAGATCGAGCGCGCACCGGAGAAGGCCGCGATGAACCACAGCGGCAGCATGGCTACCCCTGCGAGCGGCGAGTGCATCGCGCCGCCGAAGATCGCCATGACCAGGCCGAGGCCCCCGCCGCCCACCCCGCCGCCGACGCCACCGACGATTCCGCCGGCCGCCTGCCCGAGGTTCTCGCGCACTGTGATGCGAGTGGAGCCGCCGCGCACCGAGACCAGGATCTGCACGTCCCTGCCGGTCCCGTTCCCGCTGCGGATCGTGGCCCACGAGAACGAGCGGCCGAGCTGACTTCCCTGCCCCAGCTGGCCCAGCGCGGCGCGCATCAGCTCGACGAGGGCCGGGAACTCCGTGTCGGGCAGTTCTCCCGTCACCACACGCTCGAACAGCAGGTAGGTCGGAGCGCCGAGCCAGAATCTCGCCGCCCGCTGCCCCCTCGAGTCCGGAGTGCCGTCACGGAGCGCGCCGGACCGGTCGCACCAGTACCGCTCCGCGCGCAGGGGCGCCGGCTCCCCGGCCGCCAGCGCCGGGACCGGCGCCGCGGGTGTCCGCCGCACTGCGACGGCGGCCGCCGCCTCCCGCACGCGCTCCGGCGGGATGAGAGCCTCGGCGGCGACCTGCTGGATGGCGCCGATGGTCAGCGCGCCGCTTGCCGTCGGGTGCGACGCGTCCAGTTCCGCGGCGCGCCGCACGATCTCCTGCACCTCGCCCTCACTGAAGCGGCGGTGCGGCGCTGCCCCCCCCGACCCGGCGGGCTCGACCGGCCCCGGAGCCACGGCGCCCCCTGCCGGACCGTTGCTCGGCGGCGCCGCGCTCACGGCGCCCCGCAGCTCCGCCATCAGCGCGTCCGGGCTCGCGGTGCGCTTGTCGCCGCCGATGGCGAAGGCGTGGACGAGCGCCGCCTCCACGCGACCAGGGTACCCCTCCAGCACCCGCCGGTGCGGCGCCGGGGCCTCGAGCAGCCGCCCCGTCCGCACCGACTCCTCCGACGGCCAGCGGCCGGGCACCTCGCCCACCAGCATCTCGTACGCCACCACGGCGAGGCTGTAGACATCCGTCCGTTCGTCGAGGTCGGTGAGGCCCGCCGCCTGCTCGGGGCTCATGTATCCCGGCGTTCCCAACGGGAATCCCGTCCGCGTCAGGATCGCGCCGCCCGCCGTGCTCACCGCCTTCGCTATTCCGAAGTCCGCGACGATCGGATGCCCCTGCGAGAACAGGATGTTCTCCGGCTTGATGTCCCGGTGCAGCACTCCCATCCGGTGCGCGTAGCCCAGCGCGTCGGCGACCGACTCCGCGATGTCCAGCGCGCGGCCCAGGGGCAGCCGCCGCTCCCGCTCCAGCACCTGCCGCAGCGAGCCGCCCTCGACGACGGGCATCACGTAGTGCAGGAACCCGCCGGCCTCGCCCGAGTCGTACAGGGCCAGGATGTGCGGGTGCGTGAGCCGCGCCGCGATCTCGATCTCCTTGAGGAACCGCTCCGCGCCCAGCGACGCGGCGAGGTCCGGACGCAGAACCTTGATCGCCACCTCACGGTGGTGCTTGAGATCGTCCGCCAGGTAGACGGTGGCCATGCCACCGCGCCCCAACACGCGGAGGATGCGGTAGCGCCCCGCGAGCGCGGAGCTGAGATCGTCCGGGATCTCGGTCATGAGGGGCGGGAAGGTATCGTGCGCGCCCCGGCGCCGCCACACGCTGGGCCGAGCATCGCCCCGCGCGCCTGCGGCACCAGAGACGAGAGGACCACACGGTAGGCCGGTCGGTAGGCGTCGAGGTACTCGTCGGAGTGCTCGACGAGCGGGTAGCCGCGCGAGCGCATCACCTCGAAGTACCCGCGCAGCTCGGCGCGCGGGAGTGGAATCGAGCCCTCGCCCGCCGTGCGCTCCGCGTACTCGAGGCGTCGGCGCAGGCTCTCCCTGGAGCCTTCGTGCTCGCGGGCCGTGCGCAGGAAGGCCGCGAGCAGGGGCCGGCGCCCGCCACCGCACGCGAAGTACGGCCGGAGGTTGACCCGAGCCATGCGGCCGTCGGGCGAAATGGTGTCCACCACCGGCTCGCCGGCATCCGGCCCCAGGCCGGCCATCTCGACGTCCAGCCAGCGCGCCGCCATCGCGGAGTCCAGCCCGCTGTGGCGGCTGCCCATGGTCGCCTGGAAGACGAGCTTGTACACGTCCTGCGGCCGCATCAATGGGTAGCGGGCGAACTGGCGCACGAGCAGGGCGCGGAACTCACGCTCCTCGGCGCGCGGCGGCAGGCCCGCCACGACCGCCGCGCCGGCCGCGAGCAGGCCGAACACCGGAACCGCGCGGAGTGTGACGCACCTCAGGCACACCCGGAGTCCCTGCCCCGGTCCGCCGGTACTACGTCGTGAGGCCATCGGCCGCGAATTCTAGCGCCCCAGGTTGCCCCAAGTCGAGGCAGGCGGCTAGAGTAGATGTGCGGCCGGAGGCTCGCGCGGAGCTTCCGGTGCCGCGGCAGTATCCCTGGCCACAGGAGATCGCCCTCGTGCGCGCCACAGCCCGCCATCTCTTCCACGCCGGCCTCGCCGCGGCCCTCTGGGCCGTGAGCGGCGGGGCGGCAGCCGCAAGTGCCCAGGCCAACGGCCAAGGAGGGGCGGCCCCGAGCAGTGCGCTGCTGATATTCCAGCGGGCCACGGAGAGCGCCCGCGCGGCCTTCCCGCGGCTCGCCGGTGCGCAGCCCCGGGTCGTGCCGGGCTCGGCCCAGTATCAGACCGCCCTCGCGAGGCTCCAGGCGGGCCAGTACGCCGAGGCCTTCATGCCGATGCGGGAGGCGGTTCGCCTCAACTCCACCAGCGCCCTCTACCACGGCGATCTCGCCGTCGTGTACGGCGGCCTGGACAGGTGGGACGAGGCGGCGATCGAGCTGGTGCTGGCCCGCAACTCGCAGGGGGAGAATCAGTGGTACACGGTGGCGCTGGCCGCCGTGAAGGCGATGCGGCAGCAGTGGATGGACGCCGCCGCCAACCTCGACGCGGCCGTCGCGGCCGACAGCGGCATCATCGATTCCGTGGTCGCCGAGTCCGCCGTGCAGTGGTCGTGGCGCGCCCGCCGCAACCAGCAGATGATGGCGTGGGCCCAGCTCGCGACGCAACGCTACCCCGGCACGGCCGAACCCTGGCTCCGCATGGCCAACTGGTACCAGCAGCAGCGCGATACCACGCGGGGCGCCGCGGCCATCCGACGGTACGTGGCTCTCCGCCCCGAGGACCACACCGGCCAGTTCCTGTTCTCCGTCTTCCTGTTCGACCTGGGCCAGAACGATTCCGCGCTGGCGTTCGCCGCGGAGGCGGCCGTCGACACTGCGAACCGCGAGCGCGCCTCGCAGGTCATGTTCGGGGTCGGCGCGAGGATGCTGCTGGCGGGCCGCCACGACACGGCGGCCGTCGTGCTGGCTCGCGCGCTGGAGGGAGCCGCTGCCGAGCTGCGGCCCCGCGTCTCCCTGTTCCTCGGCCACGCCCATCTGGGGAGGATCCCGAGGCTCGACTCGTTGGCGGAGCGGGGCCGCGCCTGCGCGCCGGCAATGCGGCTCGACTCGGCGGTGACCCTGGCGGCGTCGAACCTCGAGGCGGGCCTGGCGTTGGACAGCGCCCGCGTCGCGCCCATCCTGGCCAGCACCATCCCGCAGTACCGCCAGCGCATCACCGCGATGGTGAACCAGTTCTGCGGGGCCAGGCGGCGGCCGTAGCCCGCGGCCGCGCCCGCGCAGGGCCTCGGCGGACCGAGCGGTGGGAGACCGACTCCCGCCCGGCCCCGAAGCCGACACGAGTCTACACGCCGTCCGCCGGCAAGTGCTGGTTGCAGGCCGGGTAGTCGCAGCAGGTGTGGCACACGCGCTTGAATGCGTCGATGCCAAGGAGCCTGATGCGCGGCGTGAGGTAGTCCTCGCGCACCGGCTCCTCCTGTAGCAGCGCGGTGCTGAGGTACTTCTTGTTGTCGTCCGAGAAGACCGTGGCCACGACGGCTTCAGGGCCCAATCTCTGCTGCACCAGGACGCCGGCCAGGAAGTTCGCGCCGGAGCTGATGCCGACGCCCAGGCCGAGCCGCGACGCCAGCTGCTGGGCCAAGAGAATGGAGTCGCCGTCCGGCACGGCTATCACCTCATCCAGCTCGCCGAGCTCGACGATGTCGGGGATGAACTCGTCCGAGATGCCCTGGATGCGGTGCTTCCCCACCTTGTGGCCGGTGCTCATCGTCGGAGACTCGGCGGGCTCCATGGGGTGGATCTTCACCGCGGGGTTCTGCCTCCGGAGGTAGCGCCCCACGCCCATGACCGTCCCCCCGGTGCCCACTCCGGCGACGAAGGCGTCCGGCGTCAACTGGTTGAAGCGCAGCTGCCACCAGATCTCGGGGCCGGTGGTGGTTTCGTGGGCCTGGACGTTCGCGGTGTTGCTGAACTGATGCGGCAGGAAGACGCTCGGCCGGCTGGCCGCGTACTCGTCGGCCATGCGGATGCTGCCAAGGAAGCCGCCCTGCTCGGCGCTCACGGGCACTATCCGGGCGCCGAAGCTGCGGATCAGGTCCTTCCGCTCCCGACTCATCCAGTCCGGCATGAAGATGGTGACCGGATGGCCGAGCGCGCGCCCCAGGCCGGCGAAGGCGATGCCGGTGTTGCCGCTGGTGGCCTCCGCTATCGTGTCTCCCGGACGAAGACGCCCCTCGGCGTACGCCGTCTCCAGGATGTGGAGCGCCATCCGGTCCTTGATGCTTCCGGTCAGGTTCAGGTGCTCGCACTTGGCGTAGAGCGTGCGCGGCTCGCCGTCCAGAGAATACCGGATGGCCAGCAGCGGCGTGTTGCCGACGGCCGAGTGAAGGCCCTTGAGTACCCGGGCCGTGTCCGCGCTCGGAGCGCTGGTGGCGGTCACCTTGCCCGCTCCCGCCTACAGCCCGTACTGCTCGATGATCTGCTGCCGGTTCTTCCCGAGGATACCGTGCTTCTTCCCGACCTTGGTGAAGGCCTCGATGCCCTTGTCGAGATGGTGCTTCTCGTGCGCGGCCGAGAGCTGCGTGCGGATGCGGGCCTGCCCCTTCGCCACCACCGGGAAGAAGAAGCCCACCACGTAGATGCCCTCGGCGAACAGGTCGCGCGCCACGTCCTGCGCGAGCTTCGCGTTGTACAGCATCACGGGGACGATCGGGCTGTCGCCGTCCTTCACGTCGAGGCCTGCGGCCTTCAGCCCGCGCCGCCAGTACAGGGCGTTCTGCTCCAGCTTGTCGCGCCGCTCGGTGGACTTGCTGAGGATCTCCATCACGCGCAGCGCCCCGGCCACGATGACCGGCGCCACGCTGTTCGAGAACAGATACGGCCGGGCGCGCTGGCGACACATCTCCACCAGCTCCCTGCGACCGCTCACGCAGCCGCCGGACGCCCCGCCCAGCGCCTTGCCCAGCGTCGTGGTGATGATGTCGATCTTCCCGACCACGCCGCAGTGCTCGTGGGTGCCACGCCCCGTCTTGCCGATGAACCCGCTGGCGTGCGAGTCGTCCACGAAGACCATGGCGTTGTACTTCTCGGCGAGGGCCACGATCTGGTCCAGCTTGGCCACGTCGCCGTCCATCGAGAACACCCCGTCGGTGATCACCAGGCGGAGCCGCTTGTCCTGGTGCTCCTGGAGCTTCTCCTCCAGGTGCCCCATGTCGGAGTGCTTGAAGGTGTCCTGCTGAGCCTTGCACAGGCGCATGCCGTCCACGATGGACGCGTGGACCAACCGGTCCGCGATCATGACGTCCTGGTCGGACAGCACCGCCTCGAACACGCCGGCGTTGGCGTCCATGCAGGAGGGGAACAGCAGCGTGTCCTCAGTGCCCAGGAACTCCGTCAGCTTGTTCTCGAGCGTGCGGTGGAGATCCTGGGTGCCGCAGATGAACCGCACCGACGACATCCCGTAGCCGCGGCTGTCCAGGCCGGCGTGCGCCGCCGCGACGATGTCCGGGTGGCTGGACATCCCGAGGTAGTTGTTGGCGCACAGGTTGATGACCTTCTTGGTCGCCGCTCCCGCCGGAAACTCCACCTCGATGTCGGCCCCCTGCGGCGCGTGGATGAACCGCTCCTCCTTGAAGAGCCCCGCCTGCCGGAGGTCGGAAAGCTCCCGCTGGTACGACTCCCGCACCGTCGCGCTGTACGCCATGTCCTCTCTCCTCCGTTCGCGGTTCGCGCTACCCGCGCGCCTTCTGGAAGCGCTCGACCAGGGCGGCGATGCTGTTCACGGTGTCGAACGCGGCGGGACTCGCTTCCGCGTCGGGGATCTGGATTTGGTACTTCCTCTCCAGGAACCGCTTGAGCGATACCATGGAGAAGGAGTCCACGATCCCACCGCTGATGAGGGGCGTCGAATCGGTGACCTCGCGATCGTCGCCCTCCTCGATGTACTCCTTCACCACGTAGTCCCGGACAGCGCGCTTGATCTCGTCCATGAACTCATTCCTCCATGAGCGTCGAGATGTCGCCGACCGGCTCGCCCCACTCCTGGGCGCGGAGCACTCGGCGCACGATCTTGCCGCTGCGGGTCTTGGGCAATGATGCGACGAACTCGATCTCCTGCGGCATGGCCAGAGGAGACAGCTTGCGGCGAATCGAGTTCATGATCTCCAGCTCCAGGTCCGGGCCGGCCTCGAACCCCGGCTTCAGCGTCACGAACGCCTTCACCACCTCCATGTTGATCGGATCGGGCTTGGAGACCGCGGCCGACTCCGCCACCGCCGGGTGCTCCAGCAGCGCGGACTCGATCTCGAACGGGCCCACCAGGTGGCCGCCGGTGTTGATGACGTCGTCGTCCCGCCCCACGAACCAGAAGTAGCCGTCGGGGTCGATGCTGGAGCGGTCGCCGCAGAGGTACCACCCGTTCTTGAACTTGTTCTGGTAGGCCGTGGGGTTGTTCCAGTAGCGGCGCATCATGGACGGCCAGCCCGGCCTCAGGGCTATGAGCCCGACGCGGCCCGGCTCCTTGTAGGGCTCGAACGTCCTGGGGTCCACGACCGTCGCCGTGATGCCCGGAAACGGCCGCCCCATCGAGCCGGGCTTCACCGGCATGCCCGGGAAGTTCGTGATGACCATGCAGCCGGTCTCGGTCTGCCAGAAGGTGTCGTGGAACGGAAGACCGAAGGCCTCGCGCGACCAGATCACCGCTTCGGCGTTGAGCGGCTCCCCGACGCTGCACAGGTGGCGCAGCGAGGAGAGGTCGAACCGCCTCACCAGCTCCGTGCCCTCCCGCATCAGCAGCCGGATCGCCGTGGGCGCCGAGTACCACACCGTGATCCGGCGCTTCTCGATGAACTTGTACCACCGCTCGGCGTTGAAGCCGGCGTCGAGAACCACCTGCGTCACGCCGTTCGCCCACGGGCCGATGATGCCGTAGGACGTGCCGGTGACCCACCCGGGGTCGGCGTTGCACCAGTAGATGTCGTCGGGCCTGAGGTCGAGGACCCACTTCGCCGTGAGGTACTGCGAGACGAGCGAGTAGTGGACGTGCTGAGCGCCCTTGGGCTGGCCCGTGGTCCCCGACGTGTAGTGCAGCACCGACGGAGTCTCCGCCGACGACGGGTACGCGTCGAAGCTGTCCACCCGCGGCAGCTCGTCGAGCGCCATCGCGACCTCGCGCTCCTTGAGCGGGGACTGCGCCGCGTCCACGACGATGATGTGGCGCAGCTCCGGCAGCGTGTCGCGGATCTTCCGCACCTTCAGCGCGTGCTTCTTCTGGGTGATGATGGCCGCGGTCTTCGCGTCGTTGAGGCGCGTGAACAGCGACTCCTCGCCGAACGCGGAGAACAGCGGCTGGACGATCCCACCCATCTTGAGCACGCCCAGGAACCCGATGTACAGCTCGGGGATCCGGTCCATGAACAGGCAGACCCGCTCGCCCGGGCGCAGGTCCAGCCGGACCAGGTAGTCGGCGATGGTGTTGGAGAGAACGCGGATGTCGTCGTAGCTGTAGGTCCGCTCCTCGCCCAGATGGCTCTCCCACAGCAACGCCGGCTTCGCGGCGCTTCCCCGGGCGCAGATCCGGTCGGAGCAGAACCACCCGATGTTGATCGGGTCTCCCTTGGTGACGCCGAGCTCGCGCTCGGAGATGGACCAGTCGAACCCCGCCAGCCGCTCCTCGTAGCTGGGCCAGGTGTTGCCACTCTCGGCAGCTCTACTCACGGCGCTCCTCCGCGCGGCCCGGGCTCGATTCCAGGACCACGTTGGCTACTGCCCACTCGTCAGTGTGGGAGATGGAGAGGAAGACCCGGTCGGCGCTCAGCGCGGCCGCGGCGTCCCTGATGCGGCCGTGCAGGACCAGGTGGCTGCGGCCGGAGGGATCGTTGCGGACCTCCACGTCCCGCCAGGACGCCCCCTGCGGCTGCGAGCAGCCGAGGGCCTTGTACATGGCCTCCTTGGCGGCGAATCGCGCGGCGTAGTGCGGCGCGGGGTAGCGCTTCGTCTCACAATACGCGATCTCGGCGGGCGTGAACAGCCGCTCCCGGAGACCGCTCTCGGGCTCCTCGAGCTGACTTTCCATCCGCTCCACCGCGAAGACGTCTACCCCGATGCCCACGATCATGGACCGCCCGCCACGCTCCAGCCGGTTTGCAGCCATGGGAGGATAGACGGTTCCGCCGGGTTCGCAAGCCCTCGGGACCCGACGCGGAGCGCTGTGCTGGAACTTTAGCACACCCCGGCCCGTAGTAACCTCGCTGACACGCGG
>Ga0316628_100004613_pt1 | contig 10847 bp, 6 predicted proteins | sample OWC_Aug_M2_C1_D5_FD_207648 | JGI IMG/M metagenome (GOLD analysis project Ga0316628, IMG submission 207648) | Wetland soil microbial communities from Old Woman Creek delta, Ohio, United States - OWC_Aug_M2_C1_D5_C | ecosystem: Environmental > Terrestrial > Soil > Wetlands | place: USA: Ohio... | reverse complement strand
TTCGCAAGCGGGCTTCGCTCGCCTGCTCGGCCGCTCATGGGCGACGTTTGGCAGATTGATGAAAAGCGCAGGCCTCTGATCGCCCCATTATGGGCTGAGCCAAAATGAGTCTGGAAGACATGCTCAGCGGCTGGACAGCACCGTCGAGCGACACCGAGCAGGAGAAACAGGAGCGTACGGAGCGAATGATTCGCGAGGCCATTGATGCGCACGCGCCATTCAAGGGCTGCAACCCAAGCGTATACGCGAAGGGATCTTACGCGAATAACACCAACGTACGGGCGGACAGTGACGTCGATATTGCTGTCGAATGCACGGAGGCGGAGTATTGGGAGGAAGCCCAACCTGGCATACACAAGCCGACGGGCGCGTACTCGGGAATATGGACAACAGCTAAGCTAAGGTCCGAACTCGTCACTGCGCTGAAAGCGAAGTTTGCCGGCCAGGTGGATACCTCAGGGTCCACCGCCATTCAGGTGAATTCGGGCTCGGCTCGTGTCGATGCCGACGTTGTCCCGTGCTTTAGCTACCGGTACTACCTTTCGCCCTCCTCATCGCGGCCAGGAACGAAAATTTTCAAGACCAATGGGGAGAGCATTGTCAATTACCCTGCGCAACAGCTAGACAATGGCAGAGCGAAGAACTTGCGTACGCGCTACGCGTATAAGAAGGCCGTTCGGCTTCTGAAGCGAGTGGAGAATGCGATGGTAGAGGCCCGGACATTCCGCGAACTGCCGTCCTACTTCGTGGAGTGTCTCGCCTACAACTGCCCGGACCCAACCTTCGGACATCCCACGTGGACCGATACGCTGCGTGCGATGCTGATGCACATCTGGACAGGGCTTCAAGGCGAAGAACCTGCAGACGCCGCGGCGCGATGGCTTGAAGCAAATGGATGTTTCTATCTCTTCCACTCCGCGCAGAAGTGGACTCGCGCAGATGGACGTGAGTTCGCCTATGCTGCATGGAACCACCTCGGCTTTAAGTCGTGATTTCCCGGATCCGCGTGCAGGTCATTGTAGCCCTCGTGATGGTCGTCTTCGCCGTAGGTATCTGGGCCTCCGGCGACACCCCAGAACTCCGATGGCTTCGTTTCTACTCCGTGGCAGTCGTCGTCGTCCTCCTCGCGCTTGCCGCGTGGGACAAGTGGCTTTGGCGATTACCATTTGTGCAGCGGGTCGCAAGCGTTCCACCCGACATCCGCGGCACTTGGAAGGGCGATCTTGACTCTTTCTGGAAGTATGAGACGGGCTCCCCACCTCCGAGGAAGACTGCTTACCTCGTGGTGCGCCAATCGGCTTGGCGGGTGTCGGTCGTGCTCTTTACTGACGAGTCACGGTCAGTGTCGTCACTGGCTATGGTGTCCTCGGACGGGATGACCGCGTCCCTTGATTACATGTATCTCAACAGGCCAGACAGCCGCTTCGAGGATCGGAGCCGAATTCATCATGGTTCGGCGTCCTTCGACATCATTGGCCTGCCCGCAACTCGCCTCCGCGGCCGCTACTGGACTAACAGGGATAGTAGGGGCGAGTTGGACTTTACGGCACGCGTGCCGAAAATCGCGGAGGACTACCAGGAAGCTGAGCGTGCGTTCATGCCCAGCAGTTAGCACAATTCGGCCCTCGCATCGAATTTGCCTAATAACCGGTTGCAGCGTGCGGGCCGCCACGTGGCCCGCCGCTGAACTCGATCCTCACGATAGTAATCTGCCCCAGGACTTCCCCTCCGGTTATCAGATTAAACACAGACACTTCAATCTTCGGACTTTGATGCCATCACCGTGCAGGGGAAGACCCTTTAATTCGTTAGATGGCCGACCGCCGCTCGGCGCGACGCTGTGATTCAAGCCGCAAACAACGCCCCGGAATCCGCGGCCATCGTGTCGTGCTGAAATAAGAGCCTATGGCCATCAAGAAATCCGACCTCTACTCCTCCCTTTGGGCCTCGTGCGACGAGCTCCGCGGCGGCATGGACGCGAGCCAGTACAAGGACTACGTCCTGTTCATGCTGTTCATCAAGTACATCAGCGACAAGTACGGCGCGAGCGACGAGTTCGCGCCGCCCGTCAGCATCCCGAAGGGCGCGTCATTCCGCGACATGATCGCCCTCAAGGGCAAGCCCGACATCGGCGACAAGATCAATACGCAGATCATCCAGCCGCTGATCGACGCCAACGCGCGTCTCGCCCGTAGCGACTTCCCCGATTTCAACGACCCGAACAAGCTCGGCGAAGGCCAGGCGATGGTGGACCGCCTGACCAACTTGATCGGAATCTTCCAGAAGCCCGAGCTCGACTTCTCGCAGAACCGCGCCGAGCACGACGACATCCTCGGCGACGCCTACGAGTACCTAATGCGGCACTTCGCCACCGAGAGCGGCAAGAGCAAGGGGCAGTTCTACACGCCCTCGGAGGTGAGCCGCGTCATTGCGCAAGTGATCGGCATCTCGCCCGCGAACACCAGGGCCGCGACCACCGCCTACGACCCCACCTGCGGCTCGGGCTCGCTGCTCTTGAAGGTGGCCGCGCAGGCGGGCAAGCACATTACGCTCGAAGGGCAGGAGAAGGACGTGACCACGGCGGGCCTTGCCCGCATGAACATGATCCTGCACGACTTCCCCACGGCCAACATCCTCTCGGGCAACACGCTGGCCGCGCCGAAATTCAAGGACGGCGAGCAACTCCGCACCTATGACTACGTGGTCGCCAATCCGCCGTTCTCCGACAAGACCTGGAGCACTGGCCTCACGCCCGCGAACGATCCGTTCCAACGCTTCGCCTGGGGCCAGCCGCCGGCCAAGCAAGGCGACTACGCATATCTGCTGCACATCGTCCGCTCGATGAAGAGCTCGGGCAAGGCGGCCTGCATCTTGCCCCACGGCGTGCTCTTTCGCGGCGGCGCGGAGGGCGTGATCCGCCAGCAACTCGTCCGCTCCGGCATGCTCAAGGGGATCATCGGCCTACCGCCCAACCTCTTCTACGGCACCGGCATTCCCGCCTGCATCGTGGTGCTCGACAAGGAGAACGCCGCCGCCCGCAAGGGCGTGTTCCTGATCGACGCCTCGAAGGGCTTCATCAAGGACGGCCCCAAGAACCGACTGCGCGAGCAGGACATCCATCGCATCGTGGACACCTTCACCCGCCAGACCGACACGCCGCGCTACGCGCGCATGGTGCCGCTGGCTGAGATCGCCGACCCGAGGAACGACTACAACCTCAACCTGACGCGCTACATCGACAGCACTGAGCCAGAGGATTTGCAGGACATTGAGGGGCACCTGCGCGGCGGCATCCCGGAGCGCGACCTCGATGCGCTGACGGACTACTGGAAGGTGCTGCCGGCGGTGCGCGCCGCGCTGTTCGAATCGGCGGGCCGCCCCGGCTACGCGCGCCTGCGCCTGCCGCTCCCCGAAGTGCGGCCGGCCATCCTAGGCCACGCCGAATTCACCGCCTTCAACCAGACGGTGACGAGGCGCTTCGCCGGCTGGCGCGCAGCCGCAACCAAGCAACTCACGGCATTCGGCAAGGATGGGCACCCCAAGGCGCTGATCGAGCGCATCGCCGAGGACCTGCTCGCCGCGTTCCGCGATGCGCCGCTGCTCGACGCCTACGACGTCTACCAGCACCTGATGGACTACTGGGCCGAAACGATTCAGGACGACGCCTACCTAATGGCGGCCGATGGCTGGGTCGCGAAGACCTCGCGCATCCTTGAGACTGACAAGAAGGGCAAGACGAAGGATAAGGGTTGGACCTGCGACCTGATCCCCAAGCCCTTCATCGTCGCGCGCTACTTTGCCAAAGAGCAGGCGGGCATCGACGCCGCCCAGGCGGAGCTCGAAGCCGCTACCGCGAGCTTGGCCGAGCTGGAGGAGGAACACGGCGGCGAAGAGGGCTTCCTCGGCGCGCTCGACAAGATCGCCAAGGCCGAGGTCAGCGCCCGGCTCAAGGAAATCAAGGGAGACAAGGAGGCGAAGGACGAGGCGGCCGTGCTCAAGCGCTGGCTGGAACTGTCCGAGAGCGAGACCGCGCTCAAGCGTGCGGCGAAGGAGCAGGAGGCCGCGCTCGACAAACTCGCCTACGAGAAGTACCCCACGCTCACCGAGGCGGAGATCAAGACCCTGGTGGTGAACGACAAGTGGATGGTGCGCCTGTCGGCCGCCGTGCAGGGCGAGCTGGAGCGCGTCTCGCAGACCCTCACCGGCCGCATCCGTGAGCTGGCCGAACGCTACGCCACGCCGCTGCCGCAGCTCACCGACGAAGTGGCGACGCTCGCCGCGCGCGTGGGGGGACACCTCAAGAAGATGGGGGCGTCATGGAAGTGAGGCACGGGTACAAGCAGACGGAGGTGGGGGTCATCCCGCGGGACTGGGAGGTGACGCCGTTCGGTAGGCTGTTTGCGTTCACCAACGGGGTCAACGCAGACAAGACCGCATACGGGAAAGGCGTCCGCTTCATCAATGTGTTGGAGCCAATCACTTACTCGCACATCTACGGTCCCGAGATTCCTGGCCGGGTTGAAATCTCTAGCTCAGTAGCGTCGGCGTATTCAGTGAGACCGGGCGACATCGTCTTCAACCGAACATCCGAGACGGATTCAGAGCTGGGCCTAGCCGCCGTCTATGTCGGCGTTGAGCAGGTGGTGTTCGGTGGCTTCGTGATTCGCGGTAGGCCGATCGACGACACTCTCGACCCAATGTATTCCGGCTACGCACTTCGCGCGAAGATGATCCGTTCTCAGATTACTCCCATGGGGCAAGGCGCTGTTCGGGCAAACATCGGACAGCAGAACCTCCGTCGAGTGCTCGCCGCAATCCCCCCGAAGCCAGAACAACGCGCGATCGCGGCGGCGTTGAGCGATGTGGATGCGTTGCTGGGCGGCCTGGACCGGCTCATCGTCAAGAAGCGTGACCTCAGGCAGGCCGCCATGCAGCAACTCCTCACTGGCAACACCCGCCTCCCCGGCTTCCGCGGGGAGTGGGAGGTGAAGCGGTTGGGGGATCTGCTTCAGTTCCGCCTACTTCAACGAGAAGGGAAACGGCATCAGACTCGTCAGGAATCGCGACCTGAAAAGTAACGACCAACTGTTTCACTACAACGGAAAGCACGAGTCGGCTTTTGTCGTGCGTGATGGGGACGTGCTGGTCGGCATGGACGGCGACTTTCTCCCCTGTAGATGGAACAAGGGCACTGCGTTATTGAATCAGCGAGTCGGAAGAATTGTCCCAAAGTCTAGCCTGGATGCGACTTTTGCCTACTACGCCTTGATGGGGCCGTTGAAGGAGATCGAGGGCGTGACCTCCAGCACCACCGTGAAGCACTTGTCACACGGTGATGTCGAAAACATCGAGCGGCCGCTGCCTGGCAATTCTGAGCAAACCGCCATCGGCACCGTCCTCTCCGATATGGACGCCGAGTTGTCGGCGCTCGAAGCCCGCCGCGACAAGACCCGCGCGCTCAAACAGGCGATGATGCAGGAGCTGCTGACCGGTCGGACCCGCCTGGTGCCGGCCGGAGGCGCCCATGCCTGACATACAGCAGGAGATTCGCGCATGGCTCCAGGCGCAGCCTGATTGGCTTCAGCAAGCAGCCGAAACTTTGCTTTCCTCGGGTAGCGTGTCGGACACGGACATCCGGACTCTTGCCGAGCGCCTCAAGACAGCCGAAGGACAGCAGGTCGCCACGCATCGGACCTTCGACGGGCTCGCACCAACGCCTTCTCCGACCAGTGAGCTACGGCTGCTCGAAATCGGTGATATCAGCGGAATTGAGAATCTTGGTCCCCGCAGTCCGCTCGGATTTGGTACAGGCAATCTTTGCGTCATCTACGGGCACAATGCTTCAGGCAAATCAGGGTATACGCGCCTGCTCAAGAAGGCGTGCGGCAAACCACGCGCTACGGAACTTAAGCCCAACGTGTTCCAGCCGCCGCCTGCGGTACGCAAGTGCAGGATCGGCTACCAGGTGGCAGGAGTCGCGCAGCAGGTCGAATGGCCCGCGAATGGCGCGCCGGTCGACCAGATTCGTGCGGTGGACATCTTCGATACCGATGCCGCGGTGTCCTACCTGACCCAAGAGACGGCAGCCTCCTACTCGCCGCCGTCCGTTGCATTGTTCGAGGCCTTGGCCGCCGTATGCGACCGGATCAAGGCGAAGTTGCAGACCGAGCAGGATGGTTTGGTCACCGCGTTGCCCGCTCTACCGACGGAGTATGCTGCCACCCCGGCGGGTCTTGCCTATGGCGCGTTGAGACCAGACCTGGATGAGACAGCGATCCAAGGCATTGTCCAGTGGCGAGACGAAGACAAGCAGGCGCTGGAGCAACTGACCGAACGTCTCAAGGCGGACGATCCAGCGGCATTGGCTCGCACGAAGCGCAACACGAAGGCTCAGATCGAACAGTTGGCGACCCTTCTGAGAGACGCTGCGGCCGTGCTCGGCCAAGAACGTCTGGTAGCCATCCGGACATTGCGTGCCGAGGCGCTGGCCAAGCGGCGAATTGCGACCGAGTCGGCCAAGGTCGCTTCCTCCAAGCTCGACGGAATAGGTACGGATACCTGGCGGGCGCTCTGGGAGGCCGCGAGGGCTTATTCCCAGACTGCCTACCCTGGCAGGGATTACCCGGTCACTGAGGACGCACTCTGCGTGCTGTGCCATCAGGAACTGGGCCAGCAGGCGCGGCAGCGATTGCGGGATTTCGAGGGCTTTGTGCAGGGACAGCTCGAGACCGAAGCCAAGGCGGCGCAGGAGGCGTATCGGCGAGCGCTGGAGGGCCTGCCTGTGGCGCTGACCGAGGACCAGATTGCAACGCGGTGCCAAGCGGCTGGGATAGCAGAGGAAAGCTGGGCAACACGCCTTGGCGATTATTGGGGCCAGGTAGGCAAGGCCCGCAATGCTCTCCTGGCTGGAGAGATCACCGAACCGGCAACGGCTGTAGCGCTGCCGACCAGCATCCTCGACGAGTTGAGTGCACGAGTCGAAGGACTTGAGCGCGAAGCCGCACAGCACGATCAGGATGCAAGGACCTTTGGTCGCCTCCAGGCTGGTCAGGACAAGCTGCACCTCGAGGCCCGCCGCTGGACAGCCCAGCAATCCACTGCGATTCGCGCCGAGACCGTCCGCCTTCAGAGATTTGCCGATTACGAGAACTGGAAGAATTCAGCGAACTCGCGCGAAATCTCGATCAAGGCCGGGGAGATCGCCGAGCAGGTCGTCACTCAGGCATTTGTGGACCGCTTCAATCGTGAACTGAACGCTCTCGGCGCGTCACGAATCAAGGTCGAACTGTGCAAGACACGGACGGAGAAGGGGAAGGCGCTTCACAAGCTTCGACTTAAAGGCGCGCACACCGGCCAGGACCTACCGGAATCAGTATTGAGTGATGGCGAGCGCCGCATTGTTGGTCTGTCCGCGTTTCTCGCGGATGTTGCAGAGCAGCCCCACGTCGCGCCCTTCGTCTTCGACGATCCGATCTCTTCCCTGGACCAGGAGTTCGAGTGGTACGTAGCAGTTCGGCTCGCCCAGTTGGCGCAGAATCGGCAGGTGCTCGTGTTCACACATCGTCTGTCGCTCTATGGTTCGATGGAAGATGCGGCGAAGAAGGCCGGTGAAGACTGGAAGAAGAAACACTTGCAGCAGCACTGCATCGAGTCGTTCTCCGGAATTGCAGGCCATCCGGCGGATCAAGCCGCATGGAATGCCAACACTACCAAGGCCAACAACATCTTGCTGACACGCCTTGGCGAGGCCAGAAAGGCTGGCGAGGAATCCGGGGCTGACGCATACAGGAACTTCGCACAGGGGATTTGCAGTGACTTCCGGAAGTTGCTCGAGCGGACAGTCGAAGATGATTTGCTGAATCAGGTCGTGAGGCGCCACCGCCGCAGCGTAACCACGGACAATCGGCTCGCTCCGTTGACTCATATCACGCAAGAGGATTGCCGGTTCATCGATGATCTGATGACCAAGTATTCCTGCTTCGAGCACAGCCAGTCACCGGAGACGCCGAGTTCCATTCCGGAGGAACCGGAGTTGCGTAAGGATCTTGAGCGGCTGAAAGTGTGGCGTGAAGAGTTCAAGAAACGTCCAGCGGAGAGCACCGCGGGTGCCTGAACAACCCCGCTCCGAGCGCCGCACGCAGGACCGCGTCGTCGCCCTGTTCACCAACAAGGCGCGGCCCGACTGCCTCGGCTATCGCTACCTCGATGACTGGAGCAAACGGGAGAACAACCGCCCCATCGAGACGGCGCTGCTGCGCGAGAACCTCGCGTGGCGCGGCTACTCGCCCGCCCAGATCGCTGCGGCGCTGCAAAAGCTGGAGACGGCCGCCGACGCGACCGCCTTCACGCTCTACCAGGCGAACCTGCGCACCTACCAGCTGCTGCGCTACGGCGTGCCGGTGCAAGTCGCGGCGGGGCAGGCGCACGAGACGGTGCACCTGATCGACTGGGAGCACCCGGAAAAGAACGACTTCGCGCTGGCCGAGGAGGTGACGCTCAAGGGGGGCTACCAGCGGCGGCCGGACATCGTGCTGTACCTCAACGGCCTCGCCATCGCCGTGCTCGAGCTCAAGCGCAGCTCGGTGGAGGTGGCCGACGGGGTGCGCCAGCTCATCACCAACCAGGAGGAGATCTTCAACAAGGGCTTCTTCAGCACCGTGCAACTGGTGCTGGCGGCGAGCGACTCGCAGGGGCTGCGCTACGGCACCACCGGCACGCCCGAGCAGTTCTTCGTCGAATGGAAGGATGAGGATCCACCGGGGGCGGGCCCGACACTTGCCGCCGGAGCGCTGCTCGACCGGCCGCTGGCGCAGCTCTGCAACAAGGCGCGCCTCCTCGATCTGATCCGCCACTTCATCCTCTTCGACGCGGGGCAGAAGAAGGTTCCGCGTCCGCACCAGTTCTTCGGCGTGAAGGCCGCGCAGGCGCGCATCGCGCAGCGCGAGGGCGGCGTGATCTGGCACACGCAGGGCAGCGGCAAGAGCATCGTGATGGTGCTGATCGCCAAGTGGCTGCTGGAGCACGACCCCGACGCCCGCATCCTGGTGGTCACCGACCGCGACGAGCTGGACAAGCAGATCGAAGGAGTGATGGAGAACGCAGGGGTCATCGGCACCGACTCGCCCCCGCCGCGCATCACCTCGCGGCGCGAGTTCGTGGAGAAGCTCGGCGCCGCCACGCCGCGGCTGCTTTGCGCCCTGGTCCACAAATTCGACCCGGCCGACCTGGACGGCCCGCCGCCGCGCGTGCAGGGGCGCTTCTACGTGTTCGTGGACGAGTGCCACCGTACCCAGGGCGGCGACATGAACCGGCAGATGAAGCGCTGGCTGGAGAGCGCCATCTTCGTCGGCTTCACCGGCACGCCGCTCTTGCGCAAGGACAAGCCGATGACGCGCGACGTCTTCGGCACCTACATCCACACCTACAAGTTCCACGAGGGCGTGGCCGACGGCGTCATCCTCGACCTCAAGTACGAGGCCCGCGACGTGCCGCAGCGGCTCACCTCGCAGGCCGCCATCGACAACTGGTTCGAGCACAAGACGCGGAATCTGAATAATTTCCAGAAGGCGGTACTGCGCAGGCGCTGGGCGACGATGGAGGAGCTGATGAGTGCCGGCGAGCGCAAGCAGCGCATCATCGCCAGCATCATCGAGGATTTCAGCCTCAAGCCGCGCCTGAACAACGACCGCGGCACGGCGATCCTGGTGGCGGCCTCGATCTACGACGCCTGCCACTACTATCGCCTCTTCCAGAACACGAGCTTCGGCCCGTACTGCGGGATCGTCACCTCCTACGAGCCGAACCACAACGCGATCTCGCGCGAACCGGCCAACAGCGACGAGCGCTACAAGTTCGACACCTACACGCAGCACGTCCTGAAGTACGGCCAGACCACCAAGCAGTACGAGGACGAGGCCAAGCGCCGCTTCATCGAGGAGCCGGCGAACCTGAAGCTGCTGATCGTGGTGAGCAAGCTGCTCACCGGCTTCGACGCGCCGAGCTGCACCTACATCTACCTCGACAACGAGCTGCACGATCACAACCTGTTCCAGGCCATCTGCCGCACCAACCGGCTGGACGGCGACGACAAGGACTATGGGTACATCGTGGACTTCAAGGAGCTGTTCGGCGATGTGCAGGAAGCGCTCGCGGTGTACAGCTCGGACGAGCTGGACACAGACGAAGGGGGCGGCCGGGACAACAACGTGCGCCTCAAGGACTGGCTCGTCGAGGGGAAGAGGAAGCTCGATGAGGCGCGGGAGGCGCTTCGCTACCTGTGCGAGCCGGTGCCGCTGCCGCGCGAGGTGGAGCAATACCTGCACTACTTCTGCGGAGACGCCGCCAACGCCAACGCTCTGAACGAGACCGAGCCGCTGCGCGTCGAGTTCTACAAGGGGACGGCGACCTTCGCGCGCGCCTACGCCGCCCTTGCCCAGGATGTCGCCGAGGCCGGCTACACGGAAGCCGAGGCGCAGGCGCTGAAGAGGGAAGTGGAGTTCTTCACCGACATCCGCGCGGCCATCAAGAGGCATTCAGGGGAGGAGTTGGACATCAAGCCCTACGAGGCGGACATGCGCCACCTCATCAACACCTACATCCAGGCCGATCCAGCGTCCGAGCTGGGCGACTTGGGAGCGATGTCGCTGACCGAGCTCATCATCCAGACGGGCATTCACGATGCCATCGCCCGGAAACTCAACGAGAAGGGGAAGCTCTCGCGGAATGCGATCGCCGAGGGGATCATCAACAACGTCCGCAAGACCATCATCCGCGAGCAGGTGACCGACCCAAGGTTCTACGAGCAGATGTCCAAACTGCTCGACGACCTCATCAAGCAGAGCCGGGCG
>Ga0316628_100004612_pt1 | contig 10848 bp, 4 predicted proteins | sample OWC_Aug_M2_C1_D5_FD_207648 | JGI IMG/M metagenome (GOLD analysis project Ga0316628, IMG submission 207648) | Wetland soil microbial communities from Old Woman Creek delta, Ohio, United States - OWC_Aug_M2_C1_D5_C | ecosystem: Environmental > Terrestrial > Soil > Wetlands | place: USA: Ohio... | reverse complement strand
CACGTTCTCCGCGCCCCCGACCCTCGGCCAGGAGACGACCGCGACGGCCCAACTCCGCAACCTCGGTCAGGCCGTGTCGGGCGGCTTCAACATCCGCTGGGTTCTCGATGGCGTCGAGGCCGGCCGTGGGAGCCACCGCTCCCTGGCGCCCGGCGAGACCTCGGACGACAACGTCTACTTCACCTTCACCGCCACGTCGGGGACCCACACCCTGCGCTACGAGGCCGACGTGGACGGGCACGTGCCGGAGTCGAACGAGGGCAACAACGGCTTCACGACCACGTTCGCCACCCGCCAGGCGGACCTGCTGGTCGACGCCATCACCTTCTCCTCGTCGCCAGCCCTCGGCGAGACGACGACCGCGACGGCGCGGCTCCGCAACGCGGGCCAGCTCGCCTCCGGGGAGTTCAACGTGAGGTGGCTCCTCGACGGCGTGCAGGTGGGCGCCGGGCGGCACGTCTCGCTCGACCCCGGGCAGGTCTCCGGCGACAACGTGCGCTTCACCTTCACGCCGACGGCGGGGACCCACACGCTGCGCTTCGAGGCGGATTACAGCGGCGAGGTCCCGGAGTCCAACGAGGCCAACAACGGCTTCCAGACGATCTTCACGACCCGCCAGGCCGACCTCCTCGCCGACGCCATCTCCTTCAGCACGCCGCCGTTCGTGGGACAGCAGACGGTCGCCACCGCGCGGCTGCGGAACGTCGGCAACGCAGACTCCGGCCCGTTCAACGTCCGGTGGCTCGTGGACGGGACGCAGCTGGGATACGGAAGTCACGTCTCGCTTCCTCCCGGCCCGTTCTCCACCGACAACGTCCACTTGTCGTGGAGCCCCACCAGCCCCGGCCTGCACCGTGTCCGGTTCGAGGCCGACGTGGACGCCAACGTGCAGGAGCTGGTCGAGACCAACAACGCGGTGGAGGTCGAGGTGAAGGTCGGCCCGCTGCCCGACCTCGTGGTCGAGGACGTCACTCTCGGCGCCCCGCCGATCTCGGGGATCCCGAACGTCGCCACCGCCCGGCTGAGGAACGCGGGCCCCGCCGGCTCGTCCGCGTTCGACGTCCGGTGGTTCGTGGACGGCCTGCTCGCCGGCGCTGGGCGCCACGCGCCGCTCGCGTCGGGAGCCGTCTCCACCGACAACGTCCGGCTCGACTGGACCCCGCCGTCGGCAGGGCCGCACGTCCTGCGCTTCGAGGCCGACTTCGACGACCAGGTCGTCGAGGTCGACGACGCGAACAACGCCTTCCAGCGCTCGTTCGAGGTGGCCGTCAACCCGGTCCAGGTCGGCCTCTCGCCCTCGGGGCCGCTCTCGCTCACGGCCGACGGCTGGTACACGCCGGCCGACCGGGAGCTGCTGACGACCCTGACCTGCCCGGCGGGCGGCCCGGTCTGCTTCGCGCCGCTCGACATCACGATCGGCTCGCCGGACGGGCGCGCGCGCTTCTACGTCCAGGACATCGTGGCCGACGACCGGATCCTGTGCGGCCTCGCCACCGAGGGCTCGAAGTTCTCGTTCCGCTCGCTCACCGTCAACTGCTTCGACGAGCAGATGACGGGGATCGTGATCCCCGCGGGCGCCTCCCGCTCCGTGCGCTTCAAGGTCAGGATCCAGCCCTCCGACGCGACCACCCTCCGCGTGGGCGGGACCTGGGGGAGCTACTCCTCCGCGCAGGTGAGCCTCGCGGTCCCGAAGGCGGCCGTGCACCCGCTGGTGTTCATCCACGGCATCCTCGGGGCCATGCCCCCGCAGAACCTGCTCGTGACGAGCCGGGACCAGGCGTCGATCTTCGACCCGTTCATCGGCAGCTACTACCCGCTGCTCGAAAGCCTCCAGAAGATGGGCTACGAGTGGAACACGACGCTCTTCGGCCTCGCCTACGACTGGCGCAACAGCAACCGGCTCTCGGGCGGCTTCCTGGGCCGGAGCCTCGCCGGAACGGTGATCCCGAACGCCCGTGCCGTCCCCTACGTCGTGAAGGACGGCAAGGCCGACCTCGTCGTCCACAGCATGGGCGGGCTCGTCTCGCGCTCGTACATCCAGGGCGAGGGCGTCGACCCGCAGAGCCTCGATCCCGTCCCCTACGGCTACGACGTGAACAAGGTCGTGTTCATCGCGTCGCCGCACCGGGGCTTCCCGATCGACTACCGCACGCGCGAGGGCATGACGTGGTCGGACTACCTCTACAACGCCCCGGTCGTCTCGGGCTGGATGGCCATGACCGTGGCGATGGACGGCATCCTGTGGCCCGGCCTCGTGGAGAAGAAGTACCGGCCCAGCGACGACGAGCTCTACCGGGACTGCGTCTGGGTGCCGGGCGGGACCGTCCCCGGCCTCGTGCCCTACTTCCTGTACTTCCCGGGCCTCCGCGACGGCGTCCTCGGGGTCTACCAGTGCACGATCGAGGACATCACGCCCTGGGCGCAGGACCACGCCCGCGGGGCGGAGTCGCTGTTCGAGATGCTGCCGACGGAGGACATGGCGAAGTACCTCGTCAGCGGCGGGCAGCCGTTCCCGTACAGCCACGAGGAGAACACGTTCCTCGGGAGCCTCAACGCAGGGGTGTCGCTCCTCGTCGACCGGGTCGGCGCCGACCGCATCTACGTGATCTACGGCGACGGGGCGCCCGAGACCGACGCGTGGTACGAGGTGGGGCGTCCCGGGGCGAAGAGCTGGCGCTACGGGGCGGCCACGGCCGGAACCGCGCGCGAGACCACGGCCGGCGACGACCTCATCCCGTCCTTCAGCACGAGCCTGGACGGGCTCGTGAGCCTCCCGCCGGGCCACGAGGCGAAGCTCGACGCGGGCCCGGCCGCGCCGAACCGCGCCCGCCACAAGGAGATCATGTTTCACCCCGAGGTTCTGGGCGACAAGGTACCCCGCTTCCTGACGGGCGCGCCGTTCGCCATGACGACCTCCTACTTCCCCCCGTTCGTGAACGTCGAGAAGCTCCTGGCGGTGATGGCGGCCTGCCCAATCGACCTGCTGGTGACCGACAAGTACGAACGGCGGCTGGGCTTCGACCCGGCGAGCGGCCAGGTCCTGCGCGAGATCCCGAACGCGGTGTACGCGGGAAGGGGCGAGCCGCAGATGATCCTGATCGCGAACGCCGAGCCGGGCGACTACAGGATCACGGCCACGGGCCTCGCAACGGGGGCCTACAGCATCCGCGCCGACCAGGTCGGCGCCCGGGGGCCGGTGCCCCTCGCGCTCTTCACGGGGGAGACGACCCCGAGCGAGCAGGACCAGCACACCCTGCGCGTCGGCGCGAACACGCCGCCCGGCGCCGTCCCCGACCGGTACATCCTGAAGCCGGGGCAGACCCTCGCCGTCGGCGCGCCGGGTGTCCTCGCCAACGACGTCGAGCTCGACGCCCAGCCGCTCCAGGCGATCCTGGTGAGCGGGCCGGCGAAAGGCTCGCTCAGCCTGAACCCCGACGGGTCCTTCAGCTACACGCCCGGACCCGACTTCCTCGCCACCGACACGTTCACGTACAAGGCGAGCGACGGCGAGGCCGAGTCGAGCGCCGCGACGGTCACGCTGGCGGTGCGGGCGCCCGAGGTGAACGCGGGGCCCGACCAGGCCGCGAGCGAGGGCCAGCCGGTGTCGTTCTTCGGGAGCGTCGTGGACGACTTCCCGGCCGGGTCGCACACCGTCGTGTGGAACTTCGGCGACGGCGCGACGGCCAACGGCCTGACCGCGACGCACGCTTACGCCGACAACGGCGTCTACACCGCCACCCTCACCGTCACGAGCCCCGCGCAGCTCGCCGGGAAGGACACGATGCTCGTGACGGTGTCCAACGTGGCCCCGACGGTCGAGGCGGGTCCCGACGTGGCCGCGCCCCAGGGTCAGGACGTGGCCTTCGCCGGCTCCTTCTCCGACCCCGGCGCCGCGGACACCCACACGATCTCCTGGGACTTCGGCGACCTGACGGGTGCCGACGGAACGCTCACCCCCACTCACGCCTACGCCGTGCCCGGCAGCTACGTCGCGAGCCTGCTCGTCCGGGACGACGACGGCGGCGAGGGCTCGGACAGCTTGACCGTCACCATCAGCAACGTGGCCCCCACCGTGGAGGCGGGTCCCGACGCGACCGTCGGGCCGAACGAGGACCTGCGCTTCCACGGCTCGTTCACGGACCCCGGCTGGCTCGACACCCACACGATCGAGTGGAACTTCGGGGACGGGGGCACGGCCGCCGACACGCTCGAGCCCGTGCACCGCTACACCGCCATCGGCGTCTACACCGTCACGCTGACCGTGACGGACAACCACGGCGGCGTCGGCCGCGACGCCCTGACCGTCCGGGTGGTGTGCCCGTCGGTGTTCGTGGAGACCTTCGAGCCCTACGGCGCCGGAGCCGATCCCGTCGGCTGGGTCGACTACGCTGTCGACAAGGCCCACCGCCGGGTCGTCAGAAAGGAGGGCTTCCGGACGGTGGCCGGCGGGGGCGGTGTCGTCTACCGGGGCGCCGAGTGGCGCCTCTCCGAGTACGCCACCGCGGAGGCGCTCGCGTGGCGCGACTACGAGTGGACGGGCCGCTTCCGGCTCCCCGGCAGCCATCAGCCGGGCCTCGGCCTGCTCGTCTACTCCGACGTCGCCTCCGGCCGGGCCTACCACCTGACCTACCACTGGAGCTTCAACAAGGACGGCTTCCGTGCCCTGGAGGGCGAGAAGACCGCGCTCGAGGGCCGGTCGGCCTCGCGCTTCGTCCCCGAGGCCGGCCTCTGGTACCGCTTCCGCGTCCGGGTGGAGACAGCCGCCGGCAAGACCCTGCTCCGGGCCCGCTTCTGGAGCGAGGGCAAGGCCGAGCCGACCGTCTGGGCGATCGACGCATGGGACAGCCGCGCCCCGCTCGGCCACGGCTCCATCGGCCTCCTGAGCATCATGGACGGCGTCGCGTTCGACGACCTGCGGGTCGAGGCGCTGTCGAACGGCAGCGGCATCTCGGGCGACCGCGAGGGAGACGCCGTCTGCGACGAGCGCGACAACTGTCCGGCCGCGCCCAACCCCGACCAGTCCGACGCGGACGGCGACGGCTCGGGCGACGCCTGCGACTCCTGCACCGCGGCCTTCGAGCGGCAGGAGCTCTGCCTCGACGACGGGCTCGACCCGCGGAACGACCTCAGCGACTACGTGGTCCAGCTGATCGGGAACGTCCATCACCTGCCCTCCGACGGAGCCTGCGGCTCCGCCGGCTTCTACCGCCTGGGCCGCGAGGACGGCCTCGTCGTCGAGACGCCGTCGCTGCCGGGGCGGTCTCTCTACCGCCTCCAGCTGCAGGTTCGGGCGAAGCGCGCGGGCGACGCGCTCGAGGTGAGGATGGCGGACCGGACGGTCCTCGTCCCGCTGGCCGGCGAGCAGAGCCAGAACGCGTGGGCGTGGACGGCACCGGTCGTCGTCGAGCTGCCGGGAGGCGCGCACCTCGCGACCGTGAAGACGAAGGGCTCGGCGCCGGTGGACGTCGAGGCGCTACGCCTGGAAGAGGTCTGCGCGGAGGATCGCTAGGCGGGAGGGTCCCGACGGCCGCACCGACACGCTGACGTTCGCCGTGGGCGGAGCGAGAGCGCGGAGGCGCGCCGCACGCAGCGCCTCCGCGCCCGCCACGCGCTGGGGCACGCGCAGCTGCAGCACGGCGTCCGGCGGCGCGGCCGCGATCGCGGCCGCGATCTCCCGCTCCAGGCCGGAGGCGTCGGACCCTTCGGCCACCTCGTGCACGCGCATCGGCCGCGCGGGCAGGGGCCGGAAGTCGCAGCCCAGCAGCCGGCCTCCCGGTCTTCCGGCCCCGAGCGTCGCCATCACGAAGCCCTTCGTCTCGTCCCGCTCGGCGAACGACGTGCGCTCCACCGAGCCCGCGTAGACCACGGGCGCAGCGAGCGGTCGTCCGCCGAGGTCGCGCCGCAGCACCTGGTGCCGGTGCACGTGGCCGCAGAGCACCACGGCCACGTCGCGCGGCAGGTCGCTCGTCCTCACGACGTCGTCCCCGTCACGGAAGGTGAAGCCGGGGGGCGGCCCGCACACGGCGCCCTCCACGCTCTGGTGAAGGCACAGGACCCGGGCGTCGGCCTCGGCCAAGCTGCAGCCCGTCGCGGCGAGGAGGGCGGGGAAGGCCCGCCGCACGGACCGGGCGTACGGGATCCCGGCGAAGGCGACGCGCAGCCCTCGCCGCTCGATCACCACGGTCGACGGCCCGCGGAAGACGTGCAGGCGCTCGTGCGCCGCCAGCAGCGGGTAGGGAATGGCCGAGCGCTCGTGGTTGCCGGGGACGAGCAGGACGGGCACGCCCGCGTCGGCGACCCGCACGAGCGGAGCGAGCGCGCGTTGGACGAGGCACGCGGGAACGCGGCTCCTGTAGAGCAGGTCGCCGCCGTGGACGACGACGCCCGCCTCGCCGCGGAGCGCCGGCTCCAGGGCCCGCTCGAAGCACGCGAAGAAGTCGAGCCCCCGGCGCCGACGCTCGACCCTCGGGCGGGCCGGCAGGTCGAAGCCGAGGTGCGTGTCGGAGACGAAGAGGACGCGCATCGCCGGCCCGACGTCGTCCTCGGTCACACCCACCGGAGCGCCGCCTGCAAGCGCCCGCGCGACAGCCGCGCGTGCGGTCCCAGCCGCAGCTCCACGCTCGCGGCATGCGCCGCGAGCGCGCGCAGCTCGGTGGTGAGCACCCGCAGCCGGTCGAACATCGCGACGTCGAACCCCGCGCGTCTCTCGGCGAGACTGCGCGCGTAGCCGGGGGGCGCCGGCACGGGAGCGCCGGCCTCCAGCTCCGCCCGCGCGACCACGGCGCCGGAGCCGATTACCAGCAGCCGCCGTCTTCCCGCGCCGGGCTCCGTCCAGGCGAGCGAGCACTCGCTGAGACGGACGAGCCAGCGCGCGCGCCGCACCGCGTGAGCGGCGCGCAGGACGGTCTCCTCGAGCGCGTCCCTCACCCGATCGGGACTCCAGGAGGGCCGGCGCACCTCGGGCTCCTCGAGCACTAGCTCGTCCGGCTCCGGAAGGGACGCGCTTTCCGTCCGTCGGGAGGCCCACAGCCGGCCGCCGAGGCGGAGGAGGTCGCGCGTGGACCACGACGCCCCGTGCTGCCGCACGAACCGCGCGAGGCCGGCGGCGAAGCACTCGGGCCCCGGAGCCCAGGCGGGCTCGACCCCGACGGCGCGGGCGTAGACCGAGAGCGGGGACGGTCCGCCGGCGGCAAGAGCCGCGCGGAGCGAAGAGAACGCCTCGATGGGCGTGGGCGAGACGAACGGACCGACGCAGTGCTCCGCGTCCGGCGTCTCCCGCAGTCCTCTCAGGTCGGGGCTCGCGAACCACACCGCTCGCCCGTTCGCGCTCAGGGCGACGTTGAAGGGGGGCGACAGCCTCTTGATCTCGTCGGCTTCGAGGAGCGCCGCCTCGAGCGCCGTCGCGGTCTCGGTGCACTCCACGTCGCGTGCCTGCGTGAGCATGTCGAGCGCACGCTCGCCGGCGCGGGCGTGGAAGTGCCCGCTCACGCGGTGGCGCAGGGAGCCGGCCTTGCCCACGTAGAGGACCGCGCCGCCCGAGCGCAGCAGCCGGTAGACGCCCGGGCGGTCCGGAAGCGCGAGGCGGCGCTCGCGCGGGAGCGGGAAGCGGCGAGGAGCGCGGCGGACCGGACGGGCCAGCCAGTCGCGGAGCGCGTCGAGGTTCGTGACCCCTTCGCGCTCCGCCAGCAACCCGACGAGGTGGCGCCACACGAACGCGGTGGCGGCCACGTGCTCGGCGCTGCGCCGGAGCGGCGGCACCGCGGCCCCGAAGTAGCCAGCCAGCGCGCGCAGCGTTCGGCGGGGCAGCGCCGGAAGGAGCCGGCACGCGATGGCGTGGGTGCAGACGAGGTCGAAGGGGAACGGACCCTTCCCGTGACGCTCGTGCAGCGCTCGCAGGAACGGCTCCTCGAAGCGGGCGAAGTGGACGACGGCGGGGACGGGCAGGGGCGCGACCCGCTCGGCGGCGCGCCGAAGCTCCTGCCAGACGACGGGCGGTGCCACGCCCTGCGCCCATTCCGCAGTGCGCAGCCCGGTGACCCGGGCGACGGCGGGCGGCACCGCGGCCCCGGGCGGCGCGGCCACGACACGTGCGGTCACCTCGGCGGCGGGCAGCTCGCAGGCCTCGTCCGCCGACCACCGGGCCCAGCCGATCTCGAGGGGCGCCCCCCGCGCCGGGTCGGCGGCGGTCGCCTGCACATCGAGGAGCAGGACTGGCAGCCCCTCCAGCGGCGTCACGTGGCGTCTCCCGCCCGGTGCACCGGGCCAGTATCCGGGCGACCCCGGTCAGGGGCGGTCCGCTCGCGCCCCGCGGCGCGCCAGCACCCTCTTGTGATCGCCTTCGTCGCCCTCGAGCTGGAGGCACCGTAGCGAGCCGTGATCCTCGTCGTCCGGGGCGGACGGGCACCCCGGACGACGTCCCGGTCTACTTGATGCCGACGATCACGAAGTCGAGCGGCTTGCCGCCCGTGTTCTGCGACTCGTGCTTGACGCCGCGGCCGATGAACAGGAAGTCGCCCCTCTGCCACTTCGTCCGCGTCGGCTGCCCCTCGACCGCGACCTTGACGTCGCCGTCGCCGAGCGCGATCACCACCTGGTCGTACTCGTGGGTCGTTCCCGCCACCTCGTGGAAGGTCGGAGCCGCGGTGGTGCGCCACGCGGTCGCGCGCGGACCCTCGGCGAGCACCGTCTGCGCCATGCCCGGCCTCGCGGTGGGCAGCGCGGCGCTACCGGCGGCCTTCGCCTTGAACTCCACCAGCAGCGCGTCGATCTTGGTGGTGCCGACGTTGGCGGGGGAGTGCGTCATGGCCGGGGTGTAAGTTGCGGCTTCAGCCTTCACATCGAGGTCCTGCGTCTTGCCGTCCGGCATCGTGAAGCGTGCTTTGGCCGGGGCGAACGGCACGAGCATCGCGTCCGGGTGGGAGTGCATGGGGCTCTTCTCGCCGATGCCGTAGCTGATCTTCAGCACGCGCACGGCGGCGTTGTCGAGCAGGACCTTGTAGTGGCTCGGGTCCACCTTGACGGCGTCCTGGGCGGCGGCCGCGAGCGGCAGTGCGGCCAGGAGTACGGCGATCACCAACGACTTCATCGGACCTCCTCGTGGACCGGCACCGTCGTCGCGACGCAGCTCGCAGGAGAGCGAGGCGCTGCTCGCGTCGAGGAAACCGGCTTGGCTTGGAACGGGGTTGTACTTCCTACGATGAGTCAGGGGCTGGCCGGAGTCAAGCGGGGTCGCTCCGGGGGACCGTTGGGATCACCCCGGCCCTCGTATCTCGCCATCTTGCGGATAGGGACAGAGCAGCCGTGTCTTCTCCTCGCCGCTCTCCGGGGCTGCTCGATGTCGGCCTCAGGACACGGCGCGCTCGCCCTCGGGTCCGACGGCGTCGGCCACCCGTCCCGGGCGGGGAATGAAGGCCGGCACCTCCCTCTGGTAGCGGCGGTAGGGCTCACCGAGGTACCGCTCGAGGTCGCGCTCCTCGAAGGCGAGGGTGCCCACGAGGATGTAGCCGGTGGTGGCGAGGGCGAAGAGCAGGTGCCCGAAGGTCATCAGGGGCGTCGCCCAGAACGCCACGAGGAAGCCGACCATCAAGGGGTGACGGACGTAGCGGTAGAGCCAGAGGGTCTGGAACCCGGGCTCGGGGGCCTCGCGTCCCCGCAGCCGCGCCCAGACCTGCGAGAGCCCGAACAGCTGCGCGTGGTTGATCATGAACGTTCCGAGAAGGACGGTGCCCCAGCCGAGCGCGCACAGGGCCCAGAGGAGATTGGCCCCGACGGGGTCGGCGACCCTCCACGCGAAGCCGGGCAGCGGCCGCCACTGCCAGAACAACAGCAGCAGGACGAGGCTGGACGCGAGCACGAAGGTGCTGCGCTCCACGGACCGCGGGACGGCCCGGGTGAGCCACCGCTTGAAACCGCGCCGGGCCATGCCGCTGTGCTGCAGGGCGAAGAGCCCCAGGAGCAGGACGTCGACCCCGAGCGCGGCGAGGGTGTTCGCGGGCGCGCCCGAGTCGATCGTCTTCGGGACCCCGAAGTCGGCCACGAAGCCGATCGCGTAGAGGAAGGTGAAAAGGAACAGGGCGTAGCAGGCGACGCCGTACGCCAAGCCGAGCGCTCGCGTCATACGTCTCCTCCTCGAGGGGTACGGCGGGGGTTCACTCGCGACGAGAACCCCGTGAAAGGGTGCGCGACGCCTCTTGCTCCCGCACCCGGTCTTCTTTGTGGGACAGTTCTGTCACTCAAGTTACGGGACGCCCCGCCCTTTGTCAATGAGGCGACGACGCCAGGCCGGTGACGTCCAAACGACATGCGCTCCAGGTGGCCGAGTGATACATAGTAGCCGCCGGCGCCCGGCTCGCCACGGAGGTCACGATGACTCGCCTGCTCCTGCTCCTCGGCCTCGCTCTCGTCTTCACCCTGCCGGGGATCGCCCTGACCGGCCAGGCGCCCGGCGATCCGGTGCCACCCGCGTACAAGAACCCGCAGCTGGCCCCGGAAGAGCGGGCGAACGACCTGCTCGGGCGCATGACCCCCGAGGAGAAGGCGCGGATGCTGGCCGGCTCGGGCTGGATGGAGAGCACCCCCAACGAGCGCCTCGGCATCCCCGCCATCAGGATGGCCGACGGGCCGATGGGCGTCCGCAATTGGGCCGGCTCGTCCGCCGTCACGAGCGCGGCCTCCACGGCTCCGGTCTACGCCACGAGCTTTCCCGCGGGCATCGCCATGGCTTCGAGCTGGGACGTCGAGCTCGTCCAGGCCGAGGGCCGGGCGATCGCCCAGCAGGCGAAGGCCCTGGGCCGGGACATGATCCTGGCCCCCACGGTGAACATCGCCCGCACGCCGCTCTGGGGCCGG
>Ga0316628_100004611_pt1 | contig 10849 bp, 11 predicted proteins | sample OWC_Aug_M2_C1_D5_FD_207648 | JGI IMG/M metagenome (GOLD analysis project Ga0316628, IMG submission 207648) | Wetland soil microbial communities from Old Woman Creek delta, Ohio, United States - OWC_Aug_M2_C1_D5_C | ecosystem: Environmental > Terrestrial > Soil > Wetlands | place: USA: Ohio... | reverse complement strand
CGTCTGCGGGCGCCTGGTGGCAATTATTGCCTAGCGCCGTAGGCAACAACTGCATGCGGCCGGGTCAAAGGCTTCCCATCGAAGCCAGGGCCAGCTGCGGCTCCGCGAGCTTTGCCCGGACGGAGGCGCTAGCCGGCGCGCGGTGGTAAACCTGCTGGGCCGAGCGGCCCGGAAAGTCCAGGCGCGCCCACAGGAACTCCTCAGCCAGCTCGAGCTGGATGTTTTCCGCTCTCTGAATCAAAGCGGATGAAACGATGGTTCTGCAGATGTCGAGGAGTTCGCTCTGGCTGGCATAGGCCTGCGTATTCTTGAGGTCCAGGTCCCCAGGCTCGTAGAGGCGTTCGAGCAGCGACAGAATCGCAGACTGGTCGCCGATGTAAGTGACCAGGCCCCTGCCCACCATCCGCCGGATGGCTTCGAGAGCGTTGAAGTCCACCGGGGCGCTCACGGCCATACAGAGGGAGTTTTTCTCCTCGTCCAATCCGAGCGGCACGAGCCTCGCGCACCTTGCCACCCGTCCCGGAACCATCTGTGCCGCGTCCGACTTCGCGTCGGCGGCGGCGAGATGAATCACCGGAAGCGCGTATTGCTTCGAAAGTGCGAGCGTGATCTGCCGCTCCTCGACAAACCCAAGGCGCAGAAGCCATTCGCCCAGCTTTCCTTCCTGATTCAGGCGCTGCATCTTGATCGCCAGATCCAGCTGATCCGGAGTGATGAACGCCGTCTGGAGCAGGATGGTCCCGAGCTTCGGCCTGCGGATGGGATGGCTCTTGACCTGCTGCAGACGGTACCAGCGGTCGATCAACTCGCTGTCTATGTGATCCCGCAGGCAGGCCTCGCCGCAGAAGCTATGTCCTTCGAAGCGGGGTGGCTGGTGCCGGCTCATGAAGAGGCTGAATTCGGAACGAATACGCGTGCAACCCTTCCGATGGCAGTTAACCCTGGGCATGACGTCTCAACTCTCCATTCGTTTTGGCTGCTCGAGGAGTCGCAACGTCCGTGTATTTGCGCAGGTTCAGGATCAACTCCGCTTCGCCCCTCGGGACATTCAGCCGCTTGGATATTTCCTGGACGGCGACCCCCTTGCGTGCCAAAGTCAGGACCTGCCGGCGCCGTTCCAGCGGCAACCGCGTGTCCTCCGACGGGATGGCGAGCTCCAGGATCCGGCCCTCGATATCTCCAAGATTTCCGGAAACCTTTCGATAGGACTTCATTTGGATCTCCGCCATTTGGCACATCGCCTGCGAGAAGCTCTGCAAATCCCGTTCCAGAGTTTTGATCCGGCGACAGTACTTCCTGTCCAGTGCCAAGTAGACTATGCCGCAGGACGCGGCGGTCATTCCTGCCAGGATCGCAACGAAGTTCAGCATTTGAATCCTCCAAGAGGCGGGACTCCGCAGTTCAGAACTTGAGAGTCTCCGGCATCTGCATCAGAATCGTGTTTGTTTCCGCGACGATGTTCTGCACGGCGGCCGCATCGAGCCGCAGAAGGGTTGCCGCGGGCTGTTCGTGCACAACCAGCTCGCTGTCCCTCTCGAATCCGATGCCGAGAAAAATCATGATCTTGTTGGCCAGACTGATGATCGAAGCCAGCTGCTGGTGTTTCGGCGCCGCCCCCGGGTCATGATGGAAACCGATGGCCTCGGCGAGCTGCGGCGGAAAGTTCCACTTCTCGGCCAGGATCGAACCGACCTGCGCGTGGGAGAAACCGAGGACGACCAGCTCGGCTTCATGGAAGGTCGCTTCGCCCCGATAGACGTCGCTGATAATGGGCATGTAGCGGTCGGGCAGGTTCTTGAGCAGGACCGGTTTGCCGATGTCGTGCATCAATCCGGCCAGAAATGCCTCCTCCTGCGCATGGTATCGCACACATCTTGCGATCACGCGAGCGCAGAGGCCGGCTCCCCACGAATGGTCCGACAGCAGCTTCGCGCCGAGGTCGCGTGCGCGGACCATCCCGGTCTGAAACACCTGTTGGACGCACGCCGCTGCCAGGATCGACCGGGTCGTGTCGAGCCCCAGGATGGCGACTGCGTGCGATACGGTCGCGATCTCCCGACGCAAGCCGTACATGCTGGAGTTGGCGATCCGTAGGATCCTGGCCGTCAGCGCCTGATCCTGGCCGAGAACGGCCTGCATGTCCCGGACGGACACCTGGGGATCGTTGGTCATTTCGAGAGCCTTGATCGCCGTAGCAGGAATCGGGGGCAGGTCGCCGGTTCTGGCCACGATACTCTCGATGCTGAGCGGGCCTTCACTCGTCGCTGTTTTCGTTGCAGGCAATCTCATTTCCGGTATCTCCCAGCCGCTAACCTAACGATCGAATGCGCTCTGCGGTGCTTTCGACCTCCAGGATCCGGACGCCGTAATTGCCCTCTACCATCACCACCTCGCCCTTGGCGATGGGCTTCTGGTTGACGATCACGGTCACCGGATCATTGACGGATTTGTCCAGCTCGATCACGGATCCCACGCCGAGCTTCAAAACATCCTTCAGCTGCATCTCGGCCTCGCCGAAGGAAACCGTGATGGGAAGCTCGACATCGAGAAGAAGGTCGATGTTCCAGCCGGACGACGGTTTTGCCTGTTCTTCCTGAGGTTCCATAGGGGTCACTCGCTCTCGGGGTTGTCAATGGGACTGCTGCTGCCGTTCCCGATCCCCCGCTGCAGGCGAGAGTCGGACGACGGGCCGGAACCTCCTCGGGCGGGTACCGGCAAGAATTGCGCGACTTTCGTTACTGCTGCAGGGTTACAGGGCATACTTGTTCGCTATCTCGAACGCTCTCTTGCCGCGTCGTACGATCACGTGTCCCAGGAACTTGGGAACGCCGGAAACGCAAAGCAGGACCGGTTCGCTCATCGGCTTGTTGAGCTGGATGACGTCGCCCGGCGATATCTTGAGCAGGTCATCCACCGTCAGGTTGCTCTCGCGCATCACCCCGGTGACCGGGATATCCGCGGCGCGGATCAGCCTCAAGATCTTCACCTGCTCGCTGCCTGCGACCCTCTGCCGCCGGATGTTCCACTGCTGGTCAAAACGGCTCCGGATGACCTTCAGGATGCGTGACGGGATGCAGATGTTCATCGTGCCGGAGTTTTCTCCGACCTTGATATCCATCCCGATGGTGACGACGGTCTCGCCTCCGGACACGATCTGAAACATCTGCGGCTTCGTGCCCGCGCCTTCCATGAAGAAATCGAGCTCCATGATCGGGCGCCAGGCTTCCTTGAGGTCTCTCATCGCCAGGTTGATGACGCCCTCGATGATGTGCATCTCGATTTCCGTCAGGTTCCTGGCCTCGACCAGCGCGTTCCCTGGTCCGCCCAGTAGCATGTCGATCATCGGGAACACGAGGTTGGGGTTGAGCTCCAGCGCCATGTTTCCGTCCAGGGGGCGCATCCCGATGCTCGAGAACAGCGTGGGATCGGGAAGGATCTTGATGAACTCCCCGTAAGACATCTGCTCGACCGAGGCGAGGCTCACCTCGACGAAGGCGCGCAGGTACGCCGAGAGCGAAGAGGAGAAATTGCGGGCGAAATCGTCGTGCAGCAGCGTGAGCGACCTCATCTGGTCCTGCGAGATGCGGTCGGCCCGGTGGAAATCGTAGTGGATGACCTTGCGCTGCTGGGCTTCGGGTTTTTCCGGCTCGGGCTTGAGGTTTACATCATCGGTAGCCATTGCCGAGAACAGCGCATTGATTTCGTCCTGAGAGAGGATCTTGTCCATAGCACAGCGCTCCTATTCCTGGTCCTGGACTTTCCGGAGCTTTGTCCGCATCCGCAGCATCGCCTTGGTGTGGAGCTGGGAGACGCGGGATTCGTTGACGCCGAGCACCTTGCCGATCTCCTTCATGGTCAGTTCGTCGTAGTAGTAAAGCGAGACGACCAGCCTCTCCTTCTTGGGCAGACAGTCGATGGCGCCCGTGAGGATGTTTCGTATCTCGGATCTCTGGAAAAGGAAGAAGGGATCCATCTGCGGGGCGTCGGGGATGTACTTGACCAGGGGCTCGCTGTTCTTGTCGTCCTCCTGAGAAGCCAGGTCCTGGAAACTGCCCAGGTTCAAGCCCTTGATCTGGTCGACGAGGTCGTAGAACTCGTCGAGGGAAATGGCCATCGCCTCGCTCACCTCTTTGTCGGACGCGGGGCGCCCGAGACGCTGTTCCAGATCTTTGTACACCCGCTCCAGATCCTTGCTCTTCTTGCGCAGCGAGCGCGGCGCCCAATCCAGGTTGCGCAGGCTGTCGAGGATCGCGCCCTTGATGCGGAGTTCGGCGTACGTCTTGAATTTGACTCCGCGGGAGGGGTCGAACTTCTCGATGGCATCCAGCAGCCCGAGCACTCCGGCGCTCACCAGATCGTTGAGTTCGACATGCGAAGGAAGTTTTGCGGAGATCCTTTGCGCGATGTACTTGATCTGGGGCAGATGCTCCAGTATCAACTGGTCGCGCTCGGGTTGAAGCTCGATCGGGGGTTCATATGCTCGTGTCAAACGCGCGGTTTCTTGCATATCAGGACCTCGTTACGGCGCGAAGCGATACGCAGGGGAAGGCGTCCGCATCGCAGGCTATTCGATTTGCCGTATCCATACCCCATGGCGTCGAGAAACTGCATGACTCACCGTTTACGGCTCGATTATTCGAGAAACTTCAGTTGACCCAATCGTTCAAAAGCCTTTCCCACATCGGACTGTCCAGCATTGGAGCCGCCCCCGCCTGATTGACAACCGCGTTGGCGAGGCTCCGGAAACAACGACTCGCAGGAGCGTTCGGGTAAAGGTGCGTGACCAGGACCTGGCTCCTGACAGCCTGGCGGACGTGTCCATCGCGCTCGATATGCCCGAGGAAGGAAACCTCGCAGCTGAGAAAGCGCTTCACCACCGTGTTGATCTGGTTGAAGACATCGCGCGCTTCGGATTCGGTCTGCACCGAATTGATGAGAACGTGGACGGGTTTCGCGGGATCCTCCGCCAGGATGATCTTGATCGTGGCGTAGGCATCCACGATGGCCGTGGGCTCGGGGGCGCTCACGACAATCACCTCATGGGCCGCCATGAGGAAATGCATGACGTTTGTGGAAATCCCCGCGGCGGTGTCCACCAGAAGGTAATCCGTGTCCGAATCCAGGTCGGCGAAGCTCTCGACCAGATGGCTCCTCTGCTCCTGAGTCAGTTCCGAAAGCCTCTGCAGGCCGGAGCTCGCCGGGATGATGCGGATGCCTCTCGGCCCCTGGACCATGATCTCAGTCAGCGTCTTGTTGCCGAACAGAACGTGGCCGAGGTGAAAGCGCGGAGTCAACCCCAGGAGGACGTCGATGTTGGCAAGACCGAAGTCGGCGTCGAGCACGACAACCTTTTTGCCCATCTCGGACAGGCAGACGGCGAGATTGGCCACGACGTTGGTCTTCCCCACCCCCCCCTTGCCGCTTGTCACCGCAATAATCTTGGTACGCGCCTCGACGCGTTTCCCGGGGCCCTTGCCCCGCTTTCCGGTATTGCGCCGCAGGGTGGAGGCCTGGTCGTCGTCCGCGTCCTTCGGCCGGGAGGTGAGCGTCTTGCGAGTCGTCTTTTCCACTGTGAACTCCTTGCTAAATCCGGTTGAGAACCATGTCCACGATCTGCTCCTTCGGCGCGGCATGGAGATCCTCGGGCACACGCTGACCGTCCGAGTAATACGAGAGGGCTTTCCCCGAGCGAACCAGTTCGTTGAGGATCGATCCCAGGCTCGAGGTTTCGTCCACCTTGGTAAACAGGAGGCGATCGGGCCTGCAGATTTCGAAGCGCTCCACGATTTCCTTAAGGTCGGAAGCCTTGGTCGTGGCGCTGAGGACGAGATGGCGTTCGATCTCGCACGAGTTGTTCAGGAAGTCCGCCAACTCCTTCATCGCATTCAGGTCTCTGGGAGCGCGTCCGGCCGTGTCGATCAGGATGTAATCCCGGTGTCCCTGCTCTTTGATCGCCTTGGGCAAATCCCCGATGTCGTTGACAAACCGGAACGGAATGCCCATGAGACCCGCGTACGTGCGCAGCTGCTCGACGGCGCCGATCCGGAATCCGTCGAGCGTCATCAGCACGATCTTCTTCCGCTTCTGCAAAGCCAGGTGGGCGGCGAGCTTGGCGATCGAGGTGGTCTTCCCGACGCCGGTAGGACCCACGAATACCACGACGCGCTTGCCGGGCATCCCGTCGTCGGACGGCATGGATGAAATCATCGTCTCCGCCGCCCGAACCACGGAGCGGAGCAGTGTCGCTCTCGTACGCCTCTGCTTCGGGGCAAGGTACCTCCGACCGTCAAGGAGCAGCTTTCGTGCCAGCCACTCCTGGACTCCGCTTGAAACCAGGTCCGAATACAGAGCGGCGGATGTGGAATCCTGGAATTCCGGCGCTGGGCCCGGGACGGGAGCCGCTTTCAACTGCCTGCAAACCGCCCTTTCGGGAGTCTTCTTGCGGCGCACTCCGCTCGCCGCCGTCCGGGCGGGCGAATGCCGTAACGATGCGCGTGTGTAAACCTGGGGTTCCGCCACCGTGCCGTCCGCCGGCGAGGTCTCATCCCGAGCCGGGAGCGTGGAAACGGACCTGGACTGTGCGGAGCGGTGCAGCGAGACAAGATCCCGCTCGTCGGAGGCTTCGATGGCAGCGACCACTTCGTATCCGGAGATTCCGCCGCCCACGCCGGAACGGTTTTGAATTTCCTTCGTCGAGAGCAGAAGGGCGTCGTGGCCCAGTTCCGCCTTCACCTGACGCAACGCTTCTGCAATGGTCTTGGCATAGAACGTCTTCATTTTCATCCTAGCTCACCATTCCGACCGAAATGACCTTGATGTTCGGGGGTATTTCGCTGTGCGAAAGAATCGCGACGTTGGGCAAATAGCGCTCGAGCAGCTGACGCACATAAAGGCGTACGTTGGGCGAACAGAGAACGACGGGATTGGCCGCCGCTCCGGCCGCTTCGAGGGCGCGCCGGAACCGGGCCATGATGTCCTTCGCCTGACGGGGTTCGAGGGCCAGATAGGAGCCCTGCTCGGTCTGCATGACCCCGTCGGTGATCGATTTTTCCAGCTCCGGGTTTACCGTGAACACCGGCAGATCGTGGGTGTCGGTAAGGTAGGGCTTGCAGATGGACCGGCCCAAAGCCTGGCGGCAGTACTCGGTGAGGAGGTTCACATTCTTGGTGTAGGACCCGTAATCCGCAAGGCTTTCCAGGATCGTGACTCCATCGCGGATGCTCACGCGCTCCTTGAGGAGATTCTGAAGGACCTTCTGCACGTCTCCGATCGTCAGGACCTTCGGAACAAGTTCCTCGACCACCTTGGGATGGGTCTCGGAGATCGTGTCGAGCATGCACTTGGTCTCCTGCCGGCCCAGAAGCTCGCAGGCGTGAGACTTGATGATCTCCGTCAGATGGGTAGCCAGCACCGTCGTGGTATCGACCACCGTGAACCCGACCAGCTGCGCCCGCTCGCGATCCTGGGCCTTGATCCAGCGAGCCTGCAGGCCGAAAGCCGGTTCGTGTGTCGGGATGCCCTGGACTTCCTCGCGCGCCGTTCCGGGATTGATGGCCAGGAAGTGATCCTGCATCAGCTCGCCACGGGCGATTTCAACGCCTTTGAGAAGGATCGAGTAGGACCTGGGGCCAAGCTGGAGATTGTCGGTGATGTGGACCGGGGGAACGATCAGTCCCATTTCCAAAGCGATCTGGCGCCGGATGGATTTGATGCGATTCAGGAAATCGCCGCCCTGACCGGCGTCGACGTAGCGGATCAGGCCGTAACCGACTTCGAGCCCCAGCAGATCGACCTTCAACAGGCCCTCGATCCTCTCCTTCGGTTTCTCGGCTTCCGCTCGCTCGGCCTTGTCCCTGTCGGCGATCAGCTGCTCTCCCAGGCGGGCCTTGTGGGTTCGAAAGGCGAGAAATCCAGCCGCTGCCGAAAGCACAAAGAAAGGAGGTCCCGGCAGCCCCGGAACCAGTCCAAACACAAGCAGGAAGCCCGAAGCGATTCCGATCGGAACCGGATTGTGAAGCAACTGGCCGGTCACATCCGCGCCGAGGTTGGACTCCGATGCGGCACGAGTGGTGATGATGCCTCCCGCCACGGAGATCAGAAGCGAGGGGATTGCCGTCACGAGTCCGTCACCGATGGTCAGGATCGTGAATCGCTTTGCGGCGTCCACCAGTCCCATGTCGAACTGGACGACGCCGATCAGGAACCCGCCGAGGATGTTGACCGTGAGGATAAGCATGCTTGCAACGGCGTCTCGGGACGTGAACCGGATTGCGCCGTCCATTGCCCCGTAAAACTCGGCTTCCTTCGATATTTGATCGCGCCGCGCTCGCGCCTCGACTTCGTCGATCAGGCCCGCGTTCAGGTCCGCATCGATGCTCATCTGTTTGCCGGGCATCGCGTCCAGGGTGAATCGCGCGGTCACTTCTGAAATTCGGACCGAGCCGTGGTTGATCACGATGTACTGAATGCCGATCAGAACGAGAAAGACCACGATGCCTACGAAGTAATTGCCGCCGACGACAAACTGCCCGAAGGACTGGATCACCTTGCCCGCAGCATCCTCGCCGGAGGCGCCGTTCAGGAGGATCAGGCGGGTTGAAGCGACATTGAGTGCGAGCCGGAAGAGCGTGATGATGAGAAGCAGCGACGGGAACACAGAGAAGTTCACGGGCTGCAGGATGTACATCGAGACCAGCAGGATGATGATGGAAACCGTGATGTTCAGGCTGATCAGGAGATCCATCGCCACCGTCGGCATGGGGAGAATCATCACGAGAAGAATCCCCATGACGGCAATCGGCACCACAAGGTGAGCCCTGTTGACGAGTTGGCCTACGCTTGGGATCGCCGCTCTTTCTGCAGCACTCATCGCCACTCGAGGTCTCCTAAGGGCACTACTGCGGTTCGATCATCGAATAACGCAAGATCCATGCCATCAGAGCCCGAGCGCAAGATCGGCGGACGGAGCGGGAGCCAGGAGTGTCTGTCTCGTGAATAAATCGAGATATGCCGCGCGCTTTTGTGGAGGCTAAGTGCCTCGCCTCCAAGCGTTTCTCGCCTTGTATATGTATGCGAGAATCTCTGCGACGGCCCGGTAGAGATGGGATGGGATGTACCGTCCCAGGTCGACGGTTTTATACAGTGTCTGAGCTAGAGGTTTGTTTTCGACTATCGGGATGCGGTGCTTCTGTGCCAACTCTTTTATGCGAACCGCCAAGAATCCGACACCTTTGGCAACGACCTGAGGGGCATCCATGGATTCCATCTTGTAGGCGATGGCCACAGCATAGTGCGTGGGGTTCGTGATGACCACGTCCGCCTTGGGAACCTCGGACATCATTCGCTTGCGCGCCAGTTCGCGCTGTATGCGGCGAATCCTGCCTCGGATCAAGGGGTCGCCCTCGGTGTCGCGATGTTCGTCCTTGACCTCCTGCTTGGTCATCTTCAAACCTTCGAGGAAGCGATATTTCTGAAATGCGTAGTCAGCAAGCGAGAGGATGAACAGAAAAATCGCCGCCCGAAGGAAGACCTGGTAGGAAATAAGCGAAGTCCAGTAGATCAATTGTTTTACATCCATGAGCACGAGCCGCGGATAGAGCGGCAGGTACTCGACGACCACCTTGTAGCTTATATAGGCCAGAACAACAAGCATGACCACGCTCTTGATAAGCTCGACGAGGCCGTTTTTCGAGAAAAGGCGGGACAGGCCTTTTGCGGGGCTCAGTTTCTCCATGTGGAAACCAAGGGGCTCCCACGAAAAAACCAGGCCGGACTGCCCGGCATTAGCGGCGATGGCGAAGACGAGCACGGCCAGCAGGATGGTACCCGTTACCAGACCGACATGCAGGACCGCGGTGTGCATGAGCGAGGTAACGAACACGCCGGTGATATCGGGCGGGATCCGCATTTTGAGCACGTCGAGCAATTCCCTGGTCAGCCCGTTCATGAGGGCGGGCCCGAGATACGAGATCACGATGAGGCCACCTAGCAGCACCGCAGCGGAGGGTATCTCCCTGCTGCGCGCCACCTGGCCTTTCTCGCGAGCCTTCTGCAACCTTCGGGAAGTAGGTTTTTCCGTCCTGTTGTCGTTGGCCGCCATGGCGTCCTCTATGCCATCGCGCGCATGAGCGCGAAGAGGTCGCGATAGAGCTGCATGAATGACTTACCAAGCAGGTGCGGCATGAAGTAAAAGGAGAAGCTCAGGCAGGAAAAGCCGACGAGGGTCTTGAGCGGCATCCCGACGATCAGGATGTTGATCTGCGGCGCGGCACGGCCGATGATTCCCAACACGATGTCCGCGATCACGGTGACCGCGATGATCGGACCCGCAATCTGAACTCCGGCAACGAGGATGTGGCCGGAGAGCCGGATGACCTCCTGGACGATGCCTCCCTTGAGGGCGATTCCCATTACGGGCAGGTAGGTGAAGCTGTCGCTGACGGCCATGAAAAACCAGTGGTGGCCGCCCAACATCAGGAAGAGGATCAGTCCGATGTAGTCCTGCATGAAGGAGAACACCGGCATCTCGACTTCGCTGGTCGGGTCGATGAGGTTGATGAGAGCGAAGCCCAGCTGGAACGAGATGATCTGCCCGGCAAACTGGAGCCCGGCGAAAATGAACGAAGCCGCCAGGCCTAGCGTCATCCCGAACACAACCTGGCTCAGGGCGCAGGCGAAGAGCGAGGTGAGTCCGAGGTCATCCGGAATCATCTCCATCGGCATCGAGGGAACCAGGGCCATGGTGCTCACCAGGGCGATGATGACCTTCGACTGCATGGGGATCGAGCGGCTGTTGAACAGGGGGGCGAATGCCATGATGCCCGCGACCCTCATGAGGACCACGGCGAAT
>Ga0316628_100004610_pt1 | contig 10849 bp, 7 predicted proteins | sample OWC_Aug_M2_C1_D5_FD_207648 | JGI IMG/M metagenome (GOLD analysis project Ga0316628, IMG submission 207648) | Wetland soil microbial communities from Old Woman Creek delta, Ohio, United States - OWC_Aug_M2_C1_D5_C | ecosystem: Environmental > Terrestrial > Soil > Wetlands | place: USA: Ohio... | reverse complement strand
CTTCAAGCCCGAGATTATCTCTCCCTGATCCCCCATGTGCGGCATTTGCGGTCTGGTCCGGACGGCTCAAGGCGCGGTCTTTTCCAAGAACCTCGTCGCCGGCATGTGTGCGACGATCGTCCATCGCGGTCCCGATGACGAGGGCATCTATATCGACAACCGGGCCGGGTTGGGCAACCGCCGGCTGAGCATCATCGACGTCGAGGGCGGCCACCAGCCCCTCTCCAACGAAGACGGCTCGATCTGGATCGCTTATAACGGCGAGGCCTACAACTTCGCCGAAATCCGGGACGACCTCAAAAGCTACGGCCATGTCTTCGCGACCCGGTCCGACACCGAAACGATAGTCCATGCTTACGAGGAATGGGGCGCCCCGGGCTTCATCGACCGGTTCCGGGGAATGTTCGCTTTCGCCCTCTGGGACAAGCGCAAGGAAACGCTTTTCCTGATGCGCGACCGGATCGGCATCAAGCCGCTGTACTATACCCAGCTTCCCGATAAAACCCTGGTCTTCGGCTCCGAGCTTAAAACGATCCTCGCCCACCCCGGCGTCAAGCGCGAAGTCGACCCGCGGGCCCTCGATCTTTATCTGACCCTTGAATACGTCCCGGCCCCATATTCGATGTTCAAGAACATCTTCAAGCTCCCAGCCGGCCATTTCCTGGCCTGGAAGGACGGCCGGATCGAGGTTAAAAAGTACTGGGACATCGAGCCGGACCCGCATCCCGAAATGCCCGGCTCGCCGGCCGCCGTCGAGGACGAGCTGTACGCCCTGCTCAAGGAGTCGGTCAAGCTCCGGCTCGTCAGCGACGTGCCGCTCGGCGCCTTCCTCAGCGGCGGGATCGACTCCTCGGCCGTCGTCGGCCTGATGCGCGAGCTCGGGGCCTCGCCCCTCCGGACGTTCTCCATCGGATTCAAGGACCAGACGTACAACGAGCTGGTCCACGCCCGCCGGATCGCCGAGATGTTCCAGACCGAACACGAGGAGCTCATCCTGGAGCCGAAAGCCCTGGAGCTCACGGAAAAGCTCGTCCGGCACCTGGACGAGCCGCTCGGGGACTTTTCGATCTTCCCCACGTATCTCGTGTCCGAAATGGCCCGCAAGCACGTGACCGTCGCTCTCTCCGGCGACGGCGGCGACGAGCTGTTCGCCGGCTACGAGCATTACCAGGCCCAGCGGATGTCCCGCTGGCCGGGAGTGGCCTTCGGAGCCCGGGCCGCCGGAACGGTCACCGACCGGCTGCCTCCCTCGAAAAAAAAGAAGGGGGCCTGGAACAAGCTCCGGCGGTTCACCCAGGCCTTCGACCATGATTCCGACCACCGCCATTTCCGCTGGATGATGTTTCTCACCGAGCGGATGAAGCACCAGCTCTACGGGGAGGCCTTTCAGGATTCCTTCGGCGGGATCGGACCTCTCCGGACGCGGGAGCCGTTCGCCGCGCATTACGCGGCGATGAACGGATTCGATCCGACGACCGGGGAGCTCTACCTGGACCTGAAAACCTATCTCGTCGACGACATCATGGTCAAGGTCGACCGGATGAGCATGGCCGCGTCCCTGGAAGCCCGGGAGCCGCTGCTGGATCATAAGCTTGTCGAATTCGCCTTCCATCTTCCGGGCGAGTTCAAGCTCCACGGCTCGACAACCAAATGGATCTTCAAAAAGACGCTGGAGCGGCTGCTGCCGCATGAGACGCTCTACCGGAAAAAAGAGGGCTTCAGCATCCCGATCAAGCATTGGCTCGGGGCCGAGCTTCGCGACCTGATGGAAGACACCCTGAGCGAAAAAAGCATCCGGGAAGGCGGCTGGTTCGACTACGCGCCCATCCGGCGGATGATCGACGCCCATGTCGCCGGCCGGGAAAACTACAGCCACCAGCTCTGGGCCCTGCTCGTCTTCGAGATCTGGCGCGAAAATTATCTTCGGGCTTGACCACCCTCTCCGAAACGGGATCAAATACTTTTACCATGATATTCGGAGTTGATTTTTAATAATTTCATGGTATTTTAATCGCATGATCGACAGGATCAAGCTGAAATCTCGCCTGAAAACCGCCCTCAAGAGAAGCCCGGCCGTTGCTCTTCTCGGCCCCCGGCAATGCGGAAAAACCACCCTCGCCCGGGAATTCGTCGAAGCCGGTTCCCTGAATTATTTCGACCTCGAAGACCCGGAAAGCATTATCGAGCTGACCGAGGCCAAGACAGCCTTAGCCCCCTTGAAAGGCCTCGTCGTCATCGATGAGATTCAAAGACGGCCCGATCTCTTTCCCGTCCTGCGCGTCCTCTTAGACCGCCGCCCGCTTCCCGCCAAGTTTTTAATTTTGGGCAGCGCATCGCCCGACTTTCTTCGCCAATCCTCGGAAACTTTGGCCGGACGCCTGGAATTAATCGAAATCGGCGGTTTTGACCTGGCGGAGATCGGGATCGATCGGCTGACTCGCCTCTGGATTCGGGGCGGATTGCCGCCGTCCTTCCTGGCGGCGAATGACGAAGCCAGCGTCCTCTGGCGAAAAAATTACATTCGCTTGTTTTTGGAACGGGATCTCGCTCAGCAGGGAATCCGCATTCCGGCCATCGCTTTGCATCGCTTTTGGTCCATGCTGGCCCATAGCCACGGCCAAATTTGGAATGCCTCGCCCCTGGCGTCTTCCCTGGGCCTCAGTGAATATTCGGTCCGAAAATACCTGGATATCCTGACCGGCAACTACATGGTCCGTCAGCTTCAACCCTGGCACGCCAACATTAAAAAAAGGCAAGTTAAAGCGCCGAAGGTTTATATCCGCGACACCGGACTCCTTCACAGCCTCCTCGGACTGAGACGCGAAGCAGACGTTCTGCGCCACCCCCGATCAGGGGCCTCCTGGGAAGGTTTCATTATCGAAGAAATCATTCGTTCCGTTGATCCGGACGAGGCCCATTTTTGGGCCACGCACAACGGCGCGGAGATCGATCTCGTCTTCGAAAAAAATGGGTACCGTTACGGGATTGAATGCAAGCGGGCCGACGCTCCGCGAATGACACCATCGATCCGAGCGGCGCTCCAAGACCTTTCCCTGAAACGAGTCATCATCATTTACCCGGGAGACAAAACGTATTCGCTCCATTCAAAAGTCGATGTCCTTCCTGTTCGGGAGCTCGCCGACGGGATACAATCCCTCTTCGGGTGACGATTCATATCTATAAAACCTATCCGTCAATCCCTCACAGATAAAATCCTGACCGGGCCCAGAAGGCCCGAAGGCTGAAATTGACTTTTCCCGAAACCCCCTTTAATTTATTGGTATTCGGGGGCGCGCGCCCCGTCATCCACGCCAGACCGGGAGCAAGTGACTGATCTCCGGCAAGGCGCAATCGACACTTTAGAATTTCACGGATCACCATCATCTACCGGGGGGGGGAAGACATATTCTCTTAACGAGAACTATCGCTCTATCGCCAAGTAGATCGAAGAGCGCGTCATCAAATGCAAACCGTCTGCATGAACAAACCCGAAGCCGAAATCCGAACTTCCGATTGATCTCAAGCGGTTCCGCCTCTATAATCGCTTGGAGCGGTTGAACCGCCGCAGGGCGATCCGCCCGAAAGCCTAAGGCCAAAGATTCATGAATTTATCGCGCCGCCCCGTGTTGCTCGTTACAGGATTTCTTTTCGTCCTGGCGGCCGCCGCGTCGTTGAACGGCAGCCGCCCCGCGGCCGATGACCCGGGAGCGCGTTTCGCGGCCCGCATCACCGCCTCCCCCATCTCCCCCGGCCAGGACGCGGCTCAAACGCGGGACATCGAGATCAAATCCTTGACCGCCCTCAACCGGATCTTCCCTCCCTATCCGGATCGCCTGAAGGAGGACGGCATCGCCGGCGAGGTCGCCGTGCTGGCCGTCATCGGGCCGAAGGGAACCGTACAGACGGCTTCCGTTTTCCGTCCTCTCCATCCCGAACTGGATGCCGCCGCCCTGACCGCGATCCAACAATGGACCTTCGAGCCCTATCTCGTCGACAACGTGCCCACCGCCGTCCCGGCGTATTTTTCGTTCGTCTTCCGCCCCGATTCCCCGGGAGAGACCGCCTGGAACGAAGGACAAGCGGGAGCGGCCCAGGCAGCGGCTCCCCCTGAAAGTGAAGAGTTGCGTCTTCTCATCGAAAAGAGCGGCGCTTACGCACTAAAGCTCGCCGAAGCCGGGCGCTTCTTCCTCTGCCGGGAAGAGATCGAGGAAACCATCAAGGACGTCCGCGAGGAGGAGACGGCTTTCATCATGACGAGTCCGGGCGAATCAGCGAGGCTGATCGCCCGTTATAAGTATCCCGTTCTCCGGGGCGGGACCCAAAGCGTTGTCCGCCACGATTACCGGCTGGTCGCTAAGGAAGGGATTGTCGAGGAGGATCGCAAACCGCTGGGCAAAACCGAAGCCGGAACCGCGCCGTCCTATTCCTTGAAGCCGGTTCTCGCCCCCAGCCTGCTCTTGGGGCCGGAACGCCGGTTCCTGTACCGTTATCGCATTGCCGCCCGGGGAAAAATCGACGGCCGCCCTTCAGTCGCCGTGGAGGTAAAGCCGAAACAGAAAGGAACGGGCATGATCCGGGAGGCGATCGTCTGGGTGGAGGAGGCGACCTTCCGGGTCCTCCGGCTCGAGATGGCGGCTGATGCGCTCCCAGGCGAAACGCGGTACCGGGAAGAATGCGCCCGGCACCATCTGACCCCGCATTACATGGCGACCTATACCTACGACGTTGAAAAAAGCAACCTGCTTTATCCCGGCCGGGCGGAAATCCGCCTGGACTATTCCGGACTGGTCAATCCCCCGGTTGAAACGAAAGCGGACATCCGGATCTCCTACGATCGGTACCGATTTTTCTCTAAGACCCCCGAAGACCTTCAGCCGGAAAGATAAACCAAAACCCGGCCTTGGAATTCCCCGGCGTTCCGTGTCACAATGATCGACAACACCGGAGGAGGTCCGACATGAAGCGCGATTTCCGAATCCGGACGATGTTTTTCCTCATCCTCGCGATTATCGTTTTCGGGATCGCCTCATCCCCGCCGCCCCAGCCGAAAACGAAGAAAGTCAAGCTCGGGCCGCAGGTCAACAGCCCGGTCCGGGAAGTCCTTCCGATTATCAGCGCCGACGGGAAGACGCTGTTTTTCACCCGGGAAAACTTTGTCGACGACGACGTCCGCAATATGTTCCTCGAACAAGCGACGCGCGGGCAGGATGAAAAAACCAAAGCGCTGACCATCCAAGCCCTCAAGCCCATGCTCACGGACGAATCGCTGCGCATGTTCGCCCAGAAACAATCCGTCTGGTATTCGGAGCGGCAGCCCGACGGCGGATGGGGCCCGGCGGTCAAATTGCCCGCCCCGCTCAACAATCAGAAATCGACCTGGATCTGCTCAGCCCTGCCCGACGGGAACACCCTCCTCATAGGAGGAACATTCGACCCGAAAGACCTCGACCCGATGGCGGCGTTCAAGGCGATCGCCGACGCGGCCGAAAAGCAGGCCAAGCAAGTGGAAAAATCCGGCGACCTGCTCGGCGGATTGAAAGCAACGCAAAACCAGGCGGATGCGGACTATGCCGCGGCCGGGAACAAGCTCGTCGCCCTCGCCGTCCGGGCTAGGGACGGCTGGAGCACCCCGGAATATTTGAAGATCGCCCAGTTCCGGACCGTCTCCAACCGAAACGAGTTTTTCATGGCTCCCGGCAATCGGGTGCTTTTCTTATCCCTGATCAACGAAGAGAGCGTCGGCAACCGCGACATCTACGTCAGCTTCCGCAACCCGGACGGCAGTTGGAGCAAACCGCGCGACCTCGGCCCCGAACTGAACAGCCCCGGAGCCGAAATCTCCCCCTTCATCGCCCCCGACGGGATCAGCCTCTATTTTTCGAGCACCCGCGAGGGCGGAGAAGGCGGATATGACATCTACCTGGCCAAGCGGTTGGACGACACCTGGCTCCGCTGGTCCGCGCCCGTCAATCTCGGAAAGGACATCAATACTCCGCAGGACGAAATGAACCTGACTGTGGACGCCGAAGGACGATACGCCTTTCTGGCCATGGGCGAGATCATGAAAGAGGACATCTACGTCTTCGACCTGCCTGAGGCGATGCGCCCGATCCCGACGGCCTTCGTCAAAGGCCGGGCCCATGATCCGGACGGAAAACCGGTCGCCGCGAGCATCACCTACGAGCGCCTCCGCGACGGCGTCGGAGCCGGCGAAGCCAACGCCGACCGGGAAAAAGGGAATTACCGGATCGCCCTTCCCATCGGCGAGGAATACGGCTTCCGGGCCGAGGCCCCTGGCTATATCGCCGTCAGCGAAAAAATCGACCTGACCAAGGCCAAACGGGGAGAGGAATTCGTCCGGGATCTGCTTCTCGTCCCAATCAAACCGGGCGCGGTCATCCGTCTCAACAACGTCTTCTTCGTCTTCGCCAAAACCGAGCTGTTGAAAGAATCCAAAACAGAGCTTGACCGGGTCGTCGCGATTCTCGGGCGATATCCCGGAATGGAAATCGAGATCGCGGGCCACACGGATTCGGTAGGCGATGACGCCTCCAACCTGGCTTTGTCCGATGGCCGGGCAGCCGCCATTCGAACGTATCTCGTCGAACACGGAATCGCCGCAGCCCGGCTGTCGTCGCGCGGATACGGCGAATCCCGCCCGGTCGCGACCAACGACACCGAGGAAGGCCGGCAGTTCAACCGCCGGGTTGAGTTCGTCATCTTGAAGACGGGAGAAATCCGATGAGAATAAGAAACTCCGGCGCCTGGAAAATCCTCCCCCTCCTTGTTCCGTTCATCTTTTCCCTGTCCGCCGGTGCCTTGGAAATCCGGCTGCCTGTCACTCAAATTCCCGTCGGCGCGACGGCTGAAATCTTCGGAACGGCGACCTCGGGCCTTGGGGCCTTGATCTCAATCTCCGGCCCGGCCAGCGTGCCGGGGAAATCGGTCATCGCCGGCGGCGACGGCCGGTTCCGCGCGGAAATCGGTCCGTTCCCCCAGGCGGGCGATTATACGATCGCCGTATCGGCGGGAGGAGAGCGGAAAACCGCGACCCTGACAGTCTCGGCCCCGGCCCAGAACATGGGAATGCCCGTGGGCGCCCTCGGGGCGGCTTTCGAAGCGGCGGCCGATTCCTCCGACCAGGTTCTCACCGAAGTCAAAAGCAGCCTCGAGGCCATCCCCGGCGACGATCCAAACCTCCAAAAGGCCAAGGAGAATGTCGATGAGGCCCGGGAGGCGGTGGCCGAGATCCGCGACAAGATAAGAACCTTCTCCCGCCACGAGAGGCGGCTGGAGGAAATGCTCCTCTGTGAGCCGAACCTGAAACAGGATGTTCTTCAGGAGTACGTCCAGGAAAACCAATCGACCGAACGGTCCCTGCGGGAGCAGACCGAGCGGATGATCCAGCTCGGACGGGAGTCGTCAGGAGGCCGGTCCGACGCCTGTGTGGCCGTGGCAGTCGCCGCGTCGGTCATGAACGCCCAGAAAACCGTTTTGTCCTTCATGCAGAACAGCCTCAAGTCCTACATCGAGAAATGGGCCTTCGGGGCCGATCTCGGCACCGGAGTCAAGGCCGCCCAATGGATCCAGGAAAAATTCCTCGGGGGGCTCCGGTCCGTTTTTCCCGACTCGCCCGAGGAACAGGTCGCGAGCCGCTCGGGCGCCCCGGCCGCACCGACGATGTGGAGCAATGTCTCCGGCTATAGCTTCCTTAAACTCGGCCTCAGCGAAATCCGCACCTTCCTGACCGGCGGCGGTCCCTGGGCGATGGCCGCGACCGCGCTCAGCAGCGCCGTCGATATGGCCATCGACGCCTACACCAAGACGCACTGCCTGGTATTCAAGGGCCGCCTGTCCGGCCACTGCCATGTCGAAGCCCTGGACAACGGGCTCCCGATGTACGAGCTCGATAACGACTGGGAAGGCAACGTCGAGATCATGTCGGCCAAGCCCTCCGGCAAGGAGCCCGTGGCCTTCCGGGGATACCTGACCGGCCGGGCGAAGAATTTCCAGGTGAAAAACGGCCTTTGGATTCTTTACCAGGGCAAGCCGGGGAATTTCAAATATCTCACCGGCCCGCCGAAAACGGCCCAACAACTCTCGGCCATCTTCGTCTGCCCCCTGGAAGGGACGATCGAGGGCGGAAAAATCGCCCTCAAGGCCCGGAAAGGCGGGATCGACTTCGACGGCCGCGTGATCGCCCAGCTGGCTGTCGTGATCATCCCGACCGGTTCCCCGGTACCGCTCGTCCAAAAATACGACACGCCGTATCAACCCGGCTGGTGGCAGGTCACCCGGGCCCTGGGAGACGGCGGAATGACGACGCTCGAAATCACGATGGAAGGCAACAACCGGGTCGTGAAGAAGGAATACAGCCGGGAGCTTTCGGCCGCCGGTGCCAAGGGCCGCTTCTCGATCAAGGTCGATCTCTGCTCCGGCTGCCCGACGATCCCGTTTTTATAACCGGGTCTATCCCATTTCATAGGATTCCAGCACGGGAAAAAGCGGCCCTTCAAGGCGCCCGTATATTGCATATTTTTCCATCCGAGGATTAAATTATGATCATGAACAATAAATTCCGGCTCGGCATCGTATCGACCTTCATCCTGGCGGCGGTTCTGCCGGTGTTCGCCCAGCTTAAGCCCGAGGATATTGCCCAACGGGCAATGTGGGAAGAGTTCCTCCTCACGGCCGACATCATCAAATCCGAGCCGCTCGCCGAAGGCGTCACGAAACCTTACCGATTGTATTTCAAGAAAGGCGAGGTCGAAAATACGGCGGTCTGGAAAAATCCCGACGGCATTTTTAACGGCGTCACCGACTCCTGGAAACACGAAATCGCGGCCTATCGCCTGGACAAGCTTCTCGAACTGAACATGATTCCAGTTTACATCGAAAGAAAATTCGCTCCTCCAAATCAAAAAAAGGCGGTGCCGGGTTCGTTGTCGCTCTGGGCGGAGCACCGAACAAACCTCCTGAAAATGATGAAAGCCGGTGAAAACTTCCCCGCATCAGCCCTTGAATCGTCCGACCGAATGAAGCTCATCACCCGTGTATGGGACTGCCTGATCGCCAATGTGGACCGCACCCAACAGAACATCTTCGTTACGAACGATTGGAGAGTGATTCTCATCGATCACTCCCGGGCCTTTCAGTCGGATGATCCGTTCGATAAAAAGCTCGTGTTCGGCGTGAACGGGATCTTCAAGCTGCCGGACGGGCGGCCATTTCTTTTTAACGACGTGCCGCGCGCCTTCATCGAAAAAATCCGGGCGTTGGACGCCGCGGCTATAAAAAATGCCGTGGGTCCGTATTTGACCGATAAAGAAATCAAGGCCATCATCGCCCGAATTCCGTTGATTTTGAAAGAGATCGACGGAACGCGTTGATCTCGTCTGAAATCCGTTTGCTATTGAGCGCGCGAGGCCTGTCAAGCCCAATTGAAGACGGCCCGCGGCAGCCCGGGAACTGGTCGAGACTCCGAATGAGCCAAAAATCGGCCGGAATTCCCTCCCGAGCGCCATGCGAGGCTTGATAGCTTCAGCCGGTTGTTAGGCAGCTCATTTCCAGATATTCTCATCAAAGAGTATCTCGCTATTTGGTTGAAGGCACTGTTAGACCAAGATTTAAATCCCAAGTCCAAATGCTTCAAGTTGAGTGATGAGTTTATCAACTAATATCCTTCGCCTTTTTTCAATAAATTCACGTGTAAGTTCTCTATTTTTTGAGAGAGTTAAGGGAAAATCACCAAGAAACCCTCTTGGTCCACTGGCGACATATAATTCTTTGTAAATAAGGCATAATTTTTTTGGATTGTTTACATTGGCAGCGATTTCTTGTTTCCATTTAGCAAATTTTTCTACCCAAGCAGGCAAGCCACAATCTTCTAGAAGCGCAATTATCTCCGATAATGTATCAATAATTTCTTTATCCATAATTTCCTCATTTCGTCAGGTCTAATGCTCGTCATATGCTGCGCCTAACATTCCGGATCAGCGGCGGACCGCGCAGATGGCCATCCGCGGCAATCGAATATGAGACCGCGGGCATCTCAGCCGCGGCGGGCCGCTTCAATTGTGGCGATGTCAATCTTTCGCATCGTCATCATCGCATCGAACGCGCGCTTGGCGGCGGCAGGATCGGGATCGGTGATCGCTTCCGTCAAGGCCAGCGGCGTGATCTGCCACGACAATCCCCATTTGTCCTTGCACCAGCCGCAGGCACTTTCTTGGCCGCCATTGCCGACGATCGCGTTCCAATAGCGATCCGTTTCGGTCTGGTCAACGGTTGCGACCTGAAACGAGAACGCTTCGTTGTGCTTGAACTCAGGTCCCCCGTTGAGCCCGAGGCACGGAATGCCCATCACGGTGAAAAAGACCGTTAACACGTCTCCTTCCTTCCCGGAAGGAAAATTCCCCGGTGCGCGGTGCACAGCGTCGACGGAAGAGTCTGGAAAGGTAGCAGCATAAAACCGTGCCGCATCCTCGGCGCTCCCGTCGTACCAAAGACAAACCGTGTTCTTTTCTATCTTCGTCATGACACTTCTCCCTTGAGATTAGAGTTTACGCCATCCCTGCACGGCTTAGCGGCTCGGACAGTCAGGTCATTTTCGAAGAATGTCAAGAAAAGGCCGGGCGCAGCGCTTCGATGACCTTGGCATCGACCCAGTAAACCTCGCACACGCCGTTCACAATCCGGCCAAAGAAAAAATACTTTCCATCCGGAGTGAATCCGGGGAAACGCTCGTTCAAGGACGTGTTCACGACAGGCCACAAGGGCTTCGGTTCCCCCCATTCCCCGTTCTTCTTCATAAAACATACATAGAGGTCTATACGTCCAGGCCCTCCAG
>Ga0316628_100004609_pt1 | contig 10849 bp, 8 predicted proteins | sample OWC_Aug_M2_C1_D5_FD_207648 | JGI IMG/M metagenome (GOLD analysis project Ga0316628, IMG submission 207648) | Wetland soil microbial communities from Old Woman Creek delta, Ohio, United States - OWC_Aug_M2_C1_D5_C | ecosystem: Environmental > Terrestrial > Soil > Wetlands | place: USA: Ohio... | reverse complement strand
GTCCTGGAGATGCTGTACGGCGGCGTGCTCCGCAACCAGGCGGCGACGAAGCGTTCGGGCGTCATCTATCGGACCGATGACCAGGGCGAAACCTGGAAACGGATGACCGAGTACAAGCTCTCCGGCGGCAGCGCCCAAGTCAATCAGACCGAGGGCGGCTATTACGGCCGGATCGTTTTCGACCCGTCCAACGACCAGGTCATGTACTGCGCCGATACGAACGTCACGGTCTCGCGCGACGGCGGCAAAAACTTCACGGTCGCGCCTTGGGACCGTGGCAATTTCATGCTCCATGTCGACCACCGCGGGCTCTGGGTCGATCCGCAGAACGGCAACCATATCCTGAGCGCCAACGACGGCGCAACGGGTGAGACCTGGGACGGCGGCAAGCACTGGAGCGTGAAGTATACGATCAGCGCCCAACAATTCTACGACGTCTTCGCGGATAACCTCCAGCCGTACAACGTTATGGGCGGAACCCAGGACAACGGCGCCTGGCTCGGGCCGTCGCAGAACCGCAACAGCTACGGCGTCTACCCGGCCGACTGGACCTACCTGCCGACGGGCGACGGCTTTTATGTCGTCCGCGACTGGTGGAATCCCGAATACGTCTATTATGAAAGCCAGTTCGGCGCTTCGAGCCGTCAGAACCTGTCCAACGGCGAGACGATCCAACTTGTCAAGCGGACGACGCCGGAGGAAGCGGCGGCCGGCGTGCCCGTTCAGCGCTATCAGTGGAATGCGCCGATCGTCCTTTCTCCGCACAATCCCGGGATCGTTTATATCTGCTCCCAGTTCGTACACCGCTCCTTGAGCCGGGGCGATCGGGGCACGTTCGTCACGATCAGCCCCGATCTGACCAGGGCGAACAAGGAGCGTATCGCCCTCTCCAAAAAAACCAACCTCCAGTACCCGACGATCTACAGCTTCGCCGAGTCGGCCAAGAAACCCGGCCTTTATTGGGCGGGCACGGACGACGGCAATGTCCAAATGTCGCCCGACGGCGGAGTGACCTGGGTCAACATCACGGCCCAATTTTATGACGCGGGGGGCAAGCCCAAGCCGAACGTCAAGGGCGCCTTGATTCCCTACGACCGCTGGGTCAAGAGGGTCGTGCCTTCGCAGCACGATGAAAAGACGTGCTTTGTGGCCTTCAGCGGTTATCGGACGCACAACGAGGACAAGACCTATGTCTTCGTGACACATGACCTCGGCAAAACATGGACGGATATCTCCGGCGGGCTGATGAACCCGCTCTTCGACCTCGAGGAGGACCCGGACAATCCGAACGTGCTCTACATCGCCGGGGACAACGGCATCCAGTTGACGATGGACCAAGGCAAGACCTGGACGGACTTCTCCACCGCGGCGCCCGACGTGGTCGTCCGCGACCTCTTCATCCAGAAGCGCGACCGCGACCTCGTCATCGCCAGCTATGGCCGCGGCTTCTACATCGCCGACATCGCTCCGATCAAGGAGTTCAAGCCCGAGATCTTCCAGAAAGATGCGTACCTCTTCGATCCCGAGAACACCATCCGCTGGAACCAATTCGAGCGGAGGGGCGAGTCGGCCGGCGAGTTCGCCAAGGTCCTCAATCCTCAGCCCAGCGCGACACTCTACTATTACCTGAAGGGGGAGGCCAAGTCGGTTAAGCTAACAGTTAAGGACCTCGAAGGAAACGTCATGCAGGAGATCACCGGAGTAGCGAAGAAAGGCCTTCAGAAAGCCGCCTGGAACCTGACCCGGACGACGCCGGGCGCCCCGGCCGCCGGACAGCGGGGGGCGGGCGGAGGCGGCCAGCGCGGCATGGGCGGCGCCCGTGCGGACGCGGGGATTTATAAAGTGACATTGAACGTGGACGGAAAGGACGTCGAAACCAAAAAGCTGAACCTCCTGCCTGATCCTTTGTTCAAGTGACGACCTTTTTATCACTCGCGACGGAATGAGGAGGATCGCAGAGCCCGTCTCGTTGCGAATATATATATTTTATCTTTGGCCTTCTCCCCCTTATAAAAGGGAAGAGGTGGATATCATGTCTGTCATCCTGAGCGAAGCGAAGGATCTCATTAACGAAGAACGCTTATTCGTTTCAGGATCGAAATAAAGGAGGACGGATGAGGCGCAAAATTCTTGCGGGCGCGACCGCGGCCGTTTTCGCCGGTCTGGCATTCTTCGGGCTCGGCGCGACGGCCGAGGCCCAGGATTTAACGAAGTATCACAATTACGCCGAGTTGTCGGCCATGCTTCAAACCCTGGCCAACGTCCATAAAACATTGGTCAAACGGGAATCCCTCGGCAAGACGCTGGAAAAGCGCGACATCTGGATGCTCCAGATCGCCGCGCCGGGCGGCGTTCCGGCCGCCGAACGGCCGGGAGTTCTCGTCGCGGCCAATTTCGAAGGCGACCATGTCTACGGGAGCGAGCTGGCCCTTTTCATCGCGGACTACCTGGTTAAGAACTACGCGTCGAACGCGAGCGTCAAGCAGCGCCTCGACGCCTATATCTATTACGTCGTTCCCCGGGTCAATCCCGACGGCGCGGAATCCATGTGGGCCCCCGTCAAGTGGGCCCGGCGGACCAACGCGCGGCCCTTCGACGACGACAACGACGGCCGCATCGACGAGGACGGCCCGGACGATCTCAATAAGGACGGCGTCATCACCGTCATGCGGGTCAAGACTCCCGGCGGGGATTACATCATCGATCCCGAGGAGCCCCGTCTGATGAGAAGAGCCGATCCGAAAAAGGGCGAAAAGGGCGAATACGCCCTGTTCTGGGAAGGAATCGACAATGACGGCGACGGCTTCATCAACGAGGACGGCCCGGGAGGGGTCAACATCAACCGCAATTTCATGCATGAGTATCCCTTCTACAAGCCCGAGGCAGGCCGCTACATGGTCAGCGAACCCGAGACGAGGGCGATGCTCGAGTTTATGGTCAAGCACCGCAACGTCGCCGCGATCCTGACTTTCGGCGAAAACGACAACCTGGTCGCGGCGCCGACGGCGGCCGGAACGCCGGCCGCGGCGCGCGGGATCGATCTCGAGACGTTCGCCGGAGCCAGCATCGCCGGAGCGAATAAAACCGGGATGTTCACGGCCGCGGCGAGCTTCGCCTTCGGCCGAGGCGGCCGGGGCAGCGGCGGGGAGATGATGATCAGCGAGGAGATGCTCCAGGCCATCATGGCCGCCGGCGGAGGGCCGTTCATGATGGGCGGGGGAGGAGGCGGCCAGCGCGGCCAGCAGGCGGCTCAACAGCCGGCCGGCGCTCGGGCTCAGATGCCGGGCCGGACCGCGGCGACGACCTACAACGCGAGCGATGTCGACTACTTCCGGACGATCTCTGCGAAATACATCGAGCTGACCGGCATCCGGCAGACGCTCCTCAATACGAAGCCCGAAGGCGCCTTCTTCTCCTATGGCTACTTCCAGTTCGGCGTTCCCTCATTCTCGACGCCCGGCTGGGGGCTGGCCGAAGCCCAGCGCGGGGCGGGCATGCCCGGCATGGGCGCGATGGGGGCCGGCGGCGGGCAGGGCCAGATGGCCCAGATGGCGGCCGGACAGCGCGGCGGCGGGGGCGGAGCGACGGGACAGCGGGCAGCCGGTTCCGGATTCGCCTTCGGCGGAGCCGCGGCCGCCGCAGGTTCCCCGGACGTCCAGGGCATCGACCGCCAGCTCCTCCAGTGGATGGATAAGGAGAAGGTCGACGGCTTCGCGGCCTGGACCAAAGTTAAGCATCCCGAGCTCGGCGAGGTCGAGGTCGGCGGCTTCAAGCCGTACGCCTTCATCAATCCTCCGCCGGCCAAGATCGCCGAGCTTGGCAAATCGCACGCCGAGTTCGCCCTCTATCTGCCGACGCTTTTCCCGGTCGTCAAGATCGCCAAGCTCGAGGCGGCGGCCCAGGGCGGCGGATTGTACAGGGTCAAGGCGGAGATCGAGAACGCCGGCTTCCTGCCCACGGCGCTGACCCATGCCGTGACCGCCCGGTCGGTCAAGCCGGCGGTGGTCCAGCTGCAGGTCGCTCCGGAATCGATCATCAGCGGAAACCAGAAGACCAATTTCATCCAGGCGTTGATCGGATCCGGCGGACGGATGAAGTTCGACTGGCTGATCAAGGCCAAGGGCGGCGACACCCTCGAGCTCAAAGCGGTTTCGGAGAAAGGCGGCTCGGACAAGCGGGCCGTGGTTCTGAAGTGAGGAGGCCGACGATGAAATACGCCAAATATATCCTTCTCCTGGCCGTCGTTCTGGTCCTCATCCCCCAGGGAGGCTTGACCCAGAAGAATCCGACGCCCCCGTTCAAGGTCAAGGTCGACTTCAACCGCTGGCACGACACCAACGAGCTGTATGCCGACATGAAGCGGCTCGCGGCGGCCTTCCCCAAGTTCGTCAAGGTGGGCTCGATCGGAACGACGGTGACGGGCCGGGACATTATGCTCGTCACGGTCAACAATCCGGACACGGGCTCCGAGATGAGCAAGGCGGCCTTTTATATCGAGTCCAACATCCACGGCAACGAGATCCAGGGCGGGGAGATCTGCCTCTATACGGTCTGGTACCTGATGGAAAACTACGGCCGGCTCGAGCCGATCACCCGGCTCGTCAACGAGCGAGTCTTCTATATCGTCCCGACGATCAACCCCGACGGCCGCCAGTACTTCTTCGACGGCGCCGGCGGCAACACCCGGAGCGGCCACGTCCCGGTCGACGACGACAACGACGGCCTGTTCGACGAGGACCCGCCCGAGGACATCAACGGCGACGGCGTCGTCGCCCAGATCCGGAAATACCTCCCCGGCCAGGGGACGCACAAGGTCAGCGCTCTCGATTCGCGGCTCCTCGAACCCGTCGGGTTGGGGGAGAAGGGCGACTACCTCCTCCTCGGCTCGGAAGGGATCGATAACGACCACGACGGCCGGATCAACGAGGACGACAAGGGCGGATACGACGGCAACCGGAACTATCCGAGCGATTGGCAGCCGCCATACGTCCAGAACGGGGCCATGGACTACCCCACCCAGCTTCCGGAAGCGCGGGCCGAAGTCGAGTTCCTGGCCTCCCATCCCAACGTCGCCGGACTGCAGGCATATCATAACAACGGCGGTATGATCCTCCGCGGCCCCGGGGCGGAAGCGACGGGCGAGTATCCCGCCGCGGACGTCCGCGCCTACGACGAGATCGGCCGCAACGGCGAGCGAATCCTGCCCTTTTACCGCTACATCATCATCTGGAGCGGGCTGTACACGGTGCATGGAGGCACGATCGATTACTCCAACGACGCCCTGGGGATCATGTCCTTCTCGAACGAGCTCTGGAACGGGTCGCAGTACTTCACCAGCGCCGAGCTCATGGAGCAGCAGAAGGACCCGAACAATCCGATCGCCCAGGGGACCAAAGCCCGCTTCTTCTTCGACGACAAGCTCGAGTTCAGCGCCCAGTTCCTGGAGTGGAAGCCCTTCAAGCATCCCGAATACGGCGACGTCGAGATCGGCGGGTCCTGGAGCCGGTTCACGAGCCGCGTGCCCCCGGTATTCATGCTGGAGGAGCTCTGCCACCGGAACATGGCCTTCACGCTCTACCAGGCCGACGAGATGCCCAAGATCGAAATCGGCGAGACCTCTGTGGACAAGCTCGACGGCGGCGTCTTCCGCGTCTTCGTCGACATAGCCAATCCCAAGGTCACGCCCACGATCCTGGCCAAGGCCGCCCAGAACAACGTCGTCCGGCCCGATCTCCTGACCTTCGAAGGCCGCGCCGCCGAGATCATCTCGGCCAGCTGGATCGACAACAAGGTGCTATACAAAGCCCGGCCGAGCGTGACCGGCTTCATTGACCAGAAAGACCTCAAACGGATCCTCCTCCGCAACGGATTCGCCGGCAAGACGGCCCGGACGATCATGTACCTGGTCAAGGGATCCGGCGAAGTGACGGTCAAATACGACTCGGTCAAGGGAGGCACGGCGAGCAAGACGATCAAGCTGCAGTAATCCCCCCACACCCCCCTTTAGAAAAGGGGGGAATAAACTTCTCCCTTTTTTAAAGGGAGGTCGGGAGGGATTACAGACTCCTCCTTTTTCGAAGGGGAGGCTGGGAGGAATTATCTCACGGGGTCCGCCGCGAACGGACGAGCCGCGCCCGGATTGACAAAGACGTTGTTTCCGTTTAAATTCTAACTCCCGCGATCCGGAGATCCGTTTCCATCGGGGAGAAAGAGCGGGCATAGCTCAATGGTAGAGTACGGGCTTCCCAAGCCCGGAGTTGTGGGTTCGAGTCCCATTGCCCGCTCTATCTCCCCGGCTGGATAATCCCTCCCCGCTCCCGTTGGAAAGGGGACGGCGATTTCGGGAATCCCAGAGGGAGGTCTTGATGGCAGAGGGGCGCTGAAGGAGCGCTTTTCGATGAACGTTTGGCATCTACTTATCGAGCCGGCGCCTTGCAAGGGCTCCCTGAACATGGCCGTCGATGAGTTTCTGTTCCAATCCGCGGAAACGACGGGCCGCACGTTCCTTCGCTTCTATCAATGGCAGAGGCCGACGGCTTCTCTCGGGGCGACCCAAAATATCGAGAAGGTCATCGACCTCGATTTCTGCCGGGAGAGGGGGATCGATGTCGTCCGCCGGATCACGGGGGGGAAGCTCGTCCTTCACCACGAAGAGATCACGTATTCCCTATGTTCCTCGGACGCTGCGGCGTTCACTTCGACCCTGGCCGGCTCATATAAGCTCATCTCCAGGGCGCTCCTCCTCGGCCTGGAAAAAATGGGGGTCCGGCCGGCAGCCTCCTATCAAGCGCCGCCTTTTTACGCGAAGAGCGATCTGCCCTGTTTCTCTCATCCCGCCCGCGACGAAATCGAGGTCGACGGGAAGAAGATCATCGGCAGCGCGCAAAAAAGGATCGGATTCCGTTTTCTCCAGCACGGCTCGATTCCCCTGGCCCATGACGAGCGCCTTTTGAAAGCCGTCTCGTCCCGGGCGGCGGATCCGGCGGAGATCCGGATGACCTCGCTCTCCCAGGTTCTCGGCCGGCCGGTCGAATTCGGCTGGGCCGTCGATCGGCTCGCCGCCGGATTCGAGGAATTCTTCCAGGCGCGCCTCGAGCCTTTGATCATTGATGAGGAAGATCGGGCCCGCATCCGAGCCCTCCAGCGGGACAAATACGAGAACGACGAGTGGACGCTCCGCGGCCGGCCGGATCGGCCTTGATTCTTATTTCGAGCGGTGCTACCATGGACGCGAGAGAACAGGTGAGGATGCGCATGAACGAAGTCGACGAACTCCTCAAGCTCGAGCTCAAAGACCTTCCGGTCCTTAAACCCCTGGCCTACGACGACCTCCATCAGAAAGCCCTGAAGAATCTCTATCTGGAGCTGGGAGCGGGCGCCGTCAACTTTCTTCTTTCGCCGTCCTATTCCGTCCTCCACCCGACGCCCAACGATACGGTCAACGAGCTCGTCACCCGCAAGGAGGACCTCCTCGATTACCTCAAGGAATGCATCATTCAGAATCTGGCGTCCTATTCCGTTCTCGTCGAGGTCAACAGCTATTTCATCGAGCAGAACAATTATCTTCTCCTGGCCCGGCTTCGGGAAAAGGATTCGGGCGGCCGGCGCTACGAGATCAAGTTCTATACCCACTCTCCGATGGAGATCCTGACCCATTACGAGGACAAGATCTATATCGGCCGCGACTTCGTCGACATTTACAACTTCAAGCGGAAATATTTCGGCGTCCGGGAGCTCATCGGCTCGCTCAAGGACCAGTCCGAGAAACTCGAAGGCAAAGCCGCGGAGAAGCTGCCCAAACCGCAAGACTACAAGTCGTTCTTCCAGGAGATCAAGGAGTCCGTCGCCGAACTGAACACGGAATGCCTGGCCATCCTCGATCCGCTGCCGCCGTATCTCGATTTCGCCAAGCTCGGCGAACAGGATCTGATCGACATCAACGCCCAATACCGGTCCATCAACCACTTTCTCATCGAACTCCATGACGAGGTCGGGGAGTTCGAAAACCTGCTTCGGTTCAAAATGGAAATCGACTTCGTCCGCTACGTGACGAAGTACAAGAAGGACCTGACCAATCTGATCTCGTATTTCAACATCAAGATCAACGGGTGCCTCTCCCAGCGCATCCTTCATTTCCGGCATAAATAGCCGGATCGCCTTTCGTCCCGGATTACCGCGTGGCCCGTTTCTCTATGACGCGGATGTCGGCGTAGGACGTGGACAGGGCGATCGAAGGCTTTCCCGTCTCTTCCAGGAAGGCTTTGGTCAAGGTGACGCCGTTCGTCTCTTCGAGAGACGGCCGTTCGGCGAGGTTCCACAAAACGCGGGCCGATTTGGTCCGGCCTTCGAACGGAAATCTCCCTCCCTCCGGCCAGCCGAAGCGGATCGCCGCGTACTCGGCCTGAACGTCGATCGGGCCGGTCACCGCCTCCGGCTCGAGAACCAGGTCGCCGTGGCTCATGCGGATGGTTGTCTTTCCGGTGAAGCCCAGGACCTCGACGTTCTCGTAGGAGGTGGCGATGTCGATGTTTTCGGCTTCGACGGAATCGGCCCGGATTTCCATATTGGTCCCGTCGATTTTGAGGTCGCCTTTGACGTTGCTCAGGACGAGACGGGCGTAGTTATCGGTGATCGAGAGAGGCCCGAGGATCCCGGAGGCCTCGATATCGCTGTGGTGTCCGCGGATCGTCGCGGGGCCTACGTCGATGAGGCCGACCGGCTCATAGGAGGTCTCGATTTCGACCTCCGCTTTGAGGCTTTTTCCCTTCACTTGAGAATGGGAGCCCCGGACGATGGTTTTTTTGGCGATATTCTCGATCTCCACGTTTCCATAGGAATGGTCGAGGACGAATTCCCCCTGGACACCGTTGGCGGTGACGTTGGAGTGAGGACTCGTCACCCGGCAATCGGCTCCGGCGCCGAGGATGGACACATCCTCATAGCTGTTGTCGATGACCAGCCGCCCGGCGATGTCCGCGGCCTCGACCTGTCCATGGGGATTGGCGATATCCGTCGATCCCGTCCCGACGGCTTTAACCAATCCGTAGGAATTCTTGATCCCGACTTCAAAGCCTTTGGGAGCGGATATCTCGAAATGGGTTTCGAAGTTCTTGCGCTTGAACTCGTCCCGGTTCGTCGACAAGATGAGCCTGGCGTCGTTCCGATCGACGGTCATTTTCAGCTGGTTCGCCACCGTCTGGGCGGCCTCGCGGGTTCGGCGATAAATGGTTTTCGTAAAGACGATCGTGATCTTATCGGTTTCCACTCCGCGGACCACGACGCCGCCATGGGCGTTGTTCACTTGGAGCTGCAAGGGCAGGGGGGCGGAGATTTCTTGAGACTCCTGAAATACGAACTCCTCTCCCCGGCCGAGCGAAAAAAAACCTTCGTCATGCCATTCGATGTCGAGCTTCCCCGTTTTGGCGAAATAGACGGTTACGCCGATCCCGATGATCAACAGAAGAAGGACGACTTCCCTGGCTTTCATGGTTTGGCCTGCGGCGACGGGCCGGTTCCCTGGCTGTCCGGGCCGGTCTTCTTTTCCCGCAGAGCGTTATAGACTTTAAGCCCGCCCCAGACGATGAGGATCACGGGCCAGAGCCTCCACAGCGTGTCCCAGGCGCCGATGTCGAACCTTTCGAGCAGGAACAGCGCCCCGATGACGATCAGAATCAAGCCCCAAACGAGCGGATCTTTGCGGTGTTGGTTTGACATGGGTCCTCCCTCAGGCTTTCTTTTTAGTGAAATAGTCGGCGATCATTTTGAGCCCGATGATGATCACGATTAAAGGCCAGAAGTCGAAGATTCGGTCATAGTCGATGATCTCGAAATTGCTTAAGAGAAAGATGACGCCCAGGGCCATAAGGATGATGCCCCAAAAGACCGAGCCGGACCGAGGGGCCGGTTCGGCAACGGCCGCCGTTGCGGGAGTCGCGAGCGGAACGGGCTCGTTCTGCAGAAGGGCCTTCTGATTGATCGCCTTGGCCGTCTGCACGGCGTCGATGATTTGATAGAAATAGAAAGCGGCGAAGACGAGGGGCACGAACGGCTGCGGGCCGTACGGCATCATGGAAATGGTCCCGGCGAAGATGATGAAGAAGAGGAGGGCCTTCGTGGGCTCTCCATTGTAGAGCTGGCCGGCTCCGGGGAAGAATCCCGAGAGGATTCCGGCGGCCGCGGGCGACTTGGGCGGCCGTTTCTGGATGATGATTTGGTCGGTCATGTCATACCTCCATGGTTGAGTTTCATTCGTCGTTCTTGCCCAGAGGATTGACCTTCTTGAGCGAGACGAGAACGTTGTCGGCAAAACCGCCGAGGCTGTCGGTAAGCGATCCCGCCTGGGCGTAGAGTTTTTCGATTCGGCTAAATCCCTGGTGAAATTGGCGGCTGACGGCCTTGTTGATTTCTCCTTTGGCCGGGCTGAAGAAATAAAAGGTGAAGAGGGTCAGCATTATGGCCGCCGCCGCGAGAACGGGCTGGAGCGCGGGACGGAGGAGGACATCCAGGCCGAAACGGAATTTCCGGCGGGCCGGGATAGCATAGAGCTTCTCGCGCAGGGCCGCGGGCGGCTCGACCTCGGGAAAGCGGGCCAGGGCCGAGTCCGCGACTCTCAGGGAGGCCAGGAGCCCCGCGCAGGCCGGGCAGGCGCGGATGTGCCGTTCGACCGCCTCTCGCTCCTCGGGGCGGAGCTCGCCGTCCTCGTACGCCGTTAAGAGTTCCTCGATCCGGTCACAGGTCATGGGTACTCTCCTTGCGGTTCCGGAGGATCTTGGCCAGTTGGAGCCGGCCGCGATTGATGCGGGACTTCACTGTTCCGACGGGAAGCCCGAGGATCTCGGCGACTTCTTCA
>Ga0316628_100004608_pt1 | contig 10851 bp, 11 predicted proteins | sample OWC_Aug_M2_C1_D5_FD_207648 | JGI IMG/M metagenome (GOLD analysis project Ga0316628, IMG submission 207648) | Wetland soil microbial communities from Old Woman Creek delta, Ohio, United States - OWC_Aug_M2_C1_D5_C | ecosystem: Environmental > Terrestrial > Soil > Wetlands | place: USA: Ohio... | reverse complement strand
GGCGCATGGTGAGCGCGATGCGCTTGCGCTTCTCGTCCACTTCCAGCACTTTCACTTTCACCACTTGCCCGGCCTTGACCACGGCGTGGGGATCTTTCACGAAGTTGTTGGAGAGCGCGGAGATGTGCACCAGCCCATCCTGGTGCACGCCGATGTCCACAAAGGCGCCGAAGGCGGCGACGTTGGTGACCACGCCTTCGAGGATCATGTCCGGCTTGAGGTCCCGGATTTCTTCCACGCCTTCCTTGAAGGTGGCGGTAGTAAATTCGGGGCGCGGGTCGCGTCCGGGTTTTTCCAGTTCCTTGAGGATGTCGCTGATGGTGGGCACGCCGAATTTGTCGTCGGCGTATTTCGCCGGGGTGAGCCCCTTCAGCAGCCTGGCGTCGCCGATCACTTCCTTGATGCCCTTCTTGATGTCGGCGAGTATCTTCTCGACCAGCGGATAGGATTCCGGGTGCACCGCCGAGGCATCCAGCGGGTCGACGCCATTCATGATGCGCAAGAAGCCCGCCGCCTGCTCGAAGGTTTTTTCGCCCAGGCGCGGCACGCTGCGCAGCTCGGCGCGCGAGGAAAACATGCCGTGCACATCGCGGTAGGCCACAATGCCCTGCGCCACGCTGCCGGTCAGCCCCGAGACGCGCGCCAGCAGGGGCGCGGAGGCGGTGTTCACGTCCACGCCCACTGCGTTCACGCAGTCTTCCACCACCGCGTCGAGCGAGCGCGCCAGTTGCACCTGACTCACGTCGTGCTGGTACTGGCCGACGCCGATGGATTTGGGGTCTATCTTCACCAGCTCGGCCAGCGGGTCTTGCAGGCGGCGTGCGATGGATACCGCGCCGCGCAGGCTCACATCCAGCTCAGGCAACTCGCGCGAGGCGTATTCCGAGGCGGAATACACCGAGGCGCCCGCTTCCGACACCACGATCTTGGTGAGCTTCAGCTCGGGGCGCAGCTTGATGAGGTCTTGCGCCAGCTTGTCCGTCTCGCGCGAGGCGGTGCCGTTGCCTATCGAAATCAAGGCGACCTTGTGCTTCTCCGCCAGCGCGGCAAGCGTGGCGAGCGAGTGGCCCCAGTCATTCTTCGGCTCGTGCGGATAGATCACGGCGGTATCCACCACCTTGCCGGTGGCATCCACCACCGCCACCTTCACACCGGTGCGCAGGCCGGGGTCCAGCCCCATGGTGGCGCGCGGCCCTGCGGGCGCGGCAAGCAGCAGGTCTTTCAGGTTGCGCGCGAATACCTTGATCGCCTCCAGCTCGGCGCGCTCGCGCAATGCGCCCATCAGCTCGGATTCGAGGTGCAGGAAGCTTTTCACGCGCCATGTCCAGCGCACCGTATCGGCCAGCCACTTGTCGGCGGGGCGGCCCTCGTTCTTGATGCCGAAATGCACGGCGATGCGCCCTTCGCAAAGATTGAGCGGCGCATCCCATTTCGGCTTCTCCTCCTCGCTATCCAAGCGCAGGGTAACCAGCAGCACCTCCTCGCGCCTTCCGCGCAGCAGCGCCAGCGCGCGGTGCGAGGGAATGGCGCTGATCGGCTCGGCATAATTGAAATAGTCGGCGAATTTCTCCCCGGCGCTCTCCTTGCCCTCCACCACCTTCGATTCCACCACGCCATGCTCTTGCAGATAGGCACGCAGCGTTTGCAGCAGCGCCGCATCCTCGGCGAAGCGCTCCATCAAAATCTGGCGCGCGCCATCGAGCGCCGCCTTTGCGTCCGGTGCGCCGGGATTTTCGCCCTGGTCGGAAGTGAACGCAGGCTTCAGGTACTTGGCCGCCTCCTCTTCCGGATTGAGCATCGGGTTCGCCAGCAGCGCCTCGGCCAGCGGCGCCAGCCCCGCCTCCAGCGCAATCTGCGCCTTGGTGCGGCGCTTCGGCTTATAGGGCAGATACAAATCCTCCAGCCGCGTCTTGTCCTCGGCATGCGTCACCGCATTGAGAAGGTCCGGCGTCATCTTCCCCTGCTCGGTGATGGAGGCAATGATCGCCGCGCGCCGCTCCTCCAGCTCGCGCAGGTAGCGCAACCGCTCCTCCAGCAAGCGCAACTGGATGTCGTCCAATCCCCCGGTCGCCTCCTTGCGGTAGCGGGCGATGAAAGGTACGGTCGCCCCCTCGTCCAGCAGCGCGACGGCTGCGGCGACCTGGGCGGGCTTGGCGGAAAGTTCATTGGCAAGACGTTGTTCGATGGATGGCAGCATGTAAGTCTGGTATATTTAAAACAAGTAACTGAAAAGATTATGCGTTTTGAATTATTGCGGGGCGCGGCGCGGATTTGGGGGCACGGCAACTGCAAAAATCAGCCGCGTATTATGCTTGCTGGCGCGGAACAATTAAAGGGGCTGTTGGATATTTGCTGTGCGCTTGGGCCATAGGGAGAAATGATGTATCTGAAAAATCTGATCGGGGTCATGCTGATTGCTTTTAGCGGCAACACTTTTGCCGCCACCCTGCTTGAAAAACAAAAACAGGGGGATGACCTCACCGCCACCGAACTGGTCGCCATCTTCCTGGCGGAAATCAAGGACTGCGAAAGCAAGGTTCCGGCCTTCAGCGCCCAGGCAACTCCGCTGCTTACCCAGCTTAGAGCCTACCCCCGCTTCAAGGAAGTAGAAAACTCCAGCGAATTCCGCAACCCCAAACTGCAAGCCGAAGCGGCAGAAGTGGTTGCATCCCAACGGCGCGGCGGGGACATCAACAACCAGTGCAAGGACACCCTGGGCGATCTTCAGGAACAGGTGAAGTTGTCGCAGCAGGATAAATAGGGGGATCGGGGCGCGACCCTAAATAGTATGTGTAAGGCGCGAAGTTGGTGCAGTTAGCCACGGTGCCCTATGCAGGCTACCTAACGTGCTTGGCATGAACCAAGAAACGGGCAATTTTTGATTTAACTTTTTCTGGCTGCTTAATCTCGCATTCCCAGATTACCAGGCGTCGCCAACCCGCCGCCTTGAGTTCAACCATATGCACGGCATCGCGCAATTTGTTCCGCTTGATTTTTGAGCGCCAGTAAGCCGCGTTCGTTTTCGGTTTCTTTGCGCCAGCCGTACAGTCATGCCCGTGCCAGAAACAGCCGTGAACAAAGATGACAGCCCTTCTACCGATGAAGGCAATGTCCGGGTTGCCGATGACGTCCTTGCGGTGCAAGCGATAGCCGCCATAGCCAAGTTCTCGACACAACTTTCTAACTGCAATTTCAGCCGAGGTGTTGCTGCTTTTTACGCCGCGCATGGCAGCAGTGCGCTGCTCTGGGGAAAGATTGTCCAAAGGCTCAACTTAGTTCGATACGCAGGCTGGGGTCGGTCTCGTTTTCTGAAACGATACGATTGTACGTCTCAATAAGCTTCCCAAGCGTCGTCCGGCGTTCGGAAGTCTTGAAAAGAGCGATCTCATGAAGATTGGCAGCCAAGAATTGTTCCGCATCCATGATGTCAATGCGGCCAGCCAGTTCTGCATTCTTGGCAAGGCCCAACGCAACGGGCACTCCGTCGGCGACCGTCAGGATAATTGGCTTTGCTCCAGCTTCAAGGTTCCGCTGGCATTTCCTGATGACTGCCTCGCCTGGCGAAGTCGTGATATGGATGATACTGTCATCTATCACGAAATCGCCAGAACGATCACTGACGGCATCGGCAACGGAAAACCCGTTGTGGGTAATCTGCAATTCCGGCAACGCCAACTCCAATTTGGCTCCCACAAGGTGTTGCAGCACAGCGCCTTGATACATCATGCCGCTTGATTCCTGCTGCCGTTTTCTCGCCTGCGCCAGCAAGTCTTGGATGATGGCCTGCAAGCCCTTGGCCGAATCGAAACGAAGGCGGAATGGTTTTGCGGAGAAATGCTCCTTGACTCGCTCTATCCACCACGCCTCGATTTCATTAAGAAGAGCCGGCTTCTTGATTTGCAGCCCATTCAGGAAGGCGACATAGGCGCGCATAACGCCCATGCTGCCGCGGCTTGTGCGTCCGCCCTCCTCAGCAAGAATCTGGGTGATGCCATAATCCTTCAGGATATTCTGAACCGCGCTTTTTCCGAGCCCCAACACCTGTCCAGAGCCCTCCGTAATGAGCGCATCAGCATCAAGAGGTAAACCGTTTTCCTCGGCATACCGGCTGACATGAATAACGACGGCCAACGCACCCTTGCCGTTTATTTTCATTTCATCCCGAAAAGCCGCCAGCTTCTGAACAAGCTCAGTATTCATCGACAAAAGCCTCCACAAGGGGAGATAGTAAATGTTGTGCAAGCCACGTTGCCACGGGAACAGCAACCGCATCCCCTAACGCCTTGTAGCCATCGTTATAACTTCCGGGAATTTTATAGGTTTCCGGCGCCCCCATCAGGCGCGCAGCCTCACGCACAGTTAGCAAACGACTGCGCAATTCGCCGTTTTTCTTGATGACGATGATCTGACGGCTGCTGCCGCCTTCTGGCGTTCTCAGGCAACCGGCCAAGTTGTCGAAACGTAACTCAAGAACTTGCTTGCCGCTGCGGGTGCGGCGATAGCCTGGGGCGGCAAACGGCTGCGCGCCCGGCACACATTCGAGCATCTTGCGGTGTCGAGGTGAAATCAATGCAAGATTGCGCGCCTCGGTTTCTGGTTCGGCAAACGGTGCGCCCCACTCGATTACATCGGAAAGATTTTGCTCACGGGAAGGGGGCTCCGGCATAGCCCACCAAACCCACCCGTCCAATCCTTGCGCCACTTTGCATATCGCCTCAGTATGTAGCCAATTAGGAGACGAACTAACAAGCTCAGAAGGAATAAATAGCTCTGTATCCACAGCTACGACAAAGATACGAGGGCGTGATTGCGGCACCCATCTTGCCGCGTCAATCAGCATAGCGCCCGCTGCATAGCCGCGTGTCACCAAGGCCTGATGTAGCGCCCGGTAGTGACTGCCACCCGCCGCCGACACCAAGCCCGCAACGTTCTCCGCTACAAGAACCGGGGGGCGCGATGGCATCTCGTCAATGATGCGCAACCATTCCCACACCAATCCACTGCGCGATCCGTGGATGCCTTCAGTTAGTCCGGCCAGTGATAGGTCTTGGCAAGGGAACGAAGCCCAAGCCAGCGACGCCCACGGAATATCTATGCCTTTAACATCCGAAACAGACCCAAGGTGAAAATGACCGCCCCCGTGATTGGCCGTATAGACCGCAGCCTTCTTCGCGCAAATGTCGTTAGCCCACGCAGGCTGGAAATAGCCGCTCAACCCCTGCGCCACCAAGCCGCTTCCCGCGAAAAATTCCAGAAAGGCCGGACGACACTCCTTTCTTCGCACAGCTTTCTGCTTGCGATCGGAATGTCGCCCTCCCTCCCCCCCCTGATAGTCAGGCCATGTTATTTGTAACTGGTTCACATCGGCATTTTACGACGTTCCATGCCTTGTGCACACCCCGACCGACTATTACTAAGCCCGGTAGGCTGGGGTGAACCTGTGAACCCCAGCATTTCAAAATGACCTGGCGCTGGGGTTCGCAAGCTCACCCCAGCCTTATATCTTTCGGAATCCGCTCCAGAAACCCCTCCCATTCCGGATGGCTCAACAGGCCGCACAGATAGAACGCGCCGCACAGGCCGAGCGCATAGCCGCGCGTTTCGGGGGTGTTCAATACTGTCAGGGCGTCTTCGATGACTTCGAGCGCCATGCGTTTATCGAAATTTTCTCCCTCAACCGGAACTTCAAGCGTCTGCGTCACTCTTCCCTCCCTCGATCGGCAAGCCTGACCATGTATTCGTGCTCGCCGATTTTAGCGCATACCGTTGTATGCAGACAAGGGCCGCATTCTGGGCAACTCTTCACACCCCATGGGAGACAAGAAATTACATGCGCGCCTGTTTGGCGAGGTTTTGCGGGAACTGCGCCTGGAGCAGGGCCTCACGCAGGACGAACTGGCCGAGCGGGCCAGCACTGAGCGCAGCCACATCAGCGCGCTGGAGCGGGCCGAGAAAGGGCCGACTCTCGCCACCATCTTCAGCCTTGCGAATGCCTTGGGCATTCAGGCGCAGGAGTTGATCGGGCTGGTTGAGCAGCGGATCAGGAAGGGCAGGCATTAGCCGGGTAGGCTAGGGTGAACTTGTGAATCCCAGCATTTCAAAATGACCCGGCGCTGGGGTTCGCAAGCTCACCCCAGCCTTGTATCTTTCGGAATCCGCTCCAGAAACCCTCCCACTTCCGGCTGGCTCAAGCGCCACCCCCTGGCTTCTTTCAACGAGAACCTCCAAATCCGGAAACATTGTGACGACGCACGAACCCAGAGAACGGCTTGCGAAAAATATGGGGGGCGGACATATGTGCGGTGCCATACGGTTCCGCAGCGGTTGTGAGCGTATTGTGAAAAGTTCGTGACTGGCGTCTGTATACGCCACGCACGACCACTCTAACTGGATTTCATTGGAGAGGAACATCATGTCGCATACCGTACACGGAACCAAAGGACTGCATAAACAAGCTGCCATGGATCACAAGGCAACCCAGCACCATCATGAATATGTCGCCGTTGCCGCCTATTATATTGCCGAACATCGTGGCTTCAAGGGCGGTGATGTTGTGTCTGACTGGCTGGCTGCCGAGGCTGAAATCGAGGCGGCGCTCAATAAGGATAAAGACACCGCCGGCCACTAGCGCGGTAGTATGGGTTGAGCGCAGCGATACCCATCATTCACTCAACATAGATGGGAATCGCTGCGCTCAACCCATCCTGCGCGATTCGGGGCCGGGTTTTGCTTTTTGCCTTCAGCGGCGGACATGAATTGCGGTGAACAAGAAGCAAGCGTGGCCCGAATTTAGCGCGGCAAAATCCGGGAATGCCATTCCGCGTTCCGTCACATTCCATGCGCCCCCCCAATGCGGGCAGCACTGCAGACGTTGCCTGCCCCTCGCCCCGGCCCCCGAACTGAGCAATCCCGGTCAGGACACAACCTCGTCTGGCGTGTAGCATCTCGACCATCGAATGAGAGATGCCATGAACCATTCCAATGCGAAACTCAATGCCTACGCCAGGCGCTTCGGCAAGGTATTTGAATACATCGATGCCCACCTGGATGACGACCTTTCGGTGGAAAGCCTGAGCCGGGTGGCGAATTTTTCCCGGTTTCATTTTCACCGGCAGTTTTCGGCCTATACCGGCATCAGCGTTTTCAAGTATGTGCAGCTGATGCGCCTGCAGCGCGCCGCGCGGCGGCTGGTGCAGCAGCCGGATGAGAGGATCATGGACATTGCGCTTGATGCCCGCTTCGAGAGTCCGGAGGCTTTCGCGCGGGCTTTCAAGCGCGCTTTCGGCCAGACGCCGTCGGATTTCCGGCTTAACCCCGGGCAGCAAGCCCGCTTTACCCTCCCCCATTTTGCAAGGAGCCATGACATGAATATCAGCATCGTGAATTTTCCCGAAACCCGCATCGCCGCGCTGGAGCACCTCGGCCCGCCCGCGCGCCTGGACGAGACAGTGCAGGCTTTCATCGGCTGGCGCAAGGAAACCGGCCTGTCGCCGGTGCAGAGCAGCAGGACTTTCGGGATTCCATACAACAACCCCGATACCACGCCGCCGGAGGATTTCCGCTTCGATGTGTGCGGGGAGATCGCTTCCCCCGTGCCGGAGAATGCGCGGGGCGTGTGCAGCAAGGTTATCCCTGCGGGCCGATGCGCGGTGGTAAGGCATTTCGGTTCGCCCGACAATATCGGCGAGACCATCTACCCCATTTACAGCGACTGGCTGCCCAGGAGCGGGGAGGAGCTGCGCGATTTCCCGCTATTCTTCCACTATCTGAGCGTGTATCCGGAAACACCGGATGACAAGTGGCAAACGGATATATACGTCCCGCTGAAATAGCCGGTCGCAGGTTGGGTGGAGCGTAGCGATACCCAACGTGCGTGCCGATATTGATGGGTATCGCTACGCTCCACCCATCCTTGGGCGGTAGCTTTGTAGGTCGGGTAAGCGCAGAGCAACCCGACGGAGTAAGACAACAATTCCCATGACTTATCGGGTTACGCTGCGCTACCCCGGCCTACGAAACTTGGACTAATTAGTCAAAATCACCCGGTCAATGCAAAGCTTTATCGTTCCGCTCTGTGCATCGTTGCCAAAGTTTTGCACCCCAACTTGAACTTTCTTATTATTCAGAAACGCCGCTTTCAGCAAATCGTATTGAACGTCGGTGGCATTGACGGGATAGTCACTGCCGGTTTGGGGATTACAGAACCGAACAACTTTGTTTCCCACTATCGCCACCGTAAACGTCGGAAACTGCGCCGTAAAACTCGTGACTGTTCCAGTGACCCACTCGAATTTTGAAGCAGCAGACGCGGCAATTGAAAACGCCCCCAAGACAAACGCAGCAGCAATGAGCGATATATTTTTTGTCATAATGAACATCCTTCTGAATTTTCGTTAGTGTGAGGGAAAACGGGGTAAGACTCGATTGTCTTGCACTCGGTGCCCCGTTGACTATCCTACCCCCATCAAATCCTCACGTAACCTATCAATACTGATAGGTACGCATTGCCACGCGACAATACTCCTCAACAAGTGTTAAACCCTTCAGATGGCATGTTGTCTCCAGTGCATGATCCACACGCATGATAACTGACTTCGCGTTCCGAACAGTTTCTTCAGGGGGAACAGAATTGAAGAGCATTGACACATGCTGATGTCTGCACCATACAACTTGGGTTTTATTATGCGCTTAATCATGGTGCCTTTCGCATCGTACGTGAATATATGTTCGCTGCTTTCCTGCTGGTATTTCACATTTTCAATTCCCCTGGGTAGCTACCGCGCTTGTAGTTGATTCACCTCACAATTTACGCTGTTGCAGTAGCCGCAAGCGGAAAGGCAGGTAACTCCATCCACCCCAATGGGCTAACTCATATTGCCCTGCAATTTCCCCGGAAACCAGTCTCCATCCCATTTGCAGGCGACGCACAATGTGCTAATTTGGCTGTATCAGCGGCTATCCCCCTTGGAACACCGCAGACGGACAGGAGGAGTGAACATGTTCGGCGTGCCGGAAATCGACCAGCAGCACCAGGAACTCGTTTCGATGCTCAACCGCTTGACCGATGCCGTGCACAATGAAGTGCCGAGGAAAGAAATCTACCGCATGATAGATGAGGTGATTGCCTACACCTGCGCGCACTTTGCCGCCGAGGAGCGGCTAATGGCCGAGTCGGGCTACCCCGAGTTCGAGGCTCACAGGAACAAGCATAACCAGCTGGTGCAGGACGCGCTCCACCTGAAAAAGAAACTGGACTATGTCGGGGAAGACCGGTTCATGGAGTGGTTCAACCACTGGCCCTTCGCGAACATACTCGCGCATATCCAGTATGCGGACCAGCAGGTTGGGGATCACGTTACCCGCGGCACCCCAAAGAAAGATGGCGGTTGAGCGCGACGAGCGGTGCACCCGGCTCCAGGACAGCGGATTCACCTGCACGCCATGCGCAGCCCGTGAGTGATTTTGATGAAGCGGGAGAACATGTCACCCATGCCCTTGTTGCCGTTGGTGACGATGGCTACCGCCAGGCCGGTATCGTGGTCGCCGTAAGCGAGCGAGGAGAACATGCCCGGATGGCCGAAGCAGCCGGAGGTACCCCACCAGCCGTACAGCGAAGGTGTCCGCGTGCCGAGCAGAAAGCCGCGCCCCACGGAGGCGTAGGTCTTGAGGGATTTGTTCCACCCTGACACTTGGCGCGTGACGCAGCGCTGCACCAGTTGCCCGGGTATGAGCTGGCGATCTCCGGCGCGTCCGCCATTCACCAGGAATTCGTATAGCGCGGCAAGGCTGGCGGCATCGGCCACCATGCCGAAGGCCGGATTTCCTGCGGAGAATACCGCCGGGTCGTTGTTTTTCTCTTCGAATCGGTCGGCCACATCCATATCTGCGACCACGTAGCGATCCTTGCCCAGCCAGTAGGACCAGGCCAGCTCGTCGAGCCGGCTCGAGCCGAGACCGTAATGGATGTTGTGCAGGCCCAGGGGCAGAGCGAGCTCATTCCGGAACTGCTGCGCAATGGTTTGCCCGGTGAGACGGGTGACGAGCTGGTCGAGAATGGTGCCATATTCGGTCGGCATGTAGGCAAAGGTTCCGCGCGGATAGCGCGGCGGCGTCTGCAGCAGCTTGTGCCACGCCGCGTCGCGGTCGCCGTTGATCTTGTGGTTCTTGATCAGGTCGGGGACGATGATGCCTCCCCGGTGGGTCAGCACATCGAGGATGGTGATCTCGTCGCGCCCCATCCCGCCGAATTCGGGCAGAACGCTGGCAACGGTCGCCCCGGCATCCAGCACGCCGCGCGCCTCCAGCAGGGCGAGCACGATGGCGGCCATGGGTTTGCCGGTGGAATAGACCGGGAATGGAGTGTCGTCCCGCACCTTCACAGGAACCGCGCCGCCGCGCCCCTGCCATCCCCGGGCGAGACCGCAGGGCTGCTTGATCACTACCTTGCCGTTGCGCCGCACTACCAGCTGACCGCCGGGAAACATACCCTGTTCGTACTGGTGCAGAAATCTTTCAGCAAGCTTCTGCACGGCGCCGGGATCCATGCCCGCATCGCCCGCAGCCACCGCCGCTTCATAGGGATGGTCTTCTGTCATTTCGTGCTCCATGTCTTCGTGCTCCATCTCTTCGTGCTCGGGGTCACTTGGTCTTTCTGGCTTTGCCCCGAGGCATGCGGCTCGGGAACACCCCTGCCCCTTGAACAATCAGGCGATAGCAGCTGCTGAACAGCTCCTGCAATTTCTTCGGTTTCGGATTCCGGCTCCAGTCTATGACCGCGAGGGTAAATGCGCCGCCGATGACGATGGCCTGGGCATCGGGATCAATGTCGGCCCGCACCTCCCTTCGCTCCCT
>Ga0316628_100004607_pt1 | contig 10852 bp, 7 predicted proteins | sample OWC_Aug_M2_C1_D5_FD_207648 | JGI IMG/M metagenome (GOLD analysis project Ga0316628, IMG submission 207648) | Wetland soil microbial communities from Old Woman Creek delta, Ohio, United States - OWC_Aug_M2_C1_D5_C | ecosystem: Environmental > Terrestrial > Soil > Wetlands | place: USA: Ohio... | reverse complement strand
GGAATCTTCATGACGCAGCCTCCGGATGCCAGCGCGGATCCTCGAAGCGCTGAATCTCGATCAGGTACCCGTTCGGATCCCGGAAAAACGCCTGATAGATGTTGTACGTCGGGTTGAAAACGGGGGCCTTCTCACATGCGACGCCCCGGGCGGTGAGCCGTGCGTGCCAGCCGTCGACGTCCTGGGTCACGAGGGTGAGGATGACGCCGTCGGGCCGACCGGCGTCGGCGCGCCGGCAGAAGCCGAGGTAGGCCTGTCGCGCCACGCGGTAGATCCGGCACGTCCCTTGATCGAGCGCCAGGGGGAAGCCCATGACCTCTTCGTAGAATCTGGCGGTGATCGGAAGGTCCGGCGTGTAGCAGAACGTGATCTGAGCGTCGAATCCCTTCATTCGAGTTCTTCCGTCGCACAGCGGGGCGGCAGGATCAATATTGATGCGGATCGAGCACGTCTCGCAGGCCGTCCCCGAAGAGGTTGATGCCCAGCGTCGTGAAGAAGATGGCGATGCCGGGAAATGTCGCCAACCACCAGTGCGTCAGCATGTACGTCCTGCCCTCGCCGAGCATCCCGCCCCAGGAGGGCGTCGGCGGCTGGACGCCGAGGCCCAGAAAGCTCAGGATAGATTCCATGAGGATCATGCGGGCGACCTCGAGGCTCGACGTCACGATGACCGTATTGAACAGATTGGGAAAAATGTGGCGGCGGAGGATGCGCACACTCGAGAAGCCCAGCGCACGCGCAGCGACGACGAATTCCAGTGTCTTGATCTGCGCCGTCTCAGCGCGCACCACGCGCGTGTAGATCGGCCAGCCCGTGATTCCCAGCACGATCACCATGTTCCGGAAGCTCGGCCCCATCACCGCCACGGCCGTGAGCGCAAGGAGCATGAAGGGGAAGGCCATCATCACGTTGACAAGGTTGTTGATGACGGAATCCAGCTTCCCACCGTAATAACCGCCGATCAGGCCGAGGAGGACGCCGATCATGACGGAGATCACGACAGACACTGCGCCGGTGGCAAGGGAGATCTGCGAGCCATAGATGATCCGGGCGAGGATGTCCCGCCCGACGGGGTCCGTGCCCAGGAGGTGCGCGGCACTCCCGCCCGTCATCCAGACCGGCGGCTTCAGCCGCGCCGCGACCTCCTGATCGTACGGGTCGTGGGGCGAGACGAAAGCGGCCCCCAGTGCGATGCCCGTCATCGCCACGACGATGAAGAGGCCGACCAGGCCGGCCCGATATCTCCAGATCTTCCGCCAGATCAAGTCAGCCCTCACAACGACTGCCGAAGAACCCGACAATAGCCACCAGAGGCACAAGAAACACAAAATATAGAGGTTTCAATTCTGATCCTGCAAGGAATCCTGTGACTCTTGTGCGTCTTGTGGCTAATTCCCCCGGTCCGAGTGCCTTCGCGTCAGTCGAACCGGACGCGTGGGTCCAACCAGCCGACGAGGACGTCCACGCCGAGATTCACGATCACGATGATGAAGGCCATGGTCAGGATGCAGGCCTGTGCCAGGGGATAGTCGAAGTTCCGGATGGCGGAGAGCGCCAGCGTCCCCAGCCCCGGCCAGGCGAACACGGCCTCGGTGACGATGGCGCCGCCGAGCAGGCGGCCGAACTGCAGCCCCAGGATCGTGACAATGGGGATGGAGGCGTTCCGCAGGGCGTGGCGAAAGAGGACGACCTGCTCCCGGAGTCCCTTGGCGCGTGCCGTCCGAATATAGTCGGCCGACAGAATATCCAGCATCTTGGAGCGGGTCATGCGCATGGTGATGGGGGCTAGCGAGGCGCCCAGCGTGAAGGCCGGCATGAGGAGGTGCAAGAACGTCCCGCGGCCCGAGGCCGGCAACAGTCGAAGCTGCACCGCGAAGAAGATGATGAGCATCAAACCCAGCCAGAAAATGGGCATGGCCTGGCCGGAGACGGCGAGCGCGGTGCACAGGTTGTCCAGAAGGGAGTACCGGCGGATGGCGGCGACGACCCCGAGCGGAACGGCGATGACGAGGGCGATCACCATCCCTGCGAGCGTGAGCTGGACGGTGGCCGGAAACCGCTCCATCACCAGCGCGAGCGCCGACTCGCGGATGAACAGCGATTTGCCGAAGTCCAGCTGAAGCAGCCCCTTGAGAAAAATCCCGTACTGGACGTAGACCGGCCGGTCCAGCCCCAGGCTCTTCCGTAGGATGGCGGCATCTTCCGCCTTGGCCTCGATGGAGAGGAGGAGCTGGACAGGGTCTCCCGCCACGTGCAGAAGCAGGAACGTAATGACCGAGATGCCGAAACAGACCAGGACCGCTTCGCCCAGTCGTTTCAGAATGTATGGACCCATAACGGATAATGGCCGCGGAGGCGGAGAGGCGCAGAGGGATTGGCTTGCGCCTCGGCCCCTCTGCGCCTCCGCTGTCCTCTCAGTCCTTCCAGGAGGCTGCGTAGACGCGCATCATCTCGTCGCTGCCTGCCTCGTAGTTGAGGTTCTTGTTCACGCCTTCGATCGTGTACTGGACGTTGATGGGAATCCAGTAGACTTTCTCGTGCATGAGTTTCTGCGCCTTCGCGTATGCCTCTTGCCGTTTCTTCGGATCGATCGACGTCCGGCCCTCGTCCAGCAGCTGGTCCAGGGCCGCGTCCTTGGTGTAGGAAAGCGGCTCCTTGGAGTAGTTCAAGGCGTACAAGATGGCGTCGGCGTCAAAGATGGAGTTGGAGCCCCAGCTGTAGTACTGGATGCCCTCCATCTTGCCCTCTTGCCCCATCTTGGTCCAGAGCCCGACGTCCTCGATGTGGCGGCGCTTGGCCTTGATGCCGACCTTGGCCAGGTAGCCTGTCATGGCGTCGGCCATCTGGTCCACACTGGTGATCGAGCCGCTGTAGGTGTTGAATGTGATCTCGAAGCCGTTGGGGTAGCCGGCCTCGGCCAGCAGCTTCTTGGCCCGCTCGGGATCGTAGGGGAATGGCTTGACGGAAGGGTCGAAGCCGAAATGGAGCGGGTTGACGCCCGTGGCCGTCCGCTCAGCGAATCCACCCAGGATGGTCTTGAGCATCTCGTCCACGTTGATGGCGTGGGCAATGGCCTCGCGCACCTTCTGGTTCGTGAGCGGCGTATTGCTGGCACGGCCCGAGCTGTCCAGCATGAGCGAGTTCACGCGGAGGATCTTGGTGGCCGAGATCCGCGCATTGGCCGAGTTCTTGACCACCGCGATCTGGTCGGGCGGAACGTTCCGGATGATGTCCACGCCGCCGGAGAGCAGCTCGGCGATCTGGGTCGTCGTCTCGGGGATCGTCCGGAAAACGATCGTCTTGATTTTGGGCATCCCTTTGGGGCTGTCCTGCCAATAGGCTTGATTCGCTTCCACGATCAGGTGCTCGGCCTTTTTCCACTCCACGAACTTGTACGGCCCCGTGCCGACCGGCTTCCGGGAGAACTCCTCGTCGCCGACCGACTTCAAATACTTCGGTGGAACGATGTAGGCCAGCGTCAGAAACTCCGGGGCGGCGGGGAACGGCTTGGCGGTGATGAGCTGGATCGTGTTTTCATCCACGACCTTGACTTCCTTGATCCAGGTGAAGTTCCCGCGGGTCACGGACTTCGTGGCCGGGTCGAGCACGCGGTCGAGGGTGAATTTCACCGCCTCGGCGTTGAAGGGCTCGCCGTTGTGGAATTTCACCCCCTGGCGGAGCTTCAGCTCCCACGTGGTCGCGTTGAGGCTCCTGATCGAGGTCGCCAGGCCGGGGCCCGGTTTGTAGCTATCCTTCGGGGACCGGTACATCAAGGTGTCGTACAGGTGGTAGTCGGCGATATGAGCCAAGCGGCTCGAGTGCATGTGGGGGTCCAGCGTGGGGATGTTGGACCCGAAGGCCACCACCACGCGATCCTTGGCGGCCTCAGCCACCGTTCCGAGCGGGAAGAGGAGCCCGCCCGCCACCGTCATCGCCAGAAACGTCACCCACAGCGATCGTCGCTTCATGAGATCCTCCTCCTTTGCCGGGCGATGGGTTCGCCCGTTGTCTTACAGCGTGGCCACTTCGTATAAGAGTGCGGCCGTCGTTTTGATGCCAGCGTAGAAGCCTTCAATCATGATGCTCTCGTTCGGGGCATGGTTGTTCTCGTCGTGGGGCGCATACGGGATGTTGACCCGCGGGACCCCGAGCACGCGGGTGAAGTAGTAGTCGGGGTCGCTGCCGCCCATACACGGCTGCAGCACCGGTTCCCGCCCGAATCCTTGCCGAACAGCCCGGACCGCCGCGGACCCCAAAGGATGATCGAGGGGCGTTCGCGAGGGGTAGAATCCCCCCCGGCGCTCGATCGTGAGGTCGTCGAAGCCGTAGGCCTTGGCGTGGACCACGAATTTCTCGAAGATATCGTCCGGGTCCTGGTCCACGACCAGGCGCATGTCGATCTTCGCCGAGGCCTGATGCGGGACGATGGTCTTGGAGCCGCGGCCCTGGTAGCCACTGGTCAGGCCGTTGATGTTCAAGGCCGGCTGAAACATCAACCGCTCGAAGTAGGCCGGCCCGTCCTCCGGAGCGGCCGGCGGTAGGCCCAACCCCGTGAGAACAACCGGGTCGAACGGCATCCTGCGCAGCGCCTCTCGCTCTCGAGGGGATGGGGCGACGACGGCGTCGGCAAAGCCCTTGATCAGGATACGCCCCTCCCGGTCCTTGAGCGTGCTCAGGAAATGGACCAGCCGCCAGGCGGGGGCCGGCACGAAGGGGCCCAGGTTTCCGGAATGCACGTCCTTGTTCGCCCCCTGCAGCGACACCTCCACGCCCAGGATGCCGCGGACGCCGAAGAGAATGGTGGGCTGGTGGTTCGGCAGCATCGGTCCGTCGGAGCAGAACGCATAGTCTGCGGCCAGCAAGGGCCTGTTGGCTTCGATGAAGCCCCGCAGACTCTGGCTGCTGACCTCTTCCTCGCCCTCGAAAAGGAACTTCACGTTGACGGGGAGTTTCCCCGCGGTCTTGAGGACCGCCTCGACGGCCTTCACGTGGGCGAAAAACTGCCCCTTGTTGTCGCCGGTCCCGCGCCCCCAGAGGCGCCCGTCCTTCAGGGTGGGCTCGAAGGGGGGCGTCTTCCAGAGCTCCAGCGGGTCGGGCGGCTGCACGTCGTAGTGACCGTAAATCAGGAGGGTTCGCGTCGCGCCGGGTGCGCGCACCTCGCCGAAGACAACCGGGTGGCCGGCCGTGGGCACGATCTGCGCGGCGACGCCGATCGCCTCCAACTGCGACTTGAGCAGGGCCGCACACTCGGCCACGCCCACGTTCTGGGCGCTGATGCTGGGCTGCCGAACCAGCGTGCACAGCTCAGCCATGAAGCGGTCGCGATGCTGGTCCACGTACCGAAAGATGTCCTGCATGGGTCCTCCACAGAAATTGAAGCGGGCGGCAGGAATGCTCACACGCGGCCGAGGCGGATCTACCTCGCCGTGGTTTGTATATGTGGAGGTTCGCTCTTGTCAAGCAAAGTTTGGCTACGCGGACGATGGGGCGTCCCCGCTCAGCTCGATGACCCGCTCGCGGAGCCGCAGGACGACCGTCTCGGCGTCGTCGGCGCCGCGTGGGCCGTCGCCCTCCAAGAGTTCCGCAGCGGAGATGATCGGGCCGAACCGGACGCGAAGCGGATGCCAGCGCGGCCACGCCTGGCCCCGCGGCCACGCCTCGAACGACCCGGTGATGCGCGCGGGCACGACGGGAACGCGGAGTTCTCGGACGAGGATCCCGGTCCCCTTGCGAAAGGGGCGCACCCGGCCGTCGGCGGACCGCTCGCCCTCGGGAAAGAGGCACAGAATCTTCGCGTCGCGCAGGATCCGGGCCGACGCCTGGAGGGCCCGGACCAGATAGTTGTCCATGTCCACCGGGATCACGCGAACGCCGCGCGCCCACCAGGCCAGGATCCGACTGCGAAAGAACCATTCGAAACCCAGATAGAAGATCTGCTGCGCGACAGGATAGGGCAGGGCGGTGGCCAGGATGAAGCCGTCGAAGTAGCTGCCGTGATTGGCGACGAGGATGAAGGGTCCCCTGCGCGGAACGTTCTCGATTCCCTCGATCTTCAGGCCGTAGATTCCCCGCAGGACGGCGACACAGACGCCGCGGGAGAATCCGGTGATCAGCGTGGCGGAGCGGCGGTTGCCGGCCTCGACCAGTGCCGCGACTTCTGGGGGCGTCTCGGCGAGGATCTCGTCCCATCCGCGCCGGCGGTCGGTGGCGCGGACGCCGCCCTCGCCGCCCCGAAGCGCGCGAAGATTCTCGATGACTTCGCGCACCGTGAAGAGCTCGGCGGCGCTCTCGGGAATCTTCACGTCCAGCTGGGTCTCCAAAGCTACCAGCATTTCCACGCGGGCCAGCGAGTCGAGTCCGAGGTCCAACTCCAGGTTGTCCTCCGACCGGACGGCGGGCTTCTTCGTTGCCTCCCGCAGATAGGCGAGAACGGTTCGGCCCACCTCGTCTGCTTGGGCCGCGGCCTCCGCCTCCGCCGAACTCTCCGCATGGGCGGGCCTCTCGGTTTCAAACAACGCTCCACGAAGCTGCTGCAGAACCAGATGGCGCTGGATCTTCCCCAGCCGCGTCCGCGGGAAGCCTTCCTTGACGAGGCGGAGCCCCGTGGGGCGCTTGTAGGCCGGCAAGTCCCGACCCACGTTCTCCATGTCCCAGCGGATCGTCTCGGCGATGTTCGTCTGGCCCTTGGCGCGAAAGACATCCAGGTCCGGCAGGACCAGGGCCAGCAACCCTTCGACGGCCGCGCCGCCGCGGTCGCTCGTCTGGGGGGCCAGACAGATCTCCTTGATGTAGGCGCTCTTGAGGTACTGCTCTTCGATCTCTTCCGGGTAGATGTTCTTCCCGGAGCTGAGGACGATAACCTCTTTGGCGCGTCCGGTGATGACGATGTAGCCGTCCGGTGTGAGATAGCCCAGATCTCCCGACAGGAACCACCCATCCCGGATTACCTGCATCGTCGCCTCGGGGAGTTGATAGTAGCCGCGCATCACGTTGGGGCCGCGCACGGCGATCTCCCCGACGCCGTCAGCATCCAGGTCGACGATCCGCACCTCCACGCCGGGAAGCGGGACGCCGACAGAGCCGGGACGGACGCGTTGCAGCGGATTGAACGCCACCACCGGCGCGGTTTCGGTCAAGCCATAGCCTTCGGTCAGGGTGAAACCGAGCGCGAGAAAATCACGCGCTATGACCGGATCCAGCCGGGCGCCGCCGCTGGCCATGATGCGGATCTTGCCCCCGAACCGCCGGTGGACCTGGCCGAAAACGAGCCGGCCCAGATTGATCCCGTGCGGTCGCAGGGCGCCCGACAGCCGCAGCGCGAGCCCGAGCAGCATGCGCACGAGGGGGGGCCGCTTGCCGATCTGTTCGAAGATGCCCTTGTGCAGGAGATAGAAAAGCTGCGGGACGGCGACCAGGGCGGTCACGCCCGTCTCGTGCATGCAGGCCAGCAGGTCGGGACCCTTGAGCGACGGGGGGAACGTGATCCGAGCGCCGGTGAAGAGCAGGATGAGCTGCACCGTGAACGGAAAGGCGTGGTGCAGCGGAAGGACCGACAGCAGATTGTCCTCGGCATTGATTAGCCGGAACTGCATGACGCTCTCGACGTTCGCCAGGAAATTCCCGTGGCTCAACATGACGCCCTTGGGCGTTCCGGTGGTTCCCGACGTGTAGAGGATGGAGGCCAGCGCGTCGCTGTCGACCCGCGGCAGGAGCGACGGCGCGGGGTCCGGATTCCGCAGGACGGCGTGGAACGCCAGCGCCCGCTCGTCGTCCGCGTCGGCATCCAGGTCCACCACCCGGGCCAGCGGCGTGCGGCCAATCGTCACGGCGAGGAGCCGGGCGGCCTGCTTGCCCGAGGCGACCGCCATCCGACAGCCCGCATGGCGCAGGACATTGGCCACCTCGGCGTCGCCGAACTGGACGTCGAGAGGGACGACCGTCCCGCCGGCGGCCACCACCGCGTAGTAGGCCACGGCCCATTCGGGCCGATTCTCGCTGATCAGCGCCACGCGCTCGCCGGGTGCCAGGCCCGCCCGGACGAGCGCGCCGGCCGTCAGGCGGGCCTGCCGCGCCACGTCCGCGTAGGAGAGGCGGCGGTACCCCGTCGCTTCCTTGATCTGGAGGGCCGGCCGATCAGCCTGCGCCGCGGCGACCGCCTCGAACCGCTCGAAGAGATTCACGGCCGCCTCGCTTCGGCGCGCTCCACCTCGACGAGATTCTCGTGCAGCGTGCTGCACTCGCCGAGATCGGTGAGCCGGTCTGACGTGAGTTGATTGATGCCCTTCCCGCCGGGGTGCTGCTTGGACCACCAGATGGACTCTGCCACGAGGACGCCGGGTGGCGCGTCCGGCGTGACCTCGGCATGCAGGAAGCACTCGCCCCGCGCGTTGTACACCCGCACCAGGCAGTCGGTGACGATGCGGCGGGCGGCGGCCTCGGCGGGATGGATCTTCAGACGGGGCTTCCCTTCCATCCGCACGAGACGCTCCACGGCGCCGAAGCTGGTATTCAGGAAGTCCTTGGCAGGCGGCGTCAGAAGGTGCAGCGGGCACGCGCGGGTCTTCCGCTCGTAGCCTTCGACGGCAGGTACGTATGTGGGCACCGGGGGCAGGCCGTGCGCTGCGAGCCGCTGCGAGAAGAATTCGAGCTTTCCCGACGGGCTCGGGAAGCCCGCCGCAAACGGATTCCCGTCGCGCGGGACGTTCACGCGGATCGGTTCCCCCGCCGCCAGCCGGTCGCGGTCGCTCTCCGCTTCCTCGCCGTGGCCGGCAGGCAGGAGATCCCGGATCAACTCCTCCACGGTCTTGCGAAAGATCGGCTCGGTGAAGCCGAAGCGGGCGGCCAGGGTCCGGAACAGGTCCCAGTTGGAGCGGGCCTCACCCAGGGGTGCGATCACGGGCCGCCCGAGTTGGAGATAGTAGTGTCCGTAGCTCCGGTACAGGTCCGAATGCTCGAAGCTCGTGGTCGCGGGCAGGACGATGTCGGCGTAATCCACGGTGTCGGTGTGTATCTGCTCGTGCACGACGGTGAAGAGATCCTCTCGCATCAGGCCGCCGAGCACCCGCCGCTGGTCCGGGACGTTGGCGGCCGGGTTCGCCTGGTAGACGAACAACGCCTTCACGGGCGGCCGATCCAGCTCTGTCAGGGCGCGGCCCAGCCGGACCATGTTGACCTCGCGGGTCGGATGCGGCTGGAGATGCTCTGCCTCGATGGCGCCGAAATTGGTCGCAAACGCCCCGAAGGTTTCCCACAAGGCGCCGCCGCCCGGGCGGTCGAAGGCGCCCACGAGACCGGGTAGGCAGATGATCGCCCGGATGGTCTGCCCGCCGTTCGAATGGCGCTGCAGGCCGTTGCCCAGGCGGAGGAACGGCGCGCGCGCCAGGCCGTATGCGCGGGCGAATTCCACGATGGTCGGGCACGCGATGCCCGTGATGTGGCTGGCGCGCTCGGGGGGAAACTGCTCGGCCTCGGCTCGGTAGGCGTCGAAGCCGCGCGTGTGACGGCCGATGTAATCCGCGTCGACCAAACCGTCTCGGATCAGGACATGGGCTACGCCGAGGGCGAGGGCCGCGTCGGTGCCGGGCCGCGGCATGAGGTGCGTGTCGGCCGTTTTCGCCGTCCGGTTCCGGTACGGATCGATCGCCACGAGGCGTGCGCCGTTCCGGCGTGCGGCGGTCGCGAAGCGCATCCCGTGGACGTTGGTATGGACCGCGTTGATGCCCCAGAAAACCACGAGGTCGGACCGGACCATTGCCTCCATGTCGGTCCCGATGCAGGCGCCGTACGTGGCCAGCCAGGCCTCTTCGGCGGCGGTGTCGCAGATGTTCCGCTTGAGGCGCGTCGCGCCCAGGCGGTGGAAGAACGCGTGCCCGGCCTTGCGCTGGACGAGGCCCAGGGTTCCGCCGTACGAGAAAGGGAGGATCGCCTCGCCGCCATGGTCGCGGGCAACGGCGCCGAGGCGTTCGACGACCTCGGCGAGGGCCTCGTCCCAGGAGATCCGGACGAATCGCCCCTCGCCTTTCGTGCCGACGCGACGCAGGGGGTGGAGGACACGGAGCGGGGAGTAGATCCGCTCGGGGTATCGGCGGACCTTGTGGCAGAGGAACCCCTGCGTGAACGGATGCGCGGGGTCGCCGTCGCAGGCGGTGACGCGGCCGTCCTCGACCGTGGCCAGGATGCTGCACGTGTCGGGACAGTCGTGGGGGCAGACGGTCTTGTGGATCGAATGCGCCATCAGCTCTCAGCCATCAGCATTCAGCTAGAGGCACGGCCGCCTGGGCGCCGGTGGCCCGGCCGTCAGTCCCGTTCGACGCTGACGGCTAATCGCTGATCGCTGAACGCTGCCTTTCTCAGTCCGCCACCTGGATGCGCAAATACAGGTCGCCCGGCGCGCCGGCCCCCCCTTGAAGGCCCTTGCCGCGCAAGCGGAGCTTGGTCCCCGGTCGGACGCCCGCTGGGATAGTCACGATCACCTCTTCGACGTCGGCGCCGCGCGTGTAGCGGAGATGCTTTCGGGTTCCCTGCCGCGCTTCCGCCTGCGTGATGAGGAAATCCTGCGTCAGGTCCGCGCCGCGCTGGCCGGTTCCGAGGGCAAGGCGGGCGACGCGACCGATGCCCTGCAGCGTTCGGCCGATGCGGGCGAACAGGCCGGGCGGCCGTTGCGCGCCGATCGTCTCGTCGGCGGGGCGGTCCTCGATCCTCGGACCCCACGGTGCGGTGCGCCGGCCGAAGGCGCCGAAGCCTTCCCGCATGCGGTGCCGCCCGCCACCAAAGGGGCTGCCGAAAAAGATCCCGCCGAAGACGACGCCGCGTCCGCCGAAGAACATGTGCCGCACGAAGCCGTCGTCGAAGC
>Ga0316628_100004606_pt1 | contig 10852 bp, 17 predicted proteins | sample OWC_Aug_M2_C1_D5_FD_207648 | JGI IMG/M metagenome (GOLD analysis project Ga0316628, IMG submission 207648) | Wetland soil microbial communities from Old Woman Creek delta, Ohio, United States - OWC_Aug_M2_C1_D5_C | ecosystem: Environmental > Terrestrial > Soil > Wetlands | place: USA: Ohio... | reverse complement strand
CCGCCGCACCGGTCGTAGATCCATATCTTGATCCGGCTTGCGCGGCGTGTTCACCCCGCCCTCTACCCATCGGATGGTGGCGAGGTCGACGCCGTATTCGTCCTGCAGGATGCCGCGGATCCACACCCCGGCGGTTTGCCGGTATTCCTGCACCCCGACCCGCCGGCCCTCGAGATCCTTCGGCCGAGCGATCCCGGCGTGCCGATTGACGAAGATATAGCCGTGCCGGAAGACGCGTGACGGAAACACCGGGATCGCCACGAACGGGAAGGCACCGCGGGTGCGCGTCACGAGGTAGTGGGCGAGCGACATCTCGGCCGCGTCGAAGGAATGTGTCTTCGCCATGCGGGCGAAGATTTCAGGGGGCGACTGGATCGCGATGTAGCGAAGGTCGATCTCTTCCGGCTGCACCACCCCGAGGTTGAGCGCCTCCATACGGTCATAGGGGCCGCAGGCGAGGGTAAGAGGCAGCTTGGCCACGTCGGTCACTCCGGCAGAGAGGGTGCGGAGCGAGCCTAGAGGGCGACGTCCCGCTGTCAAGGCGGCCCGCGCCGCCACTGAGAAGTCGCAATCCGCGTTTATGGGGTTGTTAGCAGTGATCGATCGGTTATTATGATCACCGTCATCGCCCGATCTGTTGCACGTCGGAGGTGTAGAACGATGATTTCCCCAAGCCAATGCCGTGCAGCTCGCGGCCTGCTGAAATGGACACAGCCGAAGCTGGCGGACAAGTCGGGAATCGGCCTTTCAACGATCAATCGTTATGAGAACGAGACGCGCCCTCTTCGCGAGTCGGCGCTTCTGCAAATCAAGTCGACGCTGGAGCAGGCGGGCGTGGAGTTCATCGATGCGAGCGGTTCGCGGGGCGTCGGCGTGCGCCTCAGGATGAACTGAGACCGTTGATCGCGCCGAGCCGTCGGATGGTCCCGCCGTCCGGCACAAAGAAGAACAGCGATTCGTGAAGGGCTGACCCGCTGGACGCGCTCCGGCGGGTCGGCCGTCGATGGGCGACATCGCTCCCATCAGACCACGCCCCGGCCGAGCGGCGATGATATAGGCCGGATCGGCGCCGCGATCTGCCCGGCCAGTTCACAATATGTTAATGGGCAAACCCTAGGGTACACGGCAAAGGCGCGGAGATTTGGGGGATCGCCTACTCATGAATGCCGGCGGAATCGGCGCCAGGGCGCGCTACGATCTTTCGTCGCTCAACGTCATGGTCGTTGAGGACAACAAAAACATGCAGAATCTTCTGCGCGCGATCCTCAACGCACTCGGCATTCGCAATATCCGGGAGATGAGCACTGGCGCCGACGCCTTCCAGGAGCTTCGCCACTTCGAGGCGGACATCATCATCTCCGACTGGAATATGGCGCCGATGGACGGCCTCACCTTCACCAGGAAGATTCGCACCGATCCGAGCAGCCCGAATCCCTACGTGCCGATTATCATGCTGACCGGCCATACCGAGACGGCGCGGGTCATGGAAGCGCGCGACGCCGGTATCAACGTGTTCCTGGCCAAGCCGATTTCGGTGAAGGCGCTGTCGGAGCGGCTGACTCTGATGATCGACAATCCCGCGCGATTCATCCGCACGGCGAACTATTTCGGCCCGGACCGACGGCGCAAGGACGTTGGACCGCCCAAGGGCATGGCCGAACGGCGGAAAGCCAATGCCAACGACTGGCGCAAATAGCCGCGATCGAGCCGCGCTGTCCCGCCGCGAATTGCCATCCGTTGCCGCTCGCTATTTGCGATCCGGATCGTCGTAGCCCTTCCGGTTGCTGTAGAACACGAGAAACATCAGCCCGGCGCCGAGCGCGACGGTCACTACGACACCGACGGCAAGCGCGATCAAACCCGTCGTCGAGATGGCCACGTCTCCGATCCGCAGCCACGTGACAGCCGCGACGACCAGCGCTGCGGCAAGGAAGGCGGCCAGGATGGCGATGGTAAGACCGGCTTTCATGATTCACTCCGATCAGGACGGCGACAATAGGGGCCGTCGTCCTCCCATTTGGCCGATATCGTTGCGGCTTGAACTGCCGCCAGTTCATCCGCGCGGCGCCGCCCTCGGCTTGAGCACGGCATAGACGGCCTGGTTGACTGGCACTGGCACGCCGAGCGCGCGGCCGTACCGGACGACGGTGCCGCTCAGCCAGCCCAGCTCGAGCCGGTTGCCGCGCTCGAGGTCGTGGTGCATCGACGACGTCATGTCGTAGGGCAGACCGTCGGCGAAGGCCAGCCGGTCATCGGCGTAATTCGCCGGAAGGGCGACGCCGCGCGCCCGGCCGACGGCGACGGTCTCGCGCATCACGTCGTAAAGGAACGTGCGGCTGTCGGGGTCCTCGCGGATCGGGCCGATCGTGGTCCGCATCATGGTCGTCGTGGCGCTCAGCCCGATCAGGAACACGAATTTTTCCCAGATCGTGCGCTGGATGTCGTCGCTGATCTCTGCCGCCACGCCCGCATTGCGAAGCGCCGCGTGCAGCCGGTCGACACGCGGCGAGGACCCGCCCGCCGGCTCACCGATCACCACGCGCTGCATGGTGCCGATATGGGCGATGACGCCTGGCCGGCCGATCGAGCTCGCGATGAAGGCGACGCCGCCGATCAAGCGGTCGCGGCCGACGATCTCCGCGAGGATGTCGTCGCACTCGACACCGTTCTGCAGCGAGAGCACGGCGGTATCACGCCCGACCATCGGCAGGATCGCGCGCCCAGCCTCCTCGGTGGCCCACAGCTTGACGCCGACGATGACGTAGTCGACCTCGCCGACCGCCGTCGGATCGTCGGTCGCCTTCGCTGGCGTCACCAAGGCGCCCGGCATGTCGCGGCTTTCGATCCGCAGGCCGTCGCGCCGGATCGCGGCCAGATGGTCGCCACGCGCGACGAAGGTAACGTCGACACCGCTCGCCGCCAGCCGGCCGCCGAAATAGCCGCCGACCCCGCCGCTGCCCATGATGGCGATCTTCATCGGCGGCTGCCCGGCCAGTGGATCAGCGGGGCGGTTCGTCGCCGCTGCCATCCCCGGATTCCGGCGAGGCGTGGCGACGCAGCAGCGGTGCCTGGAAAACGGCGAACAGCAGCGTGAGAACCATGATCCCGAATACCTTGAACGATACCCAGAAGTCGGTCGACTGGGTACGCCACACGATTTCGTTCAGCACGGCGACGACGGCGAAGAAAATGGCGAAGCGGAGCGTAAGCCGTCGCCAGCCGTCGTCATCCATCGACCAGGCCGTGCCGAGCAACGGCTTGAGCAGCGGCCGCCCTAAGGCGAGGCCGCCGAACAGCACGAGCGAAAACAGCGCTTCCACGATGGTCGGCTTCATCTTGATGAAGCTTTCATCCTTGAGCCAGAGCGTCAGGCCACCGAAGATCCCGACGATCACGGCGGTGACGAGAGGCATGAGCGGAACGTGCCGCGTGAGGATCAGCGATAACGCGAGGACGACACCGGTCGCGACCATCAACGCCGCAGTCGCGGTCAGCAGATTCCAGCGCAGGTAGACGGCGAAGAAGACCACGAGCGGTCCGTAATCGACGGTCGGTTTGAGCCAGCGCGGCGGTGCGGATTTCATGACGGCTCCCGAATGTGTCGTTCCGTTGCGCGGGATCGTAAAGGCGTCGGCCAGGCATCGCAACGATGCCGGCTGTCGGATTGACGGTCCGAAATCGGCCCTCTACGGTGCGAAACGTCTCGGCACGAGAAGAATCCACACACGGAGTCGGACTTATGGCGCAGTACGAAGAAGTCCAGGTCGATGGCGTTCCGATGCGTATTCTCCATGCCGCTCCGGCAGCGGCAGGGCGGCATCCGGCAGTCGTCATCATGTTCCATCGCGATGGATTCGACGCCTTCACCCACAAGCTGGCCGACGACCTGGCTGCGAAAGGCTATGTGGCGGCCGTCCCCGACGTCTATCACTGGCCACCGGTCAGCGAGAAGCCGCGCGACAATCCGCTGCCGCGCGATCCGGGCATCATCAAGGACGTCGCCGCGACCGTCGACTGGCTCGGCAAGCGCAAGGATGTCGACATGACGCGGGTCGGCATGATGGGGCACTGCATGGGTGGCCGGATGTCGTTCGTCGGCGCCTCGACCAATCCGGTGTTCCGGGCCTGTGTCGTCTATTACGGCGGCAGCATGTTCGTGGCATGGAGCGATGACGGCCCGACCGGGTTCGACATGCTGAAGGGGCTGCGCTGCCCGGTCATTGGCTTCTTCGGCAACGACGACCAGAACCCGTCGCCCGCCGATGTGGACCGCGTCAGCGCCGAGCTGTCGCGGCTTGGGGTGCCACATACGTTCCATCGCTACGACGGCGCCGGCCACGCTTTCCAGAATTTTCTCAGCGAGCCGCGCTACCGTCCGGAGCCGACCCGGGACTCCTGGAAAAAGACCGTCGAGTTTCTCGACCGCACGCTCAAGGCTTGAGCATGCGGTCGGGCACCGCGCACGCGGCGCCTGTCAGCTCCCGGGCTTGCGCCGGAATGCCACCGCCAGGCGATTGTGCACGTTGATCGTGCAGATCGCGAGTGTGAGATCGATCAGCTCCTTTTCGGAGAAATGCTTGCGCACGCGCTCGTAGTCGTCGTCGGGGACCCGGGTGTCGGCGACCAGAGTCACCGAATCGGTCCAGGCCATCGCCGCCTTTTCCCGGTCGTCGAAGCAGGTCGCTTCCCACCACACGACGACGTTCTGGATGCGCACCTCGGTCTCGCCCGATTCCCGCAGGCGGTTGGCGTGCAGATTGACGCAATTGGCGCAGCCGTTGATCTGCGAGGCGCGCAGCTTCACCAGCTCGAGCAGTCCGTGGCTCAGGCTGCAGTTGTCGCTGTACTCGACCAAGGGGCGCAACGCCCGCCAGCCTTCCGCTCCGATGCGCCGGTAATCCAGCCGCTCCATGTCTTACTCCTCCCGTTGAACCACAAACCCATTGGTCAAATTCGACGGTAGAAGCTAAGACTATCGGCCGTCACAGGGAACACCGAAGTTCGGCCATCAACGGGGTGGGGGAGAGCGGGACGATGGACAGGGAAACGACCTTCAACGTGATGCGAAACCTGGTGATTGCCAATCGCATCCTGGCGAAGGAAGGCGTGGTCGACGCGTTCGGGCACATCAGCATCCGCCATCCGGGCAATCCCGACCGCTACATCATGTCGTGCTCCCGCAGTCCCGGCATCGTCACCATGGACGACCTGATGGAGTACACGCTCGACGGCGATCCCATCGACCAGCGTGGCCGGCCGATGTATGCGGAGCGCTTCATCCATGGCGGCGTCTTCGAGGTGCGGCCCGAAGTTCAGGCCGTCGTGCACAATCACTCCCACGCCGTGATCCCGTTCGGCGTCACCGGCGTCAAGCTGCGGCCGATGGTGCATTTCGGGTCCACCATGGGCGTCGACGTGCCGGTGTGGGACATCCGCAAGACGTTCGGCGATACCACGCTGCTGGTGCTCAATATGGACCACGCGCGCGATCTCGCCCGCTGTCTCGGCGACGGCCGGGTGGCGCTGATGCGGGGTCACGGCTGCGTCGTTGCCGGCAAGACGGTCAAGGAAGCGGTGATGATTTCGATCTATCTCGAGGTCAGCGCGCGGCTGCAGATGCAGGCGATGCAGATCGGCGATCCGCTCTACATGTCGCCGGGTGAGATCAGGCTCGCCGAGGGCCGGTTCTTCGGCGACTTGGCGATCGACCGGGCGTGGGAATACTGGTGCATCCAGGCCGGCTGCCAGGGGATGTGACCCGTCGTCCCGGGGCGGCCCGCCGGCCTTGACGCGGGCGCTCGGGGACGCCAAAACCATTCACAAGGCGTTTACGCCACTGTGTTACAAGGAAATCGGGTCCAATTGCCGCCGCGCGCCATCCTCACCGCCTGATGACATCCCGACTGATTGAAACCTACGAAGCCGGCCATAGCGGCGGCGCGCTCCGGCGCGACGCAGCACAGCGGGCGGTCGCCCAGCGCCTGGACTCCCTCTGCCGGGCCCTCGCCGACAGCCGGCCGGTCCGCGGCTCGCTGCTCGCGCGCCTTGGGCTCGGCCGCGCCGCGCCGGCGGCCCAGATCGGGCCGCGCGGCCTCTATATCCACGGCCCGCCCGGCCGCGGCAAATCGATGCTGATGGACCTGTTTTTCGAGGCGGCCCCGGTCAAGGCCAAGCGCCGCGTGCACGTCCACGCGTTCATGCAGGGGGTGCACGAACAGCTTCATCGCTGGCGGACGGAGGACAGCGGTCGTCAGCTCGACGATCCGCTGCGGCGGCTGGGACGGGCCATCGCCGAGGACGTCCGGCTGCTCTGCTTCGACGAGTTCCAGGTCGAAGCGATCGCCGATGCGATGATCCTGCGCCGCCTGTTCGAAGCCCTGTTCGACAACGGCGTGGTGGTGGTGGCGACATCGAACACCGCGCCCGACGATCTCTACCGCGACGGGTTGCAGCGCGAACGCTTCCTGCCGTTCATCGATCTGCTCAAGGAGCGGGTGGACGTCGTCGTGCTGAACGGCGAAACCGACTATCGCCGTGACCGGCTGAAGGCCGTCGGTGTCTATCATACGCCGCTCGGCCCATCGGCCGATTCAGCGCTCGGCGAGGTGTTCGCGACGCTAACCGGAGGCGCTGCTGGGACGCGCGATACGGTTTCGGTCTACGGCCGCGTCCTGACCGTGCCGCGTCAAGCCTCCGGCGTCGCGTGGTTCGGTTTTCTCGACCTGTGCGGCCAGCCGCTCGGCCCTGCCGACTATCTGCAACTGGCCTGCCGCTACCAGACCATCATCCTGGCCGGGATTCCGCGCCTTTCGCCAGACGAGCGCGACGCCGCCAAGCGGTTCGCCGTCCTGGTCGAAAGCCTGTACGAACAGCGGGTGAAACTGGTCTGCTCCGCGGCAGTGCCACCGGAGGAGATCTATGGGGCCGGCGACGGCGCCGAGACGTTCCGCCGCGTCGTCTCGCGCCTCGAGGAGATGCAGTCGGAAGACTACATCGCCGCCCCCCATCGGCCGGCCAGCACGCTGGCGGCCGCCTGATCGTCATCGTCGGGGCGCTGCCCCGCGCTCTTGCCTTCACGGCCTCGATCGATCACAACCGGGCATCGATAATACTCGCCGCAGGCGGAGGCCGGTCGTGCCGATCGAATTCGAGGACCATCCGTTCTGGGATTTTTCGCTGACGGTCTATGGCGCGGAAGGCGTTGCGCCGGCGTGCATAGCGCTTCAGGAACGCTGCGGCGTCGATGTCAACGTGCTGCTTTTCTGCGTCTGGATCGGGGCCAGCGGCCGCGGAACGCTATCATCTGCCGACCTCGCTGCGGCCGTCGAGGCGGTCGCCACGTGGAACCGCGAGGTGGTCTGCGGGCTGCGCGCCGTGCGCCGCTGGATGAAGGACGCGCGGACCGGCGTCGCCCGCGACCTTTCCGAAGCACTGCGCCGGCAAATCGTGGATATCGAGGTCGCCTGCGAGCACGCGGAGCAGCTCGCGCTCGGGCGCGCGGTCCTACGCGCTGCCCCGGCATCGCCGGCGGGCGCGGACCGGCAGGCCGACGACGCGGTCGCCAATTGCGCACTCTATCTGAAGCGTCTCGGCGCCGCGCCGACGGAAGCAGACCACAGCGATCTGGCCACCATACTCGTCGCTGCGGTGCCCGCGGTCGATCGTCCGGCCTTCGTCGCAAAGATCGTTCAGGCGGTCGTCGGTGCAGCGGCCCGTTAGCGGGTCAGCGGCGTGTCGCGCCCTGCAGCATCCGGCGGCGCAGGCGTCCAGTCAGCCAGCCTTCGAGCGTATCGACGGTCGCATTGTCGAGCTCGGTGAAATTCGCGGCCAGATGGCCACTCTGCACGTCGCGCCGGACGATCTCGGCGCGCGTGACATGGCTCAGTTGCGATGTGCCGGCCTTGACCAGAATGCCGACGGTGATCTCTTCGCCGCGCCGGCGCTTGCCGTTGTAGCCTTCGATCAGAAAGCCACCGAGGCTCCAGTCGATGGTCGGATAGACCTTGCCTTCCAGCTCGATCAGAATCGGCCAGGTCTCGACGCGCTTGTCGCGACGGCGATTGGCGACATCGACGCCGACGATTTTCATGGCGGGTCCTCCAGTCTCTCGTGCCGCATGATGACGCCGGACCCGATAACAGTCCCTTAATCGTGAAGGAACATCCGCAAGCGCTTGACGGGGCCGTCCAGACGGGCTTGGTTAATTCGCGATTTACATTTTCCAGATCCGTGGTGCCGTCATGATCTCCGGTTTGCTCCCGGCGCGATCCGTCGCCGGACGACGCTTCGTCGCGCTGGCGGCCGTTGCCGCCGCCCTGCTGCTGTCGGCGTGCTCCGACATCGTCAAGTCGACGTCGGACGAGGTGAGCGTCGATACCGGGATTATCGGCAATATCATGCCCGGCAGCCGTCACTACCTCGCCTGGCTGGCCGCTAACGAGCGCTGCAGCGCCCAGGGCAAATCGCCCGAGCTCTTCGATCTGCAGGGTTCGGTGGTGACCTACCGCTGCGTCAAGGAGTGACGGCCGGCTCCCGGTCCATCTCGATGCGCGCCAGCCAGTCGCGGAAGCAGGCCCAGGTCGCCAGCGCGTGAACCAGGCTGCCCCGCGCCCGCGCCCAGTCGCGATGGCGCTCCAGCGCGCCCGTGGCGCGGAACGCCCGACGCGCCGCGACCATGCATCGGCCCAGCCGTCGAACCTCTGACCACGCCCAGCGCTTGCGGTTCGCGATCTGCTCATAGTGCGGCCGGTCCCAGTCGGGCGGCGCGGCGGCGTTGAATGGCAGCGGTCCGTCATAGCGGGCTTCCAGCGCGGCATGAAATCCGGCCTCGATCATCGATTCCTCCACAAATGAGGTATTAATACCTCATATCGATATTGTGAAGGAAAAATACCGCTTCAAGAGCTGAGCCGAGAACGCGGCGCGATCCGGCGGCAATACCGCTAGCGCGGGGAATCAGCCGAGCCGGGTGACGACCTGGATGACGCGGCCGACGACCTCGATCTCGCCGCTTACGAATACGGTCTCGTGCGGCTCGGTGCTGTCCGGCTCGAGGCGGGCAGGGCCGGCGCGGAACCGCTTGAAGGTCGCCTGTCCCTGATGCTTGACGACGTAGTACTGGCCGGAAACCGGCGCCTTGTCGGCGTAATCGACGATGATGATGCTGCCCTCGGGCGCAATGCGGTTCATGCTCGTGCCGTGCACCCGAAGGGCGATCAGCGTACGGCGCTTATGCGGTATCGGTACATATTCCTCGGCGTGGCCGGCCTCGTAGGGATCGGTCGTTTCGGTTAGCTGCCCCGCTTCCACCCAGCTGATCAGCGGCACTTCGATGACCGGCAGCTCCACCCGGCCGAGCTCGCGGTGGCCGGTTAGTTCGAGCAGATCCTCGAGCGCCCAGTCGAGGCCCTTCGCGACACCTTCGAGTGTGTCGCGCCGGGGGTTCTTCGATTTTGCCCGCAGGATGTTACGGATCGCGTCGCGGTGGAGGTTCCCATCGAGGGAAGCCCGCCGCGCCGACTTCCCGATTTCCTTCAGGCGCGCCCGGATCCGATCCCTGAGTTCGGTCATGATGCGGGATTCTGCGCCAAAGTCGGCCCGCCCGCACGCGGGAAATTTCCCTTGAATAGAGGGAAAAATACCTTATATGGGTGGCATTGGATCGGAGGAGGGATCTATGCCAGCCATCGGGATAGCACCATCTGCATTTCCGGCGCGGCACCGCCGGCTTCGCTTTGCGCCGCTCGGCGAAGGGGACGAGCTGCCGTCTGAGAATTCGGCGCTCGCTGCGCTCGACAGCATCGACCCGGATTTCGATGTGGTCGAGATTGACGGCCTGCTGCGCGATCTGGCCGTCGTCCCGCCGTCGTCGACGGAGGACGACGTATGCTGACCGCGCGTTGCGACAAGACGGCACCTTCCGCGAGCCCACCGGATGACGCGCGGCTGCGCGGTCTGGTGCTGGATTTCCTCGCGCTCAACGAGCAACCCGGACGCTGGACCTTTTTCGGCGCAGCGTCCCTCGCGACGCCGATGATCGGCCGCCCGCTGCCGCCCGATATCGTGCTCGATGTCGGCGGACGGATCGCCTATGTCGAAATCCGTCGTCAGGGCGGCGGCCCGTTGCCGCCCGGACGCGCCGCCGGGCTGGCGCTCGCGCGCGGCCGGGGCGCCGCTTGCTTCGTCGTGCGCTCGTTGCCGGATATGGAGCGTGCCTTGCGCACGCTCGGAATTCAGCTTCGGGCCGGCGGCCGTCTGCTTGATGGCAACTCGACCGACAGCCGCAGCAGGCAGGAGGACGCCGATGCCCGGCCGGCGTGACGACCGGCTGCGCTCGGCGCTGGCGTCCGGCGGCCCTGTCGTTGCCGCGACCGCCGAAACGCTCGCCAAGCTGCGCCACGATGTCGTCGGGCGGCTGGTCGCGCGCGGCCGGCTCCACCGGGTGCATGCCGATGCGGCCGAGGAGATCCGCACCGTGGCCGAAGCGGTCGGACGCGGCATGTGCCCGACCGCGCAGCCGACGGCCTGGACGGGCCGGTCGTCCGGCTATCGCGCGCCGCGCGACTTCCTCGATCGCATGTCGCCCGAGGAGCGGCGGCTTTGGCAGTTCCGCTACCTGCCCTGGAAGCGAGAACTCACCCAATCATGCGATGCGGCGTTGCCGGGCGGACGCTGGCTCGATCTGGTGCTCGATATCGTGGTCGAGAACAGCGGCTTGCGCCGGACGGAGCGCCGCCATGGCCTGCGCCACGGCACCGCGCTCGGCTACCTTGCTGCCGGTCTCGAGCGCTATGACCGCTGGCGCCGCTGACCGCGGCCGGTGCAGGTTTTGGGTGACCCGGAACGTTCCCGA